>QGNH01000487.1_pt1 | contig 118407 bp, 124 predicted proteins | sample 1735481 | NCBI WGS metagenome assembly QGNH01 (sample SAMN09239004, study PRJNA386568) | Viral metagenome, whole genome shotgun sequencing project.
TCTTTTTGTTTTAAAGTTTAAAAATTCATCAACTTTTTTCCATTTTCTTTTTAAAAATATCTTCGGGCCCAACCAATTTCTCAAATCCACGGCCCGATAATTATTCCATTTTAATTCATATAATTCCAAATGAGGTTTGTGTTTATAAACGTCTGAATGAATAGGTATAACTTTTTGAAGATATTCGATTATAGATTTACTAGCTAATATCCTCAAAGTAATACTTTTTTGATTCCTTGGGATTATTATACAACCATCTCCATCTATTAATCCGACAATCCACTGTTTTAAACATTTTTCATTATACTTAATAATATCAGGTATTTCCTCTCGCATAGATTTTTTGGGTTTAATATTCCAATATTTTAAATTTTGTAAAATAAATGGGTCATTACAATCAAAATCATAAATATATTTTTTAGATATATTATGAATTCTCTTGTATATTGGTTTATCAGATTTTAAATAGTGCTTTAACCCATCTAACAATTCATAATCCATATTAGTTATACTTATTAAGGCATTATTTTTACCACTCATTTTAATGCATCCGTCGGCAGTCAAAATCCCCGCATAATAACTACCCGTTTCATCTGGATATAAAAAAGAACATTTATCAAATTTATATATTTGTCTATCTATATAAATCATTAATCTATCACACCACCAACACATTTTATCTCTACTACATTTTAATTCATTTGCTATTTCTTGTGTAGAATTTTTATTTAATTTTTTTATCAACCAATCACGAAATTCTAATTTATTTTTTACACCTATAGCTAGAAACCACTGTGGATAAACAAAACGAGCATTGTTTATAATTTGGATATAGTATTCCCATTTCTTAATAAGACGATTGATTGGTATATTATTAATAATCAAATTTTTTCCAAAATCCTTCCAGCATAAATCAATTTCTGATTGGTGATTTGAAATGTCAAATGTAAAAGGTCTTAATATATACCAACATTCACCGCCTATAGAACGAATAAATTCAAATTCATTTTTAAATCTTAAATCGTCAATACAAATTTTTTTAGAATTTTCGGCCATTATACTTTCATTCAATCTATCAATATGCCAATTCGGGCACAAAACCCTAATTAAATCCGTTCCTATAAATTGCAGGGCGTGTCGTATCGATTCAAATTCTATATTGTTCATTATCGAATCTATTTTTTGTTTTTCAACAAATAATTTTTCAGAAAGATACTTTGATGAAATTTTAAATTTATTTAGTTTTTCTTTATTATTATTTAATTCGGCAATAGACACATTCAAATAATTTGCGACTATAGTTTTTAATGCGGTCGCAAATGATATAACAACAAATCCATTTTTTCTACAAATATTAGACAGTTCGGTTTTTCCGGACTGTTTTCTACCAGATAACGCTATTATTGTTTTATTCATATCTTTTCCTCCAAGAATCGTCCATCCTCTTTCATTTGACTTCTTTCAGATACAGATGCTTTTGTTTTTAATATAACAGTATTATTTCTAATACCATATACAATGTATCCAAGCCAACCAACAAATAATAACATTCCAACCCAATTACTTGACAAATATAAACCAATAATAGTTAACGATACAATAAAAAGTAATAATTTATCAATTAATGTAACAGATTTAATCAATATAAAGTTTTTATCTGGATTCTTCATTGTTATCTTTCATGGCGGCTTCAATTTCTTTATCTGTGAAACCAAAGTCCCTACAAAAATTTTCCAATTCCTTGATGCCGTCGGGTTTTGTTAAAAGCAAAAGAGCATAGTCTTTGGCTTCTAATTTTGATATTTCAAAATATTTGGAAATTAATTCTATCACAGATTCGCTTACTTGACTCTTTGGTGGTTTTACCCAAGGGTAATAATTTCGGTCTATAGGAATAAGACCGATAAGAAGTTGATAAAATTGGGGAGAAGGTATTTTATCGAAATATTTGAATAAGTCGGAAATGTCAGATAAAAGGGCGGGATTCATACTCAACGCCTTTAAAATCATGAAGTGAGAAAACGTTTTCTTATCCAGTTCGGTAAGATTTTTAAAGTAATCAGGGTCTTGGATAGTTCGGATATGTTTAATATGGTCAAACAATCCTGCACCCTTAATTGTGCCCTCTTCCTTTTTCTTGCGACCTTTACGCTTGGTTTCTGCTGTCGATTCGGATTTGCTTTTTGGCGCTTTTGTCATATCTTCTTATAATACGATGTAATTCCTTAAATGAGGATACTAACACGTTCTGATTCCTTTGTAAAGAATTTATATCGTCTATTCGAAGTTTATTCGCCAACTCTAATGCCTTAATCTTCTTAGTTTGTTTTATATTTGTCCAAGCTAGGAAATTTACGGCAATTACCAATATTATATCAAGAATTATCATCTGTGTCAATTGGTTCGGAATCTACCTTTGGTAAGTGAGATTTTGGATGAACATATCCATCCTTTACCTCTTTGAACTTCTTACTCTTGCGGAAGTTTTGGTCACGTCTGTCCTTCTTCCACCTGTCGTTTTTTCTGAATGTTCTTCCCATATATTTAACGACCTACAGCATCAAAGAAGAGTTTTTTAGAATCTTCATAATCCTGACCAGTCATTACGTTATAAAACAGTTTGTTAGGATTTAACCTATTTTCTGCTTTTAGTTTCTTATATCTTTCGATTGCTTTTGGTTTCCACCAATCCACTATGGCTTTGGTATCTTCTTTAAATAGTGGTTTCATCACTAATTTATCCTCTGTAATTTGATTACAGAGAAATTCTTTTGTATTTTCATAAAAACATGAATAATACGCACCACGTTCAAATCCGTGCATAAATTCCGACTGTTTGATACCACAGGCCTTGAATATCATTGCCAGAACCCTATTCTTTGCGCCTGTGACTGGGCCAGAGACACCTTCCTTCTGTGTCATAGCCTTGTCATATTCGTCCTTCATGCGTTGTTTTAACCATCCGTGCCAGTTCTCATATCCCTTTTCATAAGGCTTGATGGCAATCTTACCTTTGGTCACACCGACAGGTTTCCACCACTTGAGACTATTATACATAGAAAAGGCACCATACAAACTTGTGGTAGTCATACCAACCAATTTTCCTGGATTTGATTCGCCGGTAGATGGGTGTTCCCATTCATTACGAACCACACCGGAAGTGACCAAAGCAGCTACAAGTTTACCACCAAGAAAATTACTTCCCAATGGTTGAGTAGGAACGATGGTAGTTCCGATAGCCGAGTGTCGGAGTTTTTTATCTTTCAATTTATTATCGGAAGTCCAACCAATGAATTTGTCTCTATCAGAAATACAAATTACATCACTGGCAATTGAAGATACACCCAAGACTTTTCCTGATACTTCATCTACCATCAAAAATTTAATGAATCGTCCAGGCGCCTGATTGTATTCAGCACTACTACAATAGTATCGCATAGTTGTCCACAATCTTTCAAGATGTTCAGTATTTACAACTTTGACCGCAGGTTGTAAATTTGTTATTTCTTTTATGGTGAGTTCTTCATCATTCAAATCTGTGGGACTCCAGATTTGTGCTTTTGCCTGACCGGCGAATTCTTTTATGAAATCGGTAAGTAACTGCATTTCTTCCCACTTCTTACGAAATGTAAATTCTTCCACACTCAATTCAGATAACCAATTTAGATTGTCCAAAACTTTCTTTTTGTTTTCGACAGTATCAAAAGAATCTTGACCAGTTCCTAATTTAAAGGCGTCATTACTGACGTATTCCTCGCCCTTATAGTTTCCCTTCTTTCTTTCCTCAGCAGCCTTTTTCTTGACTTCTTCGGTTCTTGGTTCGAAATTAAAAAGTTCCGCAATATTTGACATATACTTATATTGTATGGTCACAACATCTAAAGTCAACGATAAAATTGTTATAAAAACAACGCCTCCAAAGTATTTTCATTGTTTTAAATTAAGTGAATCTTCATATGCCTTATTTGATATAAAAATGGATATGCCCATAATAGTAGGGTCTTTAGCAATTATAAAATCCACAAAGTTACCAAAAAATTCAATTGTCTTTTATTACAAGATTGGGTCGATGGGATACTTTGAAAAGGGGCCAGAAAAGACCATAGAAATCAATGGCGAAGTGCCACATCAAAAACCTCCGTTGAGATATCACTACGTTGAAAAGGGCGAGTTTCTATATCACGTTTTCAAGTTGAGTCCTGTGCTCTATGTCTTGTGGGATAGTAGCGTTAAAATGCCAATCATTTATGGTTCAAACCAAAAATTACAGGCAACTCTAAACCAACTTCCAAAGACAGTCACAATCTATTACTACAAAGAAGATGTTACCGTGAAGAATTCCTTCAAATTTTATATGATGTTTGAAGGTAATGGTGAAAAATAATCACATCTTCAATGTGATATCAAATTCACACTCTTGTAAATTGCCCTTCAATCCACCCATCAAAGCAATCTCCATCTGGATATCAATTGGGTCAAGACTAATCTTGATTATGGTCTTTTTCTTGGTATCAAAGATACCATACATATGCAAGTCAACCAAGACAGATTTTTTGGACTTCTTCGGTTTCTTTTTAAGCATATGTATGGTATTATTGAAATTTATTGATTAAGCATTGACCGTAGGCGCCGGGGCGGCGGTGGTAATGTTCGTTACAGGTGTAACGGTTGGCGTTGTTGATTGAGCTGTGATTTCCATCACAGGCATAACTTTTGCCAATGAAACGGAAATTCCGTCTGTGTTTGCTTTTTCAACGGCGGTTTGTTTGACAGGTCTCATAGCGAATACCAATTGTGGTCTGCCCTTGCCTGAATTTCTTTGTCCAATTACTGCGACCAGATTTTCTTCTGTGACCGCTTTGTTAAGGCGAACTCGAAGTGTGATATCTGACCCGGATGTGGTTAGCATATGATTGTTTGATTCAATCAATGTATCAATGGTAAAATAGGTGTCGTGTGAAGGCCATGCGATAACCTGTTTTGTCTTGTTCTTACGTTGTGTTTTTCTCATGTTCATAATTAATTTTCCTTTGTGTTCCTATAAGTTTGGAATCTATAATCGAACATGTTACTATAAATTCCTCGTTTTGTCAATGGTTTTTTATTCCTTCGACAAAAACAGTTTGTTAATTGTTCTTGCTATATCGGTTACATTTTCAACGTCTATTTGATAGGCATCCTTCCCATACATCTTATCAAACATCTGCCGATATGTCAACTGTCTATTTTTAGACACTGGATTGTTGAAGTTCCACCCACTGTTCATCATTAGAGGGGATAAATAATCGTCGCTATGAATAAAATAACTCAGGATTTTGACGCCCTTGGCCCTTATCTTGTCAACTTGGGTCTTTGTGTGTAAAGCACCAACTTCGCCCGTGTAATCAAGGCCTACACGGTATCTGTTGTTGTGTGGCGTTAAGACGTAAGCCGGTTCACCATCGGAAATATTCAAGAAGTAATGCTCCTGTTCAGTTGACCTTTTACCGATGATAAATTCTTCCGCAATAGACTCAAAAGCCAATCCTTCCGGCGTTGCCCCATTGGCACAGAGATATGGGAAAAGGTGTCGAACTTTGGAAATCTTGTCAACTTTGGAGTCGTATGCCAATACAATATATGGTAGTTCACTTGAATCGGCTTTACTGTATATTGTGCTTCTAAATGATACGGACACCGCCAGATTCTCCACCATAGAGGCGGCAACACAAATAGCGACCACACAAGTCATTGTGGGACACCACTTCTTTGGCGTCTGCATCGAACCACTTGAATCCACAGAAATATGAAGTCGTAATTTGTTATACTTTTCAATTCTGACACGGTTAAAAATTCCTTCGATGCCACACCCAATATCAGCAAGTAATCTTCTTTCAATCTTACCAGAAGTCTTACGAATGTATTTGATATGGTTTTCTTCGCCTCTGATTTGAAGTTTCTTACCCAACATCTTACCCAAGGTGAATCCTTTGACCACCGCATCTTCGTATATCTTGACAGGTCCACCCAATGCTCCAGGAGCATTTTTGTCTTTAGAAGCCAGTGGGAATATTGATTTACCGGCGTCAATAAGTTTCTTTGATAATTTCTTGACTACAACAGAATCGACGGCGGCTTGTGTATAGTCACCAGTCAATCCATAACCAGTAGGAACCAAGATAATATCAGAGTTCTCAATAGCCTCAAGAATATACTGTTGCTCTCTTGTTACTCCCGTTTTGATTTCTTCGTATTTGTGGTCAAGAATATTTCTTTGTTGGTTGAATTGTTTATTCAATTCTTTCAATTCTTCACCTGAAAAATCACTTATATCACCGGCATCATCTGGAGAATAAGTTTCTTCTCCCTTGCCTTCACCCTCAGATTCTTCTTCCGATTTGTCGTTGCCTTTCTTACCTTTATCTTTTTCTTTACCACCACTTTCTTCCTTTTGTGGTTTGATAGGTTGATTAAACTTTTGACTTGGAACTCGGCCTGTGGCCTCTGATAATTTCTCACTGACTTTTTGAATTGTAGCATTTGATGATGGAGCCTGTATCTCTTGTGTGCCAAGATTATCCATAATCAATTCCACTACCGTATAACTCAAATTCATTCTTTTAACCGTAGTATCCAATCGAAAAATATTTTCGATGTCGATTAGTTCAGCTATTTCACGAAGACCTGGCAATGCGTCCAAGTCAGTATCTTCGTTGGTCATGTTAATGACTCGAAATTCATACGACAATAAATTCGGAACTCTAAAGGCATCTGATTGTAATGCTTTGGAATTTGTAGGACTATTCCAAAATCTGTCATACATTGATTTGTAATATCCACGATAGCCAGGAGCTTCATTGAAAACATAACTATCAATGTATCTATCCTCAACATAATTCCAAACCCATTTACAGATATGGGCTAATTGTTCTTCTGATACATTCTTATCCTTTGATTTTTTCTTCAAAGTTAAAGGAACAGGAATTGGAATTTTTGAAAATGTAGAATGAAATACATCGAAGTCTGTCAATAGAATATGTGATGCTTCGTGTAAGGCGATACCAACCGTCCAATCGAAATCCTTCTTATTTCGTATAGTGGCGGATAGATAAACAGTCTTACCATCAGTAAAACTCAATTGTGAATTCTCAACAGAATTGAACCGAACAGGAATATCCATTCCTGTTAAGATGATAATGAAATTTGAAACAATTCGACGGTAAGCCGCCAACTGTATCAAATCAATGGAAAAATCGTCTCCGATATCTCCATCAGGCACGTATTCGTATAATGACTCTTTGTTGAGCCAGAAGTCGGAATACACTTGTTCTATGTCTTCACTCATGTTAATTGAACGGGACTCTGACCTTACCCTTTTTGCTCGGGTCGTTGATTGGTGATTTTGTCTTTGTAGCACTCACATCAATATATTTCTGTGTAAGTTGCTTTACAAATAAGCGTTCACAATCTTGTCCATTATCCTCGCTGTATAGTGGATAGATTGTCATTTCGGCAACCTCTCCCAATGAGAACCCATCCAATACCAATCCGGCCATTTCAATGACCGAATCAGTTGTAATAAAGTTTGAGATTTTAGGATTCTCCGACTTACAATTAGTCTTAGTATCCTCTGATATTTTAGCTATTAAATGAAAACTTTTCCTTTGTTCATCCGTGGCTTCTGGATACATTATGTTCAAAAGGTATTCCTCTTGTTTGGCATTGAGAGTCTTCATTTCAATGATGACGGGGAATCTTGAAGTTAAAGCTTTATCCATCACTCTCGTAGCTGTGTATTCGTTACCAATGTTTGCTGTAGCAATAAACGTGACGCCTTCTGCCACCGGCACAACTGATGAATCTTCAGATTCGTCCAATCTTAAAAATCTTTGAGTAGAATCTAATACGGGGAATAAAATATTCCAAAAATCGTGACTTCCTCTTGATAATTCATCTAATACTATTATTGAATTTTTAACTTGAATTGCTTCAACAAATTGAGATTTGCAAAACAAAGTTCCTGTGTCTTTCTTGAAGACAGTATTACCCACCAACGTTGCCCTCGCATCTTGTGACCCGCCACAGTTAAAGACATATAACGGTCTATCATACTTTTTATATGTGACTTTATATTTCATATCTTTTGTCCAAATTGAAATTTAATATCATAATTATCCGTATGTAAATAATTACGATGAAACGTGTCTTTAATTTTATTTAAAGCACTACCATAAGAACAATCTTCTATGATTACTTGTATTTTTAATTCTGGAATCCAAAAATGCCAATTGTATTTTTTCTTTTTCATTTTTTAATTATCTTTATAAAGTTATAAACTCCATTTAATGCTTTTTTCCAGTTGATTCTTCTATCTCCATTTCCATGAGTTCTACCTAACGGAATAGAACTATTATATTTTTTCACAAACAATTTAAAATCGGGTCTATTATCAAATTTATAAAGTTTATCTGAAAAATTTACTTCAATTGTTATTGTGTTCCATCTATTTTGTTGACTTATAATCATTTTCTCTTTTGTTGTATCTGATACCGAGGTTCCCAACCTACAACGTCTCATCTTTTCTTTAGTTTTATCAGAAACAATTTTCCCTTTATGAATCTTACTTATCTTCTTTTTAAATTCGGCCGTTCTTTGTTTACCATACATCGGATTATTTTCTCCGGCATTTTGTTTTTGTAATCGCAATTTTGATTCTGGAGTATTTAACATTTTCTTTATAGAATCGCTTAATTTTTTTCTATACTCCAAATCTTTATAACTTCTATGTTTATTTGCCGACGTTTCTCTTATTAAGTTATAAGACTTTTTATCATTTACAGCATCAAATTTATCAATCCACAATAATTCTTTATTTTCCAATTCTTTCTCAGAATTGCAGACTTCTAAAATTTCTTTTTTTAAAATTCTCTTTTCCATATTTTTAATGGCAAATTTTAATGCTGTTCCAGACCCAAAATAAGAATCGGTATATAATTTTTGTTTTCCGATGTAATATTTTCCATTCTTTAAATTTGTTGTTTTATATATGACCATCATAAAATCCTCCGTTACAGTAATAAATATATTCCAACTATACTTTAATCTGACAATTCTTCAATTTTTTCGATTTTTATTGACGGGTCATATTTTAACAATTTTAAGTCTTCTTCGGAGAGAATTTCGGTAGTAGAAGTAGAAAAAGACTCGGCCACAGATTTGGCGGCTTTTGTTTTGCCACATCTTGTCGGCCCAACAAAAAGGATGTTTTTACCCTTTAGAACCGCCCAAACGAGGTATTTCCATTGTAGGTCATCAATGATTAAATCGTTAGGTTTTAGGGTATTACAGTCGAATAAACTCTTTTTTATTTCATCACTTGTCATTTGAGGGAGTTTAACACAACCCTATAAAAAGTCAAGTCGATTTAATGTTTGCTGTTCCCAAATCCAAATGCAGCTGCGCCTCTGGTGAGTTTATCATTGAAACGTTGCCACCAACCGCCCATCACAGAATTGTAACCTTTTTGGAATGCTTTTGACTGTTGTGAGATATCTCTATCCTCTATGCCTTATTGAGGAATTCAAGGAGAGATTCGAGTATTAATTGTTTAATCTCTGACCGTTTCATTTTAGGCACTTACTTGTTTCTTAACAAATTTTGGTGTTTTTTTATCAGAAACTTTTAGTTTCTTATCGTTCTTGAATTTTGGTGCCTTTGGCTTTTCAGCCTTGGAAATTTTCTTGTTCTTTCCTTCTGGGTCTTCGCCTGGCTTGGTGACATCCTTCATAGGTTGGTCTGGCATATCTTCATCCTTACTAACCTGTGGTTCGTTGTAATCCATATCTTTCTGTTTGGTGTTCTTAATCTTGACGTCTTCGCCATTCTTCTTTTCACCACGATTCTTGATTACATCGTTGTCGGGGCCTGCGGACTTCTGATTGACTCCCTTTTCATATTCATTGTCAACTGATTTCTTGTGAAGTTGGTCTGCGTTTGTGGTCTTCTTCAAATCACTGAAATTTGCTTTCACAAATGCTTTCACTTGTTCCCAAGTTAGGGCGATAGCACGAACACGGTCAACCAATTTAACCGTGGCGTCAACGTCATAGTTATTTTCAAATTTAGGACAGATACGAACATACAAAAGATTCTGTGCTCTTACAATCAATTGATTGTGGTCATCAGTATAGACTTCCCATTTAGGGTCAATACCATGAATCAAAGATTCCAATTCGGACTCTTGTTTTTCGTTGGTCTTGTCGAGTCTTTCATTACCGTCTTTTCTAAAACCTTTTGATACCACTTCCTTTTCATCTTTCGACATTTCAGGCTTGGTGACGTTGGAGATTTCATTGAGGGTCTTCCTCACGATACTACGAAGTGATTCCTTCAAACGTTCCCTTGGGTCGTTTTCCTTCTTAATTTCAGAGATACATTCTCTTACAATATTTCTAAATTTTAATACTTCGTTCATATGTTGTTCTTTCGATTATAATCCATATTACTATAAATATGGATAGTTTATTCAAAAAACGGATTTTCTATAGAAGCATCAACTATAAATTTTTCTATATTTTCACTATATTCACAATTTTTAGGATATGGTAATATTTTCATCTTAAAAGTCTTTAAAATCTCTTTCTTTACTTTTTTATCTGATAATATGTAAATATATCTTAATTTGCCTGCTTCTTTTTTTCTCCAAAAAGTATGTCCTATCATTTTTTTTAAATGCTCTATATTATGGCTCCCATATGTTGAAAACACCGTTCTACTATGTATCCATTTGTAAGGATTTTCTGTTAATGATATTGAAAAATTAGGCATAAGATTGGTATCAGAATTCAACCCAGTAAACAAAAAATTAGTGGCCTGATATATAATACCTTTATGATTTTGTTCTGTGTCCGAATAACTTATTATGACTTTTATACTTGGAAAATCTTTTCTTAATAATTTAAATGACTGTGATATAAACCAACTTTCTATATTTTTACCGTATCCATCTAAAATTACCAATCTTATTAATTCTAAACATTCGTGTATTTTTACCGAAGTAGATATAGATTCTGCCGCACCTCTCCCTGCTGGTTGACTATAAATTACAACTCCTATTAATTTAGATTCCATTTCATTAAAGAATTTAGATGGAATGTTGGTTTTTTTAAATAATCCATAGGATGCTACACACAAGTTAGAACTATGACTATAATGGTATTTTTTGACGAAGTTTTTCGCAGTCAACTTATCTATGGACTTCAAATACAAATTTTCTTTATCAAAATAATTTTCTTCCAACATAACCCCAAATATAACAGAAACAATCAATTATGTCAAAAGCATTATTTCAGTTTGACTTTTTAATTGATGACCATCTTTGTAAATAATAAGTTGAATTGAAGGGTCTATGGATTTTATAAAACTTGAAAGTATTTGAGAAGGATATTTTGTTCCATTTTCATGAATAATCCCCGCTTTATATTTTTGAGAACCGGCCTTTTGAAGATTAAATAGTAGAGTCTTAAAATCTGCAAATTGTTCAATATCAACGTTTAAGGACTTTACAATCTCCATATCCTCTTTACAAGACTTGCCGGTTCCATCATCCACCAAAAATACTTTGGGTTTAACGCCGAACAGTCTATTGATACTTTGCATCATGCTCATAACGGTTATATGAACTTACTTGCCACTTTGTCGTTCTAATTCGACAATTCTATTTTTATAAGTACCTACCAAACTTTCTAAAGTATGAACTTGTTCAGTTAGTGTAACTCTAAGCTGACTAGCAAAATCAAGTTGTTTTCTTACATCAGACAGTTCTTTTGCCTGCTGTCTTAATTCTTCTCTCAAATCTGCATTCTCTTGACGAACCTTGTCCAATTCTGTCCATATTTCAGACCGCATCTTTTCTTCTGCTAGTCTAACTTGTTCGATGGCCTGACTTTGGACATCCGCAAGAACCTTAGCATGTTGAATACGAGACTTCTTATTAGAGACAATGTATGTTAACACTGCCGCTACTAACGGTGGAATAATACTTAATATGGCGCCGTCTATCATAATAATAAAAATAGGTTACGATAATACATATAAAAATCGTAACCTAAAGTTTATAATTGTGTAATGAATTGTTATACTTTTACAAGTTCACAAGCACCACCAGCACAAGCTGCTTCCGACGTGTGCATCGTGGCATCATCTTCTTCTTGAAGTTTCTTATAGTCAACCTTCGACCATTGTTTTAGTAATGCTTCAAATCTGGCTTCATCTTCTGGAGTAGAAACAGCTTCCATTGGAGCTTGTTTGTAAATTTTATCCCCTGAATGAGGCAATAAAGATACAGCTGTAAAGTCTTTTTGATTGTCAAATAAAAACTTTGTTACTGAGTCCCATTCTTCATCTTTTACCATTACTGTGCAACTAACGCTATGATTCAATGGTTTCTCATTTACTTCTGATGTTCCTGTGTTTACCCAATTTTCTTGAGTCAGTTTAATCAATTTCAAATGTTCGATAGCCGTCAAATCGCTTTTGATTTTTGCCTTGTCAGATACAACAATTGGGAATGTAATTACATCATCCGTCTTATTGGCACTCCAAACACTTTCTTCACAAGCATGGTCATTGAACATCTTGAAGAATTTGTAAACATTATCATCCTTGTTGATTTGGATTCTACGAAAATACTTTCTTGCATGATGTGGATGAATGCCAGAAGCAGATTCCAAAACAATAGAATTTGTTCCTTCTGGTTTGATACAAGTTACTCTATGAGCAGGCTTGATACCAAGTTTCTTTGCCCATTCCTTATTCGTTTCGACGGTAATTTTAGCTGCCTTCTTTTGAAAATTAGGATTAAACAAAACATCGGGGTTATCCATCATACCTGTAATTGATACTCCTAATAGAGCTTCGTCGCGGGTCAATTCTTCCGATGTATGACCGAGATATGGGAATGTAGTATATCCAGCTTGTAAAGTTCCAATCAATGTTGCCGCCCAAGCCGCTTCATTGAATAATTCAGATGAAGTAACTTTAGAACCATTGATTGATGTTAGATTACAAAATTGAAATCCACAACGACCATCTTTAGTCATTGGAATGAAAGAAATTTCAAAACAAGGATTCAATAATTGTTTTTCATCAACAACATACAAGAATCCAGGTTCACCAAATTGTTTTGTTTTTTCAATCAAGTTACAGAATTCTTTGTAAGAAGTTTTACCACGAATAATGATAGCCGAATTATTACTTCTAGCTCTTTGTGGATTTTCTTCAAACCATTTACCTGTCTTAGCATTCATCACATCTGCGTCATCAGCAGAAAAGATTACACTACAAGCACTTCTACGAATACCACCGCTCAATACGGCATCTGCGCAGTACATCAAAATATCATAGGCATCAATAGTTTTGAGTCTCTTTTGATGATTATCCTCGATAATTCTATCCAACAAAACCTTTACTTTTTTGTGGGCATTTTTCAAACCTTTGTATCCAGGAGCTTTGCCGCCGCCGGTCTTTAATTTAGCGCCCTTAGCACGAATACGACTATAATCGAAGACGATTTTTCTACCGGAGTAAGGTGTATTTTTGAAATAACAATTCATTAGAGCTTCGATAGAATCTCCCCATCCTTCAATGCTATCTTGAACGACATAAGTTATTACTGTGCCTGTTTTATCATTGGCATCTACCAAATCAGGTAATCTGTTCAAGAAGAAATCGGTAAGACCAAATCCTACTCCTGTTCCACATAGAAGTGTATAGAAAGATTCTGCGAATGCTCTAATTGAATCTACATGACGAACAGCACAGTTAAAAATTCTGCCGTTGTGGGCTTCTACTGCCTTTCCACCAAATTGCATTGACCGCATTGATGGTGTAATTCTTTTTGCCCTTACAAAATCAAATGCTTTGACAATTTGTGCTTTATCCTTTTCAGAAAGAAAGTTAAATTTCTTCAAGTGCATTTTTTCTACACGCGAAACCGTTTCATCCCATGTCTCTCTACGTTGTTTTTTTTCGTCATACTTGGCATACTTTGTAGTGAATGTAAAATTTGCCATTTCCTCTAAACCATTGAATTGTGTTTTATCCATATCCTATAAATTCTTTTTGTTACTTGTTTTGTAGTGAAGAATAATTAGGTGAAGAGTGCTCAAAAAAGCGCTCTCACCAAAATTATTTTTTCGATTTTGAAAAATTTAAAAGTACCAAACGATTAATCTTCGTCCTGGTTTGCGGCACGCTTATTTCTCTTAATCTGATTCCAATTGTCACGCACCATATCTTGTAATTTTTCTTCACCGTCTCTCATTCTTTCTTGACATTCTCTACCTTCAGCAGTTCCAGGGTCAAGAATCTTGATAGCACCATTGCCAGCATCGAAATATGCCGGAAAGGTCATGCCATCTGCACCGAATCTGTTTTTGATAACGTGAATACGTGCAGTTCCGGCTTGTTTATCTTGTTCACGTCTTGACAAACTTATGACGAAATCGCCTGTCATAATTTTACGATAAGAATCTGCAACATTGTTAGCCTGAATGACTTCTTCTTCATGAGCGCCACGATTCGCTTGTGAGGCAGACCATACAGGAATTTGTAACTCACCAGCTACAGCACGGAGTTCTTCATAGACAGAACCAGCTTCGCTGTAAGAATTTGAGTTTCTTTCTGCTACTGCTGGACGAAGTAAGTCGGCATAGTCAACAATAATCATATCAATCTTGTTACCCGTTAACATTTGAATACGTTCCACGTGCATCTTGATTGTGTGAGAGGCAATAGTCTTGATAGGAAAATATTTAATAAATAATTTTCCTTCAATTGCATCAATTTTTTCCTTGACGGCCAAAATATTTTTACGAATATCTTGGAAATTAATTCCAGTGAAACAACTGTCATAACGAAGACCGACATAGTTTTCATTAAGTTCCAAAGTAACGTGGAGGACATTTTTGCCCATTCTCATAGCTTCTGCTCCGAGTCTTGTCAAAATCCAAGATTTACCGGAACCTGCTGGAGCGACGACGAACCCAAGTTCGCCTTTTGCCAACCCACCATCCAACAAAACGTCAATAGGTGTCCAATTTGTCTTAACAGTATCACGACACATTTCGGACATACGTTTGTCAATATCAATTAAATATTCATGACCGAGATTACGTTCCATGCCTGCCTTTAAGGCATTATCAACAACCGTGCGAATCTTGTCAAATTCACCCAACTTCAAATAGTCCGCAGAAGAAATGATAGCGTTCTTCATCTTCTGATTCTTACAGAATTCCAAGAACTGTTCTTTTACGAAAGGCAAATCTGTGGCATTGATTTGATTTCTATAAACATTCTTGATTTGTTCGACAATTGCAGTTTTCAATACTTCGCTCTTAATCTTTTCAGATTCAATACCGAAAACTTGCAGTGTTGGAAGCGATTTGTATTTTAAAAAATAATCCATAGTCGTTTGAACGAGCCATTTATTGGCGTCCGATTCAAAATAATCAGGAGTAAGAATATCAAATATTCTCTCAACAAAAAACTGGTCAACGACCAGCGACGCTATACATTTTGCCTGGAACTCATTTCCGAACTTACGGAGATTATCTACTTCTTCATTCATATTTTAATACTCTATTTCTTTTAATTGTCTTTGATGGACACTATATCTTAAAATTCCATATTGTAAACTTCTTATACTTTTGTGGCATTTTTATAATTGTAAATAAGATTTATCCATTTTAAAAATTCTTCGTCGTTCCAATCCATTTTTAATACATTGACATCTTTATGAACCCACCGAATATTATTCTCAATGTAACCTTTTGAAGAATCTATCTAACGAAGCCGTAGTTTCAATTTTTTTATATTTACTTCCAAATTGAATTTGAACCCCGCTCAATGCACATCTGCGAGATTGTTGTATAAATAAATCCCACATTTGTTTTGGTGTTATTTCAAATGATAAATTTCTGGCTTTAGCATTATGTTTTATATTATTTATATGAGTTTTTGAAATTTCTTCATAACCAGCCCTAATACATCCACAAGAAGTCGAGCCTCCACTCAATAAACCTCTCCCTCGTATTATAACATTTTTACCACAATCACATAAACAATTCCACCGAGACTCTTTATATTCGGCTTTATCTTCTCTATTAAGAACCAACAATTTACCAAATTTTTTACCCTTTAAATGTTCCAATCTAAGAAATCCATTTTCCCTTTTATTTATTCTTAGTATATTATATTTTCTTAAAAATCCATATACATTTGAAACATTATAATCTATGTGTATTTTTTCAGCAGATAATTTCTTATTTATATATAAATCCACTAAAAGTTCTTTAGTCGGTTTTATTTTTCCAATATTTTTGCATTCGTTTTTTTCTAATGAGTTTGGAATTTCGTTGGTAATATCTTTTTTGTCGTTTTTTTCTAGCATCAAGTTGTTCTTGTTCTGTTTCATATATTAATTTTCTTCCCATAATTATTCAACCTTTCATAATATAAGTAGTCACATAAAAGTAGTAACGCAAGAAAAAACGTTAAAAGATTTTATTCTATTAACGTTTTTTTCTTTTATAAGTTAATTCAACCCGTTCCCATTCACCAGGTTCAATTTTTTGATATGCAGTGACGGTATACTCTTCCGAATCATCATTTGATTTTATAATCGGTTTGGGTTTCTCCTTTTGACGTTCCTCGAATTTCTCCATTCGTTTTTCACCAAGTTTGTCTGCGTCAGTCTTCTTTTTTGAATTCCTCGACATGAAAATCATTCAGTTCTTTGTCAATTACTTTCAACCACAATTTTAACCAACCATTTACAGGAATTGGTGGTTTCGGCGGAGCCGCCGGCTTTTTCTTTGGTCTTGGAGTTAGTCTTTTCATATCAGTATATTAATTTATCATCAAACAAAGAATTCTCCAATTTATCTATTTGTAATTCGATAAACTCTCTAAATTCTTCATCTTCACATTTGTAAGAGACGTAAAATCTTAAACCACCGAATTTTAGTTTAATTTGATGTATTTCAAAATCTTCAATCTTATTCAGCTGTTCCGACTCGACAAAATACGTTAAAAATTCATCAATGATTTTAAACCAATCCAAGTGGAGTGGTTCACCAAAACTAAATCCATACCATCCTTTAGGGATATATGACGCATACTTCTTTAAGAGTCGTGATTCTTCCTCACGACATCCTTTACTGTATTTTTCTTTGGTTTTATCATTTACGTAAAGATTAGTATCTTCTACATCAGGAAACCAATAGTTTCTTTGACCACTATATTTTTGTAAAATTTTACTTATCATTTTATTAAATCCTCATTTTCAAATATATTACCGACCACTTCTATATCTCCAATTATCATATGAGATAATTCGTCATCAGTCTGGTCGTTCCAACTACAAATATACATGGCGGCAAAATATTCAACTTGACCTATTCTGCCCCTGTAATTCACAATATCGCCTTCGTATATTTCTTTATTATTTTTATCATTTGCGTTGGTGTATTGGATAGCAATTAGTTTATGTTTGTTATCTACAAATGCTACCGAGAACAATGGCATCTTATAATTTCGGCCATCGGGCGTAGAAATATCAACTCCGGTTTGAACCGCTTCCTCAAAGGAAAACATTTTTTTACCAAGAACATCCCAAACTTTAAATTTTATTTGTCTAGTCATATTATTTTAATATAGTGGATTTTAACGTTTCTGTTAATTCTACACCGTCTTCAATATCATTTATACAATATCCCATACTTACACTGTTATTATAACGTTGTTCAACCAACAACACACATCTGTAACCGGCATTATAACAAAGTTCTCTTAATTCTTCCTTCTTTTCAAGAACAAGAGCATCAATGTCAGGCAATTTGTCTGTGTCAATAACATCTGACATAGAATCCGAATGAACTTTTCTTATTATCATATTAAAACAATTCTCCCATCTTCTTTTAACTTTTCCATCAAATATAGAGCGGCCTGTATTTTTTCTTCCGGCGTCATCTTTTCAATACCTTCGGTTGAATATAAATCGGAAGCCGATTCGCTTATAAGTTTTTGTAGGTTATCAAATGTATTTTTATCTATTTTCATATTAATTCCGATTTTAAAATTTCTTCTATATTTTTAAGATTTGTGTATTTTATTCTAACCAACTTTATCCCATTTTTATAAGCATAATCAGATTTAATACTATCTCTGCGTTGAATTTCTTTTAGTTCTTTTTCTGTAATTTTATGGTTGCCTACATATCCTAATTTAAAATGTTGTTTTCCATCGTATTCAATCAACACATTTTTGGACGGTATATAAAAATCATATTGAAACATCTTATTTGTTGTCCGATTTCTAAAATTATCAAATGTTTTTTGTGTAATATATTCAATTTTATTATATTCTAAAAATTTAATAATTTTTGACTCTCCTTTTGATAATTTACATTTTGGGCATCCATGATTCAATACTATATGACAATTTGGAGTTTGGCAAAAACTACCATGTTTTTTACATATCATTTCAACTTTTCTATGACCACTAATATAATTTACTTTAGAATAATCATATAAATTTCCATGAACATTAATTGCATCTTCTACAAATTTATTTTTTGATTTTGCATTTAATTTTGTTAAATTTTCACCTTTACATAATGAACAACCATGTCCCATATAATGAGAATCCGGTCTTTGATAAAAATATCCGTGATTTAAACATAAAATTTTTACTTTTATTTTATTGTTAAAATATTCAACATTAGAATAATCATATTTATTATTGTGTATTATCTCCGATTTTTTTATCCACGACAACTTTCGTTTCGTAATACTTTCGCATACGGTCTTCGTTGATTTGTTTTTTATTTCGGTGGTAATGCTCTCTTCTCCAACGTCGTTTGGCTTCAAGTTGTTCGTCATATGTTTTGTATTTAAGTTTTCTTCCCATATGATATAAGTATATTACTCCAATCAAAAAACTCCAACAAATTAATCTCTAATGAAATTATTTAATTTCGACCATACTTCATTCATCCAATTTGGTAAATTATAAATAGTATTAGTAAGATTATCAGAACTCATTTGTCTCATAAGTTCAAACCTATTCAATTTTGGTATTGGTTTATCAATTACCTCTTTTACGTGTAATTGGGCCATAGTAGTTAAAGCAGTGTCCGTAAGTTGCATTAAGGCGTAATTCCGTTCTACTATGTTCCATTCCTCAAGAATGGTGTCATAGACCTTTAATTTACCTCTGGACGCAACGGCATGGTCTTTTAAATCGTTTAATTCCACCTTACCACCACATAACATAGGGAAAGCCTTTATAATCGTTTTTAGACCACATCCACGTAAGCCGGTGATGTTATCTGACACATCCCCATCAAGTGTTCTGAAATAGACGAAGTTGGCAGAACTGATTCCATACTCATTTAACACATCTTGAGGGCCATAAAGGCGCTTTTTGGTAGGACTCCAGACTTTTACATGGTCATTGACAATCTGTAGGAAATCCTTGTCGGCGGACATGATTGTAGAATTCCAATCCTTAAAGGCATCCAAAGCAAGATGGGCGATAGTATCGTCAGCCTCCACATTCTCCAAGGCTAACATATTAACAGGCAAACTTTGAAGATATGCTACCAACCTTTGAAGTTGTTTCTGCATTGAGATATCTTCATCAGTAAGGTTTTCTTCGTAGATTCTGTTCAACCGAATCTTGGTTCTCTTATGAGCTTTGTAATCTGGATAGATTTTTCGTCTCTTAAAAGAACCACCATGACCATCAAATACGATTACACACCTATCAGGTTGATACGCCTTGATGGCATATCCGACACTCTTTAGAAAGCCGGATATGCCGCCAGTGTGTAAGCCGTCGTCGTTCATGGTTGGGATTGCCATGAAGCAACGAAGGAATGTATTCATACCATCAACAATCAAGACTTCTTTTTTGGTGACGCCATTTATTCCCTTTTCTTGAGCAGCTTTCTTTTCAGCTTTCAAGTTTTCCCAAATTGAGAATATGTCTGCGTTCATTTATTATCCTTCGTCTTCGACGTTATCTTCAACTGATAAGTTTTCAACAATGTCCGAATTCGCTGGACGATATTTCATGATGTAGTCTGTGGCAATTACGTCATAGATTTCATCTTTGAATGTTTGTTCAGCATGAATTTTTTCAAGGAACTCTCTTGTGGAGAGTTTAACAGTTCCACTTGGGAGTTTGATGGCATATTTGTCGCCGTCTTTGCGGGCGAAACCATTATCCTTCAAGAAATCCAACCAACTCGTCAAATCTTGAATACCACTATCATAGTGAATTTCAAACAATCCAACTCTGTGTGGCGGCCCCATACGGTTTTTTGTAACAACAACTTTACATTTGTTACCGATAATTCTTTGACCAGCACCCTTCAACTTACCCATATTAGACAAACGAAGACGGACAGAAGCGGCGAAAGCCATAGCCTTACCACCTGGCACAATCCACTTGTCTTGATGACCAACAGCGGCCAAATTCATACGAAGTTGATTGACGAATACAACAAGAATTCTCTGTTGACCAATCAATCCTGTAATCTTACGACAGGCTTTACTAATGATAATTGACTTGGAAGTGTTGTATCCATCCTTACCGTGTTCAGATTCCATTTCCACTTCACTTGAAGCTTGAGAAAGAGAATCGACGACGATTGTTACCAATTGTTTCTTATCGTGTTTTCTTACGATACCAATGACTTCTTCAATCTTAGCAAAGATTGCTTCGACTGTGTAGAGTGGGACGTAACCCAAATCTCTAATGTTCAATCCAATTGATTTCCAAAATTCAGGAGCGGCAGCATTTTCAGTATCAATCAAGACACCATACCCACCCATCTTCTGTGTTTCAGCAAGAATATGGGCACAAATCAAACTCTTACCGGCGGCTTCTTGTGAACTTAGTTCAACAATTCTTCCGACTGGTAAACCGCCCTTCTTTCGATTTGAGATTGCCAAATCCAAAAGAGTAGAGCCTGTCGAAATCCAATCTGTGACCATTGACGGGTCTTCTTCTTCATCCAAGAAATATGCCACCTTACTACCATCAGCCGATGCTTTATTCAATGCCTTATGCACCAACTCTGCAAGTTCACTACGTTCAAGTTTTTCAACCTTAGTGACTTCGCCCTCAATGTGATTAGATTTTCCTTTTGCCATAAAATATTTTTAGTACTAAACAAAATCAGGTTACACCTCACGATGCAACCTGACAAGTTATTTTATTTGTTTATTCAACTTACTTCTTCGCTGGGAAGATGTTTGCGAATGCCGCCTCGAAATCTTCAACACTTGCCGATTTCTTGGCCTTTTGAGCCGTAGGTGACACATTTGAAGTTTGGGCGACCACTTCCGTAACCTTAGCGGCCGGAGCAGCGGCGGCAATGGCTTCCTCTGTTGGGAGGGTTACACCACTGTCATCGTCATCTTCTTCAACCGTTGTGACTGGTTGACGTGTAGGAGCGACTGTGGCCGTTCTGTCAGCGCCTCGCGGAGCTGAACCGGCTACTACACCGTTGCGTTCATTTTCCAACTTAATTTCCAGAGCGGCTTCCAATTCTTCATAAGTTGCCGGTGTGTAGATATCAAAGATATCAGGCTGTTTCTGGGTGATAAGTTGTAGAATTTCTTTGACCTTTGGATGTTCTGGGTCAATAACCGGACGATTCTTTGGTTTGATAAGAATCTTGGTTTCAGGATAATCCTTCTTGGCATCTTCTGCCGTTGTGAAGTCCACCTGAATATCATGGCCGTTTACCAAATCGGTAATGTCTCCATACTCCGGCTCGTCGAGTGCTGCGATAAGTTGTTCATATACTTGAACACCGAATCCCCAAAACTTTACACCTTCTTCTTCTCTACCACGAACAATGATAGGAACATAAGTTCTAAGTTTTGGTTGCATATTACGACCTTTTTTCCAAATCAGTTTATCTCCACCGGCGGTTTTTTCAATCTTCGTCGCCAATTCAACGATTGGGTCTGGTTTATTTTGACTTGAAGGACTTAAATAAGTCTGTGAATAACCCATATCACTATAATAGAATTTCAATTCAATGAATGGGAAATCTGGTGAATATTGATTTGGAACAATTCTAATGACCTGTCTCCCGGATTCAGGTTTCCAAATGAATTGTTTGATTTTTGATTGTTGTTCGGTTGGTGCTTTTTTTGAACCTTTTTTGTTCTTGTCGAAGGAGGACAATTTTTCTCTAATTCTAGTCATGTCTAATGCCATATAATTATTCTTTCTATTTTTAATTTGTTAATTAGTTTTTAAGTCAATCATTAACTACATTGTTAAATCTTGTCTCGTTACTAATAAGTATGGACGATACAAGATAATCCACCAAAAATCAACTTATAAAATTGAAAATATTTTTTTAAAATTCGAATATATTAGGAACGCAATCAATTCCTGATTTAAATTTTTTCCAATCGGTTTCCCAAATATATTTTATACAATATCCCCCAAATTTTAATGTATGAAATTTATTTATTGTGTCTTGATATAATTTACCAAATGTCTTTTTACAGGTTTTATTATAGTCGTCCGATTTATATTTAAGTGGATTGCCATGATAATAATCTCCTAAAAATTCATACACTATGTTTTCGGACGGTTTAAATCCATCAACTTGTTTATTTAAAATATAAACCTGTCGATTTTCTTTTGTATCTGGAATTTTTAAATAATCTAAAAATTCCATTTCAGATTTTGATACTCTGTGGACACATTTCGGGCACCCACGTTTTAATACTAAATGATTGTCGGGAGTTACCCAAAATGAACCGTGATATTTACATATAACCTCAAATTTTGTATGATTGTTTATATATTTTATTTTTGAATAATTATACAAATCTTTATGAATTTTTGCGGCATCATTTAAAAATTGTGTTTGTGGTTTTCGTAATTTATCGTTTCTTTTTTTCATTCCACAAATATTACATCCTCTACCCAATAAATGTTTATCAGGAGATTGTAAAAAATTACCGTGAATAAAACACCGTATTATTACTTTACTCTTGGCAACAGTATAATTTACTTTAGAATAGTCATATTTATCACCATGAACAATTTTAGATTTTTCTATAAATTCTTGTGTAGTAAATTTTTTCAAAATTTTTATTCCTCAAAATACGATTCGTCTTTTGGTGTTAAAACATATACAAACCAAACATTTTCATTTTCTATACCATCTTGAATTCCCCATTCAATATCATCACACAAATCTTTATACGCATTTTTGATACTTGTAAATGTGAAATATGTTATTTTCTGATACATTAATTCTTCCGATATATGTTTAATATTGAACACTCTCTGTTTTAAATAAAAAGATTTACTCTTATTATCTTTTACAATTTTCCAATCGTTTTTGTCACACATACCAAATAAAACATTACATACAAATTCGGTTGTAAATCTAAATTCAGGATTAATATTTTCATAAGTTTTAAACTTAACAGAATCATCGTTTAATGATTCCCATATATCATATTTAGATTCAGATACGTTCTCAGTATTTGATGTTCCAATTTTTTCTTTTGAATTTTTAACCATCCATTTAGGCAAGTCTAACGTATTTTTATCACAGTAATCTTTAATTGTATCATAATCCATTTTTGGAATATTGATAACTCTTCTATCTTTTAATTTATTATTTTTCATATGTTTTCTTTACAACGAATACATATACATCAAATGAATAAAAATGAATTATTTCTTAATTTTAATTTACTATTTCTAAAATCTCTATCGGAATCATGCGAATCGCCGGTGTTCCAGTGATAATCAACGAGTTGCTATAATGTTCCCAATTGACAGGAAACTTTTTATCAAATACTCCACCATTTTCATCTTTGATGATTTGATTCATCGCGTTTAGAGTGTAAAGAGTATTCGTTTGTTTCTTCCTGTGAATAGAAATTGTATTTGGGAATTTTGGAAACTCCCGTCCTTCACGCGCAATATTGTATGTGATGAATACTTCTTTTGGAGCATTTACGTTTGTGAAAACAAAGAATCTGTTGTTGTTTACAACATAGAACTTTTTAATTTCTTCTATTGTGATTTTAAATGATAATATTGAAGAGAACGAACAAAGCAAGAGATTTTTACCATTCATAGTTTTAATTTCTTCTTTATTTCCTCCATTATATGTGGAACGTTGAACTGAATAAATTCAGTAACTTCATTAAGCATATAATCATCACCTCTAAGCATAGTCTTGATGGCATTTTTGTCCGCCTCTTTTTCGGCAGGAGACTTTGGTGGTGGTAGTGGCAAATCGGTCGGTTCCTTGGCAGGTTCAGTAGATGGTGTTGAAGCCGGCGTCTGTTGTGGTGCTGCGGTGGTTTGTGCTTGAACAGGTTGGGCGGATACTTCTCCATCAGGTGATGGGGCGTCCGTTGCCTGTGACACAGGTAAGCTTGTTTTTGGTTGGGAAACTGGCGCTGGCTCTTTCTTATCATTACCTGCGGCCGGTGGAGTTGACTTTGGAGCGGTATCGCCGCCGCCGAACAAATTAGATTGTCCTTTAGTTGGGTCTTCCTCAAAATGGGTGCCGCGTTTAATTGCGTCGGCCTTGTATTCAGGAGTTGGAAATGTTACCAAAATGCCATCTGCATTGAATGCTTGCCTTTCGGGGTATTTGCCTTCTAGCATTCTATTTGAAAATTCTTTTACCATATTTTTATCTACACCACGATTTATAAAATAATCTCTGAAAGATTCCATATGTTCATTTTCTTCTATATTAAACATACCGTCTTTTATTCTTGGGTCTAAAGAAACTTCATTTAAAATTTTATCAAACATTTTTGTATTCATATTTATGATTATAACCAAATTTTATTATGTCAAAAACATTATTAACCACGTTCCAATTTATCGAAAAGGCTAATAAAATTCATGATAATACATATAATTATACCCAATCTAAATATATAAATTCTCAAACAAAAATAAAAATTATATGTCATATTCACGGAGAATTTTATCAAACCCCAAATTCACATCTACGAAATCGGGGATGTCCGGTGTGTGGCATTATTAAATGTCGTAAAAAAATGGCGGACACATTACAACAATTTATTTGCAAATCAAAAAAAATACACGGAAATATATACGATTATTCCAAAGTGAAATATGTAAATAATACAACTAAAGTTTGTATAGTCTGTCCTATTCACGGCAATTTTTTACAACGACCAAATAATCACATTAATATGAATAATGGATGTTTGAAATGTGGTAGAGATAAGTTTGGTAAACGTCGTGCAAAAACAAAATTCCAATTTATTAAGGAATCGAATCTTATACATAAAAATGTCTATTCTTATTCCAAAATTATTTATAAAAATGCTTTAACAAAAATAGAAATCGTTTGTCCAAAACACGGTTCATTTTTTCAACGACCAAATGACCATTTAAATAAACGTGGATGTCCTAAATGCACACATCATATATCCAAACCAGAAATAGAATTTCTTAACCATCTAAATGTTCCAAATACAAGAGAAAATAGACAGGTCAAAATTTTAAGAAATCGGGTAGATGGATTTAAAGACGATATTATTTATGAATTTTTAGGCGACTACTATCATGGAAATCCAAAAATGTTTGACTCTAAAATGAACAATCGACACTGTAATAAAACGTTCGGGACACTATATGAAGATACATTTAAAAAATTTAAAAAACTAAAAGAAGCCGGCTATAAAATCAAATACATCTGGGAATCAGAATGGAAGAAATTTAACGCTGGTATAGATAAAACACCGAACATAATTCAATATAATTAAGAATAAATCAAATTCATGTCGTTATATGATTCGCCCATATACACTTTGATTGGGAACCTATTACATATCTTCATCGTTGACATGATTCTATCCAATACCTCCTTACCATCAGGTTTATAGAAATCAAATAATAGAGAATCGTAGGTATATAGCACGGGTTTCGTTTTCTTGTCTCTCAAATATTCGTTCACAACTTTCATTGCCGTCATAGACACTTCGGGTTCAGTTGCTTGAAGAATGTAGTTGAAAAGTTTGTTCTTATTTCCATCTTTTAGATGTTTATCTGAAATAACTCTATGAAACATTGGGGTGAAAATGAATCCATCTTCTTCAAATCGTTTCCAATAAATGTCAATAAACTCTTTCAAATTACCAAAGTATTTGATGTGTTCATACTGTTCTTCAACACCGCCATACAACTGTCTCATGGTTATGCTCTTGATTTCATCCATATCAAAATCATTGACTTCCCTATGGAAGTAGAGTTTACCCAAATACTTGTAAATATCTTCCCCAATAGGCATTGGAAAGTTCACAAGATTACAAATGATTCTCGGATGAAAGGCTGAATAGTCTATCAACACCATCGTTCCATCGTCACCATATCTTGATACAAAACAGTTTCTTACACCGTTATCTTTATTCAACGCGGCATAATTTACACCATCAAACACATTAGATGGGCGGCCGGTTGCAGTATAAATATTATAAGAAGAATATACCAATCCATTCGGATTTATCTTGGCATCAAAATGTTTTTGAAAACACTCAGCATTGACATAAATTCCGTTTGATTCCAATTCTGCTAATGTATCAAGTATAGTGGAATTTTCTTTTAGATATCCATCTTCAAAAATGTTGGTATCAGTTTGAAAATAAACATCACAAATTTTTTCGAAGACTTCTTTGTGCTTCAATAGAGGAACAACTTTATTCAAGTCACCACAATCACGTTTGCTTCGGTAAATGAATCTATGGGCATTTGTTTCAAATAATTCTTCATCTATCGTATCGCCGGTTTTAAGGTGTTTCCAAAGATTAAAATCTAATAAATTTTCAACCGGTAGAAGTTGAAGAAAAGATTTTTTATCGAACGCCCACTTCTTTTCACGAAGATTATTTAGGTCGTTAATAAAAGTTTCTTTATTTACCACGGAAGTCAAATCAGGATGATTAAAAGAAACACAGAACGTCTCATTATTAACCGTCTGTTTTATAAATACTACAGAAACATCGGTAGCACAAGGATGTAGAAATTCGTCAGATGGTATTGCCCACAATACGATTGGAACATACCTACAACTCTCAATGAACTTTTTATAACTTTCGACCATTTTGGATATTATAAGAGTCCAAGGTCAAAATGTCAATTTAGTTTAAGCGGTCGATTCAAGCCAACCATTCACAACCTTCTGTTCGCCTTGAGCCATTGTGTAAGGCCCTTTGAGTCGGTTTTTGATGTATCCCCTCAATGGCAATGGTTGGGCACGTATAGTGGTTTCCCAGTTACCGGCTTCAAGGGTTTGATGAACGTCGGTGATACGAAACAAAATATTTCTATCGCTGTATGGTTCTGGTAGATTTCTTACAAGAAAATATTGGAATGTTCTCAACCCACCAATTCCTTGTAATGTCAATTCAAGGATGATACCTGGCTGAACGGCACAGTATCTTGGATTATTGTCGTGGTCATCATCTGCCACCAACAATCTTAATAACTGTTGACTTGGCATTACCAACTTAACAATTTCAGGCATATCCTTTGGTGTGCCTGCTGGCGGAGAATCAAATCTTCTGTAAGCATTCAATGACATTTGTAAAGAACCATCGTCGGCTTTAGAATTAATTGTTTGAACCGCTCTTACTAAATCTCGTTGTTGTTCATTGGCGGTTTGACGTTTATCCAAATCACCTGGGTCGCCTTGTGCCTTGTCTTCTGGTGTTCCAATAACGGCGTCTCTAAACATATAATCCAACAAATCGTTTTTGTCAATGTATTGGTATTTTGAGTTCTTGTTATTTGTAGAACCGTAAATCATTCTTGTGGCCTGAGCATCAGATAATACAGGTCTAAATTTTAGAGATTTGATAATGCTGTCAGCATCACCATAATCAAAAGAATACACCACGTCTTGTTGTTCATCCAAAGCATACTTACCAACAAATTTCTTATCTGTAATAGTCAATACTCCATCAACTTCCACAAGCATCAAGTCCCAAAATCCATCGGAAGCATTCATTATTACTTGTAAAATTGCCCTGTAGATATCAGGATACGAGGCATTATTATCGTCCATGACGGCATCTTTCAATACACTAAAAGCGATGTAGATATTTGAAAGTAATCCTGACCAATCTTTTTCCAATTTGTTTCCTGCCAAGTTTCTTGGACTTACAGGCAAAGCCACATCGGATGTAAATTGTGAAGGAAAACTAAATGATGACAATGGATATTTTACGTTGGATGTTATCTCAACATATCTGTATCTATTGTAATTAATTATCTCGTCCAAGTCATCACGATAACAAGAACCACTTCTCTGTCCCTTGCCTGATGGTTGATACAATTTGTCTCTCAACATTATGTTCTGTGGATTGTCCCCTACATTTATAGGTTTCAACACTTGATATGAATATGGTCTGCTTGGGTCTGGTGTTGAAATGTTATCAGCATTATCAATCAAACCAACGCTTCCATAAAGAAACTTTGGTGCTTGATAGTTTGGTATCAATACCTTCGGGTCACAAGAAATCAGATTTGGATGGCCGGCAATAACCGTATTCTGAATATCTACTTCAAATGCCTTATTACCTTTCTTGGCTCCACTTGGCACCGCAGAATAATGATTGAGAATAGCAACAACCATTCCCATATTAATCCAAAAATTGTCTGGGTCGTTATCTTTGATTTTCTTATCAAAATCGCCCTCTTTTGGTGGGCCAAATAATTCGTTGTTATAATATGAGTCGTTGGAGTCATTTGGGCCAGACGGTCTTCCAGAAAATACTCCGAAGACGTGTGGAAGTCTCATTCCGATTTGTTCAGGAGTTCCTTCTGTAAGTAACGGATTTAAAATATCATACCAAATACCATTCTTCGGGTCTCTTTGTATGAGTCCTAATGATGATTTGTTTACCACAGGAGCGGCAGTTACCAATGTTTTTAAATTAATGATGATATTATCATCCTTCATGAAATCTCTTATAGATTTGAAAATACCATTCTTGTTTGGGTCTTTTTCATTTACCACGGATAATCCGTAATCTTTGGCAATACCTGTGTATAATCTGTCTTTTGAAGTAATTTCTGTCGTGCAAATGATTTTGTTTCCTTCAATACTCCAATTGAAGTTTGTAATAATTCCATATATCACATCATAATTTCCATGAGATTTTATGATGTTATTGGTGTATAGAGGATACGCATTATCCCATAAACTCTGCATCTGTCCTATATCTCCAAGATTTACAAGAGATTGGGCATTGTAATGATTCCAACCCCACTCCACCATACAACTAATACCGGGAACGAGAAAATATGGAGTCATATAAACAAGTTGTTTCCAAGAAAAACAAACCCATTCAATTTGAACACGTCTTAAAAGTTCCTTTTGAACTGTGACTTCAAGTCTTGAAATTTCAGGCGATGGAACGTGAATTGGATAATTGCTAACCTCTCCTACCGGAGCCTTCAAGGAATTTTCTATGATGTGAGGCTGACCGAAATCGGCGTTTTCATAGTCGCCAGGAGTATAACCGATAATTTGTTGTTGTGCTCCTCCAACATTTGTTGGTGGTGTAAATCCGTATGTGTTATAAAATCCCTTTCCACTGTAAAGAACAAATCTTTGATTGCTACAAACAGGATTTCCATTTTGGTCTAATTGAACAGGAACATCAGGATGACCGGCACTATTGGAACATACACGAATCCAAGATACCAAAGGGCCTTTGTAAGTATTCCAATCTCCATTATTACCATTCCAATTAGCCTTGTTCGCACCAATGAAATTAAAACTTCTGTTAGTTTTTCTACGATTTAACTCGGCCTGTATTTCGCCGGGTATATTACTCACTTGCCATGGTATGATGGGTGCCGGCATTTTATAACTCCTTTCCTGAAATTACATCATGAATTTTATTAAAACACTCATCATAACGTATAAACATTTTTGGATTTATTTTTTTAATAATTCTATCTTGTCTTAATTTATCGTTTTTTTTAACACTTGGGGCATGATGTTTTCTTTCATCATATTCAAATACAATATTTCTATCCTTATCATATCCATCTAAAGAATACCCCGACACTATTATCTCTCCACCATTTAATGCGTGTTGAAAATTATACCCACGTTTCTTTCCAAATTCTTCAATAAACTTACAGGCATTTGGATTAAAATTATGTTGTGACCCCAATTTTTTGATTTGATTTAATTTGGCCACTCTTAATTTTTCTTTATATTCTTCCGTATTATATTTAAATGAACGTTTTCTTGCATTTTTTATTTTTTTACTCATCATTTTTCTATATTCGTCTGTTATTTGGTATGTTCTATCAATCAATTTTGCAGATTTTTTAGTTGCACATTTTTTACATTCCCAATTACCATTGACGGCCCGTTTATAAATTAAATATGATTTATATATCATAGAATTTCCACACGAACAAATTCGTTCCAGTTTTTCAGTTTGAAATTTTCTATTGTTTTTGAATCTACATTGATTGCACCACGTATTTTTCTTTATAGACAAAGTTAAAATACTTTTACAACTATAAACTTGTTCGCATTTGCATTTAGGGCATTGTTTTTTCCAAACGCTTGCACACATAACTTATTGATTCAAATTATTAAATTGAACTACAATGGCATTAATATTTGCTGGAATTCTTAATTGTAAACCAGGCGGAACACTCATTCTACCTTTACCAAGACTATTTGCCAAAGCGATTACCCACCACAAGGTAGGGTCGCCATAATACGTATAAGCCAGACTATCCAATTGGTCTGTCTCATTTGATATAATAATAGCGTCACTTGCTTGTGGTTGAATTGTTGGATATTGAGTTGTTTTATAAACCCTTTTACCATCCCACCTTTGAGTTACTTGTGTAGAATCGTATCTTTTCATCGGGCATCCTGTATTACATTTTTGATTTGCTTTGTATCTGAATTATATCTCCGGAATTTTTTAGGTTTAATAATTTCGATAATTTTATTCTGTCTTACCAAATCTTTTTCCTTCTGACGTTTATGATATTTACTGTCATATTCCAACACCACATTTTTCTCTTTATCATAACCATCAACATAAAACAAGTTTTTATCTGTTTTTATTTGATAATTTGGTTCAAAATTAAATCCTAATTTATTCCATTTATTAATTAATTCAAGTTGCCCTATATCTGACCTAACTCTAATCCATTTAGTTTTTGATAAAGCATCATAGTATTTTTTCTTTACTTCTTCATTTTGCCATGATTTTTTTTGTCCTATTGACATATTTTTTCTTATATCATTACTTAAAACTCTTCCTTTTTGTTTTTTTGATATTTTATCTTTAGTTTCTTTACTACGTTCTTTTCCTTTCCAAAATTTATTTGGATTTTTCTTTTGGGCGCATGACCGACATAAATCCCCTCTACATTCTGCCTTGTTTAAATTATATAAAGAAAATCTACTACCAGTATATAGAATTTCTATTTTACAAATAGGACATTTTCTTTTATAAATTATATTAATATCTAATTTCATATCTTATTTAGAAGCATTAATACCAGCCGTAGTTGGTTTTGCTGGAGGGAATAACGCATTTTGTTGTGCTTCAAATGCTGCCTGTTTGGCTTGTGATGCAGCAATCTGGTCAGCAATTGATGGAGTATTAACCACCGGTCTGGCTGCTGGAGGCGGGGTTTTTGGATTAGGTGAACCAGCCGTGTTCCATTCGACAAAGTTTTGATGTAATGTGGTTGGAACTGGTAGATAAGTAGAATAATGAGAACTTCCTGTGACGAATCTACTTTCAACGTTCAAATTTTCCCAATCATCGACTCTTGGTTCGTGACCAAAATGAGACCCGCCGACAATCGCTCTTTCTTTTTCAAGTAAGTTACAGGTAATGGCTATTTCTGCTTCTTTTGGAAGCTGGCCGTAATTCTTTTCAGTTGACGGTGCCGTAATCAACCCATTTAAATAACTCCAACCTTTAGGAGCATTAATTTCATTCAACGTTTCCCAAGAAGCATCATCAGGAATATTTACGTTGATTGATGTGATGACCATCGGTTGATATTTATACAAATCGCCAATAGTTAACATAAACATCGGAGGAACAATAAATCTATTGAACTTTTGATTTACATTTTGTCCGGTTGTATAATTAGATGGTTTGACCGCACTTGCCAAATAGTTGATTTTCTTCCACGAAGGAAGAAGTTCTCTAACACTGTTTATCACTACGTTGAAGGTGAATGACAATGTTCTACTAAATCCGTTGTATGAATACAGCTGGTCAGAACGACCAATGAAACGAAGTTCATCCCAAAATGCCGTATTACCTTCGGAAATACCTTTTACTGTGGCTCTAAATGGAATAAATTTTTCATTGACAACATCGAAGAAGAAGAAGGCAATTAAATCATCGTCATATGGCCTCCAATCTTTCCACTCACCATATACAGCATTAACATTATCATCATTAATACCCTGACCATAAGGAAGAACACCAAGCATATTCATACCATCAGACTTGAATGTTGTTGCCATTCTTAAACTACTTCCACCGATAAGTTTCATGTTTTCATCAACCGCCTTTGGAACGGTTTGATTTACAACTCCAGGAGAACCATATTTGTATTCTTGTCTGGTGCTGTTTGGCCCTGTATTCTGATTCAAATCTTTTAACGTGTTTATTCTATCGTATCCCAATGGGCCACCTTCTGTCAAAAGTGCTGAAGGAAGTAATCCTGATAATACTGCCGACGTAGCATTGTATGTATTACTAAATTGATTTAATTCACTTAATGTATATGACAACTGTTTGTTCATTGTCATTACTTGTTCGTTTTTTGGGTCTGATAATTTTGTTACAAAAGTTTCTTCTGGTTTAATATAATCAGCAAAATTAACCAACATATCAGAATTGGTATATTGTTGATTTTTTGCTGGGAAAATTGAATCTGTATATTTGTTGCCTTTGGCAGAAGGTGGATAACCGACAGCCATATTATTACCCAAATTATCAGGTATCGTATCCTTTATTCTATTGGCAACTTTATCATATTGGAAATATGGAATGATGATGTTATTTGTGACAATCTGTGGTGTAGGCCATAGTTTAAACATTCCACCAGGTCTTGTGCCTGTGTTACCATTATACCAAGGTTGAAACCAATAGAACATTGCCGTTGTTCCAAATTGTAGAGTGTATAATGTTTTGTTGTTATACATCAAATCAGCAGCTTGTTCATCTGCTCGATTTACTCCTGGAGATTTTGGAGCACCACCAAAAAATGCTTTGAACGACGAACCAATTGTGGATAATAATCCACTAAGACCCAATCCGGTTCCAGTGGATTGAGTTGCTCCCCAACGTTGTTTCAATGCTACCAAGGCTGTGTTGGCATCACCACCACGAATCAAACCCTTACCTTGACCTTTAGCCAAAGATGGCAAAGCACCATCACCGACTGTGCTTTGTGGTGTTTGAAATCCGTTTGTTAAATTAATACCAACGGTTGAAGTTACAGAATTTGCCAATCCCAATAATCCACCTTCAATATGTCTTGTTGGTAAATTTCCAATACCAAGCGTCAACGGTTGAACCGTTGCTAAAATTGGTGATAGTGGATTATAGATACGAGTTTCATCAAACGGAGCAGTTCTTTGAATTGCGGCCTGAGAAATCAAAAATTGAACACCCCAAGATGAAATCAAAAATTTAGAAACGCGAACGACATCATTAATTGAATCCTGATTAATGTTGGCCATATCCGCCAATCCTTTAACTGATTCAGGCAATTTATTAAATGTTGAATTCTTAAATTGGTCAATATATGTGTAAACAAATGGTTGTTGGTCTGATAATATACCACCCAAAATACTATCTTTATAATTTGTAAACGGACTATATTTGTGATATAGTTGATTATCATTAGAATTTAACAACAATTGTAATTTGCCAGGCGAAGGCCCTAACGGATAGTTAGGCGGCACATTTAATAATTTTGGTGGAAAATTTGATACTCTTACCACAGATGTTGCTACGTTACTCATTTAATGAATTTCCTTTTATTATAAATATATCATTCAACGTGTTATTTCCATAAACACATCTATAATCCAATTTACCGTCTTTAGTGCTCATGTTAATGTTCCTGTGTAAGATAATCTTCTGCCAACCCTAGAATCCAAATGTTGCGAATCAAGAAAAACATTTGCGGTTAATACACCGTTCTTCATATCACTTCTTAAACCATCAATACTATCTTTAATAGCACCAAGTAAGTCACTCGGAGATTCGCCTTTTTTATCTGTTCCCTTGTCTGCCGTTCCGGTGCCGGATGAAGGTAAAACAATAGATTTTAATTTTTCAACCTTTATTTCAGGCATATCATTGATAGCCTTACTCAATTCTTTAATGGTTGAAGAAAGATTCTTCAATTGTGAAATTGTATCAATAAATCCTAAAGTCTTCAATTCAGCCAACGCATCGACGGTCATCTTCATTCCAGACCCAAGTTCAGCCATTGCCTTACCAACTCTTTCAGCCGGGCCTGCAATAAATCTCAAGGCAACAGAAAATGCAATCAAACCAGGCGAAGCCAGTCCAAGGGCCATTCCACCTGCGACGATGGCCGGTGCGGCCAAACCTAATGCCAACAAACCGCCAGCTATTTGAAGTAATGGAACGTCGGACAAATTTTTCAATGCTTTAGATGCAATCCATGCTGCGGCGGCAAATGGTATCAATGCCAATCCTAACAATCCTATGGCAATAGCTCCAGGAATTATAACTTCTGATAACGCTCCCATTACTCCAGCTACTACTCCAAATGCCACTAAAGCTCCAAGACCTATCCATACGGACGACCATTTAACTTCGGCAAAAGCTGACAAGGCTTTAGCGAAAATAAATAATGCAACACCCAAGGCGGCAATACCTAACACGCCTTTTAATACATTACCCGTTCCAAATTTGCCAACTCCTTCAGCAACTCCTGTGAACATTTTACCGATTCCTTTTCCTATTCCTCCGGTAGCCCAATTTACAAGTCTGCCTAATCCTCTAGCACCAACAAGCAATATAGCTGCTGCACCTAATGCTAATAATATTTTCAAAAGACCACCGGCCCAGTTTGAAATAGAACTTACTTTATCTTCAATCCATCCTATCTTATCAGCAGTACCACCAAGTATCTTAGCAATTCTAGTTAATACGCCTGCAATAATAGGAAGAACCGATTGTCCTAATCTAGCAAATATAGAAGTCCAAGCAGCAGTGATTGCGGCTATGGCTTTTTGGTTACTCATAGTCTGAATTTCTTTCCTTCCCATTTCTGCGTAATTTTTAACTTGTGACTGATTGATATTCATCAATTGGTCATATTGTTTTCTCCGTTCCGTGGTCATCGCCTTCAACACGTTATTGTGTTCTCGGTCAGATTCTAACATACTTGCCACTTCACCGGCAGACTTACCCAAAGCCTTAGCTACTGCGTCCTGTTGGAATGGGTCTAATTGTTCAAAATTAGCATCTTTTGCCAACTTAACGATTTCTTTGTTTAACCCAGTAATATCTCTGTGATATGCCAATTCACGAGCCTTCTGTAAGTTCATTGATTTACCCAACAAAACACTCGCTTCCATTTCATTCTTAACACTTTCAGTGAAGTTTAATAATGACGCAGACGATTTTGCGGAGGCGGCCAAACTTGTTCCAAGTAACTTAGCTTGAATAGCAGACTTTACTAATTCTAATGGACTCTTGGAAACATATTGATACATATCATGTGATGCTTCTGCTACATCATTCATGACTGCATCCAAAGGAACTCCTGCGGCGGCAGACATTCTCTGTGCAACCAATAACATATCCTTCTGTGCCGATGCGGTTGAACCACTAACCATTGCCATTGATTTAACAAATTTGACAGATGTTTGAGCAGTTATACCGAATTGAGCTGTTAATGAAGCCATGTCCGACACCATCTCAGACGTATATGTTTGTGAAGACCCAAATTCATCTGCTATGGCTCTTATTGATTCGTAAACATTCTTAGCAGATACTCCAATTGCCATGAGTTTGATGGAAATGTCTCTGACATTTGCCTCCAATGCTCCAGAATCAGCTCTGGTAATTCCCATTGATTTTCTGAAATCTGCTGCTGCGGAGTCTAACTGGTCAAAGACTTCCCAAATCTTTTTAAAACTGTAAAGTAGTATAGTCGAAGCTATACCAGCTAAAAATAATGAAGGAGACAAATTCAATGTCTCTTTTAATTCTTTGCCTTTTTTGACAAGTCCACCAAATTTAGAGTCTATATCATCCCATCCCTTTTTAACTTTTTCTTGACCTGACAATTCTTCTTCTCTTTGTTTTACTATTGTCTTCAATAAATTTGATGCCTGAACGTATCTTAGTTTATCGGCTTCAAGTTGTTTTTGGTCAATTTTAGAATGGCTCTTTATTGTATTTAAGATTTCCTTCTTAATATCCAATACGGCTACCGCAGCTTTATGAAGTTTTTCGTCACTGTCTTTTAGAGCCTCAATGGCTTCCTTTTGAATGTTTAACTCGGCAAGAGCGACGTTGGCCATCTTTCTCTTTGTCTCTAAAATATTTAGATACTCGGTAGAAAGATTCCTTGCCACATTCAATTCATCTTTATTTACGATTTGGTCGGCCATACAGTATTCTTATCTTGATGAATATAAATAGTAAAAATTCAAAGAATTGACCCATTTTTAGCCCTTGACAATAATTTTAAATGGTGTATAATATCTACACTATGGAACTTATCATCGCATTATTCTCACTGGCCGTATGGCTCGCGTGCTTTTCGATGATAGTCATTGTAATGGTCTTTGGTGTATTTGTTTTGTTTCATGGTCACAAATACACACTTCACCAATTGTGGGAACTTTTTAAACAAACAACCGTAATGACTTTCATCTTTACGGTTGTCGGCGGCGCTTTAATGATTGGAATTTCGTCAGTAAAACATTGGTTTAAAGACTAACTTATCTCTTTACTGCGGGTGGACGTGCTACCTGTTTTGACTTGGATGGATTTTCTTGACGTTTTGACTGTTCATTTTCTTTCTCTCGTTGTTCAATTAACATTCGTAGATAGAAATAACGTAAGAAAATCGGCATAGAATATACTTCATCGTGCGTAAACGCACCATTACTGTTGTAAATTAGATGAAATATCTCCTGATGGATTCTGACCTTATCCTCAGGCGCCAAGGTCAGGCCATAGAAAGGATGCGCCGATTGGCACATCAACTCTCCTTTCGTGTTCACATTCAGAACACTTAAAGTCAAACGTCATGTCAACGTCTGTATTATGTTCTTTCATGTGTTTCCTCAAAGCCAAACTGTCTCTTGCGGATAGTTTATCTTCAATAAATCTACGAATAAAAACTCTGTCAGTATTTCCATCTACGGATGAAATCAAATACTTGAGTCGTGTTGTAAGTTCTGCTGTATTGTCTTTTGACAAACGTTTTAGTTGCGCCAATTCTGCGTCAATAGACTGTTCATCATATTGATTCAACAATTTATATGTAATGGTAATGCCTGAAATAGGAAGTTTGAATGTAAATTCGTTTTGTCCTTTTGGATGTTTATCAAAATCGAACTGTTTGTATGCAAGTTTACCGAGATTGATATTCACCTTATTTTGGAAAGAACACGCCGGACAAGTTACAGATACGTTGTAATCATCGCCGTAAGCCAAACGACGAATGGCAATGAAGATGGCATTCTTATCAGGAATCAAAATATCTTCAATTCTCACAGATTTATTAACAATCAACGCTTCCATCAATTTATCCAATACCTTACCTTTTTTGATAAGTTCTTGGTTGGCAAGTAAATCTTCTTCTCTTGCCGTCATCTGTTTGATTTCAATTTCACCAGATGATAGTGGATGTCCCTCTGGATAAAACCATCCTTTCGTTGGCAACGGGATTACTTCGCTCGGATATTTTGTGTCTTTTGGTTGCGGCACGTCGGTCTGTTGTTTCAATACGAAATCTGGGACATTGACAGGACGCTTAAGTGGAATTGTTTGATTATCTGACATAACTTGTTTTACCTTTCATGGTAATATATAGAGGGTTATCTAATTTTTAATTATCTTTGTCGTAAAACATTTCCAATAATTCTCTGTCGGCATCTGATAATCCGTATGGAACCAAATCTCCACCAGAATGTTTGACAGGCGTTTCACGGGACATACCCGTAATGTATATACTATCATGGGATTGTCTTACATTTGTTTTAATCTTTGATGTAGGACGAATGATAGGGTCGACAATTGGTCTTACCGGCGCAGTTACTTTTATACTTTGTGGTTTTGACTTGGTTAATTTTAAAACCAAATATACACCACCGACTATTATAACAATTTCAAGTAAGATTCCAAATATAACTAATAGGGTTAATAACATTACATTGCTTGGATAGGTTTGGTTGGTTGTGAAAGTTGTTTATTCACAGAGTCAATACCATCTCTATCTGTTTTCTTTTGAAATTGGTCATAGTTCTTAACAGTCGTGGCATATTGGTCACGTTGTTGTTTGTTCTGTTTTGATTTTGCTTCCAATTCCTTCTTCTGTTTTACCAAGTCGATTCTCTGTTTTGCTTGGTCAGAAGCAATCTTTGCTGGGTCTTCTTTTTCAATACTGGTGCTCATATCCGTCATATTAGTTGATGAGTCAGGAGTATTGATTGTTGTAGAATAATCTTCGGACATTAATTCTTTTAGGACTTGATAAACCATTTCTTGTAATTTTCTATTTGGATTATAGACTCTTGATTGTGGTTCTGGTTGTGGGGTTTGTGTCGGCAAACGTGTTTGGGTCGTGTTCAATCCTTGACGTGTAGTAGCAGGCATTGATGGTTCATCATCAGGATAAACAACTTGATGTGCATTTCTAAATTTATATACCATCAATTGATACAGCCCAACATCGAACCATCCAAATACAAATCTAAAGAATTTCTTCTTTTGATTGTCGGTATACTTATTGGAACCCAATACACTTCTAATATTTGTTGTAGAAACCGGATGACCTTGAATCTTTGTATCATCCATAATTACTATATAAGCGTGTTCTTCCAATGGTCTTAATACATTTTCATTACTTTTATATGGTTGAAAATATGATGCGTCGCCTTTTGAATCCAACCAAATATCTTTATGTTGTTCTTCATGTGGTTTATTCTTCTTTTCAAATGAAGTATCTGGGTCTTCTTCCGGTTCATCCGCCTTATCTGGAATTGATGGGGGATTTGATAATTCTTCGTAAATTTCCTTTAAATCTGTTCTAAGTCCCGCAGACATACCATCAGAAGAAGAATTGGTCTTTCCTTTTCTTCTTGAAAATAGTTCGGCTTCTTTTGGATTTAATACTATGATGGCTACCGTGTGTTTTCCTGAAAATTTGTGATAAATTTCTTGTGGTCGCCATTCCTGAGCTTTTTCAATATCATCAGATGGTAAAGATTGAACCTTAATGATGTGACTTGCTGGAACACCGTGTCTTACCCAAATTTGTTCTTTATCACCAAAATTTAAAGGTGCTTCTGGGATAGGTTCTCTATCCGTTGTTGCGACAAACGCATCGTTTCCACCGACTAATGATTTAAGTTTTTTATAAACTTCAAAATGTGACCTATCGGCTGGTTGAAAGGTTCCTGAATAAATTCCTATTTTTTTCATTTTCTATTTTTATCTGTTTGTTGTTTACCGATATAATCCCAAATGGCTTTGATTTTAGCGTCTTCACTATTTTCTACTTCGATGATGTGTCTATCGGTTCTATCATCTAAATCTTTAACTAATTGTGCACTTCTTTTTTCTGCATCAGAAGTGTCACTCGTTGCCTCATTCCTAATTGACATTACTTCATCTGCGTGTTGTTTATCTGCGCGCCATGCTTGTAACATAGGAACCACAGAACTAATCATCAATGCTATTAAACCTGTCAACCCATGCTTTACTACAGTATTTTTATTACCTTCATACGTAGATTTCATACTACGCATGATAAATCCCTCAACCATATCTGGCTTTTTAGATGTCTTTTTCTTTTTTGGAGAGGTTGCCATAATAATAAATATCAAAATGATTTCGTTTCTTCACCGTGACGAATAGATTTCCATGCTCTATGAAGGGTTTCAGCAGCATCGTCCTTGGTTTTAAATGGTTTCTTTGAGTCTTGTTTATATGGCCTGTCACCGTTTGACCCTTTTACAAGACCTATTACATATCCATTTTCTTGAGACACAATTACACCTAAAAGAACGGTTCCATAATAAACATCAGTAGGAACTCCGAAGCCATCTCCACGTTTTAACCAATTAAAATCATCAAATCTGTATTGACCTTCATGCAGTTTACCGTTCAGGATTGGGTCGTTTAATTCATCACGAGCCGACGGAACACTTCTTGGGTCTGTGGATACACCATGACTTATACCTGTGCAATTAGTCTGATAGTAAGTTTGGTTGTTTGAAATACCTTGAGATTCGGATACTGGTTTGTTAATGTATTGAAGACGTTTCTTCATTTCATCGTCATATGTTTTATAGACCGACAATTCTCTTTGTAAATCTTCTTTTCTTGTTCTTAATTCTGGATGGGATTTAATGTAATTAATTACTCTTTTTGTTTTATCTCTCATGGCTTTAAGATTATCAAGAGTCATCTTTTTAACATCAAACATTCCTGATTGTTGGTCGTAGATTTCTGGATTATTAGGATGACGACTATTGATATCCTTTTGAGATACTTCTTTTATTATTGCCTTAATAATACCTTTTAATGTAGATTTTTTTATCATTTCATTTAACGTCTCAATTCTATCAGTGACATCATTATGTATTGATTTTGCTCCTCGTTCTATAGCAAAATCCTTTATTAATTTAATTAATTTTTGTGATGGTGGATGTGATGAAGAATATTCATACGCTAAAATTAACGTATCATCATCTTTTGGATTTTCAGAATAACCGGCCGGAATTTCTGATTCAGTTCCCACTAAAATCAATCGTATCCAACCCATTTCAAATAAAGTATCTCCTGGGTCATATGTTTTGATATTATTTTTAGATAGATATTCCGATGCCCATCTCTGATGGGTTTTATTCTTAATTACAGTAAAAATTTTACCGTTGGAATTAATCCACCATTTAAATTCAGAATTAATGTGCATCATATTAATATAAATATCAAGTAAAATTCAATGAAGGATGATATTTCAATTACTCCATTTATTTAAATATTCTATTGCTTTATGTAATATAGACGTATTTTCCTTAAAATTACCTATACCCAAATTGCAATTACGGCACAATAATTGTCTAACTTTATTTGTAGTATGATTATGGTCGATGTGAGTATCTTTACTACTTTCAAATTTTTTAGAACATATAGCACACATACCACTTTGAATAATACTCATTTGTTCTATTTGTTCAACGGTTAATCCATATTTACGACATTTACTATCTTCCCAATTTTTTTGTCTGGATAACTTTCCTTTTGAAGTCAAAAACCATTTATTTTGATATTCATTTAATAATTTTCTATTTTTCTTTTTATACCGTTTGTTACGTTCTTTACATTCTTCTTTGTGAGTAAGTCTATATTGTCTTTGATACTCTTTTATTTTTTCTTTATTATTGAGATAATATTTATTTTTCACGCGTCACTCATATAAAAGTAAATCCACCAAGTAAGGTGACGCCAAAACTTGGTGGATTACTAAATTATAGTTATTGTTATAAGCGTCACCTTACATTAATAAGTATGACATTTAAATAATATTTTAACTATAATTTTAATTTATAAAGGATGATTAAAGTTACTTTTAATTATGCCGTAATCACGTAATCGTAGATAACTATCAAAACTGGCAGATAGCATAATCGTAACTCACGGTTATATTAACCATCAAAGGGTCGCCGGTGTTTGACCAATCAACCGATTGGAAGTCGCCATTGGTCACGAAGGCGCCAACGAGCGTCCATTCTTCAACCTTATCACCGACTGGGCCCAAGATGTTCAAGGTTATGTTCTTCTTATAGAAATCCATGTAACCATCACGGCCTGTGACCGATTCGTGTGATAGACGAATCCATTCCATAACGGCTTGAGCACCGGAAGGGACGATTGCATCATAAAGTTCCATTTGTACAGGCTCCCAAATAGACTTACCTTTGTAATATCTCTGGAGATTGATGTGGTCAAGAGCCTTACGTTCTTGTGTAAGTTTTGGTCTGTCTGTCTTCTTTAACAAGAAGGAAGGAATACCATCAATATACAAAATGAACCGGTTTTGAGTTTTAGGCTCATATGCCGTCCAAAATATCTCGTTCGAATTTAGTAAATCTGCCATAAAATGTCCTTTTGTGATGTGTTATTTGTTGTCATCATATAATAAATAATAAAAAATATAAAAATTTTACTTCTTTTACATCTTTTTGTAATATTTATTGATATACGAACCAAACACTCATAATATGGCAAGACCAAGAAAAAATCCACTGACTATTGATAAAATATGTCCTACTTGTAAAAATACGTTTACCATTTCATCAAGAAAATATAGACAAATTTTTTGTTCTAGGTCATGTAAAAATCATGACCAGAAAATATTGGAAAAGATGAAGTCTAACCAAACAAAAACTTTCAATGAAAAATACGGCGGTCATCCAATGACAACTAAACAGACCATTGATAATTTTAAAAAATCTTTATTTAAAAATCATGGAGAAGATTATTATACAAATTACCTTGTTAAAAAATCTAAAGAAACAAACTTAAAAAATCACGGAAATGAAAATTATAATAATATTGAAAAAATAAAGCGAACTTGTCTTGAAAAATATGGAGTTGATAATGTTTGGAAATCAAAGGTTGTATTAGAAAACAGGTCTCAAACTGTGAAAGATAACCACTATGAATATCTTTTAAATCTTTGTAAGTCGGAAAATATAGAGTTTTTGTGTTCTAAAGAAAATTATGATGGATATCATTTTACAAAAAAATATCAATTTAAATGTTTAAAATGTGGTTATATTTTTGAAAATTCCGTCTATCGTTTAATAAGTTTATTTTGTGAGAAATGTGACCCAAATAGAAAAAATACTCTGGAAAATCAAATATTTGATTTTTTAATATCTATATTACCAAATGGAACTATAATAAAAAGACACGATAGAACCATATTGGTTGGTAAAGAATTGGATTTCTATATTCCTTCAAAAAATATAGCCATAGAACTAAATGGATTATTTTGGCATAGTGAAACGGGCGGTGGAATAAACAAATGGTATCATTTAAATAAATCCAAAAATTGTATATTTCACGGAATACGATTAATTCATATATTTGAAAATGAATGGATTAAAAAACAAGAAATAGTAAAGTCTGTTTTAAAAAACGTCTTTGGAGTTACTTCTGAAAGAATATTTGCTAGAAATTGTGAAATTAAAGAACTCGATATTAAAGTAAAAGATAAATTTTTAGATGAAAATCATCTTCAAGGAAAAGACAAATCGACCATAAAATTAGGTCTGTTTAATAACAACGAATTAGTATCTACGATGTCTTTTAGAAAAACTTCAAGATTTGATAAAACTGTGGATTGGGAACTAATGAGATATTGCAATAAACTAAATACAAATATAGTCGGCGGCGCTAGTAAATTATTTAGTCATTTTATGAACACAATCAGACCACATTCCATAGTATCATATAGTGATAGAAGATATTTTGATGGAAATATTTATCAACAATTGGGATTTTCATTTGTTAAATCATCTTCACCCGGGTATTATTATATCGGAGATAAATACAAAAGTATAACTCACAGAATGACATTTCAAAAACATAAACTTAAAAAACTATTGCCCGTTTTCAATGAAAACTTATCAGAATGGGAAAATATGAAAAATAACGGATTTGATAGAATATGGGATTGTGGAAATGATAAATGGATATTGAGAACTATATGATTTAATGTCTTTCTTCAAGAGAAATATCATGACCTTTATTATAATACTCTAAACTTCTATCAATTTTAGGATTGACTACACCATATTTCTTATTCAAATAATCCAAAATGGCATCTTTTTGTTTTTCACTATCCGAATTATCAGTATCAAGATAAAGGATGTTGTATTTTGAATTATATCGAAATCTTACATAAAAAGACCGATACGACGGCAATGTCGTATGACCATATTGATTGTGGTAGTCGGTAATACCATGAACATTTAAATCGTTATCAACATATCCAACTACAATATACGGTTTTACATCTTTATGTTTATCAAACATTTTTATCAAATCTTCAACCGAATGTTCATTTTCATTCATCGGTGTAGTTCGAGTTGATGGCTGCATATTACCGTGTTCAGGAAGACTTACTCGTTTATCATACACAGTATTAATTGTTGTCTTTATCTTTTCCAAGACGCCGCTTTTTCTCAATGCTTTGAATACCAAATTTTCTGTGCAGAACTCTCCACCATTTGCTAAGCCTGTATTTCTATAATTTCTTATAGCTTTCATCAACTCTTTCAATTTTTCAATGTCGCCGGTTTCAACAAGTTTTTTAACCTTGTCTTGGATTGTCTGAAATTTTCTTCTAATCTTGTCGGCATCTATGTCTAACTTTTCGTGAGTAGGTTCTTGAATCCATCTTCCATCGAATAGAGAATAGATGGCTGCGCCTGGACGTGATAGACTGGCATCACTATTAGGTTCGTGAACATCTTGAATATACACTTCAACAGGATGACCTTTGATTTCTATATCATGTTCTGTATTCCATTTGGAACCGAGAGAATCCATGAATTTTCTAGCATATTCCTCGTTTATCTTCTCTTCAGCGATATCAATGACTACGTGCAAATCTACGTCGCTGGTAGGAGTCCAGTTATAATTTGCAGAAGAACCAAGAAAAAGTATGTTATGAATCTCACCTTGTAAATCGGTGGAATTATAAAAGTCTTCGGCAATTTTCAAAAGATGTTCTCTAATTTCCGGTTTGATTGTTTTATCTTCATTCCAGATATTAGGGTCTAATGTATCGTTGTAAATACGAAGTTTCACTTAGTATTGTGGTTCTGGTTGGTCAGCACCATAAAGTTCATAGTGGCCTAATTCTTGGTCATCTTCTGGATGATGTGATGGACGTGATGTTTTTACGTAATCTCGAACAGACTGTATTGTAAAGAAATGATACCCACCGCTGGCAATTTCTTGTGCAACATCATCAATCATACTATCATCTTCCAAATCGGTCATAGCCGATTCTCCTTTAGAATTCATATAATATGAAATCGTATCTCCATCGGAAACACATTGAATCCAAATCCAATCAGAACTGTGTCCTGTCACATTATCATAAGAGAAAAATACTCCTGTTCCTTCTTTTAAGGAATGGATTATCTCGGCAATTTTATGTTCATCTTGTGGCAATGGTTGTGGATTCCATTCGGATGATTCATTCATTGGTTCTTTTGGTTCTTGTTTTGCCAAATCCTCAAGGTATTTGATTACCGCAGCAGAAGCACCAAGTTCCTTTGACATTTGATTCAATTTTTCCTGTTCTTCTGGTGGCAACGCCTTTACAAATTCAATCATTTTATCATATGACCATAAAATTTCATTCAATGGTTCATCATGAGTTTCATCACCATCAACGTCATTCTTACTACCATACCACATTTCACTGATAAGTTCCTTTATGACGCCTCTTAGTTCCGATTTTGAGAATCCTTCTTCATACTTCACCCCCCATCTTTCACCAGGAATGTGCTTAGGGTCTTTCTTCATGTCTTTATCATAGACATACCCAACACCTTCTTGAAATGGAACGTCATCACCAGGAGTATCCTTGTGTTGTTTTGGTTCCAAGTTATCAGGCCCAATAATACTAACATGGTCATCAGAATGCTCTGCCGTATTAAACTTTTCCAGTTCTTTTTCGGCTTCTTCTCTTGAATTACACACTTTCTCAATGGTTGTAGAAATGCCTAATACAGCATCTGTGGTTCTACAATAAACAGGATAACCAACTAAAACGACAAATTTACCAGTCTTAGCCAATTGTTTGGCTTTTTCGGTTTGATTCTCTCTTGGTGTCGTAGCTTGTGAGTGGGCAAAAGCACGTTGGTAATCGTTTGAGAATCCGTCAGGAGCGTCATCTTGTTGACCACTTGACCAATTCTCTTTTAAGGATTCTTTATATCCAACCGGAACCTGAGCTTGTGAATTAGAACCACGGAGAAAGTCTTTAATTCCACCATCGTAGTTATTCTGAATTCCTCTCAATACTTCTTCATCTGAAAGTTCATCTACCGCCGCTTCGTCAGGCAAATCATCCCACTGACAATCCTTAATCCAGTCTCTCATTTGTTTAATGACATCAGGATGTTCAGTTGCAAATCTAACGACTGAACCTGACGCACCTTGTGCAATAATCATATTACCACTACTATCTGTTGTGTGGTTGATTTCATTTAATTCTTCTTCAACAATTTCTTGAATCATAGATGTAATTTTTGATAAACTTAGGTCTTCATCTTCTGGAGTAGGCGAATCGGATTGTGATGATTTGCGCAATGCTTCGGCGTTCGCTTTGTCAATTTTTTGTTTCTCTTTTAGAGTATCATTCCATTCTTCCATAAAAACTCCTGGGTTGGCTCTTATCGCTGAAATATACATTGGTTCCAATTTAGTTCCTGGAATAAAACTACCATCAGGAAGTAATGCTTTGTGGACTCTCAAATTACCCAAATTGATTCCGACGTATGTATAATCATCGTTCCAATTATCTTCCATCCATCTCTTAACATCGGTGTATGGCTTTATTATCTGTTTTTTACCTAAATTGAGAGGAAGCGATAATTGTCTTGGTTTTGACGCCGTAGGTTTTTTACTGTTACTTTTACGGGACGATTTGGTATGTTTCTTTCTACCACTAAAACCAAGACTCATTTGAGTGTTGGCGGAAGATTCAGGTTTTTGAGGATACGTAGGTTCATCAGTAGAAACATCGTGTTTTTGTATGTTTCCTCTGCGATTTCTGCTTAGTATTTTCTTCCAAATACCGCCAAAAACCTCTTTAATTTGTTCTTTACTGTATTTCATACGTATCTTTTTAGTTGGCCAATAGTTTCTTGGGCATTCCTATGAAGGATGCCGATACCACCTTTTTTTACCCATTCCTGAATGACCACCGGTGTATCGTCTATAATTATATCTACCGGCTTCGAATAGTGACGTTTTCTATGCTTATTATCGACTAGAATGATATCGTTTGAATGTAAAGAAGGCAAGTGATGTCGTAACCAAGCAGTCTTTCCTTGAGTAGTCTGTTTTGTCAATTTTATCAGATTTACCCAAAGCACTAAGGATTTTTACATCTAAAAAGTTCTCTGTTATGAAATTCCACATTTCTTTACCACCACACATCCAAGGTAATTCAGAAAAGAACTTGGCTTTGTCGTAGGCGTCGATTCTGGCCCATAGTTCATCAATAGATATACTATCCGTTGAAATTCCTGCAATCTCGTAAAATCCACGGTCAAAGTCGGCCAGGACTCCATCCATATCCACATAAATTATTCTTTTATAATCTTCCATATCAATATAAATAGATTTGTCAAATTAAAATAAGTTGACATAGTGTTTATTATACATATTCTGGTAATACCGAATAACACCGGGTGAAGCTAAGTTAAAAATGTACCTTATAAAATTAAGTAAATTGTACCTTAAAAAGTACCTCTTAATATAAAGTGTACCTAGTGTTAAAATTTAGTAATTTTTAAGTGGGAAAAGGCGAGAATTTTTTCTTCTATTTCAGCTACGTAGTCTGGATATTCTACAGAGTCAACTTCATTCCAAGCAATAGAACTTTCAGGTTGCCCATAATCTGGACCTGAAAGTACATGTTCTATATTGTTATCGTCATACGGGACAAATACAGAGTCGTTCAATGTTGTTTTACGATTCATATCTCACGTCGTATAAATATTCTTTTCATTTTTCTAATTCAGGAAACGTGAGAAATAAATTAAAATTTATTTTCGCTTTATCGAAATTCCTCCCAAAATTCTTTGAACGTTGGAACGTGTCCTGTAAACTTTTTTATAGAGTATCCGTGCGGCCAATAAACCATTTCAGAACTATCAGGTTCCATTTTGTAAACTTTCAAATCCCTTGATGGCAATATGGCTTTTACTATAGCACCAAATTTTCCTGTAACGTATCCTTCAGCGTAGTCTCTGTCAAAAGTAACGAAATCTCCAGGTCTAATTTTATTATGTGGAGAATTTGTTCCTCTCCAAACCTTGACTGTATCAGGAAATTTTTCAGCTTTCCACCCAGCGTAGTGTTGAATAAAAATTTCTTCGGTTTTACTTTGCTTTGGGCTTGGGCTTGGTTGTCTCAAATCAGAAAGATATGGTGTGTTCGCAACAAACTTGAAATCGAACATCGTTTCACCCATAAATAAACGATATTGACGTTGAAATAGAGCATTGACCATATCTTCATCTATCGGCCCGTGTTGTTGCCACGCTCTGTTTTGAGTGGCTTTATACAGTGCGTTCTTTGCTACCCTGTATGACTTGCCACGAACAATCGACTTTAAAATGAACAAAGGGTCGTTGGAATCAATCTTCTTTGCTTTTCTTGCGTAGAACTTATCCTCCATTTTTTCTAAAGTTGGAGTTATTATATCATCAAAGAATTTATACGATGCTTCATCATCATTTGGAAATATTTGATGAGCAATTCGTGCCTTCATATCTTGTAGATGACGTTCATTATCCATCCACATAGAAAATTGGTAAGGACTGAATCTATCTTCTGGAGGCATAAGTCGCCAAACATTGAAGATGAAAAACTTTGCCATCTTTTCTTGTTCAGTAGTGACGGGCTTCACCGGTCTAAAATCTTCTTCCAACGTATCAGCAGCGTGGTAAATGAACTTTATATCCCTCATATGACCTTCGCCCTTTGGAACAAAAGCCACGGTTCTATTGTTGTCTTCGCCGTATTCCCTCAACCATTGCGTCTGTTTTGGTGTCAACTGCTGATTACGTTTTCCATTGACATAATATTCTCCGTGGGCTTCTCTCACACCACGAATCCAACCACGGTTATAAAGAAAGTTTTCAACTTCGGTTGTTGAATTTAAAGGAATGTGTAGTTCATCGTAATCTTCTTTGGATATCTTGCCACGGGTCAGAAGACTTTTTATTACTTCAATTGCAGTTCTTTCGTGTGAATATGGAACTTCGACGATAGTGCCGTCAGGCCCAATCCAATGCCCATGGGTATTGTTTAAAACTTCATCAATAATCTTCTTAATGTGTTCCTTGTATAACATATCATTTCTGTTGTATCAATGCTTTAATTTTTACATCACCACGAAGTTTTGCTGCGGCCAATCTATGACCACCATCAATAATCCAACCAAATGAATTCAATACAATCGGAGGAAATGGTTTGGCTGATTGCGCTAGTATTTCTATCTTGCCTTCTGATGTGTCCCACTCACTTTCTTCAATATCTTTAGGATTCATTTCAAGACATTTAAACTTTCCATATACTCTATCATCATCTTCAAAATCTTCATGTTGTGATAGTATGTAATTATAAACGTCATCGGCATCGTAAATTTTACCAACTTCGAATTCTTGTCCGACATCAACGGTTGGTTTAAACCACTCTGGCAATAATGACTTTAGTTTTATCATAATGTAAAAAAATAATGAATATCTGACGTGGTATCATATGCGAAAACAAATCCATTTCCTTCACCGAATTCAAAATCGTTTGGATTTCTCGACAACATTACTCGAAATAATTTATATTTTTTAGGAATGCTATTTTCCGCTATCTTATCTATAAATTCTATTTTAGTAAGTGGTTTACTGTTTTCTATGGCTTGAGCCATTTCTGTGGCGTCACCGAATAATGTGCCGGTATCTAATATAGTTCTACAATCGCCACAAAAGAAATACTTTTCTGAGAATCCATCTTCATTCTCCCAAATATTAGACGGCCATATGTCAGAATTCCAAATATCGGAGTTCCACAAGTCGGAAGGCCAGACGTTTGAATTCCATCCTTCAATAATCAAATCTTTGAGTTTAATCATAATAATAAATATGATTTACTTAATTGAATGTTTAAAGTGTTTATTGATGTTTTCCCATATGATTTCAACATCGTAACCGGCGTTTTTAAAAGATTGTATTCTTTCTTCATCTCTTTTCCATATTTCACCAGCATTCATATGAACGTATTTATGATAATAGTTAGAAGGATATACTGACGGATTACAATGCCAAAAATCACCAAAACATTCGACGATTTTCTTTTTAGATGGAATGTATATGTCAACAGATTTTTGAACGTCGGATAAATATTCTTCTAATTTAGCATCGGGGTATTCTTTAAGTATTTTTGATATTCACGTTTTTGAAATTTAGAAATTTGTTTTCCGTTGGTTTTATTCTTTTTTAAATGAAATATATTAGGAACTCCATATCGTTCCATACAAGTTTGTTTATTTTTTTCTGGATTTGTATAATTTTCATCTCCATAAGTTTTCAATTTAGTTTTCTTAGCCTTATCAACATTGACATAATTTTCATCGCCGTGATTTTTTAATTTAGTTTGTTTAACTATATTGCCGAAATTTGGTAATTGGGATGGGTGGTCAACACCATATTTCTTAATCATAGCAAGTTTAAAACTTTTATTTCTTTTTTTATTTACCTCTGGACTAAAATTCAATTTTAATAAACAGTTATTAGAACAAGTAGTTTTTTCTCTATTTTTATATATTCTAAATTCACCATCACAGATTACACATTTTCTTATTTCATTTGCTTTATCGGATTTTTCTTTGCTTCTACATTTATAAGAACAATATATTCTTGGATATCCTTTCCAGTATCCATCAAATTGTGTTTTTTCTTTACAAACTTTACAATATCCAACAGATTCTTTGCCGTTAATATAAACATATAATTTTTCCGAAAATCTATTAAAGTTGAATGTCTTATCAATTTCATCAAAAATTTCTTTATGATGTCTTTTAAGTTGTATAGCAAAATTATCTTTATTATTTAAACAAAATTGTTTTATTTCTTCCTTATTCATATGGTAAAATTTATTTGTAACCTACAAAGATAATTATACGACACAAAAAGAAAAACTCAACTTACTAAAATAAGTTGAGTTTATCGTGTAAGTCGTTGATTATTAAATATTAGGGAAACTTGCCCCAGTAGGAAGTATATTGAAATCTAATACTATAAATTCCGCCGTGCGGGTAGGTTTTAGGTAGATTTGACCATACAAGATGTTTTGGTCAACCACATCAGCCGTGTTATTTGAGTCATCCATCTTGACGTAGAAAGCGTATAAGCCCGCTCTCTGTTGGACGGATTCCAAATAAGGATTAACGATGCTCAAGAACTTGTTTCTTGTAGCGGCGACGTTCTGTTCGAACACCAAGTATTTGCTTGTTGAAGCAAAGAACTTCTTGATGTTAATCAACAATCTACGAACGTTGATTCTGTTCAAAGCGCTGTCTGCGTTTTGAAGTGTCTTCTGACCCCATACAACAACTCCCTGTCCTGGGAATGCTGCGATTGGGTTAACCTTGCCTTCGTATAGAGTATCACGTTCTTCGTGAGTTGTTCTGTCGGTTACTTGCGTAGCGATTGGAATACCACCACGGTTGAAACCTGCTGGAGCGAACCATTCGGCAGCCACCTTATCATTAGCAGCAAATACTGCTGGTAATACGACTGATGGTGGAACCGTCACAACGATGTTATTATTTGTGTCAAGAATCTTGACCCAAGGATAATAAGCGCCAGCATAATTTGTATCATATTCAGCAGCATATGAAACAACTTGGTCAATTTGACCTGTCGCTGGATTGCCACTATCAACATACAAATCCATGATGTAGAATACATCACCACGATTTTCACACATATCAACAATTAAATTGGTAATATATGGGTGGTCTTGGTGAACAATACCAGGAGTTACAATCAAATTAATATCATATTGGTCAGCATTACCAATCGCGGCAATCGCTTGTCTATATGCTATTGAACCGGCTGAACTTACATTTGTGCAATCCAAACCTTGTGTATTACCTGGAGTAATTGCTCCACCTACATTAATTGGAATGGCCGGAGACTGACCGTCAAATCCACCTTGGAAACCGAACACAAATCTTCTCATTTTGACATAAGTAGTTTCGTTCACTACATCGTATACTGTTGGAACTGCATTACTACCGGATAGGTATGAACCTGTTCCAACACCATACAATCCATAATCATCATCCAAAGCGAATGTAATGTTTCTTCCAACGCTATTGTAAGTTCCACCGTTGGAATTAAATAATGGGGTTGGGGCCAAATACTGAATATTATCGGCAGCCGCACCAACACCAGTTGTAGTCTGTGGATACAATGAGAACAATTCGGCGTCGGCACCTGTTGGAGAATCATTGAACGTAATACCTGATGGATATTTACCAGGAGCCAATCCATAGACTGACGCTTTTGTGTATTTCACCGTTGGAGTCCAAACGCCCATAGCACCGTTAGTAGGAACTATCAGAGCTTCAAATCCATAAGGAATTGCGGCCACTGGATAATTGTTAGAACTCATTTCTATACGAATATTTTTACTATTATTAGAGTAAGTTCCAAATTCAATTACCTTACCATTAAAGTTGATGTAATTGTATCTGTCACCGATTCTGCGAGCAATGAAGTTAGCAGAACTTGGGTTGAGATTCAAGTTGTTATATTGTTCAACAATCACCGGACGCTTATCAGTATCACTATAAGAACGAACTGTGAGTGTGAATGAACCATAATCACTTCCGGCAACTGTTCCGGCCAACTTGACGTTACTTACTTCCACCTTGAATTGGGTGTTGGTGTAAGTTCCATCAGCAAGTGTCAATACTCTGAACAACTCATAACGAGTTGCTGAACCACTTGGCTGCCAAGGGGCAATCTTTTGAGAAACAACCCAAGGGGTTGCTGCGTTTGTGATTGAGAAAGCACTATCACCATTGACTAAATCACGGGAATAAGCATCAGTGTAGTTCATTGGTTCACCGGCAACCGACCCGGATGGCAATGCTGCGCCTACAACCAACCAAGAAGTCTTTTCATTGATGACTTCGGAGATAGCATCTTCATAAACTTTATACAAATAAGCAGCTTCAATCTTCTGGCCGGCGACTTGAGTTGCTGGATTGCCGGTCGTAGGATTTATACCAAATACATTGGTAATGTAATGAGAATCGCTACTATCTAATGAGAATTGATATACACCATATGGAGTTGTACTATTGCTATTCTTGAGTATCAAACTGAAATCTGTAGGAATATTACTAACTCCGCCTTCCGAACCCCAATTTGCGATTGGATTTGTCAAAGAAAGAGTCGAACCATTAAAACCTGGAGAAACCAAATTTTCAATTCCACCGGCTTGTGTATCAGCCAATACTGTTAATAGTCTATAATCGGCACCTGATTGAGTTACCCAAGAACCATTTGGTAATACACAAGGGTCGAAAGATGCCGTTCCGGCCGGAGTGAAGTCTGTGTATTTGCCAAATAAACCGGAAGCGACACCTGCCAATTGAATGATAGGAAAACCACAAGTTCCAAGATTAACTTTCAAAGAAGCACTAATCAAAGTAAGAGTTTCAAATGGGTTAACTGCAGTTGGGAATTGAAGAGTAATTGGATTTGTTAAATTTGCCGAAAAAGTTCCATTGGCAATTGATGCGGAGAATTGTGATTGACTCACATTAGCCACAGCGGTAATATGAGATGATAATCCCAATGTAATTGTCTTACCAGCATATAACAAACTTCCACTTTGAGATGTTGGATTATAGGATGTATCATCTGCGGCGCCTCCATTAAACGTAATTGTCATGGATGCCGATGCAATTGTCATGGTGCTGCCGGATGCATTGTTCCAAGAGATACTTTCACTATATGAATTAATTGCACTACCACTAAAAAATAGATATGAACTTCCGCTGTTTAACGCACCAGCCGAACCAGTTCTATTATAAGTTCCCTTGATTGCCCAAATACCAAATGGGTATTTTTGTTGATATCCTGTAAGACCACCAACACGAACAACCGTGACTAATCCCTGTTCTTGAAGGTATTGGCCTGCTGTGTAAGGGCCATAGAAAACACCATCTGGAACACCGAAACTATTCTGTAGACTGTTCACGTCTGTAAATAGTGTTGGTGAAAATGCAGGGCCTTTGGCAAATGGAGCCACTACGACTCCTCCTATATCTGCGATTCCCGCTGCCAATCCAGATTGGTCTATTTCGCGGGTGAACGTTCCTGGCGATATGATACGACGGTCTGGTGTGAACTGTCCTCCCTCTTGAATACTCATTGTTTTATTCCTTTCAAATTGAAATGTGTTTTAATCATTGTAAATATAAATATAATTGAAAATTTGAAAACCTCACGCCATTTATATTTAATTGTATTCTTTGTTTATATACAAATTCAACACAAAACATATTATTTTTTATTTTAATCTTTTGAAAATGTTCCATCTGACGGATTGAAACTTCCTTCGCCATATTTCTGTAGGAATTTTTGAACAAGTTCATCCTCGACCTTTCTAATACTTTTGAACTCTTCATTCAATCTTACCTCTTCATCCTCTGTAAATTTTAGAGCATCTTTAACTTCTAATTTTCTTAGGGTGTTTTGACCTAATTGAAAGATATTCTGTTGAAACTTATCTTGTAGTGTTCGAACTTCTAAGAGTTCGCCTTCCGTTAGTTTTATTTTTTCATTCATAACTTATATTCATTTTGAATTTTATACTATCATTTATTAAAAATTATTGCAGTAATTATATTTGATGATAGATTCCAAGAACTCTGCCGTCCTATGTGTTGAATCAGGCACGGTACAACAACAAATGTTGGTATGTCATTTTTTATTAAATAGTCTCTTATAATTAAATCGTAAGGTTTAATTTTTTTTATATTATACGTATTAAACACGTCTATTATTTCTTTTTGTATCGTATTTGTATAATACATTCCTTGGGTTCCATAAAACTGGTGTATAGGTAATGGTAGAAACCCCAAATCAGGCATAGTGTCTACAGTACACAATGGTAAACTTGTAAATAATGATAAAATGAATCTATCCCCAAATTTTAATTTTAATTTTGAAATTATTGACTCGAATTTATAATTCCATCCATTTGAAAAAATAACATCATCTTCAAGTATTAATACACCGTCATTTTCATCTACATCATTCGAAAGGCAGTGTTTGTAATTCCAAAATTGATTTGTTAATTTGCTTATTTTATCGTTGCCAATATTTGCACATGGGATGTTTAATATTTCTATTTTATTATTCGATGTGTATTTATCAAGATAACTTGTATCTGACCCTGTAACGACTATACGTAGTTGTATATTTCCTATTGTATCTATTAATCTATAAATATAATTATTTGTTCTTGGAGAAGAACAAATTGTAGGAACTATTTTCATTTTATAATGTTAATTTTTCGATAGATGATTTTACAATTGTTTGTATTGAGCCGGTTAATGGAGCTCCGAGAGAATCGAAATAATATTCAATTGAATGTCCTGATTTCCCAGAAACCAACTGTGTAAATTCCCATCTAAACGCTCCTGATATAGGATTTGTTGGTATTGGTTGTGATAGTGGTTGATTTATGGTTGGTGGAGTAACTAAATATGCTCCGTATTCATCTACAAATTTAACTTCAAAATATACTTGGTTTCCCAAGTTTACATTCCACGCAGCATCAACAATTCCTATGATGACGGCATCAAATCTATACATTCCGTCTTGTGCAGGCGTATATAATGACTTACTATATTCCCAAGATGTTGCACCATCAAATGAATTAGTCATCGCAGTTACATCAAATGCTACTACTTGAGTAGCACTTAAAGAATAACTCGCCGTTATAGCATTTGATGCGGTAATCGGATATGTTGATGCGGTAGTTAAAGTATTACCATTTTTAGAATACGATGCTGTCACAGCATACGAAGATGATAGAGAATATGATGAAGAAATTGAACTTGATGCCCAAGAGGCTGAGTCAGATATCTTCGCATAACTTGATGAAACGGCAAAACTTGACGTAATTTGATATGTTGAACCTGTAGTAAGTGTTGTTCCTCCACTTCCACCATTTAAAGCATAGGATGAGGTTAAAGAATAACTCGAACTTATAGAATTACTTGATGTGATTTGATATGTTGAGCCTGTGGTGAGTGTTGTACCAACTGAACCGACGTTTAAAGCATAAGACGCCGTAGTAGCATAACTAGAACTTAAAGAGTGACTTGCCCAAGATGCTGACACAGACGCACCTGAACCTCCGTTTAAAGAATATGATGATGTTAACGAATAACTAGATGATGATGGAACATATACAATTCCATTTTTAAATAAATTTCCTGTGAAATTTATATCACTATCGACATCCAACGAATAACTTGGAGATGAATTATTTATACCGACCCCCAAAGGCGAGTCTAAATAAATAGAACTTGAAATGGCGTGTAAATTTACACCCTGTTGTGTGAAGGCACTGAAATTATATCCGGCGTGAACGTTACAAGAAGTTGTTGGGCCGGTTAAAAGGTTGATTTGATTGGTTGATTTAAGGTTAAGAACACCGGAACTACTTAAAGTTAAATTAGAACCGCTAAAACTTGTGATTAATGTATCGCCGAGAGAATTACCAATTTGACCATTTACATCCAAATCGTATACTGGATTTGTATTATTAACTCCGATTTGTGGAGTGGTAATGTTGCCGTCAAAGGAACCATAACCGCCATTGGTTGACAAAATAATACGTTTCAATCCATATGCTGATGATGACCCCTGCAAGAATAAATGTGCATAATTACCACTATCAACATCTAGTATTCCGGATGCACCTTGTATTCCCGCACTCGACGTATAGTCGGCGGTTGAAACCCCAACTTGTCGATAATTGGCATATACCGACCTAGTTAATTGGGTATCGTGACCGGTCACTAACAACGTCTTGGATTGAGCGTTAGAGGCAGAGTCAAATACATCTAAACTCCCTGATATAGTTACAATATGTTGAGTGGTATTATCCGTCACATCCGGCAATTGATTTGGAGAATAACTTGCAGTATTAGCATACGATGCAGTTCCACGCAAACTAGATGTAATAGATACGGCAGTCAATCGATTTGATACATCAAGGTTTCCATTGAGAGTTACCACGTTTGCTACATTGCTTAAATCAAGAACAGTGTATCCATTAGCATCCGTAAATATACGTTGGTCATTAAACAAAAATGCGGGGACGCCGTTGGTTTTATCCCAAATAGCCGACATAGATAATACCGTATTTCCATCTTCAGTAATTGAATCGGTATAATTCAATATTTTTGTATTAAAAGTGTTTCCCGTTAAAGCATAAGATGCAGATATCGATTCACTTGCCCAAGAAGACGACACAGAATCACCAGAATTTCCATTTAAAGAATATGACGCCGTTGAAGAATAACTAGAAGTTTCTGCGTAACTAGAAGAAACTCCAACACTAGAAGTAAAATATACTTCATTGCCGTGGCCGTCGAAAAATCCACCGTGACCGTCTGTTTCCATCAATTGGCCATATGTTGAGGCTATAGGTTTTCCTTGCAAATTGTATGTAGAATTATAAGACATAATATTTATTTATTTTTTTTGATAATAAGAAATTCCCCACACTTTATTTGTGGTGTCAAAATTATCATATAATGTATCCCAGGTAATTTCATCACAACAAGTTTGTGGGGATATAGAAAGACTATCGTTCGGTGTTATTCCCCAACTCCTTATTGAGGACAAATATGCTAACATCACAATCTCTTGCGAACTTAAATTATCATAGATTCCTGTTGACATATATAAATAAATATTTAAAATTTTATCAAACTGATTATTAATAATAAATTTACACCACCATACTTTAAAAATAGATTATTGATTAATTGGAGCTGTAATTGAAATATTTTCTGAATAGTGGAATATATTAGCATAATGAGTCGAAGTTGCATTTGTCCATGCAACTATTCCAACTTGGTCTGCGGTTGTAAGATATGCAGTTCGACTTTCCGTATATAATTGATACCAAAACGCTCCATTATTTGTTGAAATATAATATATATAATTTATTCCGTCATCTTTAATGGCCAATAAAAACGGCCCCCAATTAATATAGGTTGCACTTAGACTACTATAATGCATAGCGACTGATGTGCCGACGGTATAAAAAGGAACCGAACTAAAATTTATATCGCCGAAATGTACAATCTGCGATGTTATATCCCCATATATATACAATCTATTCGTTATGATTTTTCCGGTTGAACTTTCTCGGAGTGTAAGTGCAATAGTTTGAAATGAATTTATCGAATCGCCAATAAAATTTAATCCGACTATAATTGTGAACGGAGAAGATGGAAGGGATTTGAATAATCCTGTTCCATTACCAGCATTTAACGGAAATTTGAACGTATTAGACGATACATTCAATATATCGTGACTAGATGTCACCGTACAACTTCCTTGATTATACCACGTCCATACTCCTGTATCTGTAAACGTAGGCAAGGTATATCCGGCAGTTCCTCCACCTCCACCCGGAGCCCAACTAGAACTTAGAGCATAACTCGATGTAATTTGATATGTCGATGCTGTTACTAATGTTGTTCCTGGACTACTTCCTGGTGCCCACGACGCACTAATTGATGAACTAGCCCAAGATGCTGACGTGGTTGATGACGGGTAATATGATGCAGACGCAACATATGAAGCGGTTGAAGAATAACTTGAACTCAACGGTGCTGGGGCCCAAGATGAACTAACAGAAAAACTAGATGTACCTATTAATCCTTTAACAGAAGTAATGCTTCCCGTCGCAAATATATTTCCTGTGGTAGATAGATTGCCAATAGAATCAACGACCATTAACGTTGGTGGAATATAAAAATATTCGGTTATGATTATTAACCCATTGCCGCCATTTCCGCCATATGGAGAACCATTTCCTACGGCAGCTCCTCCACCTCCACCATATATTCCATTTGAGCCGGTCATCGTCGACCCTGTTCCATATGTTCCGGGCCCCCCTCCTGGCGCCCCACCGTCGCCAGCATTGGCGTAATAATATGGATATCCAAATGAACCGGTATTTATAATATCTCCAATTTCAGCTCCAGTTCCGCCGTCGCCTCCGGTGTTGGATGTACAATTTGAACCGGTTGATGTAGAACCTCCGCCTCCAGCACCACCTCGACCGGTAGAAGTTCCACCATTATAAAATCCTGTTCCTCCCTGACCGGTATATAAACCACCTAGACCAACCGAACAACTTATTGATGATGATAGAGATGATGATAAAATTGTTTTTTGTGCATATCCACCACCGCCACCACCACTTCCTCCGTCTCCGACGCAAGTACCATAATTACCAGGCCCACCACTTCCAGTTTGTGCCCCATTTATTCCAAAACAACCAGCATTCGAGCCACCGCCGCCGCCGCCATTGGCTTCAGCATAAATACTTGATGTGTTGACATAAAATGCGGTGGAACCGCCCCCTCCGCCACCATTATTACTTTCGTTACCTCCGCCGCCGCCGCCGCCGATGACTTCGACTGTGACATAACTATAACTGACATTAGTTCTCGGATACCATACCATACTAGAAGTAATATAAGTTATAATTGGCCGATATGTTAATATGGTAATTGGATTCCCGGAACCAGTTGACAAATTATTGTAAATTACCGAACTCGTCAACGATTGGTCAGACCAACTTGATGTGATTTGATATGTAGAGCCTGTAGTTAAGGTCGTCCCTCCACCTCCACCACCCCCACCATTCAAAGCATAGGATGCGGTTGAAGAATAACTTGAACTTAGAGATGCACTTGCCCAAGAAGCGGACACAGAGAAATTACTTGTGATTGATGGTGCCCAAGATGCCGATACTGAATTACTTGACGTAATCGAATATGTAGAACCGGTTGTTAATGTTGTGCCGGTGCCGGATAATGAGTAGGATGCTGTCAAAACATAACTAGAACTAATAGAATAACTAGAACTTAATGTTGCAGACGCACTTATTGCCCAACTTGATGTAACCGGATAAGTTGAACCGGTCGATAACACCGTACCGCCATTTAATGCAAATGACGTTGTTAAAGCATAACTTGAACTTAAAGATGCGCTCGCCCAAGACGAACTTAGAACTGCTAATACAGGATACAAATTTGGAACCCACGAAGCCGTTGTCGAATAACTTGTTGAAATAGAACTACTAGCCCAACTTCCAGATGACTGGTATGTTTGTGGATAGAGATTCGGAACGTATGATGCACTTAATGATGCAGACGACCACGAAGCACTCAAAACAGTTGTCACAGGATACAAATTCGGTGTCCAACTTGAACTCAATGATGATGATGCCCAACTTGAACTTATCGATGAGTTTCCGGCATTAAGTATATAAGATGCGGTCAATGCATAACTAGATGATATCGATGCACTTGCCCAAGAAGAAGAAACGGATACATCGGATGGGGCCGAAATGGGAGGATAAAGAGCGTAAAAAGATGCTGATGTGTCAGCATCAAGGTGGCCGTCTCCATTAATATGTAACAACAGACGTGAGCCTGAAATATGAGTCTCTCCATAATACGTATTAGTATCATCACGTTGGAGGATAACAATATCCTTTGATTGAGGAGTTGGATTGGTAATCATGATTCAATTATTATATTTGTGATAATATTAACATATTTTCATACTATAAGTAGAAAATAAATTGAAATTTCTATTATTATCAATTATATTGAACCGGACGTATTTAATGGATTCCCCTGAACGACCGGTGGAGAAATAATTGAATCATTTTTTTGTAAATTTGGATAATTTTGACTTCTCCATTTTTCTGAATTTTTATCCAAGGAATTCATATCAAATACTGTAGAAACGACTTCGGTTCCCATAATAATTTTTTTAGGAGTAAACCATTTTTGCGTTGTTGGTTGAGTTCCTTGTAGTTTAGTAATTGTATCCGGTAAAATATATCCGTTCACTATGAGGTCGAATTCACTTTTAACAAGTCTGTCGGTATCCACTTGTAATTCTACTGCGTGAGATATAGATTCTATTTTTGTTCTAAATCTTAATCCTCTTAAATCTCCCCAGTAATCTTCGGTATTGAAACTAAATTTTTCTACCAACGTATTCATTTGTTCAATATATTCAGTCCAAAGAATAAAATGATAAGTGAAGACCATGTGCTTTGGCATTATAATATCATAAACTTCATTAACAGGAGCATTTTGACCAATCAAAATATTGAACTTCGTATATCTGTTTTTTTCTGAATGCAATTGAATTACAGGATAGTTTAGATAACGATTGAACATCATCATTTGGTCGTCTTTTTCTGATGAAGTTCTTTGTAAGACGACTGCCGGCAAAATTATTTTTCCGTTAAAGTCCCGCATATAACCCTGATTTCTAATTGCTGACCAACGTTCCGGAGAAGAAAAAAAGAATGGGACTTTTATTTGATTTCCTTCGTCAACAACCGTTAATTGGAATTTTTCTAATTGCCGTATTATGGCAGTATCAATATCAAGAATCGTGACAGTATTATCTTTTTGATTGTCAGTATCACGTCTAACAATTTTTGCTCTATCTATATTGTGCAATTTTTCGTTCAAAACGCTAGATTCCTGTGCGATTTTTTGACTTAAATCGTTTTTTACATTGCCTATATTAGGCACAGGATTGAGGGGGTCGCCTTTCCAGCTCATAGTATTTGTGTGTTGTTTACATCATATAACCTACCATCTAACTCATTATATCTTAAAAATAATGTTGGATTTAGTGCATTGAAGATTCTATTCTGTCTAATTATATCTTTTTCTTTTCTTTTTAATTGACTATGAACTTTTTCATCATATTCAAAGACAATATTCTTTTCCTTATCATACACATCAACAAAATAACCGAGAAAAGAATATTCTCCACCATTTAAAGCGTGTTGAAGATTCCAACCACGTTCTTTATTAAGTTTATCAATAAATTCACAGGCTCTTGGATTGAAATTTCTGACACGAATACCGTATTTTTTTATACGATTTACTACCGCCGCCCTTTGTTTTTCTTTTGTTGTATCCGATACTATTCTTCCTATAGACGATTCCCCTATTTTCTTTTTAGTTTCTTCCGACAATTTTCTGCCTAACATTGTTTTTTTACTATTAATAGATATTTTTCTTTTAGTTTCTTCTATGTGATTAAATCGTTTTCCATACATACCACTATTAATGCCACATTGTTTTCCTTTGTGGGATTCCGATAGTTTATCTCTATGTTCTTTTGTGAATTTTTTACCAAGACCAACTCCAATCATTACACACGATTTACATAATTTATTATTTTTAACAGAATAATTTAATCCTTTTTGCGTCGCAAAATTTTGTATTTTACCACATTTAGGGCAATTTTTAAAAAATATAGTTTCCATATTAAATTTGTCTATTAACTAAACTCAAATTGGAAATTCGTGAATAGTTAGCATAAACAATAATGCTTAAAGACTTATCTGGTATATTTCCTAAAAACTGAGTTTGAGTCACGTTACCTACGGTGAAATATTGATTGTTGTATTGAATCACATCGGAAATTTCGGGGTAAATATTTATGGTCTTTAAATCTTCTTCTAAGAATTTAAAAATTAGGTCTTGTTTTCTGTCCGGACCAAACTCGTCCATAGTAGTCTCCATCTCCGGACGGTCTATATGACAGGTGCATTCGCATCCCGGCCAAAAACTCTTGCCGTTTTGTGGACTGCTCTCACCATAAATATTTGTAACTATTTGTTCTGGACAGATTTTGAAAATAGTTACGGTGGATTGAATAATATCACCCAATAGTTCCCCATTCAAACTTGTTATAAGTTTTAAATCTCTCGGACTAAAAAATCTTCCTAATAATCCCATATTATTGTTTACCGTGAATTTTAACTAATTCTTCTGCCAATGTGCGAATTTTTGCCAATGTAGATTCGTTTGGGGCGTGAGGATTATTTAAGTATTGAGACACAATACCAACCAATCTTATAATTTCTTTCCCAATTTCAACTTCTCGTTTTTCCTCTGAACCATCCGTTTCAGTTTCTTCTGGAGAAGGTTCGTTAGAAGCTACTTTGGCCTGTGCGTGAGATGGATTTTGGGCATCAAGTTTTGAAAAATCATTTTCTTTTACAAATTTTGATTTATCCTCATCTTCTTTATATCCAAATTCTTTTGCTAAAACTCTGGCTTCTTGAAGAGCGACTTGTTTGGCGGTGTTGATATCCTTGATGTATCCCATACCAACCGATTCGATGTGGTTATAGGAAATAGAACTGCCAGCATTCATGAAAACTTTCTTGAGGCCTGACGCCACACGCGATTCATTTACATTGACACTCTCTTTAAGCAATCTGAATTTATTGCCGCCTGTATTTTCAAATAATCTTGTTTTCATAATTTATCTATCTTCAAAGTAATCGTCGTCGTGGTCTGGATAGTCTGGTTCAGCACTACCCTCTTTTTCTAAAATTTGGTCTTCAATCTTACCTCTGTTGATTTCAACATAGTTGTTGACGGCCTTCTTTAAAATTTCAAATTGTTCTCTTGAAAGAGATTGAAAGTTATCAATTTCTCTTGGTTGACCTTGTTCAGGTGTAATTGTAAGTAATTGGAAATCCCAATCGGTCACATTCACTTCAGCACCTTCTGCTGGAGAAGAATTCTCCGGTGGGCCAAACATACCTTTTGCTTCAACACCAGGCTGAGCCTCGTATTCAATATTGATAGTTACCATCACGGCATCCGTGTCGGTTGTTAAGCCTGGAATCACAAGAGAATCGAATTCAATCTCGTAATCTTCTTCTGTTCCTGATGACCATTCGTTGAGTTGTTTTTTATACATTTCTCTCAACACGGTCTTGATTAGTGGTTTAAGTTTTGATTTTTTCATAAGTAGTTGATTATTAACATCATCCAATATATATAAAAAGAGGAATTTTCTTGAGGGTTTCGCCCATTTGTTCCGTCTGTAATGCTTGGTTTTCCATTAGTTGTTTTTGACTCGATGCTTGTAATGTTTCTCTTAATTGTGTTATCAGGTCGGTCTTTTCCTGTTGCGCTTCTGAACGAAGTTCGGCACCATCCAAGGTTACTTCACCGCCGGGAATTGGAAGTGATTGATATTTTTGTCTGACAATACCAAGCATTTCTTTACAAACCGCTAAAAAGTATTTACGTATCCACTGTTTACCAACTGAATTGATAGTATTATATGTAATGTTATTATATGGAATATTAGCATAATCGGAAACACTATTTATCGCTCCCACCGACCCACTAATTCTATCATTACGAACCATGTAATTGAAATATACTTTGAACGAGAATGTAGGAATGGGAAACAGTTTCAATTTATTATTTACCAGCTCAAAAGAGTAGGCGGATTTACGAACCATATCATTAAATTGGATTGCTTGACCACGAAGCAAATCTTCGAAGATTGGTGTCATCAAGAATTGAACCGCTGGGGAATATGCACCAAACCCCATTTCATTCATTACATTGGAGTATGACATGCCAGTCATTGAAAATGGGTCATAAATACGGGCAAACGCAGGTGGAAAATCGTGAAAAATTCTCATTACTTCAATTCGATTACAATCTTCAACCACATTCGCCCAAAGTTTTTGTAAATCATATGTTTGTTGTAGTGGTTGAGTTATCACGAATCCTTTCTTCCAATCTGTATAACCACCCACGCCGACTTCGGTTCCATAACTTTTAGCAATTTCAATAATGTATGGAAGAGGATTTGAATTTATGGTTTTTCCAGTTAAATTGCCTAATTTGGAGATATCTTGTCCCTGTAAAGTTAACAAATAATTTTGAATATTCATCTGATTTACCTGTGATGCATATTCGTTGATTGCTTCTTCAAATGCAGAATAAAAATTGATATCTAATAGTTCAATGTCAACGACTGGAAATCCGAGTCGGTATGCTGCCCACTTGGCCGCATTATATGCTTCCGTTTGAAACGTAGGGTCATCATTATAAAATCCAAAAGGAGCCACAACCGGCAATGACCCGGACCCAGGCCATCTTACCCGGATTTGGTCAACAAGAGTTGTAGGATTCGTTATCGGAGTGACATCATTCATATTACACACTATAATTATCAAGTTTTAATTTAAAACTTTACATTTTCGTAATTTTGATTTATATTTATATGGTAATTATATATTATGAGAGAATCACTTAAAAAAGCACAAAAACGTTATATGGAAAAGATGAAATTCGAAGGATGGAGACATATACGTTTTTTTATTCCGCCGGAAATAAAAAAAGAACTGATGGAATCAAAAACAAAAATAATGAAAAAATATTGGGTCGAACATGGAAACTCCAACTAAAGAACAAATCATAGAAATTTTCACAAAAAATTCAAATGGTTATACGAGAATTATAAAAGCCAGATATCTAAAATTCTATACATTTATAGATGTTACGTATAAGGGAGAAAAATTCGGAGAAAAGTTATATAGATGGATTTATTCAGATGTTCCAAATTCAGGAAAGTGTTTTAATTGTGGGAATTCGTGTAAATTTGATGATATTTTCTATGGATTTAGAAAATCTTGTTCATCGAAATGTTCTAATAATGCCCCGATAGTTCAAGAGAAAAAGAAACAATCTTATCTTAAAAAGTATGGAGTTGAAAATCCATCACAATCAAATGAAATAAAAGAATCTAAAAAGAAAACTTTCCTTGAACATTTTGGAGTAGAATGTAATTTAACTTTAGATAAAACAAAAGAACAAATTAAACAAACCAGTCTGAGGAAGTACGGAACAGAATATTTTTTACAATCGGACGAATATAGGAAAATATCATGGTCAAATTTTTACAAAAAGTTAATCTCTTCCGAACGATTGAAAAATGAAATGTTGCCAATGTTCTCTTTAAATGATTATAAAGGGGTCGAGGAAACGTATAAATTTAAATGTTTAAAATGTAATAATATATTCAAAGACCATTTACAAGATGGAAGAATTCCACGATGTTATAATTGTTATCCAAGAAAAATGGTTTCATACGGAGAACTTGAGATTATTAACTTTATCAAATCATTGGATGATAAATTAATTATAGAATCTAGTAACCGAAGTTTACCAAGTGGAAAGGAATTGGATATTTATTTACCGACATTAAAAATTGCCATTGAATTTGATGGTTTATTTTGGCATTCTGAAATTGGTGGTAAAAAGGATAAAAATTATCATTTGGATAAGACCGCCGAATGTGAATCTGTTGGTATTAAGTTGATTCATATTTTTGAAGATGAGTGGGTTGATAAACAAGAAATTGTCAAGTCTCGATTAAAACACATACTCGGATATGATAAACAAGATAAAATGTATGCGAGAAAATGTAAAGTAAAAGAGATATCTTATGATAACTGTTCTTCTTTTTTGAATGATAACCACCTTCAGGGAAAAGACGGCGCATCAATTAGATTGGGATTGTTTTACAATGATATATTATTATCAGTAATGTCATTTGGAAATTTAAGAAAATCATTGGGGTCAAAATCTGTCAATGGTGAATTTGAATTATATAGATTTTGTTCTTCTAAAAATGTTATTGGAGCAGCAAGTAAATTATTGTCGTATTTCATAAAGAAATATAATCCCAATAGAATAATCAGTTATGCGGACAGAAGATACTCTTCCGAATCTTCGTTTTATTCAAAAATTGGATTTAAGTTGATTTCAAAAACTAACCCCAATTATTTCTATACAACCGATTATTTAACAAAACATCACCGTTTTAGTTTTAGAAAAGACCAATTATCAAAAAAATTATCAAATTTTGACTCTAATCTATCAGAATGGGAAAATATGCAACTTAATGGATATGACCGAATTTGGGATTGTGGCCATCTTAAATATGAGTTAATCATCAAATAATTCATATTTATAGACATGATTAAATTAGGAAAACTTGTAAAAGAGATTATGGATGCGCCACCAACAGACATTGTTCAACACGTATCGACAAATGCTTTTTCCAGTGATTTTGTCAATTATATCAAAACGGTGGAAAATTCTATAAAAAAAGGATACAACAAAGAACATAAAATGTGGTATCCATATCAAGACCCTGCCGGATGGCACATCGGATACGGTCATAAAATCAAGAACAATTCTGAATTGGAAGCTTTTAAAAAAGGAGCATCAGACTCTGATATTCAACGATTACTTTCAGATGATTTAAAAATTGCCAATAAATTGGTTCATGATTATATCAAAAGACGTTATAAAGTAGATGTAATGTTGACTCCTTCTCAAAGTGAAATGCTCACAGATTTTTCATTTAATTTAGGCGGCCTTGAAAAGTTTCCAAAATTTGTGGATGCTATATTACACAACAGAATGGATATAGTAAAACAAGAATATGTAAGAAATTCCGGCGGCAAAGATTTATCGGGACGAAATAAAGCATTTTATGATAGATTTTTGAAGTAAGAAAAGGATTGATATTTTTAACTTGTGTAGTATAATAACAATATGACTGGAATAATTTATAAAATAACCAATGTGTTGAATAATAAGATTTATATTGGTATAACCACCAAACCATTAAATAAAAGACGACAACAACACATTCAATGGAGTAAGCATAAAAAGAGATTATATGTTATTCATAAAGCCATTAACAAATATGGGTTGGATAATTTTCTGTTTGAATCAATAGATAATTTTGATGGAAATGATGATGCTTGTCAAAAAGAAGTAAAGTATATTTCGTTGTATAACTCATTTATCCCTAATGGATATAACATGACTTTAGGTGGAGAAGGTGTATTAGGTCATAAACATTCACATTCCAAAGAAACAAAAAATAAAATTTCATCGACTATGATGGGAATTAAAAAGAGCGAAGAAACAAAGAAAAATATGGTATTGGCTCAAAAAGAAAGAAATGAGTGGTTTAAATATAAACATTCTGACGTCACCAAGAAAATAATATCTGAAAAGATGAAACGAATTCCTCATAAAAAGATGACAGAAGAAACTAAATTTAAATTGAGGATAATTAATTTAGGAAAAAAACAATCCGTTGAAACTATTGAAAAGAGAAGACTGTCATTTATGAACAGAAGAAAAAAGTTATGAAAAGTTTTTTAAAAAATCTTATATTTGAAGAAGTTAAAGAAAAGGCCGCATTATCATATTTGGAAGAGTTGGTAAAATCTGGGCCATTTAAAGGACGCGTGTTTCTCGCGGGAGGCGCCGTTAGAGATATGGAAATGGGTCTTATACCTAAAGATTTGGACGTAGTAGTCACCGGTGATATTGACTCAGGAATGGAATTTGCGGTGTGGGCTACAAAGACAATGGGAAATTATAAAGAAGGTTCAAATCCTGTGTTATTTCCCACTTATGGAACAGCTAAATTTACTTTAAAAGGAATCACATATAAAGGAGTAGATTTATCTGATATGGATATAGAGTCCGTAGCCACAAGAAAAGAACAATACACCGCAGGCTCAAGAAAGCCAACGGTAACTGGCGGCGAGTTAAAAGACGACGTTGAGAGGCGGGATTTCACGGTCAACAGTTTATTAAAAGATTTGTCATCAGGAGAAATCCTCGACTTGACAGGTTTAGGCAAAGCCGATATCAAAGCCGGTATCGTAAGAACCCCATTGAATCCTGATAAGATTTTCACGGACGACCCACTTCGTATGCTTCGTGCAATTCGATTTGCGGTTAAATATCAATGGAAACTTCCTCTATTCATGATAAGAGGATTGAAGAAGAATGCTGCACAACTCAAGAACATTTCTCAAGAACGTATTCGTGATGAATTGAATAAGATGCTGCTTACAGGAACTCCTGACAAGGCAATCAAATTGCTCAAAGTAACTGAATTACTTCCATTCGTTATTCCTGAATTGATTCCAGCAATCAAGATGGTTCAGAATAGGTATCATTCTAAAGACGTTTTCGGTCACACTTTGGATGTGTTAAGTAAAACCGAACCCGTTTTAATTCAACGTTTGATGGGATTATTTCATGACATAGGCAAAACGGTGACTAAAACTACCGACCCAGATACTCAAAATGTTCATTTTTATGGGCATGAATCAGAAGGAACTAAAATGGTTGAAGATATAATGTCACGATTAAAGTATCCTAGAGAATTAATTGATGCTGTTAAACTTGGGGTTAAAAACCACATGAGATTAAAACAGGCGGGGGACGTTGATATTAAAATAAATAATAAAACACTATTGAAATTTAGAAACGAAATGGGAGAACAATTGGAAAATATATTAAATCTCATCAATGCTGATAATTTGAGTCATGCTCCAGGAAGCGAATTACCAAATCAAATTACCAACATTCGTAAAAAATTAGAACAAATAAAAGATTCTCCGACAAAACCAAAAATGCCTATATCTGGGTTCGATTTACAATCTCTAGGATTAAAACCTGGCCCCGTTTTTAAAGATATAATGAACATTATTGCCGAAATTTGGTATGAAAAAACAGGAGAAGGCAAACCATTTACAAAAGAAGAAGCATTAGACATTGTAAAAAATTATTTAAAAACAAAAACATGAAAATTTTAAAATTTATTAACATATGATTAAACTGGCATCACTAATAAAAGAAATTTATACCGATAGTTTTTTACTGTCGGTATTATTAATGGAAGGCCGTCTTGAAGATTTTAAAGAGAAATATGAGACATTATCTGATGATATTAAGTCTGCAATAATAAAGAACGACCCGAGCTCAAATAAAAAATATTTGGATTGGATGGGAAAAGTGGTATATTCAAATCCGGATGTTAAATTGGACGATTTATTCAAATATGTAAAAGAGTTTGATAAATATCAATCTGCTTTAGGTGATATTTATAAATATAAAACCCATGATGATTTACAGCAAGCATTGTCAACACGTCAAAAGAGTAATAAAGAACTTAAACGGGAAGGAGCAGAAATATTAATTGACAATGATGATTTTTTGATTGTTGCCCCCACTACTCAAGATTCATGTGCATATTATGGAAATAATACAAGATGGTGTATAGTTTCATCTGAAAATTGGTGGAATCAATATTATTACAAAAATTCTATTGTTATTTTATTAGATAGAAGAAATGGAGAAAAATACGCAATAGTTGGAGATAGTAATGATGGAGATTATACTGTGTATGATAGAAACGACCATACTTTAAATTATGGTAGAATGTTTGGTGATGATGAAGATTCTTGGCCAGAATATGTTCAAGAAGCAATCGAAGAATATATGTCATCGGATGATGTTGATAAAAGAAAAGAAAAATATGACCAAATACTTATAGATAAATTTGTTGAAGACGAAGGAACAGATTCTATATGGAAACGTTATGTTGAACATCTAAATAGAGAATATAAAATTGAAGACACAGAAAATTCGTTAAGTTCATTTAAAAGTGTTGCTGGAGAATATGGGTTGAATGAAGATAAATTGGAAGAATTGGCCACAGCATTTTTATGGAATCAATTATTAGATGGAACAACCGAAGATGATTTGGGTAGAATACATAATAGTGAGGAATTAAGACGGTCTTTAAATGATATGGGTAATGGACCACATATAAAAGACACGTTAGAACAGATTGATGTGAATTATGCTCATGGTGCAAGAAATATTGATGGTGTATTAGAAATACTACAACAAGCAATACCACCAAATGAATATGTAAGACTCTACAATAATGGAACTATTGATGAAGATATATTCGGTGCTATAACTAAATATAATAGAATGTTGAATTCCAAACAACAACAAACTTTTGCAACGTCCAAAGAATCTGTTCAAATTAGAAATATAAATGATATTATCTATGTATTAAAAAGAACCGGTCATGAAAATGTTGCTGGTTATTTGGAAACTTTGGTTGGTGGCATAAGAGAATCTATAGAACCAAAAACAATTAAATTATGCTACTAACCGTCTATCAAGGTCGAAATGTCTATAACAAGACATCACAATTCTTTACCACAGATAAAGAATGGGCCAGGAATTTTACCCAGTCAGGCCAAGATAGTGAGATTCGTATTGGTAAGATAGACCCAAAGGTTATTTATCAAAAAGAACCGATGCCAGAGGCAACGGATGAAAAGCAAATTGATGCCGCTTTGGAAGAAGCAAAGGCCGGTGGATACTCGGCAATATGGATAAATGAAGGACGAAATGAACCACCGGCCATTCTTGTCATTGATATGAAGGTTGTAAAGATTCACAAACAATCTATGATTCGTGAATCGGAAGACATCAAACAATTACGAGACGAAACAGAAAAATTTCGACTATCATTAATTAAAAAATACCCACAACTACAAGAATTGTATTTTGGCATCCAAGGTGGAAACGTATTATACATCAGTTCCATAAAGGTCAAATTGGAAGATAGACGACAGGGCATTGGAAAATCTGTAATTGGTGAGATAAAGAAATTCGCCAAAAACCATAAACTTGTAATCACGCTTTCGAGAGAGCCGGAGAGAGGACATAAAAAGAATTTGGAAAGATTTTACAAAAATCTTGGGTTTGTCGATAACAAAGGTAGGAATAAGGATTACCGATATGCTTCATTCTTCGGAAGCACTATGTATCATAAACCACATATCAATGAGGGTGCTATATTGATTCATCCAAAGGATAAATCCGCAATATCCAAATATCTAAAAGATATGGACGTTGCGGTAAATAAAAATTATCTTAACGTAAAGAAACCTGTAGATGCCGGTTTATTAATGGCATACATGAATCAAATCTCGAATGAACTTCCATCAAATAAATTTCCATTTAAAATTGAGTATGCTTTCTATGGTGGTAAAACTGATGGATTCTATCTTGACAATAAGATTACCATTATCGTAGGCGGTTCGTGTAAATACAGAATCGGTTATGATAAAATCAATAGTAGAATGTTATTCAATATTTACAGTGTAGATTTTAAGAAAATATCTTCTACATTTGTCCATGAATTTACTCATTACATTCAGGACGTATATCGTAAAGAAAAACAAGGCGATTATCAAATTCCTGCTGATTGGTCTGATAAGGATAAATATTATAAGTGGGGTTGGGAACAACAGGCACACGCCTTGGGATATTTGGAAAAGTTGAGAAAAGAATTTGGTATTAGAACTTCAAAAGATTTATTGAAGCATTTACAAAGGTCAGGACTCTTACAGAATCCAGATTTGAACAAGTTGAAAAAGACCGATTTCAACTCTTGGAAAGCCATAATGAAACAAGCCATAATGGCAACCTCGGCAAATATCAAATAAGAAAGAATTTATGATGACTCTAAAAGAAATGTTGTTGGAAAGAAAAATAGACCAAACCATAATGGAAACCTCGGCAAATATCAAATGATTAAGAATAGATTATATCGGATTCTTTAATTCTTATTACTTTGCAATTTAATTTAGATTTAATTTCACTTTCTCTTATGATGTCTTTTTGATTTAAATTTCCGAATTTATCATAGTGGCGATTTTCATCCCATTCATATACTACATTATTCTTTTCATCATAACCATCAACAAAATATCCTAATTCTTTAATATAATATTCGCCGCCGTTCATTGCGTGTTGAATGTGAATCCCACTCACTTTCATTAAATTTTCAAAATATTGACATGCATTTCTATTATAGTTTGGTGATATTTGATATCCATTATTACGTGATTGTGATATCCTATTGATAAAAGAAATTCTCATTTTTCTTTTGCTTTCTTGTGAATGTGTTTTATTGTAAAATGGATTATTATTTCCACTTATATCCGTGTGATTTAAAGACATTTTCTTTCTTGTTGTAAGCGAATGTTTTCTTCCATTATTAGCAATAGATAATTTTCTACTTCGTTCTTCTGACTTCATCGACGTTTTATATTTTTCGGAATTAAGAATGGAATCTCTTATTTTTTGTTTATGTGATTCTGATAATTTTATTCCGGTTCTCGTTTTTGATTGTTTTTCTCTTGATTCTTTACTATGTGCGCCTAACATATTTGGAATAAATGAACCTTCTTTAATTTTTCTTTTTAAAATTTTCGATAGTTTATTTTTAGTTTCATCGTTTACTTTTCTTCCAATATTTCCACATTTAATACATTTACTGTTATTTTTAACGGCAAATAAAAATTTAGATGGTTTCTCATATTGGATTAATGTTTCGCAAATAGGACATTTTCTATTCAATTGTAAATGTCTATTTGTTTTACATCCTCCACGCAGATGATTTGACAATCCTTTTAAAGATAAAAAAGGTTGATTACATTCATTACAAATTATATCACTCATAGTTTTTATTTTTAATTAACGACTCTCTTAATATATCCGATAACGTTTCAATTTTTCCTGTAATTTTACTTTTATCTATTGCCTTTTTGACGTAAAATTCATACAGTTCATTCGGTATCCGAATTGATATTTGTCTATCTTGTTTTGTTTTCATATTTGTATTATTGTAATATCGTATTACATCTATACATATAAACCTATTTACGAAAATGATTGGATATTTATTGTTATATGATAAATTTGCGAGAAATGTTAGAAACTAACCATCTAAAAAAATCTGGATGTTTAATGGTTTTAGTAGATGAAGATACATCTAAAAAAATAATAAATTTTGGCAAAAAACTTATTAAAGATGAAGATTTATATCATGAAATAAATGAAGATGGAAAAGATGAATACGGAAGAGAACAATCTCCAATGCACATCACGGTGAGATATGGTTTCACTAAAGATTTAAATGAATTGGATATTCGTCAGTTATTAAAAGGCCATAAGACGTTTTTGGCAGAGTTATATGAGTTGGACATGTTCACAGACAATCCAAATTTTGATGTAGTAAAATTTAAAGCAAAATCTCCAATATTAAATCAATTAAATGAGATATCAGGAATTTATCCTTGTGAAAATTCTTACCCTGAATATTTGCCACATTTGACGCTCGGATATGTGAAGAAAGGAACTTTTCCAAATCTTAAAAAACAAGTAAAGATGATTGTTCCTATTAAATCAGCCGAGTATTCTCCTATTGCTGGGGCAAAAAGTTATTTCGAATTAGAAACTCCTTCTGTGAATGAGGTCATAGCATTTCCGAAAATTGATGTTAGAATTCAAGAACTTGAACAAGAATGGGAAAGGCTTGATAACACAGGAACAGGGTCGGTAAGACAACAAGAAATTTCAAAAGAGATAGAACGTTTAAAAAGAATAAAAGAACCAAGAAAACAATTAGACCCAAATTCTCCAGAAATAAAAGATAAATGGTTAAAACTAAAACAATCTTTAATTCCAGAGTGGATATCTCATGGCAACGCTGTAAATAGGTCGCCAGATGATAATTTATACCCAACTCCGGGTGGTATGAATGATGGAAATCCTCATTGGGATACCAAGGCCAGTTTCGACGTAAACAGTTCAAATATTGCGGAAAATAAGGCGTGGAATGAGGGTGTTGGTGATTGGGATGGCATTATTGAAGGAAAAGACTGGTTTTGTTACGTTGAGGGCAACGATTGGCACAATAAAATGGCAGGGGCGTCAATCTACATCACCGAAGACGATAAACCTCATAAGATATCAATCAAGATTAAAACTCACGGGCTACGCAAAACCAACGACACTAATGAGTCTTTTAAGGAACGTGTTCGTAAACACGCCCATAAGGTTGCCCGTTCTTGGATGACAAAAGCCAAGGAAATTCATAATAATACCGACCTTAATGAAGTTGGTAATCCAATTGCCGTCAGTTGGAAACACGCCTTTAAAGAGGCGTTAAATGACCCCAAGGTTCGGAGATTGGTAGCAGAAACGTCAGAAAAGGAATTGCCTACAATTTCTGACCCAGTAAATTTTACACCAAGAATCGGAGAAACACAAATGAAACCAATCAAAATAAGTTATTCAGCAGTTGTATTAACAGACCAAGACCAACAGAAATTGAAGTCAGTTTTCAAAGACCAAATGCCTGATGGCTGGACTGAATTTGCTCATCATATGACAATTTGTATGGGACCGTTGAGTGAGGCACAGAAAGCAGACCTTGGTAAGAAAGTAACCTTAACCTGCACCGACCTTGGAAAATCCCTTACTAATATCGCCGTCAAAGTAACAGGATATACATCTTCAAACTCTATATCACACATTACATTATTTGTTAATATGGTTGGAGGAGGAAAGCCAGTCGATTCTAACAAGATTACAAATTGGACACCATTATCTCAACAAATCTCCGTCGATGGAATTGTTCAAGAAATTCCAAATAAACGATAATATTCCGTTAACCGATAATTATAGTATTTGTCCACCGGTTGTAGTTGACCCTGCAGAATTTCCTGGAAAATTTAGTGTTCCATTAGAATTAATAGTTCCATTATAATTCGCTAAATATTTTGAAGATACAACGCTTCCCGATGTCCATTTTGCCGACGATACAATATTTCCATTAAAACCTGCTAAACAAAATACGTTTGAATAAGTACCAGCCGCAATTGATGCGGTTATTATTCCTATAGCTATATGACCTCCATACTGAGATATTATATGAACTGTTGAACTTGCCGATGCGCTATAATTTGCAGTTACTTCTATAACTCCACCATATGCAGTATATATATGATATAATCCACACGCACCTAATTTCATTGATGAACTAAGTATTATATGAGAATTATACGATGAAACTATTCCGGCCGCGCCTATTGACCTAACGTCAATCCCAGATAAAGTATATCCACTGCCACCGGTAATCATTTGAAATCCATTTCCGGAACTTCCTTCAACGATAACAGTGGAAGAAGTATTTCCATTTATTGTTATATTTCCATTGCCTGTAATTCTTGGAAGGTCTACTGATTCACTGTATGTTCCGGCCGCAACTTGAATAATCATAGACGATGTATTTTGTATAAAATATTTTGAGGTAACATAATTAACTGCGGTCTGAATAGTTTTAAATGCACTTCCCGTCGTTAACCCGTTATTTGAATCATTTCCAGAACCAGAATTGACATAAAATGTTGCGTTTGATGTGAGTATTGTTGATAATGTAGATGCTGTTGCGGCATTGGTAATGTTAGTAGCATTGGTCGCCCAACTAGCAGTTTGAGCATAACTTGATGAAGTAGCATTTGAAATCTGACCATTAAAATAACTAGCGGTTACTGAATTACTTGACCAACTTGATGTGATTTGATAAGTTGAACCTGTCGTTAAAGAAGTACCTCCACTTCCGGCATTTAAAGCATATGATGCGGTTGTAGCATAACTTGCACTTCCTAATACTGAACCGGTTATCGACCCACTCAATATCATTGTTACACCGACCGAACTTAATGTGAATACTTCAACACCGTCATTTTTATCAACTTCTATTATATTGATATTTGGCGAGCCAGAAATATAAAATGAAGCGGATGAATCAGTTGAAGTTCCAACCCTCATCGCATTAGATGCGGTAACATTTGAAACATTGATATAATCGCCAAATAAACTTGATGTTATAAAAGACGCAGAAATGTTGCCAACAACATCCAATTTATTTATAGGATTAATAGTTCCGAAGCCGACACAACTAGATGAGTGAATAGTTACAGATGATGTATTTACAGAACCACCGGAAAATAAATATAAATTTTTACCGGTTGTTACATTTCCTACATAAAAATTACTTCCGGTATTATAGAGATATCCGTCATTTGCCTGTCCGACACTTCTCGCTGAAACATATCCACTACTATTAATACCAAAATCCACATAGTTTCCAAATTCATTTCCGGTATCATTGGTAACAACTACATCACTACTTCCAGTTGTACCTGAATTGGAATTTTTAATATTTAATTGAATATAATTATTTATATTTCCATAACCGGATATTATATTGTATGTAGAACCGGATACCAATAATGATTCCTGAGCCGAACTAAATTTAGTAGAATTTATAGAAAGGCTACTTCCACTCTGATAAATTATACTATCTTTTAATCCATTGCTGCCAGTAGTTAATGGAATATATCTATCAGTCAAATCGAACTCTCCATCAGGTCCGGTTATAAATTTTCTTGAATAACCAGCGTCCGAACTACTAATAAAAAAATAATTTCCGGAACCATCCCACAATAACGCCCCCAAATTTTGAGAACTTCCACTATCATACATTTCAATACCGGCGTATCTTAAATGTGGAGTCTGTGCATTTAATGTAATAATATTACTATCAACTGTTAATTGACTTGAAGTAATATAAATTTGTGACCCGCTTATTTGTGTGGCTTTTAATACTCCCGTAACTGTTAAATTATTTACTATAGAATTACTACCACTTAAATAAGACGTTGTAGTAGAAGAATTCGCAAGTATAGAATTTAATGAATAACTGGAAGTAATTTGATAAGTGGAGCCAGTTGTAATTGTTGTTCCGGCATTTCCAGCATAACTAGATGAAATTGAACTTGATGCAAATGATGACGAAATCGTAAATAATGATGCCGAGGCCCACGACGATGAAATCGAACTACTAACTAATGTAGGCACAGAATAACCAATCAAATAACTTGCACTGCTCGCAAATGCTGAACTAATGGAGGTCGATGCCCAAGATGCCGAAATTGAACTTAGAGATGCACTTGCCCAAGATGATGACACAGAAAAATCATTTGTAATTGATGGTGCCCACGAAGACGATATGGCATTACTTGACGTAATATAATATGTTGAACCGGTAGTTAAGGAGGTTCCTCCCCCTCCTCCATTCAATGCAAAGGATGCTGTCAAAGCATAACTTGAACTTAAAGATGCACTTGACCAACTTGACGAATCTTGTTGATGTAAATTCGGTGCCCAAGACGCACTCACAGAAAAATCGGAATATGAGGAGGATACGGCAAGAGAAGCAGTATCGGCCAATAAAGCCACATCGGCAATAAACGCCAAGGTAGCTGATGACGCATATGATGCTGAGGTAGAATGAAATGATTCTGATGTCCAAGATGCACTTACCTGTTCAATTTGAGGATATAGATTTGGACTCCACGACGATGTTATAGAAAACGAAGAAGTTCCGGCAAAATTAGAATACAATGATAAAGATGCAGTATCAGAAAAGTCTGATAAAATAGACGTTGAAGATGTATCCGACATTTCTGCAAATAATGCATAAGAGGATGATATAGTCCCATTTGCGATTTGTGAATGATAACTTTCAGACGACCACGATGAAGAAATTTCTGTGATTAACTCATATGATGATGTAATGGTATATGATGCGGTTTCTGCAAAGGATGAGTAAGATGCACTTACGTTTCCGGCATTTAAAGCATATGAAGCCGTTGAAGCATAACTAGCAGTTTGGTCTTGTGTAAGAACGACACCACCAATCGAAGACGTTGGAATACCCAAAATAGTATATCCAAGACCATCCAATAACCAATCAACAGACCCAGTTAAATATCTTTGAACGACATCTTGATAACTATTGGATATAAACTGATTTGTTAAATCTCTTGAAACTATTTGCATATAACATCATAATTATCTCAAAAAGTCTTCAAGTCCGCATAAAATAGGTCGAACATCATTATTATATTCAGGATTGGTTTTGAAATATTCTTTTATAATTTGAACAAAGTCTTTTTGTTTATTCTTAAAATTGTTCTTTTTAATTCCAAACATTTCGCATATTGTGGCAATTTCTCTTTTTGGAACGAAAATATTAACCGTTTTCTTTTTTATTGGTTTATTAATCGGTCCCGATGGTATTTGAAGTTTAACCGATGGCGATTTTATTTCTACAATTGGCTTTTTAGAGATTTGTGTTTGTTCGTTGACTTTTACTTTGATGGATGTATGTTCTTCAACAACAAAATCCGATTCCCAAGGTTTGAAATAAGTGTCTTCAACAATGACTTCAAGATACATATTTCCACGAACATTTTCATCCAAAATTCCTTTTAGTCTTTTAATCGGAATAACACATTTCTCACCTTCCAATTTACCGTTGAAGACAAGAGTGGGACCATCGACAGATTCAACAATTAGTCGGGCGAGTGACCCTTTCAATGAAGCATTCTTTACAGATACTTCACATTCAAAATTTTCATTTTTGTCGGTGTAAATTTTATATGACATTTTATTCCTCTAATTTAACATCTAAATCTATGTTTAAAACCTTTTTGACAACCATTTTGACATCATCTATTTCAATTTTCATATCTCCGACTTCTTTTTCTTCTTCATAAATTTCGCCTTTTACTTTACAAATTAACTTGATAAGACGTTTTCTTTTCGTATCACGTTCATCATTTGTTGTATATGGATTCCACGGTTCCGTTATCCAAGGTTGTATTAACGTCGTTGCATCTACTCCGAACGGTTGTAATGACCCACTGGCTATTGGAGTCGGCGGAACAATTTGTAAACACTCTGACCACAACCAATCCGCATCAGCCCATGTGATGCCTACATCTCCCCATCTGTAACAAATAATCATATTATAAATAGAAACGTATTACAGTTTAATCATAATACGTTACATTAAATGTTCCTTGATTCGCAATATCATCAATAGCTTCAAAAAGGTTACTTTTTTTGGTTGATTGTATTTTTGTCTTCAAAAATCTACCTAAAGCCGTCAAATGTTTACAAAGACCTTCACCATAGTCATATGCTGGTTTGGGTCTTCTATTAATAGCACCATTCAAACTGTCAGCGCCGACTTGACTAGCGCCTTTGGCAGCGTCATTATACGCAAATCTATACATGAAATCTTTACAAGAACAATCTACCTTACACTCAAGTTTTGCAGCATCATCATTTGGTTCAACTTCTCCCTTTAAAAAAGTTATATTACCTTTAAATGGTTCTCCTGTTGTGCCTTGTGTTGATTTATAACGAAAATTCCATCGTTCCATATTTTTATCCATGCTAATAGGGAGAGAACGAACATTAACATTTGATGCTCTTTCCTTTCTGTCATCGGTAGTTAATCTCAAAAGTTCATCATAAGTCATAGTTTCACTTATAAATATATTTTCTCTTAATATCTGATTTATTAATGTTTTTAATTTTATCATAAAATTCCTTCAATTTTATATTTTTTAATTGGTAAAGAATTGTCTGACTTCTTTCAGCGACATTTTCAATTTGGCTTTAGCATCACCTAATTTGTAACGGCCTCTTTGTAGTGTTAGAAATTGTTGACTTGAAGGAATTTTAAACCCCCATTTGGTTAAATCTTCCGGATTACTTGAAAATACATTCTGACCATTTACAAATCCATCAACCTGAACATATGATGTTTCCGGAATTTCATCCTCTCTACTTACAGTAACTACAATAGTATTATCATTCATTTGCGAAAGAAAACTTTTCACCAATCGTTCTTTTGTTATAGAAGCAGAAGTTCCTTCATTTAGTTCTATAGATTTATGAGTATTATCGTCTATCAATGCAGAAGCCTGATGTTCAATCGCTTTGATTTTAAGACTTCTCATTATACAATTAGTCAATTTATCTTTACGTGCGTCAAAATGTAATACTCCATCTTTGTAATAATTAAATGCAACTCTAACCCAACCAGCTTCAAAAAGTATTTCAGACGGGGAATCTAGTCTATCAAATGATTTGTTTTGTGATATCAAATATTTTTTGGCCCAATTCCAATGGCCGGATTTGGATTCTTCGGAACTATAAATGTCGTGAAATTTACCAGTTGGGTCAAGCCACCAAGCCTCCCAATCTACATCGTCATATTTGTTGATTTTATATTCAACTTCATGTAATTTTATATTTGGGTCTAACCATCCACCATATGGAACGGTAACATTTTTAAATTCTTTTATTATTTCTTTTATGAGAGTTTTAAGTTGGGATTTTTTTATAGTTTCTGTAGTAACCGATTCTTTCATAATCCCGTGAGCCACATTTATATATTTATGTCCACCTTTAAAATTCATATCCATATGGTCTTTTACTTCAAATCCATATCTTTTATGCAAATGATTTTCCACACTTATTTTGTCATCGTTTGATTGTTCACTCCAATTTGTAGACGGCCAATATACAATTTTGGTTTTTGGATTATATCTCCATTTTGTTCCATAATGATATTTTAATCCATAATGACTATTGTGTTCACCAGATTTATCTAATGTAGATTGAATTTCTCCTTGTGGTGTTATTATACCAGTCACCACAGGAACCTAATCTTTATATTCAAACAATAAATCCTTCAATTTAATCATTGGATATAAATATCAAATGATTAGTCATTTGATGAGTTTTCTTTTCTCGTTTTTGATAGTGGAAATGGAGGTTCCATATTTATTGGCGAGCTGCATCATAGTGTATTCGTTGGATATAATATCTTTATGTAAATCTGGTCTGATAATTTTAAGTTTAGCTTTTCGCTCTGATATTCTCTTTTTTATTTCTTCACTCATTGGACCACGTTTTTTGCCTGACAATCCATTATCATATGAATAATTTATTTTTCTGTTCTTTAACATTTCATTTCTATCGTGGAATTTTTGAGTTCCTTCATTAGTTCCATATCTGACTATAAACCAATCTAAAGAATAACGACCTATGGCTTTATGTTTTTGTTTTTTAATAGATTCTTCTGTATGTTTTTTACCAAACATAGGATTGTTTTCTCCCATAGAAACTTTTCTCATGATTTTTATAAAATCGTCCCTATTCGGATTGTGTGTTATGTTATCTCCACCACTGACGGTTGGACAAATATTATATCCTATAGTTCTATGATATGGTTTCCATAAATCAATGTGATGTTGTTCTCTTTCTAACAATAACATTTCAGTTGGATTAATTACTTCTTCAATAATATCAAATTGAAATTTATCTTCTCCATAAAAATTCCAAGCGTGTTGAAATTTAAGATTATCGTGTTTTTTATTTCTTAAATTTCTTTTGTGACATTCCCACCTATGTTCTATGTTATTTGAACTTCCAATGTAAAATTTACCATTGACCAAATTTGTTATTTTATATATTCCACTTTTCATATACTAATAAGTATATAGAGTTTTATGGTAAAGTCAATAAAATTTAAATAAAAAGAAAAGAGCCATATTTCTATGGCTCTTTTTTGTTATAAGGTATTTAAACTTAGATTATACGGTATCCAAATCTGCGATTAGAACTTTTCCGTAAAACTCTGGTCTGACTATCTTCTTTGCGTAACGGGTCATAACACCACGTCTTGGCGTGAAGTTCACAGGGTCATACACCAAAGGTGTTTGAACGAGTGGGATGTATGGAGCATAGACCGCACCAGTTTCGAGGAAGTTATTTCCACGGAAACCCAAGAGGATGACGTTATCGGTCATATATGGGTTTTTGTAAACCTGGAAGCGACTTGCGAAGCTACCAACACGGCTTACGCCCATGGCAAACTTGGCCTGGTCACCGTCAGTGTTCACAACAAAGCCTGGGATTGATTCCAAGATTGTTGACACAGATGGGGAGACAACCATGAAGTTGGCACCACCACGGAGGGTCAATTGGTGAATTCTGTTAGATACCTTCTGAATCTTGTTACCAAGAGTCTGATACCAAGTTGCCTTGGTGTAGTATCCACCGGAACCGGCGACTGTCTGGTCTTGAACTACGTAACCACCGCTTCCATTAGGAACGATTTCACGGTTCAACTTAGCACTCCAACGCTCAGTGTTGATTGGTGGTGCGCTGGTGATTAACATGTCCAAGATTTCCAAATCAATTTCCATAGAAACGTATTCAGAAAGAAGGGCTGTCAATTCAGCTTCAGCATCAATGCTGTGGTAAGCATTCAAGTCTTGAGCGAGTTCTGGAGTCCAGACTGCTTTCAACTTACGTGTCTTAGCCACGATTGGTTCGCTGTTCAATTGGAGGTTAACTTCTGGAATACCGATGTCTTTGTTAAGACCGGTATCAGTTGTTGACTTACCGCTTGGATATTGGAAACCACTATCACCGCCGGCTGCGTTGGTGTTATTGTTATTATCTTCGAAGTCACCACGGTTGCCTGGAGCAGGTTGAACACTGTAGAACACGGAAGAAGTGGCAGACGATGCTGACGTATATGCTGCGGCTGATGCTGACACTACGAATTGAAGTTCGCCTGTCGATGCAATATATTTCGTGAATGATGGGAAATATACTGGAGAACCAGTAGAACCACTCAACGTTGTGAAACCAAATGGCATGAATGAACGGACTGCTGTGCTGTCAAATGGATTACCGATTGCGGCAGTCGCGGTTCCGAAACCGGAAGTCGTGATTGTTACCAATTGACCATTCACATAAGAAGCGGAGATACTATTAACGGCAGTCTGAACAGCTCCAGATTGTGCAGTTTGGGTATAGTAATTTTCCAACCAGTTAATGTCTTCCAAAGTTGCCTGGGCTGTCGTAAACGAAGCACTTGCATACTTTTGATTAATTGTATAACCGAATCTACCGGCACCATACAAACCACCAACTGCGGAATCAGTTGAACCAAGTTTGGTTCCTGTTCCACCGAATAATGATTGATAATATGAGCCAGATTTATCGGCTGGGTTGCCACCATGAGCGGAACCATACTTGAAATCCAAGTAGAATACCAATCCTGATGGGAGGTTCATTGGCTGAACTGACACGAATTCCTTAGCGGCAAATTCGGCGAATACACGACGAACGAGTGGGAGAGCTACGCCTGCCCATTGTTCGGAGTTTGCTGAAGTTCCAGTTGCTGTTGCTTCTTCAATCAGTTGTTTAGCCTGATTTTCAAGAAGAATAGACATATTGGATTTTTCGATATCACTCTTAATACCTTCAAGTAGGCCGGTCTTATCCCACTTGGTCACAAGACCGCGGGTTTCCTGCATCAAACGTGCTTGAGGATTTAGAGTGTTCGTCAATAATGACTTAATATTTTCCATATTTTTTCTCTTTTTCTTTGTTTATTTTTGTTTTGTGCTCACTCGATTACTTCTTTACAGAAGCAGTCTTCGGTGCCTCTTTGATTCCAGCGAGCTTCTTGAATCTTAGAGCCATCTCGTTACCCTCAGTAATTAGCTGACTTGGTTTCGTAGATGATACCGGCTTTGATGCGAATCCTTCGGTAATCTGCTTCACTGAACCCTTAACGGCAACAGGCTTTTGGACCGGAGCGTTACGTGTCTTTGTGATTTGCCTACCGAAATTAAGAGACTCTGCCAATAAGGCATAGGCCAGTTTAACTTCACGAACATTCTTTGTAAGGTCAAAGTTTTCGACAATCTTCATACGATACGTATCGTCCAAAACACCTGCGAATTCTTTAAACAACTTGTTCGTATATAGTAGTTTAGCATTCAATAGGTTAACCTCATTAATTTGTCCTCTTAGGAATTCAATAGTTGAGTATGCTTCTTTCAAAGCTACCTTGTATTGTTCTTGCATTGGCTTGCCGCCGACGGCACCTGTTCCAATGTTTCCGGCACCACTGATATTGTGGTTCTTACCTTTGAGTTGATTCCTGGAAGCATCAGGACCCTTAGCGTAAACATTTGTTCCACTAATCTTGTTCTGACCTTTCAAGTCGGAAGTAGGAACGCCATGATTTTGAACTGATTCATCCATGTCTTCTTCCTTATCTTCTTTCTTGTCTTCCTTACCGTCTTTCTTTTTCAACCAAGGTGGAAGTTTCCCTTCGGATACTTCGTCTTCTTCTTCCTTTGCTTCTTCGTTAAGAGCAGCGAGTAATTCTTCAAGATTGATGTTTTCATCATCTTCTGATGGAGCTGCATTAGGTGCGGCTTGTGGTGGCATAGCTGGAACTTCTTGTTCTTCGTCTGGCAATCCACCGGCATTCATACCCATTGGAGGTTGCTCTTCGCCACCTTCAACACCGGCTTCTGGGCCGAGGTCAATATTGACTTCGCCACCGGCTGCTGGGTCGGCTTCCACTTCTGGAGCACCACCAAATTCGTCGCCATCTGTAGGAGCTGGGAGTTGTTCTCCGCCTTCTCTACCGGCAAAATCTGCTTGTGGAGCTGGTGCTGGAATTTCGGCTGCTGGTTCTGCTTTACCTTCTTCTTCTCCTGCGACTTCATTTTCCAATTCCTTAATGATTTCATCAAGGTCTTCGGATGTAAGTCCGGCTTCATTCATTGTGTCTTCTTCTTCTTCTTCGGCTGTCTCATTGACTTTCTTACCGAGTTTTGGAACGCCCTTTGGGCCTAATCCGGCTTGAACGGCCTTAAAATCTGTATCACCTGCGCCACCCTTTGGTGTCTTAGGATTACCTTTAGAAACTGCTTTGGTTGCTGGGCCTTTGGCTTCGCCACCTTTGCCGGAGAACTGGTTAGGTGCTTCGACTTCTTGCAATCCCTCTTCTTCTTCTTGTGCTTCTTCCTTGAGTTTATCGGCAAACATTGCTTCAAAACGTGGGGCGAAGGCTTCTTCGAGAGCGGCTTTAGCATTGGCAAGAGATGTTGCTCTCACTGCTTTTGCGTCGGCAATCGCTTCTTTCAATAGTTCGCTATTAATCATAGTTTTTGTGTTTTTATTTCTGGGCTTATTAGAAGCTCAATGAAGGTTACGTTTTTTAACGTCACAACAAAGAATTGTTGTATTTGATAATAAGTAGTTAATAAAAATAGAAAAATAAAAAATTTAACGATATTTATTACTATATGATAAAACTCAAAGATTTAATATCTGAAATAACCTATGATAATTCAGTGTGGTTTCACGGGTCAGCATCAGGAGATTTGAGAGGCGGAAAAGCCGGACTTCATTTAGGAACCGCTTTGGCGGCAAAAGAAGCATTAGAAGCTGCTGTTGGAATTCCTGTAGATGGAGACTGGGATGGAACAAGAGAATATGGAAAAACCTTACTTTGTGGTAAAAACACATTAAAACAAAGAGGAATATTTGCTACGGGATTTAATTGTGATGTTCCTAATGACGATTTCTACCCAACTTTATCAATGATTCGTAGATGGTCTTCTTTTATTACATTGACAATGAAACCGGCAATAAAGAAGTATAAAATTATTTGTCCGATGACTAATACAAATAATTCATTTTATAACGACGGGCCGGCGAATGGTTATATGAGAGCATCATTAAAGAGAGGAAACGCAAAACGAGGATTTTATTACAGAAATGTATCAGAAGACCCTGGAAGTATATCTGCGGTAGTTCCGAATGGAGATTGTGTTAAAGAAATTTAATATTATGAAAAAATTAAATTTTGAAAATATTAAAAAGTGTTGTAAGAATTGTGGTAAACTTCTCATTTTAAAGATTAATAGAGATATTACAAGAAAAAATTTTTGTTCAAGATATTGTAGTTCTTCTTATACCACAAAAGAAAGACATAGACTAAATCCAACATTTACACTAAAAGCAATTTCTTCGTGTAATACGCCGGAATCAAATAAGAAAAAAGGAATTCATCCAAATTATAAACCAACATATAAAATCCATAATTGTATAATATGTAATACGACGTTTGAAGTTCCTCTCAGCAGACATAACAAAGGATATGGAAAATGTTGTTCTAAAAAATGTTGGAACTCTCATTGTAAACATATGAGAATAAAAACCAATTGTTTAAATTGTAATAAAGAAATTTTTGATTTACCTAAAAGAAATAGAAAATATTGTAGTTGTTCTTGTAGAATGATTCATCTTTTACCAAAACAAAAAATGTTTAACACCAAAATCGAATTAAAAATTAAATCGTTTCTCGAAGAGAAAAATATTCAATTTGATTTTCAACCTCTTATTAAAGATATAGTAAATGCTGACTTTTTGATATATCCAAACATAGTTATATTTGCTGATGGTGATTATTGGCACAGTTTGCCATATGCCATCAAAAGAGACCAGATTGTGAATGAAAAATTGAAACATACGGATTATGTTTCTTTAAGATTTAAAGAAAAAGATATAAACAATAATTTTGATTTCGTTCAAAATAAAATAATGGAGACATACAATGCCCGCTCACAGTAAACGTCAACAAAAGTTTTTTTTCGCAGTAAAGAATGCGAAACATAATCCCAATGCCCCTGAGCATCTTAAAAAAGTAGCGAATTCGATGACCGACAAGGATATAGACGATTTCACAAAAGGAATAACAGAATTCAAAACAAAGAAGGCAATCTTATCGGTGTTAAAGGATATTGTTGAACCAATGTATTTGAATGAAGGTGATGAAGGACAACAAGATATTGAAGCCGTATCAAATACTTTTCATGTAAAAGCTGAATGGGCAACTTATATCAAACCTTATGTTGGTCAACCACTTTCTCAAAAAGAATTGGAAGCGTTGGATAATTTTAAAGAAAAGAAACCTACTACAATTGCGAGAACAGAAATTTGGTATAATACCACAGATTCTTTTAATATCAGTCATACGACTGTAATTAAGAAGATGAAAGATAGTGGTCAATTTTCTTTTACCGCCTTTCAAAAACAAGAACGTCCAACACCTGACGAAGAGAAAAGTGCTGATGACCAACAACCAGATATGGGGATGAACGCGGGTGGCCCAACCGATGAACCACAAGGTCAACTTCCTCCTGGAGCACCTACACCGCCAGCAGAAACTCCAGAGAAACAAGAAGAAAAAGAAAAAGATGATATCATTGTAACCAAGTCGGTTCTATTTAAAGATGATATCAAAGGTGCCGCCATCTTGATTGAATTCCTTAAAAAATTGGATTTGTAATATGATTAAATTGAAAGATTTAATAAAAGAAAATCAAGAAAAATCAAAAGGATATCTTAATATTATTAATAATCCTAATTTTAAGAAATGGTTTGGTCATAGTCAAGTTATAGATAAAAATGGATTTCCAATGATACTTTTTCATGGAACCAAATCTCCATCAAAAAAGTTTTCAAAAAAAAGAATGGGGTTTGGTTCTACGATATTAGGAAATTATGAAGTAGAAAGATACGGAATTTTTGCCGCAGAAGACCCACAGTTAGCACACGAATTTGTCACGGCTGGCGATTATGAAACTGAACAATCATTTGGGCATTCTATTATGCCGTTATTTATGAAAATAGAATCTCCTTTAGATACTACTAAAATGCATTATACTGACGCATTATTTAATACAGTAGAAGATTGGGGTAATGAACATAAAGAATGGTTTAATAATAAAAATGATAAATATAATGGATATCGTCTTGCGAGAATATTAGGAGATAGATGGGGGTCGAAAATGTGGTTATTATTTGATAAAGATGAAGAAAATGACCCAGAAATGTGGATTTCGATATTTAAAGATTTGGGATACGATGGATTGAGAATATATGAAAGGTCGGAATTGGCAAATAATATATCATGGATAGCATTCGAACCAGAACAAATTAAATCGGCAATCGGTAACATCGGCGATTTTAATGATACTGACGCAGATATTTTGAAAGAAAAATTATGATAAAATTAATGGAATTATTGAATACTATACGTCAAGAAAATGAAGAAGGCTTGGTGCCTGTTGATAATTGGTCTGCGCAACACGCAATGTATTTGGAAGATATAGGATTTAAAAATGATGGAATTTATCATTATTCATTAAAAAAACCGGAAATTAAATTAAGTTATAAAAAAGGAATTGGGTTTATAGTTGATGATAAAGTAAAAAATGAAAAAATCACACTTCCAAAATTCAAAGATGTTGAAGAATTCTTTATGAATTATAAACAGCAATTTGATAATACTCCATATGAAGATAGAAAATAAACAATATAAAAGAAACTGTCCTAAATGTGGAAAGGAATTGAATTATACCCAAAAATGTAAATTAAACCAATCCATAAGAGAAAACAGAAATTGTCATTCTCGTGCTAGTAAATTACATAAACATACAGAGGAAACCAAAAAGAAAATGTCCAATTCACAACTTGGAGAAAAAAATCATATGTATGGAAAAAGACATTCCATTGAAGAAAATATAAAAAACTCAAATATTCAAAAAGAAAGATATCTCAATCCAGAAGTAAGAAAGAAAACGTCAGAAACAACAAAATTAGCATTAAATAAACCTGAAATTAGAAAAAGACATTTGAATGCTATGGCCAAAACAAAATATTTAGGCCGTAAAACCGATAAAGGTCAATTGGAATTCTTGGGAAAATGGAATAGATTAGGATTTAATTTTATTCCAAATTACCAAGTTCATACGGAATTGGATTTATTTTATATTGATGGATACGACCCAATTCATAAAGTTGTAATAGAATATGATACAAAATACCATAAACGATTGGGTCAAAAAGAAAAAGATTTGGTAAGACAACAAAAAATCGTTGAAATTCTTAAACCAAAGAAGTTCTGGAGATACAGTTCAGAAGACAAACAATTTAAGAGTATTTCATAAATTCAATCATATTTATAACCATATGAGCAAAATCACCGAAAATTTAGAAGTCAAACAATTCAGTCTTAAACAGATAGTTGAAAATCTTGGAAAGATTCCGGCTGATGGGGGGGCAAAATTTGGTAATGACCAACAGAAACTTTCACCACAACAGAAGAAAGACTTGATGGAGAAGGTTCGTAAGTTTAACGAATATGGAAAAGTTCTGCGTTGTGAAACCGCTCTAATGGAAATGTCAAAGACATTGGCAGAAATTGGTCAAATGGCCGAATCATATGCCATGACTGAATCAGGCGATTACTTCCAAGCCGAAACGGTCAAGAGAGATTTCAATGATGTCAAAAAGATTACAAAAGATTTCTCAAAACTTTCAAGAGAATGCTACGGTGGTCTTCAACAGTTAAACGCTTTATACGAGGATATGGGCCGAAAAATGGAACGATATTTTGAAATTTCTTCGTTGGATGAAATTGCATCTGCACTTCCTCAAAATGGTTCTTCAAAATTGCCTGTATCTTCCATTGAAACCGACGAAAATGCTTCGGAATCATTGATGTAAAATCGTCTTTTAAAGTTTATTATAAACAAAACGGTCACTTAATTGTTGACCGTTTTTTATGCATTAAAATAAATTGTATTTTCATATATTTGGGTTATACTTATATGAAGACATCGGAACTATTTTATGATAAACGAAACAGAAACAAAATTAAAATTTGGTTATACGTCAAATGACATAGGACATTTTTCTAAACACATTTTAATATATTCATGCGATGTATGTCATTCAATTTTAGAGAAAGAATCTATTAAAATATTCATGGCCAGAAAAAATTCCAAATCGGAAATAGATGTTTGTTCTAATATTGAATGTATAAAGAAGAAACGAGAAAATACAATGTTAAAAGAATATGGAGTTGTCAATGCTGGATTGTCATCCGAAATAAGAAATAGAGTAGAAAATACTTGTTTAGAAAGATATGGAACAAAACATCCTATGAAAAACATAGAATTGCAAAAACAATCTAAAATAGGATGTTTAAAAAAGTATGGAGTTGAAAATCCATTTCAATCGAACATCATTAAAAATAAAATAAAATCTAATAATTTTGAAAAATATGGAGTAGAATATACCTCACAGTTAGAATCCACAAAAGAAAAAATAAAAGAAACTTGTATAGAGCGATATGGGGTTGAACATCCTATGTCTTGTAAAGATATAAGTGATAAAACATCTAAAACGTGGAATGAAATTATTTACAATAGAATGTGCAATAATACAGAAATAAAACCACTTTTTTCAAAAGATGTATTTGTGGGATTTAAGAATAAAGATTCATATCTCTTCGAGTGTCGAATATGTGGAAATAAATTTGAAAATAACTATATGGGGGTGGTGTGTTATAAATGTCATCCACAACCAAGGTCTAAACCTGAATCGGATTTGTCGGAGTTTTTAAAATCAATTTATACAGGCGAAATAAAATCAAATGTTAGAAAACCATTTAATAATGAATTTGAAGTCGATTTTTATTTTCCAGAAGAAAATTTAGCAATAGAATTAAATGGAAATTATTATCATTCCGAACTATTAGGATTAAAAAATAAAAATTATCACGTAAACAAAACCGATTTTTGTGAAGAAAAAGGAATACATCTAATTCAAATATTCGAGGATGAGTGGGTAGAAAAAAAAGAAATAATTAAAAATAAATTAAAACATATTTTAAATATTAATGATAATAAACGAATATTTGCCAGAAATTGTGAAGTTAAAATCATCAATAATACAGAATGTGAATCGTTTTTAAAAGAAAACCATATACAAGGGAATTCGGTATCATCTATAAAATTAGGTCTTTACGATAATGGAACTTTAATATCTGTTATGACTTTATCTCATCCTCGATTGAATATGGGCAACAAATTGAACAAATTGGATGAATATGAATTAAATAGATATTCTTCTAATTGTATTGTTGTTGGTGGAGCAGGAAAACTTTTATCACATTTCATCAAAATATATAAACCAAAGAAAATTATTAGTTATGCTGACCGGAGATGGACATATTATAAAAGTAATCTTTATGAAAAGATTGGATTTAAAAAGGTGTCCGATGGAGCTCCTAATTACTGGTATATGAATAAAAAGAAATATCTACATAGATTCCATAGATTTTCTTTTAGAAAGAATGTTTTATCTAAAAAACTTCAATCATTTGACTCGAATTTAACTGAGTGGGAAAATATGCAACTTAATGGTTATGACCGCATTTGGGATTGTGGAAGTTTAAAATATCAGATGGATTGCTAGACATAATAAATCGAGAATTTTTCATTTTTGTATTCACGGAAACATCGGAGGAAAACAGTTTATGGATTGGATTTATAAAAATGAATCTATAAAATTTGATAGAAAATATAAAATTTATACAAATTTTATGTCTTCTTTTTAATCTTTTTCTTGTTTCTTTCTGGTATTTCGGTTATGAATGAACCGATATTGCTCTTAACGTGTGTGCCGTCAATATGTCCAAATGTCCAGCATCTATCTTTATCGTCTGATGTAAAGAATACCGCAGGACTTCCTTTATCGTCGTATCCTTGAAAGAAAGCAACGACCAATTCCTTTTTTCCACCAACGTCAATTTCACTTTCACCAACGCAAACAAGAAACAAATCGGATAAAGATGAAACTTCTTTCGATGTTTTGAATCGAATTCCGATACTGCGCCAATTTCTGATAAGGTGTTTGTTTGTCATTTCCAGAATGTTCTGATATTTGTGAGCAACATACCCAACTGATTTTGTCCGCCGAGTTTTATGTCTCTGCCCCAATACACATCTTTCCAGTGGTTAGTTTCTTCAAGAAATTTGTCGCCTGTGTCCAATAGAAATCAATCTTCTTTTCAATCAATTGTTGGAAAACATTGTGGGTGCCACCTTTATTTCCGTCAAATACAACAATGGCAACATCACAATTTTCAACCATCCAAGAATTTTTAACTTTCTTAATTTCTTTAGCATATCCAAGAAATTCTTCTCTAAGAATAGCATCGTTTGGTGTCATTGTATTTTCTTGACCATCAAACGGAACGCATGCTATGTATGGTAATTTATGATAAAAACAGGCATTACAAAACATTATATCTACCCCACTTGCCATTCCTGAATATGCTAAAGATATTCCGTGAGTTTTAATACATTCAAGAACTGTTTGTTCAACGATTCGTTCAATCCAATTGTAATTATACTCTTCTAATTTATGTCTTCTATGGCCTGATATGATTAGTCTCATGGAATAATTTCTTCGAGAACTTGAGCATCACCGATAATCTTTAGAGCACATCCACAATCTCGGTCTATTTTGGCAAGGTCTGACGCTCTAATTGAAAGAATCGCGGTTTTACTCTTATCACTTGATATAAAGTGATTCTTTGCCTCACGAATTGTTTTATACACCCAGATACCATTGACTCCACCATTAACCATATCAGTCAATTTGTATTTGAAATTCTTGTAATTGAAACTTACGAATACATCAGGCAATTCTGTTCTTATAACCTTCTTGTAAAAGATGCGGTCTTCCGGTTTTGGAATAATCTTCAAAGCAATGTTCACTTGGTCTATCAGACCATAATAATCAATCGACGTTGGAGCAAATACCTTGTCTTCTAATGCTACTTCCAACTTCAATAACTGATTGATTGCTTCGTCAATGGAGAATTCTTTTTTTGTATCAAACAAATCCGTGTAGGCATATCCATACATCCCGCCTATGGCATCGGCTAAATTTTCCCATGTGTTTATCTCCAAACGATTCACGGCCAAACATAGATTGATGAAATCCTTTCGAGAAATTTGATGCCCACGTTGTTTGTATTTATCAATTCGTAATAGGGAAATGATTGGGAATGACGTGTCAGGATTGACATTCAATCGTCTTTGTGCCACATCCTTAAAGAAATCATCGTGGAATGTGAATTCCTCTTTAGCACAATCGTATGCGCCCATATTGATAGTGAAATCAAATGTGTTAAAGATATCTTTAGCTTCGTTGAAGAATTTGAAATAAATCAATTGAAGATTTAATCCATCCTTGGTGAATAGAATACTTTTCTTTGTGTGGTTTGTGTAGATTAAACTGAATGATGATAAATCAAAATATTCACCGTCTTCCAATCCACTGTACGTGAATAAATTTTTCAATACCAATATCAATGAATCATAATCCTTGAAATATACATCCACGTCGTTGATTTCTTTTCCAGAGAACAAAGATGTTATCGCTCCACCGGCAATAAAACATTTTGATGTCTTTAGAAGGTTTACGAGTTCTGGATTGTTAAGATGCGCAAGTAGTTTCTTCTTTTCGAAGACAAAATTATTCATAATTATTTGATTTGTTCAAAAGGCTTCTCACAAAGTAAGTCAACGAATGACATAATCTCTTTGTAAGTCTTATCATCCTTAGAGAATGTCCAACGCTTAGTAGCGTAGTCATCAATGTAATCTTTCAAGGATGAACCAAATTCTTCGGAACGGGCTTTCCAATCACAGACCATTTCTGCGATATAGACCCGTGGCATTTTTTGGATGGTTCCCCAATATTCGGGATGGTGAGGATTCACTTTACGATGATGGTTGACGGCCATCTTCATCTTTAATTTGGCCGATTCTTCATCCGCGTGTGTGCCAGGGGCCATAAACTCAAATTCAATTCCGTGAAACTTTGATGCGTCGTGAATGAAGCCGTTAGCAATCAATCCATGACCCAACTCTATCTCACCGTTGTATATGAGTTTTTCACCCAAGAGAAGACAATTATCTTCGACGTTGCGCATATGCCGTGTAATGCCTCTGATTTTTTCCATTGTCAACTCTGCTTCTTTACGAAGTCTGTCTATCTTTTTCATAATTTATCACAATCAATAAAAAACCATTCGATATCTTCCAATGAATTTTGACCATCAATCTTATATGAAAGTTCGTCGATTAATTTTTTTATTTTTAATTTTGAAAGGTTTTTATTTGAATATAGGTGGATATTAAAAATAACACCGTCTTTATATTCTTCATCAATTACACCAACGGCTTTCATATTAATGAAGTTTACCATCCGAAATTATCACGCGGGTCAAATCTTTCGTTTTTATTTTTACTTTTTTAGGAGACAGCCACCTCGATTTCAAAGACTCGAATGCTTCGGTTAAATTCGTTATAGAATGTTTCTTTCTCTTGGCACCGGCATTTTGGTCTTTGACGGCATCGGATATACGAGAGACTATTAAGCCAGCGTCTGCGCCTTCTTCCTGGTTTACCACCCAGCCTGCTATTTCTTTATCTTTCAAATACCCATTCTTGTCATCGAGGACAATTACGGTTTCCCAACGAATTTTTGGAAGGTCTTCTGAATTGTCAGTCAAATCTTCATTAGNNNNCAGTTGTGTAATGACGGCGGCGATAATCGCTTCATCAATACCGTTTTCACTCATTGCCATTTCAATTTTTTCTAATTCTATTTTCATAATTTATTTTTAATATCGTCACGATTTTTGTCACTTTGAATAATTTCAACTCTATTTATATCATATGAGTAGTGAAATGTCAACAACAAAGGAAAATGCTATATGGGAAGAAAGAAACTTAATAGAAGCGAAGATGAAATTAGAGAACAGTGGAGAGTCAGACGCATGCGGTATTATAATAAGCACAAACGAATCGAAAGAAAACGTTCCCTTAATAGATACTATAAAAACAAAGAAGAAAATATCGGGAATCTACAAGATAATCAATAAAATTAATGGAAAATATTATATTGGCAGTTCTAATGATATTGAGAGGCGGTGGTATAATCATAAATTGGAATTAAGAAAAAATAAACGTGGAAATTTATATTTACAACGTGCGTGGAATAAATATGGAGAATGTAATTTTAATTTTTTAATTATCGAAAACGTTTCTATAGATAAACTTTTAATGATAGAACAAAAATATTTAGATATTTGTAAAAATAATAGAAATTTGAGTTATAATATAGGAAATGATGCTAAATCTCCAATGTTAGGGAATCATCATACAAAAGAAGCGGTTGAAAAAATTATACTTTCTAATAAAAGAAGAAAAAGAACATTTGAATCAAAGATGAAATTAAGTAAAATAATGAAGGGAAGATATGTGGGGTCTAAAAATCCCATGTATGGAAAGCATTACACAAATACAGAAGTGTTTAGTCTTAAAAACATAAAGACGGATGAAATCTTTAACGGAACCAAATCTCAGTTTATAAAACAATTTAATTTAAATGCGGGAAATGTGTATGGATTAATAAATAAAAAAGTCAAATCTTGTAAAGGATGGATTCTTAATGACCCGATAGAATCCTCGCCCATTCCACTGAATTGAAGGCTGTTAGGTCGGTTCCGCCTGAATATGATATTGCCGATTGTAGGGATTGCTGTATTTCTATCAATCTATCTGAATAGGTGAAACCTTCTTCTAATTCAAGTGAAATTCCCTCGATGTGTTTGTGTTCTCCTTTTGATTCATAGGAAGTTGACCCACGATAAAGTTTCTTACCGTTTATAATTTTGGCTGGCGAGTCAATACAAGAAGCGAACCACCCGCCGCTCATAACCATCGTAGCACCCAAGGTTAATGCTTTGGCAACGTCGCCGTAGTGTTTGGCACCACCATCGGCGATTATAGGAGTCTTTAGACCTGTTTCGACACATTCCAAGACAGAATGTGCGGTGGGTGAATGGAATCCGGTTTTAAATTTTGTGCTGCAGATACTTCCTCCACCTATACCAACTTTTACAGCATCAACTCCAAGACCGTATAGAAATTTATAACCATCATCGGTTGCTACATTTCCAACTATCAATTTAGTGTTTGGAAAATTATCTTTTATAAAATTTACGACAGGTTTGACATTTTCATGGTCAGAATGAGCAACATCAATGGTTATAAAATCAACTCTCAATCTTAACGCTTTAATTGTTAATAATTCTGTCATCGATTCCCTACCAACACCTGTAGAAATACTTATCAATTTCCAATTTTCTTTATTTGCTTTCTTTGTAAAATATACTGTATTTAAATTAACGTCACAATCTTCATGTGCAGATTTACCAAATCTATGATAAATATAAAAATAACCATTATTTGAGAGAAATTTAGCATTTTCAATGGAAATTACGTCGGACATATTAGCGGGAACTACTGGAAGTTTAAATTTATATCCACATAAATCTACCGTTGTATCAGCCAAACTTCTACTGGATAAAGAAGAATGTTTTGGTCTTAAATAAAAATCATCATAGGACAATAAAAAATCTCTCATAAGAGTGAATAGTATCACCGATATGAGAGATTTTCAAGTTTTTATAAACTTATTTGATGTTGAACATCTTTTTGAATGTATTGTATCCGTAAACCACGTCACCACGGAAAGCATAAATTCCAATATCAATTTTGCCTGATGGATATTTAGCATTCACATATTCAAACTTTTCTTGACCGTTGCCGGTTTTCAATGTAAAAGGTTTTTCGCCCGCTCTTTGAGAATGATACTCGACATAATCAGCATCTTCATCATTAACACTTCCTTCATTTACATCCTGTAAATCAACTAGACGATGACCTCTTCTGATAAGTTTCTGAACGGCTTCTGGTCTGACTTGAATTTTACCGCCGGTATCTTTGTTATCCATCCAATATACATCTTGACCACCTTGACGGTCTTTGTATATGACTTGTTCACGTTCGCCCCACTCTTTCAGAGTTCCTTTGTCAATGTTCTGTTTGATTCTTGGCCAATCCATATCATCACCAAAAAATTTATTTGACTTTTGTTTTGGATTTGCTCCCATTGCTTTACGAACATATGGATTTTTTTCTTGTTTGGCAAATCGTTCTAAATCTTTAATAGAATGTTGTTCGGCTTCCATCAATCCTTCGCCGCCCTCTTCTTCAATGAATTCTTTGGCGGTTTCCATTGCAGTTCTTAACGCAGATGTAAAATCTCCACCGGTTAAAAATCCTTCAATATCATCCAATCCATTAGCGAGAGTGGCAGTATCAGGCAAATCTTCCAATCCAATCATTAGTCTCTGTTTTACAATTGAATTCACCATTTTGTATGCTGCCTGTCTATCACCGTGTTCTTTCATCCATTTTTCAATGAGCGTTTGATTTTTTGGAGTTAAAGATATATTTTCATTCAATGAATTATGTTTCTTTTGGATTTCAACGGCCTCTTCTGTTCCAGGAGCAAATTTTAAAACTAAATCTTCATACATCATTTCTTCTGATGAACGAGGTTCCGGCCCTTTGGCCATAGGACCCGGATGAAATCTTGAAGTGCTTAATACCGAATAAAGATGGCTCGATTGTCCACCGTGATAAAAATTGGCAAACCAATAAATTGCAACTTCAGCATCGTCTCTGAAACTTTCTTCATTACCATACATCTGATGAAGATAGTTAAACATTTCATCTTTGGTAGGGTCTTGAACATTTTCAAGCAACCTAGCCTCAGTGACAATTTTCTTTAGAAATAACTTTAGTTGTGACTTTTTCATAAATATTTTATTATCCTATTTCGCTTAGCACGTCACGAATAATCTCTTCTACACGTTCCCATTTGTGAGTAATTGGATTCTGAACAAGAGTTTTATTTATTCCTTCTTGTAAATTGCCGGCAGGAAACATAAAAGCACCTCTCGTGCTCGGGTTGCTCACGAAATCAAACGCGATAAGTTCAAAATCGTCTTGAACGACATCTGCTTCTTCATTCATGCTCTTATTGACTGTTCCAAGACCACGACTTGAAATACCAAGTCTGATGTTTGCTTTAAATAATTCTCTTAAAATGTTTCCGTTTGGTGTTGGAAGAACCTCTACGGTGCCGATTAAATCATCCGACTCCCAATGCATTTCAATGACATTATGAGAGACATTTTGTAAGTTGACCACAGATGATTCTGGGTGGTCGAGTTCTCCAAGGGCTCTACGTTCTTTTATGAAATTTTCTTCGTATTTTTTCGATTCACGAAATAACGTATCTTTAGGATAGACACGACCATTTTGATTGCGCACTTTTGCTCTCTGTAAAATTCCTTTTACAATTAATCTTTTATTTTGGTCACGAACCGCTTCTTCAAAAAGAACATCTCTTAATGGTTCAAATGAAATCGTATCTATTAAAAGTTGTTTATTGTTCATAATATTTCTGAATATGTAGGATAAGATTTATATATCTTATTAAATTTTTGACTATAACGAATAATTTCTTTTATGGATTTATTTTTAAATAAATTTTCTAATTAATAGTTTTTTAACAACATCCATATTAATAATTATACATTAAAATGATATAAAGTAAACATTTTATATACTATACCCAATTTCTTTAATGTATTCTAGTAAGTAATATCTACCTGTTTTATTGACTTCAATGGAACCTTTAGAATATTGACCACCATATGTTCTTTGTCTCATGGCGTCCAATGCGGCTAATTTAATATCTCTATTATCAACATTTACCATGTGATTTTCAGGAATCAATAATTTAACCTTAACCTTAGTAGCATTAATGCCTTCGGCCAACATCTTAGATGCTTCTTGTATGTAAGAAACAAAATTAACCTTTCCATTTTGATTTTTTACATCATCAGACATAAATTCCAAAAGGAAATTATTTAAATCGTTCTGAATCCACTCAGCTATAGGTGCCACTTTCTTTTTCTTTTTTGGTGGAACGGGAGCCGTTTGTGGTGCTTCTGGTTGGTTAACGTCAGGCTGTTCAGTATCAGGTTGTGGAGCTGGCGTTGGATTTGCGTCAGGAGGTTGTGGAGTTACCCCTTGTGGCTCGCCTTCCGGTTCTTGACCTGGTGGGGTTGCATTTGGAGTTTCTTGCCCACCAGGCGCATTGTCGGGTGCTGCTTGGTCGGTTTGTGGTTGTCCTTGTCCTGGCACGGCTGGCTGTTCGCCGCCGGGCGCCGGTTCTGAACCTTCACTCTCAATCTTAATATTAATTCCTGGTGTCAAGAAATATTTCTTGTCATTTTCATCAGAAACAATAACAACATAATCTTTATACCAAAATTCAACACTGACCTTCTTTACAGCTTTGATAGTGTAATCTGTCTTTGGTTGTCCATAACCACGGGAGGCATTGGCAACAATAGTCTTACTTAAAAGTCTTTCATTCATCTTATCCAAGAGAACCTTCTTAGCATCGGCTTCGGCCTTGTTCTTCTTGTCTTCAAATGCTCTAAAATCTTTTGTAAAATCATATTCCCCTGGGTCTTCTGGTTCAGGAGACGTATCAGGTGCGGCTGATGGTGTCTGTTGGTCATCTTGTCCACCGGCATTCATTCCTTGCGGTGGTGCAACTGGAGCAGGCGCAGGAGCCAATGGGTCGCCCATAGGAGGCTGTGGTGCCTGCTCAGTCAAATTTAATAGTTGTCTTAGTTTAATTCTGCTCATATTACTTCTTCTTTTCGGATATGCTTTTTACTACCTTACCATATTTTTTAGCAGACGCGATTGCACGACTGCTACCTTGTTTGTTCTTTGAAAAGGCAAACGGAGTTTGATATCCTGCTACTGCTCCTGTGCCCGTTTCTTCATTCACACCATTGTTTAGATTTGGATTGTTAGCTTTATCTACTTGTGATTTCATATGATTAAAAGTATCCCAAGCATCTTTAATATCATCGGTAAAGTATGATTTGTCTTCATTTAATCTACCATTCTCATACCACGTTACAACAAATTCATTTGTTTCCGGTCTTCTTACAATACGAATATAATTTCTAACTTGTTTAAAATTTTCTGGATATACAAATTTTTGTTTATTGGATTCATCTAAATTATGAAGTTTCTTTACAGCTACTCCACTTTCCATGTCATCAATATACTTTCCATCAAATCCAACTTTTTCTCTAAAATACTGTGGTTTTTGTTGTTGTGAATACCCAGTTCCTTCTCGATATCCTTTAGTAAAAGCATCAGTGGCCAATTTTTTAGACAACTCTCCTTCCAATCTGGTAGCTTTATGAAACCAATTCATTAAATGAGAAACAGTTCCTTGGTCTCTTTTTCTTTGAGCCTCTCCACATTTTACACCAACTTCCCGATAATATTCCAATGTATTAAGTTGACTTTCTCCGGCAGAATTTTCCGCAACATTGACTGCCTTCATAACATTATTTCGTCCGGCATCAAACTCATGGTCATTTTTAACTCCACCAATAGGTTGACCTTCACCAAGTTTATTAATGATAGATTCTCTAACTATATGACGGATTAACGATTTAAGATTTGATTTTTTCATAACTGATTGGAAATTTCTTTAATTAATTCATATCCTAAAAGAACAACCATAACTTGAGAATCTTTAACAAGTTTATTTGTTACTGGACAAATTTTATCAAACTGTTTTATAACTTCATTAATCTTGATTTGAATTACATCATTATCTTTAATTTTTAAAGACAACTTATTCAATTGGGATTTTACATTATCTACTTGGTTTGTTATAAATGACCCCAAAGAATTAGTATTAGAAATATTGTTTATATATTCACGGAGAACATTCTTTTGATTATCATCCAAATCCTTATACTTCTTGTTCATTCCTTCAACCAAAATACGGTAAGACAATAGACGAATATCCTCATTCTGCTGAGCATAAAAACTAAGAATATCTTCTTCTTCCCCCCTTACCTTTTTCAACTTATCAACTATATTTTCAATGATACATGTTTTGGCCTGATAAATTTCTTGAACATCAAATTTAAGGTCTTTGGAAGACGCATCCTCGAAGAGTTTGAATATAGAAGCCAAGTTTCTGTAATCTTTAATACTTGATTTTAGAAAATCGTCAATAGGATATAGTTCTTTAATTTCTTTAATTAATTCGTATTTCTCTTTAGCTAATCTGGCATTGTTAAGTTTCTTACGTTGTTCAACAATCACCGACAAAAATCTATCCGCATCGGTATTATCTCTCTTCTTTTCTGATAAAAGAAAATTGTAAAGACGCCATTCTCGTCCCAATTCAGTATTTTCTTTGAAATACTTAAAGAGTAAATCTTTGGCTTCGGAGCCTTCTTTACCGGCAATGATGTCAACTGTTAGTTGTCGTGTCAATAGTTCAAACAAAATGCCGGTATTTTTAAACTTTGAATGACGTAATTTTTGGCTCATATATTAGACGTTTTACCCTTAATTTATAAATATAATATGAATATGTGAAAATGTATTATTTCATTATTCGCTGATTATGTTCCTCTCATCCAACAAAGACGTTGTACCCGTCTCTGCCGATTCTTTTATTAATTCTTTCTTTTCTGATTTACATTTCAAATAAGAACTGAGACTTTGGAGTAAATTACCTCTCTCCATCGTTTCAAGACTTAACGGTGAATTTTTTGCCCATTTTGGTGTTAGAGAATCATGACCCTTATGAGGCTTTCTATTGTTTTCTATATTTCCAAGAGGGTCTTCTCCAAATGGATGTTGAACTCTGGCATCATGTTCACCCGCTTGCGAGGGTCTTTCATAATCGTCAGCGTGTTCGCCTTGTTCTTCATCAATACTTCCTGTGTTTGCGGAAATAATATCGTTCATTTGATGCCATTTAACATGATTTACATTTCCTTTAATTTTAGCTTCTTGAAGTGGTGGCAATGAACCTCCTAAATCAGACGAATCGTCGCCTCCTACTGGACCTCCTAAATCAGGCAAACCTCCGCCGCCCATATCTGGAAGACCTCCGTCAGAACCCCCTTCAGCATTTGGGTTAATTTTCTGAAATGGTTTTGCTGGGTCATTGCCTTCTTCTTCAATGGATTTGAATCTCCACATCTGTTTGGAATCCTCAACAATCTGGTCAAGCAATTCGTTGGAATCATCCTTGGAAAGATTGAATACATTCTTGTAAATCCAAGCCTTTGAGAACAATTTGTTTTCCATCATGTTCTTGGCAAGTTCGGTTTTATTACTCCAAACTTCAATCTTTTCTTTTTCGAAAATAGTTGAAGGATTGGTGAGTTCAAGTTTGAAATTTACCAAAGATTCATCACGATATCCTTGTGAATACAAATGGACGATGGCAATCTTTTCCAATTCGGAAACGACTACTCTTTGAATACGACCAATTGTTCTAGCAAAACGAACGTCTTCTGATGCCAGTGTGGCCTTACCGGAAAGTTCTTCTTCATATCCCAAAAATGCTTTTGGAATCTTCAAAGCAGACATCAACTTATTACGGAGATATTGAATATCATCAATACCAGTAAATTCCATACCTGACAAGGTTTCGATAGATGTTCCACTATCACTACCACGGACAGGAAGATAGAAGTCTTCCACCATGTTTTGAAGATTGAATTTGAGGTTATAATCACCCGTCTGTGGGTCAATATATGGAACCTTCTTCATCTTGGAAATTGCCTTTTCCATGAAACTGTCAACGTCTTGTGGTGGGATATTACCTACATCCAACTTGAAGATACGTTTTTCAGGAGCACGCATAATACGATGGATTAACATAGCGTCTTCCATCAATGACAATTGTTTCCAAACACGGCGTGCGCCTTCAATCATAGCCTTACCATAAGGAAGGAAGTTTGAATCTGAAAGTAATCTAAAGTGAGCACATTCGAAAAATTCCAATGTTTCTACTTGGGATGTATCGGTAGGACGAATTTGGAACTTAACATAGTTCTTGTTGAGTGGGTCTGTATTTTCAAGACGTTCAACATTGTAAGCGGAAATTGGTTCAATCTGATAAACACCGTATTCAGGTGATACATAAAGTCTCATGTAGAAATCGCCGTATTTACAAAGATTTCTTGTCCAAGACCAGATGTTATGTTCAATATTTAGAATATCATAGAATAAGTTTTCAAGAATTCCCTTGATGTTATCGTCTTCGGCTTGAACAACCAAAATTTTACCCAACTCGTTTACGGTTGTGGATTCATCTGCGTAGATGTCCAAAGCAGAAGCGAGAATCGGGTCCATATCCATCGTATCATAATCTCTGAACAAGTCGATACGGGCAGCCTGATAGGCTAATGAAAAGTCTCTTGTGTAAGCATTGTAAGATGTAGAACGAACACGATTGAACCTGTCACGAAGACTGTTTCTATCAGTGGCATACATTAAGTCACTTGTATCCTTGACTTTAAGTTTCTTACCACCGACATTTCTTACTACTACACCCGCAGAAAACAACTTCTTTAGACGGGCAAACAGAGATTTTTGTTTAATATCAATCTCGTCTCCGTCCATTTGTGTTTCTGGTCTTATTGTTTGATTTGCCATAATATATAAGTATATTCAATTTAACGAAGTAACCACGTAAGACTCACGGAATCTCCAGGTTTGCCGCCGGTCTTCATTTGCCATGATTCCCGCCCATTTGATGTAACACCTGCTCTATAAATTGGAGTCTTATCATTATTTTGATTGACGTGTATCTTATCCAGCATGGTTTTAGTCAAAAGAATACCATCAGAACGTAATCGAAGGGCGGTATCTCTGACCCATAGGCCGATAGCAAAAGCCATCACCAAATCGTCATTATAGTTCTCGGCGGCTTGTGCTTTTCCATTTTCCCAAATGAAAGTTTTCAATTCTTCTATCAATCTTGACGAATGGATGGTAACAGCACGTTCTCTGAAATATGCTTCCATTTTGGATATAATGACAGGTCGCGTGCTTATGGTTGTAGAAAATCCTGGCTTCAACTTCTTATCTTCGGCATTGAAACGATTGGTAAGTTGTCTATGGACTTCGATGACTTTCAAATCCAAACTACTATAGAATGTATTTTTATAGTCTCTGTCAACAATTTGTTGTAATACTGCCGGCCCCAGACCATTATATTCTACAATTAAAAGGGCGTCATTATACTTTGTTGACATTACAACAAGTTCATTACCAAAATCTTTCATTGAAAGTTGACCATGATATTCAGCTACTTGTTCCAATGTATCTACGTCAATGATATGTGCGGCGGAATAATCTAAACCATCACCGCGAGCGGGGTCTGCCGTTGTTATGTAACTATGACCTTCTTCGGGTTGTTTGAATACCCACCACTCTTCGCCTCGGTAAGCCTCAATCCTATCACGAGCCATTTCTGGATTTTCCTCATACTCTTTAAGAATCATCAAATCAATTACGTTAGTTCCTGATGATAAGAAGTCGCAATTACATTCCTGATTGGCACCTTTAACTCCCAACTGCTTTGTCTGTTCGTCTCTCCAATGTTGATTACGTTCTGGATGTAACTGCCAAGGCAGTTTAAGGGTCTTGAAATCGTTCTTCTTCTTTTCAGCATTGACCCACATCTTATGGAACCAATTACCAACACCATTAGGAGTTGAAAGAACAATGGCCCTACCACCAGTAGACAATGTGTTAAAACAGGAAGTCCAAATATCTTCAGCTTCATCGATAAATGCCGCTTCGTCGATAATTAAAAGACTCAATGCTTTTGAACGTCCAGCATCTCTTGATGATGAAGTTGCGGCTACTTGAGAACCATTTTCAAAACGAAGTGACATATGGTTGTTGGTAGTTTCTTTTACCTTCAACCACGATGGTAAGTGTTCATTAGCAAAACGAACCTTGGTTACAATTTCCTTTGAGACTTCTTGTTTGATTGAAATAATTAAAATACTCTTATCACTATTGAAGATTGATAACCATAGAGAATAAGCGGCAACCAGCGTGGTAATACCCAACTGACGAGATTTAAGAATCAGAAGAAAACGGTCATCGTGAAAATGCTGCATAGCATCTTCTTGGAATGGAAACAAATCAAACGGAATCGTGCCTCTATTTGGATGTTGAATCTTTACATATTTACGCATGAAATAGATTGGGTCTTCCATGCACTTCTTCGTTTCTTCACGGATTACGTCTCGTAGATTTGGAGTATTTGCCATATTAAACTGCTAATGTTAATTCAAAATCTTTTATCTCTTTATCAATTTTTTGTAACTCTGTATCAACTTTTATCAAGTCTGCTTTAGCATCTTCCAACCATTGTGGATTTGATGTTCCCGAAAATGTTATCTCTTCAAATTTTCCGTCACCTAATGGAACAGTCTCTTTGATTTTGCCTGTCTCTTTGCTCAAAAAGTCGATGGATTCTAAGACCTTATTTCTAAAGTCTCTCAATGCTCCACGATGATTTCTCAAGACTTTCATCTTTTGATATTCATCCCATTTGCCGTTGGTTCTGTAAACCATTTCCTCGACTTCGAGACATTCATAACACATTTGAGTTTTTGGAAAAACTTTTTGGTCAAGTCTATCACCATAGAGTCTGACATTGGTTCCACATTTGGAACATTTCCACATACTATTTATGGCGTCAAGAAGTGGTGTATCACAAGAATTAAGTTGAACATTTCTACCTTTTTTTCTTTGCCATTTTCTTCCCTTGGAGTCTTCCCAAGTTTCGCCTTCTTTTCGTATTGCCGATTCTGGTGTATAACCGACTTGTATAAATGGGTTCTCCCCATCTACCACCTGTTCAATTGTTTTTAAATTCCACTTACGTCTGGCCATAAATTAATCCTTTGTATTATATAGTTCACAGAATGTTGTCATTTTATTTATAATAACATGAGTTTATGGACTCGTTTCTGTGGTCTTAACACCGGCAACCCAATAAATTTTTCTACCTGCTAAAGTGTCGTATTCTGATGTTAGGGATTTTCTTGTAGTAATTGTGGTAGCCAATCTATTAGTTCCGTCACCCAAGGAGAGATATAAATATTGATTATCACCATTGATATCAACGATTGAGTCGAACACCAAAGCACCATCGGCCCTTACAGACACTAATCTACTTTGGCTTATTGCTGGTGCTCCTGGTCTGGCAACAATATTTGGGAGATAGATGTCACCGGCTTGAACTATGATACTCTGTGACACATACAAACTGCCTGAAACGTGTAAATCTTGATATCCTCCACCGCCGGGAATATATGGAACCAACGTGCTTCCTGATGGGTCGAAGTTTTGGAAAGCATACAAATCAGAGTAAAGCAAATTGTTATTTATATCAAACAACTCGGCCTTGATTTCAAATGTTTCATTTGCTACACTGATAGGCCACGGTATCTTCGTCGAATAAATGTCAGGAGAAAATCCATCGTCACCATAAACACTCACAGATACGTTTTTAAGATAGGCATTACAAAGAGTTGGGACAATTACCAATGTTCCATAGAAGTCATTCTGTGGAGTATAAAACGTGTATGAATCAGTAAAGTCGGCGATTGAACCACTTTGGCCGGCATATATTTCAGCAATCTTTACACCAAAATTCTGATTGTAAGTTTGTTCTAATGCTGCGTTAGGATGTGAACTCGTAATGTAAAAAGCCAGTGTGGCGACGGTTTCTGATTGGACTTTTTGAATGACTGCCGATATATCAATTGAGTATTGAACGTTACCATTAAACTCCATGAAGTTTGAATCGTATGATGAACCGGATTCTGCTAAAACTTCGGTTTCATTAAATGGAACATATTGAGCTGTTCTGTTTATAAAAGAGGAATCATTTTTAACTATCAAATAATCATTACCGGAGAGTTGATATGGCGACGACACCAACATACTATCTACAGCATAACTTGGAGTATGAGTTAATGAAATATTATTTGAACTTGTAAGCCAATAGCGTGAAATGTGGGCATCATTGTAAAATTTACCCAATAAATCATAGTATTTATTCTGTGTCAAAGAATCTATCAATACTTGATTTGGTTCAATAGGTTCATCGGCAATCACAGAATAATCGGCATTCAACATACTCTTTCTGTGTATCTTGTGTCTGGCGACATAGCCTGAAAATGCTCTGATGTTCGTATAAGAAACATCAGCATAGGATTGTTTGACGACATATTCTACACCACCAATGATTGTAGTTTGATAACTTGCTGTAGAAGCATTGTAATTTATGAACGGATAATCAACAGAAAAATTGGCATCTACGATATTGGTAACGGTCTGATTTCCATATCCATCCAAATGATAATATGGTTGGTCAATCTGAATCGTTGTGTTGTTGATAACATTTTTGATTAAATACGAAGCAGTTTGTGATACAGGAATATTGTTTGTTGATAGTGGGTCTTGAATCGTATTAATATTCAAAACTACAGTTGCCCCAATCATTTGAGAATTGAAACCATTAACATCAGGTGTAGAATCTAAAAGAGGAATTGTTAAAGTAAGTCGGTAGTCAATATCAACATTTGCTTTGTTTATAGTTGTCTGATTTGTATTCTTTACTGGTATAACCGCCAACCCATTGACTGTTCCTACCAATGATACATTACTTACCAAATTTTGAGAAACTGCCGAACTTAAAACCGGCAACTCTGCCGAGGTAACTTGTAAAGCCGGTGGGATATAAAATCTTACTCTTGAGTCGTTTTTTAGAGCTTTATTAATTACCACATTCTGCATCCACTTTACGGTTCTACCATCAACAAGAGTTCCATATAGAATTACCTTACCAACACCGTCCGCCGTATCTCCATAAACGTGAACCGATACTACTGTGGCACTTCCTTCTTTGTAGGTGTTTCCTGGCGTCCCATCATCGGAATATTTGGCCATTTCAATGAACAAATTGTTCCCTTGAGCATCCAAACATTCGATTAAAATTTGACTACCTTGTTCCAAAAACGAGGAACCGTTGATGGAAATTGGGTTCTTACCAGCAGTCAGTATATCTGACATTTCTGATATAACGAAGTATCTCGACCTATAATCAGCGTCTATTACATCAGCAGACTTTGTATAAAGACCGTAAGAAACTCCTGATTTTCCGAATGAATCTAATAAATTTAATGACATAATTATTACAGTGTTATTATATTTGGGGTTTTATCTACGCCTTTATTAAATTTCGACCAATCTTTTTCCCAAATATATTTTACATTATATCCAAGAGATTTTACTTTATTTAATCTTTTAAAAGTCATTTCATATAATTCACCAAAAGTTTTTTTACAATCTTTATTTATTTTTGATGAATTAAACACAGATGGATTTCCATGCCAATAATCCCCAAGAAATTCATAAACAGTATTAGTTAATTTATCCAAACCACCCACAGGCTTTTTATTCCATTCTTTTAATCTAACATTTCTTTCTTTTATATTTAAAAAGTTCAAAAATTCTGTTTCTAATTTAGAAATGATGTGAGTGCAAATCGAACACCCCTTTCCTTGTAAATGGTTATTTGGTTGTTGTAAAAATTCTCCATGTTTTTTACATATTATTATAACTTTTTTATGACTATTTTTTCCATATATCGTTTTAGAATAATCATATTTATCACCATGTAATAATTTTGATTTTTCAATAAACGTTTCTGTAGTATCTATCTTTTGTTCTGATAATTTTTTTGTATAACACTTATAGCATGAATTGTTTTTTCTTAAAGATGATAAAAAAGACCCGTAATTTGTATAAGACATAAGAATTCCACAAACAGGACAATTTTTAAAATAGATATCCTGTTTTTTGTGTGACCTTTGCCTACAAGAAGAACACCCTGTATTATTTGTTATTGCTCTTTGTAATTTATATTTATCACTATAATTAATAGAAATGTTACAAGTAGGACAATTTCTTTGGTGTTTCGTCGATTCCAATAAATTTGGACATAAAAAATCCTTTTCCATATAGTATAAATAGTATGAAAAAGGATAAATTTGGTATATGGTTTTAATTATTTAACATAATTTTTGTTAATCCAAAAAGATTCTATTTGTGCATCGCACAGGCGGCAAAATAATACTTCTATAAAATTGTTATTTTGTAAAAATAGTTGTCTAACCAAAAATGTCTAACAAAATTAAATATAATTTACGTGAGAAAATCCATCTTTTTTGGTAATTTCAAGATGGTTATCTACCATATCACGTAAGGCTTCCAAATGTGAGACTACTAATAAGAAATCGAAATTCGATTTTAAATACTCAAATAATATTGGCAATTTAGATAAATTATCAGCATCCATTACGCCCATGCCTTCATCTAAAATTAAAAAATTACTTCTTGGTAGGTTGGATATGTTAATCAACGCCACACGGATAGCCAGAGACAAGGCGAATTTCTCAAATCCACTGGTCAGACTCATTAACCACTGTCCTCCATCATAAACGATGTAAGGAATGATGTTCTTACCGTCAGTCTCGAACAAGGCGGTAAACTCACTTACCTGACTCAAGATACTATTGACTTCGTTCTGAATTTCAGGAACGGTGGCGGTTATCACTTCAAATGGAATACCATCACGGCTCACCGCTTGACAGTAGATTTCATAAAGTTTGTATTTTTCTTCGACAAGTTTAATCTTAGAAATCTTGTCATTTATGTCACCGATTTGATTTTTACACACCGACATTTTACTGTTGATATCCATCAAAGTCTTTGTCTTGGTCTTGTGTGAGTATTCGATTTGTGTCAGTTCTTTTTCAAGTTCACCAATCTGTTTCTTTACTTCTTCGTTGAATGTCATAGACTCCACGTTCTTATTATAGAGTTCTATGTTCTTTTCATGTTTCTTGGCTTCGTCTTCATATTTGGAGATATGTTGTCGTAAAGCATTCAAGTCGTCGGTAAGTCTTATACGACTATCTTTCAAAGAATTTCTCTTTGACAAGAATCCCATTAGATTAAGATTAGCATCAAATGCCCATTTCGTGTCTCTAATCTTCAACTCAATTTCATCTAATTTCGTCTTAATTTCAGCGGCTTCAAGTTGAATTTTTTCCATTCTATCCTTGGCTTCTTTGGCATCTTGAGCAATTGCTCCGGCGTGTTTCACGCAGAATTCACAATCAGGGTTATAATCAATGTCTCTTGCCCTATCGAAAATCTTCATATCTCGAAGATAACTTGCTTTCAATTGTTCACGTTTATCACTGATAGATTTTTCATCCAATTGAAACATTCTAAACTGTGCCGAGAGTTCGGACACATTTTTTGACTCAAGATTTGATATCTCAAGTTCAATTGTTGTCAATTGCCTCGCTATGTTCTCAATCTCCTTTTCCTTGGTAGAAATGTTTTCCTTGGCCTTATCCAATACCAATTTAGCCTTGTCCAATGCCATCTGACTATATCCAAGTAGAGGAATATCACCCTCAATCTTAATGAGTTTCTTTGTAGTTTCGAGGATGGTTTGCTGCATTAAATCACGTCTTTTACCTATCTCAACCAACACCTGTTGTTCCGATTCATATAACACTTCCGCCTGTTCCAAGAAGTTCTGATATTCAACAAGTTTGCTTGTATAGTCATCATTACGGTATGTTTTAAGCATAACTAACAACTCTTTCCACCGTTCATTTCCTTCCGTGTAGAGTCTGTCAAATACGGTAAGACCCATGAACTGAGCGAACAAATCCTTTCTATCTGTATCGCCCATATCAATGATTGACGCATTATTTTTACCATTTTGAACGCTTAGAGAAGTCAATACAAAGTCATCATATGACCCCAAATACTCTCTAATTACCTCATTTGTATTGCGTCTTTGTTCACCATTTAGGTCAACTTCTTCACCATTTTCAATCTTCCAAAACTTGACATCCACCTTGGCTTTGCCCTTCTTATCGGTCTTGGCATCACGTTTAATGAAGTATCTTTTACCATCCAACTCGAACTCAAATTTACAACTAAAGGTCGTTTTCTTGTCGTTCATTATGCTTTTGGCTCCAGATGCACGCTCACATTTATCGAATAAACAGAAAGTTAAAGCGGAGAAAATACTTGATTTTCCAGAGGTATTGGCAGCAAATAAACCAACCAAATCCTTCGTTTTTGTGAAGTCTATGACGTTCCCTTCAGCATAGGAAAACATATTTTCCCACTCAAATCTGATAGGAATCCAACGAATATTTCTTGCAAATTCATCCTTCTTTACGATATTATTTACATCATTGTTTATCTTGATTACTCCATCAATTATGGCTTGGTCAGCCACGTTTAACTTTGTTTTCAAGTAATCTGTAATCAATGTAGTCTGATAATCCTTGTCGTTAATGTCACCCAAAACGATGTTTCCATTAGCCGAAGGTATCCTTGTAAGTGATTTCGTGGTGTCTAATTTCTGATAGGAAACCTCAATAACTTCTGTCAATCCTTTAACGTGAACGACCGCAGCCTTTATCTCCGAAGCTGTGCAATTATCGTGTTGAATACGAATTCTAGCCTTCTTTGGGATGTTGGTTGTGTCAGACATAATGGCACCATTTCTAACCAATACACTAAAAAATCCATACTCATTCGGCATTTCAACGTGAGAATAATCGTGTCTTGAAAGATTCCAAAATGAATATCCGTGACCTAATAACGGTTCCGCATGATTTTTTTGTATTAAACTACCACAAAATCTTACAATCGGTTTATTATTTTCATAATCATATTCTTGTAAAGTTTGTTGCAAATGTATATCGCCCAAAAGAGAAATACAATGTTCATCAAACATACTAATAGGAACTATAGGGTTGGATAATTCAAACCCTAAATCAGTTATAGACCCATCAACCTGTCCATGAAACAGACAAATAAAATGTTCATATTTATTTCTATAAATCTGTGGTATGTCTTTTCCCTTGATATAATTTTCGACGGAATCAAAGATGCTATAATTATTTATACAAATGTTACCTAACGAATATAGTCCCGATTTTTTAAGATAAAATAAATTTGGGTGTTTTAGTGCTGTAACTATTGGTGATAATGAATCTAGTCTATTTTGATTTGTAACTAATAAATCGTGATTACCGGCAATTAAAATCGTGGGTCTAAGTTCTGACAACTTAAATAGGAATTCCGCTGCTAAATCCACACATTCTGGTGAAAGGTCGTTTTTTGATTCAAAAATGTCGCCTAATAAAAATATAGCAGTAGTTTCTGGTGTGGATGTTATAGACTCATATAATTTATCAAATACTTCACGAAATTCGGTGTGCCGTCTAGTTAGTCTGCAATGAACATCTGCAATATGCACGATGTGTGTAAACTTTTGAATGTCAGTGTTTAAATTGATGATGGACATAATTAAATGGTTTTGTAGTATTCTCTAATATCTCCATTTTCAATGTAATATTTGTATTCTATTTTATTACATTTATCTAAAAATTCTTTCGAGTGGAATTTTGTGTGAACCCACGCTTCATACAAATTGCACATTTCTTTTTCTAATTTTTTATCTTCTTCAAGAAGTTTCTTTGTGATTGTTCTTTTATTTTCCATAATTAAAAATCGGTTTTATTTGCAAATCTTCTACGAAATCATAAAGTAATTCTCTCCACGACTCATACATTCCTACAAATCCTATGTGTTTATATTGAAATCTTAAAGCATCCATTTCTGCTTCTGATGTTGAAAAATATTGTCTAACAGCTTCATCATATTTGTATCCCTTAGCATCATATGAATTACATCGTGGTTTATCATATTTCATTCCGGCGTAGTGTTGCATATGATGACGCCATTCGTGGGCAATTATACCGGCACGCTCATCATCCTCACATCCACTGCCAACTACTATAACACCGTATCTCATTGAAAGGGGTTTTCCCGTTAGAGTATAGATTTCACTTTCTGTGTCTGGTGCATAATACAGTCCACCAGCCCCAACTAAAGGATATTCCATTATTTCAGGAATAGGTAAAGTTTTATCAGTCTTTTTTCTGACCCAATTAGTTTCAAGACTTCTCATATATTCAATTTAATTTTTATTATATCTCTAAATGTAATTGGTTTAGAATTGTTTATAATATTGGTAACATTTTCAAATCCCAATATTGACGCATCTTTTTTATCCGATAAAATTAGATGAATGTCTATATCAAAAGACTGTAAGAATTCATAGATTTTTATTGCCCCGTTAATTCCCGGCTTATCACCATCAAGCATAATATTAACTCTTGGAATTCCACTCAAAATAATTCTCTCCTTTAATTTATTTGACATCGTAGTTCCGAATAGTGGTATGACATTATTTTTAATAGTTATTGCGTCAAATGTACCTTCCGTTAACGTCACGTAATTGTCAGTAAAATTTACAAACAATTCAAATCCAACTATATTCTTACTCCAGGGAGATAGCATATATTTGTAAGAATTACTTTCATTGTATGTTCTTGCTGCAAAGAAATTTATGTTACCATCTTTATCATATGATGGAATGATAATTCTTTGTTTGTAGTTACCGGTTTCACAATAACCTATATTGTAACGAATAATGTCATCAATGGTAAGATTTCTTCTGTGGAGATAGGACATGGCAAGACCATAATCCGATGATTTATTTGGCTTCCATAAAGGAACAAATTCATCTGGTAATGATAAATCTACGATTCTTTTTTCTTCATTTTCAGAACGTTTCCAATCCGTTCCTATGATTTTATACAGTTCGGTGAAATAAGATTCTTTAACTTTGAGTTTATAAAATAATGACCGAAGACTTTTTCCTCTAACGTGACATACCCAGCAATGAAAATTTTGCGTTTTTACATTTATCTCCATTTTACGTTTTTTATGAAGACAAAACGGACAGTAATAAACCGCCTCTTCACCCTTTCGGATATATGAAGTTTGATTTAAAATCTTATCTAAGAGTGTAAATAATTGTGACTCCTTTAGCATTTTGATGATGCTAATCTATAAAAAGTCAGTAGTCAACTTATTATGAAATGATGTTGAATAGTCTTAACTTTGCCAACGGTGTATTATTCATTTTTCACCAAATCGTTGAATAACTTTGCCGCCCAATACAATTCCCAAAATACTAACCACCGATTCGGGAATGGCGGGAAATACATAAACGCCGTGTAGGAATCCAATTATGGAACCTGCGGCCCAAACTAATAGAACACCGATTCCCCAAGATAACATCAGTATTCTGGTGGATGACAGCCCGCCCGAATTATCTTCTAAAATAGATGATAGGGGCGATTTTTTAATATCTTCGGTGTCGGTTGTATTTTTCACATCCACCGTTGTTGTAGTTGTTGTTATATTATCACTCATAAAATTATTCAATGGTTATTTGATTATTTGTTGACAACTCCAAGAGGCATATCCACCGGGAATACTACCGGTTGATGTTGTGATACATATTAAAATGAAACAATCATCTGATAATGTTACCGTTGTTGTTCCACTATTACCTTTATTCACAGCATTTCCTGTCATCGGTCCATTTAAAGTCGCTTGTAAGGGGGACGCAACACCATTTGTATAAACCTTATAAACCACGTTTGTGGTCGATGGAACGGATGGATATATCCACTCCACAAGTAAATTAGTTAATGTTGTACCTTTTGGCATTAACATTCCGCTATATGTATTTGGCGTAAACCCATATGTTCCAACACTATATCCACTCGGAAACCAACAACTATTTGCATTAGCAGCCGCAGCGGTATTTGTAATTATAACGTTGGCAACTTGTCCACCGAAGGCGGACACAGAAGTTACAAGGAAATTCCCATTTAATGTTCCATCGACTTCGACATTTCCTTTAAAAACTACATTCGTAACTGTTACCCACATAGTTGCATTATTCGAGGAAATGGCTATTGATTCTGCTGAACGAGATGAATTCCAAAGTACCCATTCCCCTACGCCTAACGAACCATCATTATATACTGCTGTACCCCAAACTTGGACTCCGTGTTGGAAAAATGAAACTCCGACATTGGGGTCAGCATTACCACTATCAATGCTCAATTGAGTATGTGCGTAACTATTAGTAACAATTACATTTGTGGTTTCAAAGAACATAGTAGAATTATTTGAGGCAATTGTCAATGCTTCCGCATGAAGTGTTGAATTATAAATCGTAAATTCTCCAACTCCCAATGGCCCACCATTATATGCCGAAATATTCCACACATTATTCCCAAGTTGATTGAAATTAATTCCGACATTTGGATTAGCATTACCACTGTCAATAGTTAACACTGTATTTGCGGCACTATTTGTTATTAAAATGGCGGGCAAGGCAAACGTTCCATTTGTCTTCAACGTCATAACGTTACCGCCATAGGTAAATGAATAAAAAAATAAATCATCGGAATTTAATTCGGTACCAATATTCCAATCTCGATTAGTATAAGTATAAAATTGAATTTCGGCGTATTGGGTTGCTCTATCTGCTCGAATGACATTCAATTGACCATAGTTTCCTTCCCAACCGCCAATATTAGAATTGAATACGTGTAAGTTATTCATTCCTGTCCAACTTAAGGATGGGTCGAGACCAACAAATGCAGTAGCACCGTGATAATTCACCATACCATACAAATGATTATTCGGGTCATAAATTGTATTGGTGGTGTTAGCCCACGCTAAATTCACACCGGCTGGAACGCCATTTGTAAATTTTCCATTCTCTACGTCAAATGACATAATATTAATGGTTTGGTCTTCACCGAAGAAAGCAGATGCCCAAATTGGGTTTGCGGTTTCCTGACAGAGAAACCGTTGAATAATCAAATCGTGTGGTGCCCCAGCGAATTCTATTCCATGAACACACAATTCCGATGATAGTAATCCAGCAACGACGTGCTCGCTTAATTGAAATGCAGTTTGATACCCAATAACTTCAATATCATCCATTAATACCAATGCCCAATTTGAAATGCGGGGGGATTTAATTCCATATGAAAATGCATTGGTTGGATTATTAAGTAAAGATGCGATATTACCAGTATCTATGACCACACCCTTTATATCTAGTTGTCCTACATATGAAAAGTCAAGAGGAGTTGTTTGTGGACAATTTATAGTTCTCCATATAGAATTTTTAATAACAACCCTTAAGGCTGAAAATTGAAATGCATTCGTCGTTACGGGTGTAGGAATACCAAGAACACAACAGTTTGTTAATTGTGGAGGCATTCTGGAAGATAAAAATATTGTTACATTTGTGGTTGGTGGTTGTGGTTCATCTGGTATATTATTCCAATCTGGAGCCGGAGGAATCGAACCATAGATAGCAACGGTTGCCATAGTATTGGTTGACAAAGAACGAATTGGCAATTGTAATTGAGCATATGCCGTTGGAGTTGACGATGGGACAACCGTAAAGGCTCCATCAATGAAATAAGTTTTAGCTGGACATAATATTGGAATGCCCATAGTGGTGGAATCCACTAATGCGGCATTAACAGCGGCAGTGTCGTCATGTCCATAATCCACTCTTGTATTGGATATAGTATTTGCCGATGTCACACCCAATGTTACTTGGGTCGAACTAATATAACTTATGATTGTAGTATGAGTCGGAATCAGTGCTCCACTCGAACCAATACCAAATGCTTCTACACTTTTACCAACGTCGGCGGTTGTAAATCTTGCGGATGGAACTGTTAATGTAGCCGATGACGCATTGAAACTAGCATTGGATATAATTTGGCCATCTCCGATTGCACCATAATACGGCAACCATAAAGACGCAATCGGCAAATTGGCTGGAGTATTTGTTGTGTATTGATTCTGAACTATGCCACCATGACAAGTAAGACCTACAAACATTACTAAGAGGGTTAAAATGTATTTTATTCGTTTCATATTATGTAATCATCGGGAACCACGACTGACTGACAACTGACCACAGCCATACACTCAAAGAACCACTTGGGTCGTCTTTATAATACATATTTCCGACTAAAGTATTTGATGGGGTTATTGTTCCATTTGGTGTTGCGGTATTATTTGTGATGACTTGGTTAAGAGTCGTCAGTGCAAAACTTGCAGTTTCGGCGTAACTCGCACTAGAAACGTAACTACTACTAATAGAACTACTTGCCCAAGATGCACTTAATGTGGTAGTAATTGACGGTGCCCACGAAGCCGATATAGTATAACTCGCCGTACCAAATAAAGACCCGGTCATACTATCACAATTCAAAGTGGTGGATGTAAGATTACCATCAAATGTTCCATCACCAGCATTTGCTGATAAATTAATAGTTTTTTTGCCAAATGAACTCGAACCTTGCAACCATATCTTACCGTAATTGCCACTATCAATATCTAATAATGCTGCCGCACCAATGGTTCCATTGCTGGAACTATAATCATTTGTTTGTGCCATCACTCGTCTATAATTGGCATAAACTGAACGAGTTAAGGAAGTATCATTTCCGGTCAATAGAAGTGTCGGTGATGTAATTATTGACCCGGATGTAAATATATTTAAACTTCCACTTATTTTGACAATATGATTAACAGTATCATCCGTTATATCAGGCAATTGAATTGGAGAGTAACTTGCCGTCGTAGCATTTGATGCAGTTCCATTTACACTTCCGGTCAGACTGCTAGATATAGAAGTTGCGGATATTGTTTGAGCGTATAATATTTCACTAAATGGATTGAATCTTAATGTATTATTAGCATCCGTATATATCTGTTCATCGTTTCCTATGGTGGGCGTCAAAAGAAGACTCATAGGTTGATTGGAATTTGAACTTGTGACAAATAACAAATCAGAATTAACGGCATGACTTGAACTAATAGATTGTGA
>QGNH01000390.1_pt1 | contig 112846 bp, 124 predicted proteins | sample 1735481 | NCBI WGS metagenome assembly QGNH01 (sample SAMN09239004, study PRJNA386568) | Viral metagenome, whole genome shotgun sequencing project.
GTGAACACGGGATCAACACCCGTCCGGGCTACCATTTCGTAGTTAAGGCGTGCTGTACAGCTTCACGTTTTACAATTACCAGACCAAGGCCACCCAATCGGTCACGGCCACGGATTGGGTCGATGCGTGGCGGCAGCTTGGTACACGCCTTGGCAGTCCATTTTTACGCGGCACGTTCCAGCCGTGGGGCCAGCCAGTGTCGGTTGGCCCGACCGGGCAAGCTTCACAGCCGAGCGAAGAGCGTGCGCCTTTTGGTACCGGCCAGCCGGTCATATTTGGTACCAGCCGATGATTTTACGGGCCGAATTGATTGGGTTATCACTTGAAATGAACCATCCCAGTCTGACACCTTGCCCGTTTTTGTCCCCGTAGTGTAGTCCGGCTAACACGTCAGATTCTCAATCTGAAGATCGAGGGATCGAAGCCCTCCGGGGATGCCAATTTCTGTTCTTTTATTGCGTGAATACAGCCCAAAAAGGAAATTTGTCTGAGCTAAAAATTGCCGTTAGGTTAACAGAGCTTGGAAAAAATGTACTGCGTCCATTTGGAGAAGGCAGTCGTTACGATCTGCTTTTGGATGAAGACGGTATTTTTAAGCGTATACAGTGTAAAACAGGTCGGCTTAGAAACGGTTCAATAGTTTTTAATACTGCCAGTGGTTTCAGTTGGAAAACAGGTCGGCGTGACTACAAAGGTCAGGCTGAACTTTTTGGAGTTTATTGTCCTGACACAGGCCACTGTTATTTGGTTCCTGTTGATTCTGTTCCCGGCAGTAGTATTGCATATTTACGTGTTGATCCCACCGTAAACAATCAGTCAAAGCGTATTCGATTTGCCAAGGATTTTGAACTTTAATTTTTACGCTTCCGTAGCTCAATTGTATAGAGCGCTTCCCTCCGAAGGAAGAGGTTACTGGTTAAACTCCAGCCGGAAGTACCATTTTGTGGGCCGCTGTCTGAGGATTATCAACAAATGCCTGTTAAGCGTTTCTGTCAATGTCCTCCGACGATTTTTGCCCACTTTGTTCCCGTAGCTCAGTTGTATAGAGCGCCGCTCTGCGAAGGCGGAGGCCACTGGTTAAAGTCCAGTCGGGAACGCCATTTAATGCCGAGCGCAGGCTGACTGCCTGTGTTTTCCCTTGCGGTGGTATACCATTGCCCGCTTGCGGGCCGATGCCATAAGGTTATCTCTCGGCTCCAATTACACGGGAGCGTAGCTCAGTTGGGAGAGCATCTGTCCTACACACAGAGGGTCGCTGGATCGAAACCAGCCGCTCCTACCATTTAAACGACCACGTAATCGGTCTGGACATCCTGCTGGAGGCCGTCCTTTTCGAGGGTGATCTGGAATTTGTTGAAGTTGTTGACTTCCCGGCAACTGGCCAACGCCGCCGTAACCTCATTGTCGCCGATGCGCAGGTAGCCTTTGGCGCGCCACGGGGCCATGTGGTTGGTCGTGATGCTGCACGGCAGCGTTCGGTAATGAATGCGCCGCAAATAACGGCTGGGTTCAAGGCCGGGTGGGGTTTTGCCAAAGTACAAGTCCAGATTTTTGCCCTGCCACCGGGGTAGGACGCCGGTCATGCCCATCTTTTTTCGAGCCAGACTGCCTGCGAAGTATCGGGCCAGTACGTGAATTTTGAAGGCCATGTCTCTGTCCGGGTAAAGTTTTTCATAACCTATGATGTAGTGCTCGACAGTTTCTGGGGCGACCGGTTTGTCCCAGCCCAGCGCCTTGAGTTCGCCGACGGCTGTCGAATCGCCGAGGTTTTTAAGGTGGCGTTCCATGGCGGGCAGGATGGTGTCGGCCAGCGCATTGAAGGTGGGTTCGTCTGAAATCAAGGAATCCGGGCTGACGGCGATGAAATGGTCGACGCCCAGCATCTTGACCAATTTGATCAGACCGTCCGTGTAAAGCTTGGCTTCGCGCCGGGCTTCGTCCATGCGCTCGAAAAACAGATGGGGCGCGCAAAGGTCTTCCACCCGCAGGCTGAACTCGACGCCCGGCGGGTATACCGCTTTGACTCTGGCGTTCAGGCAGCAGAGGGTCTTGATGGCTCCCAGTTCGGCCACGTCGATGCCTGTGCCGTCGGGTTTTTCGCTGCCCCAAGGCGAGACAAAAGGAATGGGCAGCGACTGTCCCATATAATGACGGATGACTTCGCGCATGGCCACCAGTGATTCCGGCGAAGGCACCGGGCCGTAGCGAATTTGACCGGAAGCCACGATGGCCTCGGTGATCAGTTCCAGTATGGCACATTTGGTGCTTTTGACAGACGAGGGAAATTCGCGGATGACGAAGCGTTCAATTAAATCCGCATAAGGATCGGCGTGGCAGACGCGTAGTTTATAGCAGGTTGATTTCGCAGGTTGGTCGTTCATTTGTCCCGAATGTATACACTGTGTTTTATATGTCAATACTAAAATTTACTGCCTGTGTAGCTCAGTTGGTAGAGCAGCGGTTTCGTAAACCGCAGGTCGCTGGATCGTTCCCAGTCGCAGGCTCCATGATTTCATCGTAAGATGGTGGATGTAGCTCAATTGGCAGAGTCCCAGCTTGTGAAGCTGGCCGTTGCGGGATCGTTCCCCGTCATCCACCCCATTTAGGTATACAGGTCGTTAATTCTGTGCAATTATAGGGCCGGTTGGTCGAGCGACAAGGCAGCCGCCTGCAAAGCGGCAACAGGCTGGTCTGACTCCAGCACCGGCCTCCATTTAAACCCGTAATTAAAGTGATGAGCGACAGTGCTGAAAAAGACGCCCGCATCCAAGAAAATGCGCAGAACATTGTGGATTTGCTGTTGGAATCCGCGCACGTCAAGCACATCGAAATCCCGATTAAAATTCGGCATCCCGACGATACGGTATCGGATAGTATTTTTACGGGGTATTACCCGGCAGATATGAGTTTAACGGGCCAGCCCACACCGTCGGTTGGTTACAAAACCACCGGGTCAAGACATTTCAGCCATGGATTGCTGAGAAGTGGCGACCAGATCGTGGGTCACATTCCGACTTACGACGAGTGGCAGCAATGGATGGAACAGCAGCATCAGCTTCAAAACGTCTGTGCTGCTTGCGAAAAAGAATTTGGCGTGCGGGCGGCGCACAAAAACGTAACGCACGGCACGTGTAAACGCCACGCGATTGAACAGTATCAGCAGATGGGAGCCGACCACTGGGCGCACCGGATTAAGGAAATACAGGCCCGACCCGAAAGTGAGTTTGCGCCCGATTTGTCGAAGCTTCCGCCGCATAAGCGTGGAATCCCCCACCGGCCCATACCGCCCGGTCGGGCACAATAACTTGAATTTTTGCGAACGTAGCTCAACTGGCAGAGCACCGCGCTTCCAACGCGGATGTTGCGGGATCGTTTCCCGTCGTTCGCTCCAATTTGCCTGTGTAGCTCAGTTGGTAGAGCGCGTCCTTGGTAAGGACGAGGTCACTGGATCGTTCCCGGTCTCAGGCTCCATGATATGAACGCAAAGACGCTGGTGAATCGACTGCTTGAGGCCGACCCTGATGAAGTGCCTGCCAAATCAGAAGTGATGCGGTTGCCCGGCTGGCGGGATAAGATTAAGCGCGCCGAGGAATTTAAGTACCTCAGTGACCGTTGGGGTGAAGATTTGGAAGCGGGTGTTGAGTTACCGGCGATACACAGCAGACCCAAAAAGGAAGTTGCAGCTATACAGCGTCTACAGCAGTGTCTTGGTGGCTGGGAAAACAATTTCATCGTGCAGCGGATAGCGGACGGTCAATACGGTATTCTTTTTGAAGAAGAGTTTCTCAATCCAGAGGGAAGTGACGATGAACAGGCCATCCGCGACGCGTGGGAAGGCCCCGTGACGACGGAGGAAATTGAACGAGACCTTTGGCACAGGATGAGCGCGCTGGAAACTCGGTTTCCGCAAGCTGAATTTTCAATAACGGTTGGCCCGCATGTTTTTAACGGGCGCTATGCCGTACAGGCATTTGTTCCGGCAGACAGGATTACGCCGGAGCTTGGAGCGCAGTTAAGCGAGGCTTTTAGCGCTATAAATTGATTTTTTGCGCTGTGTAGCTCAGTTGGTAGAGCGACGCCCCCATAAGGCGGAGGTCGGCGGATCGTACCCGCCCACAGCGACCAATCTTGGTTTTAGGAAAAACCATTGTTTTACTGATTCACTAAAACAATGGTTTTCACTAAAACAATGCGTTGGTAGCTCAATTGGCTAGAGCAACTCACTCTTAATGAGAAGGTTGTGGGATCATCCCCCACCCAACGCACCAATTTAGTTCTAGTCAGTATGGCAATTACCAAACAAAAAGGCGACATCGGCCAATCAGTCATCATGGCCAGAATCATGCTTGACGGATATAAAGTCGCCATCCCGGTGGGTGAAGATTGGCGCTTTGATCTGATTGTTTTGAAGGACGGTAAACTTCAACGTGTTCAGTGCAAGTACGTGACATCAAACGGCCAACGGATTGATGTTCCCTGCCGTTCGGCTAACAGTCATTCTGTTAAAAAATACACAGCGACAGAAATTGACTGGATTGTTGTATACGATAGTACAACGGATAAGTGCTATTATTTGCCAAGCAGCTTGCTTGGGGACAAAGGCCGTCACTATATCAGCCTGCGTCTAACGCCGCCGCGTAATGGGTCTAAAGGAGCACACCAAGCAAAGGATTTTGAAAACTGGTAGCCGGTTAAGCATTGACGGCGATGCGCCGCACTTGTAATGCGGAGACAGCAGGTTCGATTCCTGCATCCGGCTCCATTTTGCGGGCGTAGCTCAGCGGCAGAGCACTTGATTGACATTCAAGAGGTCGCAGGGTCAGCACCTGCTGCCCGCACCATTTTACCGATAAGCGGCGGTGTACGTAATGGCTCCCGTTGAGGCGTTGATGGCCGTGACGGTAATAACCATGCTGCGCTGCCATTTGGCGGTAAAATACACCGTCTCCTGCGTCGTCTCGATGCCGGTGGAGGGGTTGACTCGAATGAGGTCAAAGGCCGGGGCCGTGGCATCGTTGCAAGGGGCTTGAAGGTCAAAATGAATTTTGTCGCCAACGTATACGATGATACCGGTATTGATTGTCTCGTAATCAGGCCGGAATGCCCGAAGATTGTTGGCGTTTTGGTTCAGTCGTGGATCAATGCCGACCACGGACACCATGAAAGGACGTACACGTACAAAATTCTTCAAGTACGCGTAAGGCGTTTGAAGAACGATACCATTAACTGTTGTGCTGTCTGCCATATACCTTAACTACGTCAGCCCTGACCGCCGCCTGCAATTGGGAAGTCCGAACCGCCGGTGACGGCCATCATCATGGCTTTCGGGGGAATGCCGCCTTCCTCGTCACTAAAGAAAGACAGCCCGACTTCGCCGCAGTCCAAGCATTCCGCGTAATCAATGGAACCGTCTTCCGGGCGGCGCACAACCTTGACGTTAAAACTGTCGCACATCGGACAACGTGGAGGCGGAGGGACTTTTTTAAGATAGTCCTTGGGCGGAACTTCATCTGGCCCGGCTTCCAGAAGGATGTTGACGATTTGTTCGGCTTTCATTGCTTTAACTATCGCCTCCGTGGTGAAATTGCATATCACGCTCGTCTTCGGAACGAGAAGCACGGGTTGAAATCCTGTCGGAGGCACCACTTCTTTTGTGGGTGCGTATACGATGGCAGTTTGAACAGACAACATCGCATTTTTGGATTTCTTCCATCAATTTGATATGGGACTGAAAAACAACAAGACGATTTATTTCCATCAGTTTTTTACCTCTTACATGGTCAAAATCCATTACGTAATATGGGTAAACGTGACCGCAGTCCATGCAAGGTTTTGACTTTGCTTGCTTAACGATTTCACGTAAACGAGCGCGGCATTGACGGTTTTTAGCTACGTAATAGTCACTGTTGCTGGAAAAATGCTTGCGTTGGAGACCCAGCATACAGGTTTTACAATAGGGCTGAAGACCGTCTTTGCGCGATTTGTGTTTTGAAAAGTCTTCGACAGGTTTGTCTTTTTTGCAGCGCGGGCAGTATTTTGTCTTCATAACTTACATACGAGTTACGAAGACAAAAAATCGGGCGTACCAGTTTAAAGTGGGATGCCGCCCAAGTGGCAATTGGCTGTGTGGTGGTGCCTCGATCCGCATCGGCCACAGTGTGTTTCACGTTGTGCAGGCATCGGCGGGCGTTCGCCCTGCGGTTCAGGCTCAGCGGACTGCATCGGCGCTTTCGCGCCCCCTTCTTCAGGATGATGATGCGTCATGGCGATGTCGCGGGCTTCTTCATAGCCGATACCGAGCGTCCGCATCAAATAGCCGATAGTTTGGCGCAGAGTTTCCGAATCGTAAGTAGCGCCGGTGTTGCCCGGCCCTCCCGTGCTGGCAGCATTTTCGTATTCCAGAAGGCGGGCAACAATCTGGGCGGCAGATTCGTGATGTGGCAGCCAGCTTGCGCCACTTTTTTGAAGGCGTTCTTTGCTGGATGTTTTTTGGCCACCGTGTGGCATCCAGCTTGCACCACTTTTTTGAAGGCGTTCTTTGCTGGATGTTTTTTGGCCACCGTGTGGCATCCAGCTTGCACCTGTGTCTTGGGTGCTTTTTTTGCGGGTTGATGGCCGCTCCAGTTTGGCAAAGTGTTTGCCGGTGCCCAGTTTGGCTTCTCGTTCGTCAATGTTCATAGATTCCGAAGCTAACTACGAAACGGTCAGGCCATCTTCCCGTGCTGCCACGACGACGCCCTCAACGTAGCGGGGTTCGACAACCATAGCGGCGGCGATAAATTGCGCGTCTTCAGGCGCAGTTTTTTCAAGCCAGTCACGCCCGGCGTCGGTCATTGGCCAAACTAAAAAGAGGCTGCCCTGATTTTCGACTTTAAGGTCGCTTGTTGCTGGTTCAGACGGTTCTTCTTCCAGCAGGCGCTTGACTATTTGTTCAGCGGATTCGTACATTTGTTTCATTTAATTTAATTACGCGCTGTGGTTTATCAGGAATGGCAGACTGACCCGGTTCAGAACCGGTGAGCCTTGGTGGTTCGATTCCACTCAGCGCGACCAATTTGCCGACGTGGTTTACGGGGAACTGGCAGACCCACCTGACTTAGGATCAGGCAGCCTTGGAAGTTCGACTCTTCTCGTCGGCACCAATTTACGTTCTTTGGAAGTATGCTTGTTTTTGAAATTGCAGGAGCAAAATATCACGCCGAAGCGTTTGGTGCAGCAAACGTGCAGCTTGGCGATACCGTCAATTTAATTCCTGAGCCACAAAATACGCATGATCGTAACGCCATAAAAGTCCTGAAGGAAGGTTTTCACATTGGTTACGTTCCAAGAATGTTTACGTGGGATGTACACGCCCTGCTGGAAAAAGGCGTTAAAACTGCCAAGGTTGATTCCGCATGGCCTTTGGGCTGCGTAATCGCTTTCGACGACGACAGTTTGATAATTACCGGTTAAATGTCTTTGACTACTGTCCAGAAATCGGAAGACAGGTTTGGGTCGGTAAAATAGCCGTAGGGCAGCGTGAAATAGCCGCCCAATTCGCCTTTGAGGCCCCAGTCTTTGCCCCATGAGTTTTTGACGAGGAACCGCTGTTGGGCGTCGTTGTAACCCATGGCCATGACCGCGTGGCCGCCCAGCACTTGCTCGCGAGCTTGAGGCATCTGGACAATCCCGGTGTTGGCCACCGCGTCTGATTCAAATGATTCGTATACGGTAAATCCAAAAACGAACGGATGGCCGTTGGCCAGACTTACGCGCATGTCAGTGAGTGTATTCAGGGTATAGTAACTGTGAATTTTGTAAGGAATGGCGTCGCCGTAGCATTGCGCCGTGGGAGGCATGGCAAATTTGTTTTCGACGTAAGGCCATTCGGTTTCCGGGCAGACCCCGTATGTGGCCAGCGATTTGATGCCGTCGCGCAGTTCGGCTCCGGCGTCCTGACCGGCAGTGCCTTCCAGTGTCCGTTCGTTGTAATAAACGAAAAGACGGCTCAAATCCTTGAATTGTTTGCCGCCGCGTCCGTTGGCGCATTCATTGTATTCCAGCAGGTTGGTCAGTGCGTTTGCTGTGCATGATCCCAACTGGCCTTGATCCGTGATTTGTGAGCAAAACCGGCGCAAATAAACGTGCGCCGGAAGCGTCGCGGTGCGCAGAGTTTTGAGCGTGACCATGCGCTCGAATTTGAAGTCGCGGATGTCCGGGCGGTCACGCCGCCAGCCGTATTTGGTGTTGTGTCTAAAGGCCATAATTTTAGTCGTTGAGATATTCCAGCCACTCCTTCAGCGCTTGCTGGCTGAAAGAATGCAGGGCGTGTTTATTTTCGTGGATGATGTGGTGCGAATTGCTCTGGTTCAACCGGTCAACAATGCTTTCCCAGTTGGTCGGGTCGGCGGCGCTGCCGGGCGTCAACCATTCAATTTCTTTTGAGCCGACGAATGGAATTTCGTTGTATACGAAGTCGGCGGCAACGATGTTGAACGTTTCGGAAAAACTGACCTGCATCCCGTAGTCCATGTGGCGGAGCACTTCAATGAACTGATCATGGGGCATCCAAGGATGCTGTACCAGACGGTTTGGCCCATGGGCGAACAGGTTGATCAAATTGCGCAGGATCGGGTCGGAATTTTGTTCAACGCGGGTGGCGTTGATGTGGAAACGCAATGGTCGTCCAATTGAGCGGGCAAAAATAATTGCGGCCAGCGCCTGTTCCAAGTGGTTTTTGAGCGGGCGAATGGCTCCAAAACAGCCGATGTCGACATGTTCGCGTTGTGCCTTTGTCGCTGGTAGCACGGGTTTTTGAATCAAGCTGTCGGTGTAAATGTTCGGCAGGTAGGCGGCATCCATACCGAGGGCCAGTTCAAGCTCCGTGGCCATTTTTCGGCTGTTGGAGCCAACGTAAAAATTGTCAAACCGGCGGGCAACTTCCCGGTACCCGCGCAACCATTCCAGCGCCATACCTTCCCCGGAAAGAAACGGCGCGTTGCTGTGGATGCGGACAGTCCATTGGATTTTGGGATGAAGACTGAGGAGGACAGGAAACTTTTGGGGCACAACCCATAGCGCTTCGATGGCCACATGGGTTGGCGCGTAGGCGGTGACTTCGCGGTCAACGCTGTTGTTGTCTACAACCTCAACAATTTTGGTTTCGACGCCTTCCAGACGCAGAGCCTCGGCGACGAACTGGCATGAATTCAGCAGCCCGTAGGACGGCCCGTAATGGTGCCGTTTCAGGATGAACAGAATTTTCTGTTTCGTTCTCACGGCTTAACTACGCCATCAGAATTTCTCGCCGGGTGGCTAAGGTGGAATTGGCAGACCCACTGGACTTAAAATCCAGCAGCCTTGCGGGTTCGAGTCCCGCTCCGGCGACCAGTATTTAGAACAATTGAAGATTCCAGCAACGATCCATTCAGATGATGGTGGCAGAGAAGCCAACTTTGATGCGACGCCTTGGTTCGAGCGGGCGAGCGTTGAACAAATCAACGGCTTGCGCCGCATTGGATTCGCCAAAAACTACGAAGCCGACAGTGTGGCCGAGTTTATTGCCGAGCAAGATTTGCTTGTGCAGGAAGTGCTGGAATACTGCCGCGAGACCGGCGTTGGTTTTGAGGTTTACATCGACGCCGATGCCGCTGAAATATGGATTGCGGCGGACTACGCCAAAAAACTTTTGCGGCGGGTCACCGGCGAAGATTGATTTTCGGCGCGTGGTTTATCAGGAATGGCAGACTGACCTCATTCAAAATGAGTGAGCCTTGGGGGTTCAAGTCCCTTCGCGCCGACCAATTTTGTGAAAATTTTTTGTTGACGTTTTTGGTCAGCAGGATTACAAATATCGTGTTCTTTTTGATCGCGGGGTGGCGCAGCCCGTTAGCGCGACTGGCTCATAACCAGTAGGTCGTCGGTTAGAATCCGACCCCCGCAACCAATTTGATGGGCCGAAGTTGGAAGGTTATCATCCTTGGACAACCCTTCCTGCATTACCTTGCCCATCGTTTTCTGATCTTTGAAATGGGGGCGTACTGGTTTCGATTTGAAACTGAAGTATGCTGTTGCACGCCGAGGATGATTCGTTGGCCTCGTTAAAAACTCGGATCAAAACTCAAATGCTGACGAAGCAAATGATTGTCCGGCAGGCTTGCTGGCTCAGGCGGAAGCGATTTTCGCCAATCCTGATGCCGTCCTGAATGCCGAACTTGCTGTGGCCTAAGCGCCACACCGTTCGCCGCTGAACGCCTGCTACGGCGGGTCGAACGTTGCAGCAGGATCGTGTGAGTGCCGAGCAATGTCGGCGCTTCTACGGTTGGATCAACCGAACCTGCTCAGGTGTACTCATTCCAGATGCTCAACTGGCTGAGCTTGTACAAAACGGGATAAGCGTGTAGTGGCAACATGCAACGGAGTCAAAGACGCGAGTTCAACTCTCGCCGCCTCCACCATTTTGTCCGGGCAGGGCCATGAATTGTACATGCGCGACCTATCGCGCCTTGAATGATCTGCCCGGACACCCTTTTTGGTGCTGTTGCAGATCGTAAAGTTTGCCCGTAAGTGTGGGAAAATCACGTAAGCTACCACGGCTCGATGCCAATACCATCTTGAGCGGAATGCGCTGACCCGGTTGTGGGAGACAGGTGTCGTCAATAGCGTGACTGGGGGCCGCAGTGCATTCCAGACGCTCATTAGCGTTAGTACTGCGGTTTATGTAAGCAACGGCGGAACTGCGGCCCACTGCTGAAGGTTCCAAGACAGCACTAAATTTTTTGGAGTGTGCAGCCAAGAAGCCGTAAATACCGGTCAAAATCGGATGAGGCCCCGGCACTCCTTTTTGCCAAGGTAGCTCAGACTGGTAGAGCACCGCGCTGAAGACGCGGGTGTCGCTGGATCGAAACCAGCCCTTGGCACCAATTTATGCACCCTCGACTCGAAATGTCGCCATGCAGATCGGTGAATCATGAGCACCAGAGCAAGCGTGGATAGTGGGTGCGCCATTTTTGGCACAGGTACTGAAAGCAGTTCAGGGTGGAACTGATATTCGGGCGTGGCGGCTCCCACCCTCATGAGAACGCCCCGCCTGTGCTTTTTGATAGATTTTAGCGGGCCGACCGTGGTTGGTTATCATAAAACCGTTGGTTGCTGGTTCGATTCCAGCCTCCGGCGCAAATGCCGGGGTAGCTCAATTGGCAGAGCAGCGGTTGGCGCAAGCCATCTCCGACCCAAATCCTTGCCCGCTTTTAACCTCTGTCGTCGCATCCTGCGTGGCCGCCGTCGGCTAGTCCCGTAGCCGGTACATGAGGATGGGGCGGCAGTTAATTTTACGGCGCTGGGATTTTGTATCGAAGCGGTTTGTGTCACATCCGCTTACGTCTGAACGCAAAGTAGCTCCCCGCCGTGGGGGCGAAGCCTCAGACTAATGATTGGCCATTCGACGAGTTCGGCCTTGATGTCGCGGGAACTGATGCGCGACTAGCGCCCGCATGAACAATTGCGTGCCCCAGCGCCGTTTATTTTAATGGAAGACGTGGTCAATAAAAAGGAAGCGCTCCGCATCCTGTCAGCGGAAAATCAGCGCCGGATGCAGTTCCGCCGCTACGAATTTGTTTGTGAACTTCATGATGCCGGTAAAACCATGGCCGAGATCGGCGTAGTTTTAGACCGGCATCCCACCACCATCCGAAAATTATTGAAACGAGGACTGCTCGAACGACAAAAACGCAGTTCTTCCCCAGTGTAGACAGCCGCAGGCCGCCAACTTGCCTGCGACGAACAAAAACAGAATCAGGCCCACGGCATGGGCCAACGGTGAAAACCCGAAAACACATCGTAGTTGGAGTGTGATTGTCATTCCAAGGATATGGCACTCATTAGCACCAAGCAATTCGACACCCGGTCGGCCAAGCGTTCGCGCACGACCTCTGTATACACTCCGTTGACGGGCAAGAATCAGGTTCAGGACTCGGACGGCGCGTACGTCTGGAAGGTCGGTATCTGGGACAAGCTGACGCGGTTTTTGATTCTCGGCACCGAAGGCGGCACCTATTACATCGACGAAAAGGACTTGCTCAAGCAGGGCCATGACGCGGTGTTGCAGTGCATCAAGGCCAGCGGTGTGCGGACGGTCAAGGAGATCGTGGATGTATCCGTCAAGGGACGCGCCTACAAGAACGACCCGGCCATCTTTGCACTGGCACTGGTCGCCACCCACGGTGACGCGGAAGCCCGGCAGGCAGCTTATGCCGCACTGCCGAAGGTCTGCCGGATTGGTACGCACCTGTACCACTTCATGCAGTATTGTTCGGCGATGCGGGGCGGCGGTTCCGGTTTCCGGCGCGCTATCGCTCGCTGGTTTACGGAAATGTCTGCTGACCGTTTGGCGGCGCAGGTCGTCAAGTACCAGCAACGCGACGGCTGGTCGGCTCGTGACGTGCTTCGCGTAGCTCACCCGGTTACCGAGGTCAAGGCACAGCAGGCCGTCTTCCGCTGGATCATCGGCGGCAAGGATGCGCTGGGTGCCCGCACGGTTACTCGCAAGCTGACCAAGACGGCTGAACCCGTAACGCGCAAGTACGCTTCGGTGGCGAAGTATCTGCCGGACATCATCGGCGCGTTCGAGGAAGCCAAGACTGCCGACGAAAAGGCACTGGTCAAGCTGATCACCGAGCACAACCTGCCGCGTGAGGCCGTACCGACCGAGAAGCTCAACAGCCTCGCGGTCTGGGAAGCCCTGTTGCAGAAGATGCCGTTGACGGCGACGATCCGTAACCTTGGCAAGATGACCAGCCTCGGTCTCCTGAAGCCGCTGGGCGAAGCCACCAAGCTCGTCCAGAAGCGGTTGCAGGATGGCGCGTTCCTGAAGAAGTCACGCGTTCACCCGATGCAGGTCTTGATCGCGACCAAGATTTACGGTCAAGGCCATGGTGACAAGGGTAAGCTAAGCTGGACGCCGGTTCCGTCGATCATGACGGCGCTGAACGAAGCCTTCTACGCGGCATTCCCGAACGTTGAACCGTGCGGCAAGCCGCTGTTGATCGCGCTGGACGTGTCCGGTTCGATGTCCTCGGCGATGGCAGGAACTCCCCTGTCTTCGTGTGAGGCCGTTGCCGCCCTGTCGCTGGTTCACGCCAGCGTCGAGCCGGAATGCCACATCTTCGGGTTCGCGGACACCTTCCGCGAGCTTGGCATCCGCAAGGGCATGACGCTGGAAACGGCGTGCCGTCGGGCGCAGGTGAACAACTTCGGTTCGACCAATATCAGCTTGGCCATCGAGTACGCACTGCAAAACCGCCTGAAGATCGGCGGTCTGATCGTTATGACCGACGGTGAAGTCAACCAAGGCCCGCATCCGACTCTGCGCCTGCGGGAGTACCGTGAAAAGTTTGTGCCGGATACCCGGTCAGTGTTCGTGGGTACCTGCGCCAACGACTTCACGGTCAACGACCCGGAGGACAAGTGGGGTATGGACGTGGTCGGTTTCGACGCGTCGGCTCCGCCGGTAATCGCCGACTTCATCCGGGGCGACCGCAAGGTTGCTTCCGACGAAGCTGAAAATTAGCGTAGACAATCACGGCGGCTGGATGGATATTTCCGTCCAGCCGCTTTTGCCCATGATCGCTGCTGACGATTTGAATTTTAAACGGTATGCGCTGGAAATTGAGCGACCTAAAATCTGTATTGACCCAATCGATGGTCAGCCACGCATATTTTTCTTTGTTAAGAGGACAGGATCAGCGTTTGAAGTGACGAGCGTCCCTTTTATGTGCGATAAAAATCTTGAAATCAGGCTGGTTGAACTTGAGAAAAGTTCTGGTTTTTACGACTGGGCGCTTGATCCGTGGACGGGACGCATCAACCTTGAATTTGTGCAATGATTATCGAGGAAGGCACACATGAAGATTTTAAGCATTGCGCGCTGACAGCGCTCAGCACCGGCGATTATGCCGACGGTCTCGGCGCTCCACTGTGGCTGATACAACGCATGAAAAACCTGCGCAATTTACCGCCGCCCACTTTGGAAGAAGTGCGTGCTCAATTTGAAGCATCAGCAAACTGGGAGGACAACCGGCGCGCCCGCCTGCCCGACCGGTATTCTTAATTTATGCCAACTTTGGAAGAACATTGCGCTGAATCGATCAGCACTTACGGACAAGGTTTTCGCGAAGTCCACGTGTGGCTGGACGCCTGCCACAACCTGCCCGGTTGTGGCGGTGTTGCTCACCGGCGTAAACGTCACCATGAAGCCGGGATTGCCGAAGTGGCGCACATGTGGGGGCCAAAGGCCGCCGAAGCTGCACGGCAGCACATTCTTTCCGATCTCAAACAGATCGGCTGGACAGGCCCGTTTCCATTAAACGAGCGCCATTGCGAGCGAATGGGGCTTTGGGTGACGCGCTGAATCATGAAAATAAAAGCTTTTTTAGTTTGGGTTGTTCTTCTGTATTATACAGCCAAAAAATGGCTTTGGTGTTCTTGGGCGCACAAGCATGAGCGGTGCTATCCAACAGTGTGGGGGCCGGAACAAGCCAAGAGAATGAAGATTAAATACCGGCCCAACGCATGGCATTGTCACAGATGCGTTAGATGCGGGGCAGGTATGGTCGCACTTGGGTTGGCATTACCTCAAGAGACTGATCCGCTGTGGGAGAGGTTAATAAACAAAATTTGAAAATTGTGTTCTTGGGAGCATGAGCATGAACACCATCACATTCAAAGACCTGAACAGCAAGCGGCCCGACGAGGTTATCTTTTTGCAGACGGCGGAAAACCTGCCGAGCGGCATTACCATCACTTTCAACGACAAGCTGGACGAGCGTACCCGTGGCCCCCGGCGCTACAAAGCGCAGTTGTGGCCCGGTGCCGGACACGGCAAGTGGGAATACGCCGGGAGCGAAGAGGGCGAACTGGAAAAGGTGATGCAGAAGAATCTGGGCAAGGAAATAATCGTCAACGGCATCTGGGTTGAGGACGGCGAACGTCGCGGTTTTGAAGTGTATTTGGAGGGTTGACAGAGTCTGGCAATGTACTGGTTTGCTAAACCAGAGTCAGGGTAACACCTGCGCAGGATCGAAGCCTGCACCCTCCGCCATTTTATGCTCCTTCAGTTCGACAGCGGTTATTTTTGCGCTGGAGCCGAGTTTGAAAGCAGTCTGCTGATCTGCACGCGAGCGGCTCCGATCATTCATTGGATGGTGGGCAAGTCCTACGACGATGTATACACGTATGCCAAACGCAAAGGCTGGAAAATTTCAAGAGTGGCCCGTAGCTCAATGTCAGAGCAGCCGCCTCATGAGCGGTCGGTTGTCGGTTAGAGTCCGTCCGGGCCAACCAATTTATGCGTACAACGAGCATACAAGCATACGAACAAGTAAAAGCCAGTGGTTTGGTGACGGGTCTGCGCCTGAAAGTATATTCAGCCCTGCACGAATGCGGGCCGTTGACGGCGCATGAAGTTGCCCAGCTTCCCGATTTGAGGACGCATCAACTTGACAGTGTGCGGCCCCGATTTGCGGAGCTTGAAGATTTGGGCGTCATTGCCTCGGTCGGTGAACGCGAATGCACCGTCACCCACATGAAAGCCTTGGTGTGGGATGTAACCGACCACGTACCGGATGAAGCATTTGATAAGCCCAAGGCGCGTATATTCTGGCTTATCAAGCGTGAAGGTGTTGGCGGCGAGTGCTACACAAAGCGCGAAAAAGCTGAGGAACGTTTTAAAGAAATGAATCAACAAAACCCCGGACACGAATTGATTCAGTGCAAAGAAATTATTACGGCGCGTGGTTAAGCTGGAATTGGCAGACACCATAGATCGAGAGTCTATGAGCCTTGCGAGTCCGAGTCTCGCCGCGCCGACCATTTCAAAGTAGACGATACTGTTTAGAGTATTGTGCGTTAGCTGTTCTACATTTTTTACAACGGCATCTGTGGAATGCGTAGCCGTTTCTGGTGCCGTGGATCAACGTTGATTTACGTTCCGTTTTTTCACAGTCACGTTTAAAACCAGTTAAGTCTATGTACCATTTGGGTGTTCCCGTTGTTTTTCTACGATGACAGTTAGCGCAGCGTACCACACATTTTTTGATCTCTGCCGCTATGTTCATCCAAGAAAAATGACCGGCAATCATTGCTGAAATGCTTTTGATTTTACCGCGTTGATGGTCAAATTCGAGAACTCTTACGTCAGTTTCGCCGCATTCACACGGATGATTAAGTAAGTATTCCACAACTTTGGCCTTGTTTCTTTGTCTGTAATTTTTAAGTGTCTGTAAACGGTGTTGTTCTTTTGTTTGTAACATACGTATTAAGTACATAACAACTAACTTTAACAGTTACCAGCGTAGCTCAGTTGGAAGAGCAGCGGTCTTTTAAACCGTTGGTCGCGGGATCGTTTCCCGCCGCTGGTACCAATTTATACCGGTGTGGTGTAATGGCAGCACAGGCAGCTTTGGACTGCTTAGCCCCCGTCCGATTCGGGTCACCGGTGCCAATCTGTATTTAAGTTGTGCGTGCTGAATCCATTGTATACACTTTGTTGGAAATGACTGAAGCTGACGCTTTTCAAAAAGCTATACGAGATGCTACGGCGGCTATTTTAAACGATCCCGCCGTGAAGTTATTTGGTGGCGGGCGGCCAGATTCACGACGAGCAGTTGATGCTTACGATGTTAACTGCGGTTTGTGCGAAGAGTGGGCGGAAGATGTCAGGCGGCGCTACGAGGTAGTAACAGGTCGTGACGATGTGGAAGTCCTTGATCCCGGCAATCTGACAGGTGATCCAGATGATTCTTTGTCAGGTCATGTTTTTATCCGGTATATGGGTCGATTTTATGATGCTGAAGCCCCTCAAGGCGCAGATCAGTGGCAGGATTTACCGTTATTTAAAAAGCAATGTGAATAAACATCCTAGTTACTTTATGAAACTGCTGAAGCAAAAAGTGCTCGTGGTCAACCGGCTGTGGCAGGCCATTGACGAGACGAACGTCCAGACGGCCATGTGTGACATGGTGCGCGGCGTCGCCACGGGCATTGAAATGGGCGAGATGCGCGCCGTGTTGTGGGCGGAGTGGGCGACGCTGCCCATCCGTGACGGCGACCGGTTTCTGCGAACGATCCATGGCCCCATCCGGGTGCCCACGGTCATCTGCAAGTCCAGTTACGCCCAGATGCCCAAGCGCGTGCCCAAGTTTAACCGGCGCGGCGTTGGCGAGCGGGACGGCTTTATTTGCCAGTATACGGGCGAATACGTGCCCGACGGTACCATCGACCACGTCGTTCCTCGCAGCCGGGGAGGCCGGAACGCGTGGGACAACGTTTCTTGGAGCCGGAAGGACTTGAACCACCGGAAGGGCAACAAGACGCCGCAGGAGGCGGGTCTGAAGCTTCGGCGGCTGCCGTTTCGGCCAAAGGCGGTTCCGGCCTGCACGCGGATTCGTCCGCTGCACGAGGACTGGAAGCCGTTCCTTTTTGGCCGGGGTTGATTACGTGTAGACGCCTACAAATTTTACTTGTAGGCGTCTACATCTTGATTTAGGTTAACGGCATGGAAGCTGTTAATGAACAATATCCATGCAGTTGTGAGTTCTGCCACCCAAACCAGTATTTGGGTTTAGATGGTGATGCTGTTGAAACGACGCGTCCAGATGTCCAAAACGATCAAAAAGACGAAAGCACTGGGATACGAATACTGGACGCGGCGGCCCGGCAATATATGTGGCTCCTCACCGGGACGCTTTACTAAGACATGGACGCACCGGGCAGAACGCCGTCAATCTCGACGAATCGAGTACTTGGCGTCAAATAACGACTTTGAGGCGACGGAAGTGATAGCACCAAAAAAGCAGTTATGATTACTTTGACCTCTAACATTTATCCGTCTGGTGAGTCCATGGAGGATGGCAAAACGGTTAAATTTGAGTTACGGGATGATGGTTCAGTTTTTTCAGATGCTTTTTCGGAGGCATCGTTCGTGAAGTTATTTCAGACAGGGCCTTCGGCTTTTCCAGAAGAGTGGTTTAAATCTATTTATCACAGAGTCAATGACATCGATAAACCAATGCTAAATCTGCATTTGGGTGAGCATTCTTATGCGCTGGTATCGGTTGGAGATTCGTATTCCGGGTCTAGTTGGATGTTTGATATTGCCGAAAATCAACTTGAAGAAGTCAAAGCTTGGATCGAAAAGTTTTGCCCAATTGCTCCAAAGGATTTCGGTCGGGAATTGGCGGGCACAGCCACTTTACCATAACCGCGTCAGGTTTTTCCGAATCATAAAGCGGCAGGATCGCTGCCACGGTGTACCCGCAGGCCAGCAGGAAGCGGATCGTATCTTTTTGATCGGTGCGTACGTCGCAGATGGCTACCGTAAGACCACAAATTTCTTCCGCCTGCCGGATGATGAATCTTCCAAATAGCCGCCGTTTGACGGTGGGATGCACCCGAAGGTTTTTCCACTCCACCGCACCCTGAATGGTTTTGTGCGGCTGCCAGATCAAATTACCCACCAGACAGTCTTCGCTGAACGCCAGTATGGCACGCTTGTACCCAGCATGAAGTTCCGCTTCCGCCCGGCCCACCCAGTCGTTGTATCGTGGATAACCCAGTGACTGTTTGGCCAAAAAGCCGACAGTTGTTTGGATTTCCTTGCGACTGTCGGCTGAAACGAAACGGATGTTCACGACCGCTCAGGGGTTGCCCTTGGGTACGTTTTGCAGAAAACCTTCCTTGCTGCCCGATACATCAACTTTGCCCGCCCGGATGATCTTCATCGCTTCGGACTGGGTGCAGTAGTTGATCACAATCAAGCCTTCCGGTTCCTTTTGCCAGAATTCCAGATCATTCGGATCATCGTACACCTGCTGGTCAATGCGCGCCCCGGCAGCGATTTCCAATTGCTTTACTGCTGCCGCCGCCATTTTTTCGCCCGAAAAAGCTGCCGCTGATGCGATGAGTGATCCTTTGGGCGCTGCCGACAGGAAATGCTTTTTAGCCGGTGCGCCGCCGGAATACTTCACCGGCCCGGCGCTCATGCCTTTGGCTCCACTGCCCCAGTTAGTCACCACATTGTCGCTGGTGGCCATGTTGTAGGTGTGGATTGCCGAGCTATCCAATGTATTGATGGAAATTCCGGGTGCATTGGGAGGCATATCACCAAAACTGCATGTATCAGCCGTGATTTCAAGCGAGGTATCGACAAAATGCTCAACCGCGCCAAGGGTATGATAACCGCGCAAAGCGCTGGGGGCTGGAGCCGGGCGCGGTTCCTTGGACAGGAAGTAACTGATGCCCAAGGCAAAGACACGAGCTTCGCCGATGATGGCCTTGGCCACGCTGCGCAGTTTTTGTTCCGTGAACACATATTGGCGCACCTTACCGTCTTCGGCCCGGAAGCCGTCGAGCCACAGTGCGCCATGCGGAGTGCCGGTGCTGGACAGGTAATTTTGCTTCGGCCATTTGAAGTTGCATTTCTTGCACAGGCGGTCGGGGCCGAACGGTTCCTTGTGTTTGGGACACTGATCTTTGTACTGCTCCAACTGGGCGTCCTTGCAGGGCAGGCCGGTTACAGCGTTGACGCCTTGCACGGAAACAACCATGGCTGTGTGGTTGGCATGTCGCGAGCAGGCGTTGAAATCCAGCCACAGGCCCGTGTCGGCCATGATCGGCACGAAGTAACTTTTGATGCGTCCGCTGCTGCGCAGCCAACTGTCCGGGCAGGCTGGATATTCGTCGACCAGATAAGCCCGGCGAGGGCGGTAGGGTGGCAGGCCGTGGGGCAATTCGTCTTCGCTTTCGCCCTTGGAATGAAGGGCTTCGGGCAGGTTCAGGCCAACGGACAATCCGTTGATGGTCATCAGATAATCTGCTGAATTTACGGTTGTATCGAAATAGTTCATGGGCAAAAAGGGGAGCGCGTTTTCGCGCTCCCCGGTTGATTGGTTAATACTGACGACGGATGCCGAACGGATTGTTCGGCTTGGTGCCGTTGGCACCCAGTTGGACTTTCAGCTTGGGCAGGTCGTCTTTCTTCTTTTTCTCACGGAATTCGAGTTCCGCTTCCGGGTAGGCGGCGTTGAGGCCGTCCTTGGTTTCAGCCCGCTCCAGAAGCCGCAGGACGGCTTCCTTGTTGTCGGGATCGATCTCGCCGCGCTCAAGGACGATGCGGCACATCTGCCGGTTTTCCATTGAGACTTTTGTCCAATTCCGGTGGTTGACAAGGCTGTAGCCATTCCGCAGCGGTTGGCCGGGGAAGAGCGGGTCTTCTTCGACCATCGTGTCGGGTTTGGCTCCGATGGGCCATAGTTTGGCCAACTTGCCGTCAACGGTAATGGTTTCCTGCTCCGGGTAGTTCTGCTCCAGATCAGCGAGGTATTGCAGCGTTTCGGTTAATGCCACGGTGCCGTCGTCCTTGAAGGCGATCACCGGTTTGCTGCCGAAGCGCTTTTTAAGTGCCGTGCTGATCGGGTCAGCCGGTTTGTCCGGCAGGTAGTACTTGAGCAGGATGGCCGGATCAGCATCTTCGAGCCGGACTTTGAGGCCCAACGCTTTGAGTTCTTGAATCCGTGGATCAGTGCTTTCACTGCCCGGAGTCTGTTTGTCGGTGGATTTGCCGCCGCGCAGGGCCTTGAACACCTTGCGGAGCACCGGCACCGGTAGTGACTTGTATATTTCCCGAAAGTCTCCAAACTTGAACACGTCATCGTCGTCGAGGTCTTCGACGGTGGTTATGTGTGTCAACCTTTTGAATTCTTCCTCGAATACTGCCGGAGTCAGGTCGAGCACGGCAGCAGCCGCCGCCATGCGGTTATTCCAGTTTGTTTCATTCATACGTTTTCAGTCTTTCATTCTCGTCGAACTTTTTCGCAGCCGGGCGGCTCGACGGCGGCCACCCGCTGGTGTGCGCTTCATGCGCGACGTAACTACAGAACCGAATTTTTTATTTTTGCAATAAAATTTTCGTAATTAAATTGTGACCAGAGCCGAGCACATCGTAGACACGTTGTTGGAAGACGACTCGTTGGATTCACTGGAAGGGGCCGAACCATGGGATTATTCCCAAGTTTTTACGCCCGGTAGCCCGCAATATCAGTTATACCAACTGCGCAACAACCCGCCCAAGACCAAAGCGGAGGCCCACCGGCTGGGCGTCAACTGGTTTGTTCAGGGCGGTCGCAAATACGTGTTTCAACCGGCAGCGGAAGAGCCGCCCGGTTATCCCAAAAAATCTCACACGCTGGCGACTAATCGGAATTTGCGCCGCCGGTCTTTTGGCGCGACCGATGTCTACAGCACGCGGGAACGTGACTGGCCCACACCGAGCAGGCGTTTGTATTACAAGCACGCCGACCGGGCGCTCAAACAGCGCGAGCAAAACCTTGGTGGCGGCATTTAAAAAATGTTCCACGGGGAACAGTTCTACAAGCCATGGATTACCGGCTAACCAATCGTGAGTTTTCCAGAGTGTGGCGGCGGAGCAAGCGCTACTCGGATCACGAATTGAAATGGCTCTGCCACCGTCGCGGGCTGGCCCTGCGCCGGGAAGGGAAGAACTTGAAGGCGGTTGACCCAAAAACCAACAAAGTGGTGGTTCATTTTGAACCAATTCCCGTGGCGACGCCCCCGGAATCGCCCCAAAAGCGCTATTAAATTTTACTATTGACAAATGATGTTTTCGGTATACACTTTGGGTGTATGCAGGAAAAGATTGTCATTGCTTCGGGGGTGGCGCTGCCTTTCCAGCCGGTGCATCCCGCAAAGGGCCGCACCTTGCGGGCAGTGCGTCTGATCGAAGATTTATTCCAAGAAATCAGCAAACCGGGGTTGTGGTGCGCCCAGCCCCTGCTGGCCGGGGAACGAGCCTGTCTGGCGGTCATCGATAAAAAGCTTTACGTTCAGGACGGTTTTGGCAAGTGGTACAAAAAGTCGCTCCAGCGCACGCACGATTTCTTGAAGTTGCCCAATCGGACGGCCTTTGACGGTGTGGTATACGAAGGGGAATTTCATCCTTTTGACCTGCTGGCTATCGACGGAAAACCGCTGCTGTACCGGTCGGTGGACGAGCGGGAAGCCATGGCTTTTCAAATGATCAGGTTTATCCAGCATCGCTGGATGTTCCCCAAGCCGACCAGAGCGTGGTTGCTGCGTGGGGCCAAAAATCTTCCGATGTATGAAGGCGTCGTTTTGAAGGATAACCGCTATCCCACACATTATTATCCCATGGGCGGTACGCACAAACAGACGACGCTGGCGTGGTTTACGCGGAAATGGTCTTGACGATTTGGTGCGGCAGGTTTACCGTTTAAATGTTTCATAGAGGGTTTGGTGGTTAGTCTGATTAACGGCGGTCGTAGTTGGAACGACCGCCGTTTTAATTTCTTCGATTTGCTCCTGCAAAAACACGTTCTTAAAAAGCATGAGCAAAACTGTGCCCGCAACCGTGCCAACGACCAACGTCGTTGGATATTACAATGGCAATAGATGGCCCATTCAACTTGTGATTTCCAAGTTAAGCATTAGCCTTTATTTGCAACCCGGTGAGTATATCCTTGATCGTCAAGGACGGAAAATAAACGACCCGTTTTTCGAGGTTTATGCCGACAGCAAGCAATTGCAGCGGGAAACATCCGACAAGGCCGTGCCGGTGATCCGGGTGCCGGTGGCCGTCATGAGTGTGGCTCCCCGAAGCGACGGCTTGTCTGTACACGCCGTGACGGAGTTTACGCAGGACAAGCACGGTGTCCGCCAGCCGGTGATGCCCAAGCCGAGGGACATACCGGAACAGCCGATCAATAAGCCTTCAGTCGTTGCCATGTCCATGGAGGAGGCGCGCCGCGCCGGTTTGATCAAGAAACCGAGGGAAGTGCCGGAAAACTACGGTGTGCCGGACACGGATGGAACACCGCCGCGTTTGTCTGACGTGCCAATGATCAAGTACGCCATTGACTCGTCGATGACCAAGCGTCCCGCCGACCTGCCCAAAGAACTGCTCCAGATGCCTGCGGAAATTGCGGCCCAGCGCCAACCTTTGCTGGCGCAACTTAAAAAGGCCGAGACCACCAACGCCCAACTCGACAGCGAGACGGGATTTATGAATACCATTGTGCGCACGGCTCCGCCCAATGCGCCGGTGGTAGCGGGCAAACCGGCGGCAATAACCGAAGCGGCTCCGCCGCCTGCGCCGGAAGTTGAAGTTGTTTCGGAATCGATGCCCTTGCCAGAACCGGAACTGGACGAAGCGCCGGAAGGCGGAAGTCTGCCCCCGGTTCCCACCGATGAAGCGGCACCCGTTCCGCCGGATGAAGCGGCTCCTGCGCCGGAGGCGGATCAGCCCTTCGTATGCTCGGTCTGTCATATCGAACGCAAATTCCGATCACAACTTAAACAGCACGCGGAATCAAAGCATCCTGATCAGGTCGAGGCAATCATGGCTCCATACCCGCCGACAAGCTGAAGTAGTTAGGGCATGGCCACAAGTAATGCCAGCGAACCAGTCAAAACCAGTCAGGACAGCCCGGATACGCTGCCCATTCGTGGCTATACTCTTGATCAGTTAAAAAACTACATCATTCGCAGTTTGGGCGGCCCGGTGTGGAATGTTGAGCTTACCAATCAGCAGATTCTGGATGCGGTGCAGGATTCGCTCTCGTTGTATTCCCAATGGGTTCCAAACATCAAGGTGGGCAATATCATCCTCGTCCGGGGTCAGTTCAAATACCTTCAAGGCGTAGATGTCGGGCTTGGCATATCGAATGTTCAATTCGTCGAACCCAATCCGGTGCCCACGGAAATTTTTTACGGTAACTTGATCAATCCGGCTCCGCTTTTCCGACTGGGTCTCGACGAGTACGACATGTTTTTGCGCTGGCGCAAGACGTGGCAGCGGGTGACTAGCATACGGCCCGATTGGTTTTACGATGAAATGGAGCAGGCGCTGTATATCCACAATCCCATTGAGCGCTATCAGGCGGGAGTGTTCGCCTATTGGCCGCATACCCGGACGGAACAGCTTACGGCAACCGGGGCGGACTGGGTAAAGCGCTACTCGCTGGCGCTGTCGCGATTCAAGCTGTCTGACATCTGGATGAAGTTCAGCGGGGCCATTCCCGGCCCGCTTCAAAACTTGCAACTTGACACCGGGCGGCGAGATTCGGCACAACAGGAACTGGACAAATTGATGGAACAGTTAAAAGGCATGGGCCGGATGGCTCCTGCCATGCTGGACGAATAATATGCCAAAAATGCCAAAAGGCTGGAAAACGGTGCCATTGGGAAGTATCCTCGATCAGGATCAAATCACCCAAACGCTCCAGATTATGCAGCGGCCTGTTTCCGATGCTGAAAAAACCAAGATGCTCAAGGAATACTACGGGTCGCTTCGTCAGCAGCTTGAAGCCAAAGGCTTTGATCCTGATTTTCTGGCTTACGCTATACCTTATTGGATTGGTCAATCCGCCGAGCAGGAAGCGGAACACGAGCGCCGGGAAAGCGAGAAGTTCGCGCAGGAATTCATCCGGGGTCGGCGCAATTAGTTTTGATGAGGATCGTCTTCCGCTTCTTGGCTTTGGAAACAGCGAGGGGTTTCATGTGGATGTGATTCCACAGGTAAGACAACGGATAACTCTTTTGCGGTGCTCTTGATTCAACCATCAGTGCTTGAAAGTTCCTTTGTTTCGCTCCACGCCTTTGGCCTTGTCATCCCAAAATTCGTCAATGTCGGGCGTCTTTTCGTGGGTTATTTTCAGGTCGGGAAGATCGTGCTCCTTCAACCACGCCTTGATGGGTCGGACATTTATCGGTTCCGCTGCTCGTGCGGTAAAAATAATGACTTCGTGGCCGCTTTCCAAAGCCCGTCGGATTTTTCGCACCATCTCTGGAACTGGTTTGCCGATCTTTTCCCGATCAAACTCGCCGGGTACCCGGCGGGCCAGCGTGCCATCCAGATCAACGGCGATGACCTTTTTGTCCTCCAACAGGGTGTCTACAAGTTGTTTTGCGCGCATATTAACAGTCAAAGCTAACTAGCGCGGCTTCCTTCCTCTTTGCTTCCAAATATACTCCCAGCCGATTTCCCGCCTTTTTGCCGTCCGCCGGGGACACTTCCCGGCATTCCACCGGAATGCCATTCCATACCGGAGCCACCGACCTTCTAACCCCAAGGGCGATCAGCGCCAGCGGATGAATCACGATCTTTTCAGGTAGTTTGTGGTGGCGCTGCTGGTACTGCTCCACCATCTCGCTTAGGATTTTCTTTTTCATTCAAAGCCGTCAGTAATTTTTCGTTGTGGGCCAGCAGTTGCTGCACCAAGCCCCGGTATTCCTGAATCAGTTCAGCGGCCAGCAGCAGTGCCATGCCCCGGTTGTTTATGACGTTGGCCTGAAACTTCAGGGCCAACTGCTCTTTTTCAAAGTCGGTGCGCATATTTACTGTGTTCTTTTAAGAACGAACTTATGGCTGATACACGCGTCCCATTATTTTCTCTCGTATACACTTCGGTCAGGCCGAAGGTTATTCCCCAAGTGGTTGAGCTTTGGAATTCGCGTTCCAAACTGCACGACATTGAATGGTGCATCGCCGTGGATGAAGGAGATGCGGCCTCACTGGAAGAGGCACAGCTTCAAAGAGTGGTAAATCCGCTGTACGAGCATACCACGGTCAAAGTCACCGTCAACAAAGGCCCAAAGAACTGCAATGCCGGATGGAATGCCGCAGCGGAAATTTCCACGGGAAAAATCATCATTGCGGTGGCCGACGATTTCACGCCCCCGCAGTATTGGGACGAACTGTTGCTGGCGCTGGAACCCAAAACGTGGCCGGACGAAGACCGGGTGATCCATATCAATGACGGCTACGTACGCGATCTCTGTACGCTGGCCATTTTTACCCGTACTCGCTACGACAAATTTGGCTATCTCTGGTACCCGAAGTACCAGTCCATGTTCAACGACACTGAGTTTACCGAGGTCGCCTACCGCGACGGCGTGGTTATCGAGGCCATGCACCTGCTGTTTGAACATATCCACCCAGATTGCGGCAAACGCGAACGGGATAACGTGGATCGTGCCCACGCGTCCCAAGAGCGTTGGAATGCCGGGGAGATGCTTTTCAAATTTCGGAAAGCCAGAGGTTTTCCGCTGGATGACGGCCCCAAGGCTCCGGTGTATACACCGGAAATGGAGGCCAAGCCGGAAGTCCAAAAGAACGACGAGTTTGTGGCCTACATGCAGGTGACGCAAGACGACCTATGCCTGTTGGAAGTTTGCAAACGGCTGGCCGAGGAAGGGGTCAAGATTTTCTTTTTTGCCCAGCCCAATGAGTATTGGTCGGGCGAGGCCATTGACGATGTATACAAAGGCGAAGTCGACAAGGTGGCAGAGCAGGTTCAGGCACTGGGCCTGACCGTCCATCAAAAGATTTTTGACGTTAAAAAATACCGGTTTACCGGCGACGACCGGCTGACGGTCGAAACTCGCGTGCGGAATGACAGCTTGGCTTGGGTGCGCAGCCAAGGCTATCACAAAATTTTGATTGTCGACGGTGATGAACTCTGGATGCGGGGGACGCTGGAAATGCTTCAGCCGTACATTGAACAGGGGCACACCGCGATCAGCACCTACATGATTCCGGTCATCGGCCTGCCCGGTTATCCAATTGAAATGGCGCAGGATTTGGCTGTTGTATACATCGGCGGCACTATCATTTTCAAATCCTGTCGCACGCCCACCCTCCGGCAGACGGTCATTCCTTTCCCCCGCATTTATCATTTTACCGGCACGCGCCGCACCATGGAGGAAACCATCAAGAAGCACCGGCGTTCCGGGCATTACGACGATCCTGATTATGATTTCGAGGGCTGGCTGAAAGACATTCTGCCCAACGTCAAGCCGGGCCTCAAGAACGCCCACATGTACAAGAAATATCAGATTTGGCCGAGTGTCCGCGACTGGCGTTCCGATGAAATTCAACAGCTTCCTGTGTCCCTGCATCCCTACCTTGGTTTGCCGGATACTATCACAAAGTAATTCTGTTCTTTCACGACGATGCAAGCATCCAAACTGCCGTCTAATTCGCACTATGTCATTGCCACGGTAAATCAACCGGTGCTTTGGCATCAGACCGAAGAGGAAACGTGGCTGTTGAATCCCAACCGCCGGTACATCATCAATGCAGCGCGCATTCCCTCCATCCACCAGTATATTGAGTCCATTTCTGAATTTGACTCGGCCCCGCTGCACAATCGATTGCAGGCGGGAAGGAACATCACCGGGGCCAAGATACTGGTCGAACGTTTTCGTGAGCGGGGCATCGGCGACCTGCTCTTTCTTACTGGCCCGCTGGGTTATTTGAGCCATGTTACCGGGGGCAACGTCAAAATTGACCTTTACGCCTACAGCGACCGGGGCGCAGTCCTGTCGCATTCACCGCTGCTGAATTACCACACGGTGCTGTGCGGGCCGCTGGAATACGACCATCTCAAATTTTACAATTATCAATGGCTGGTGGGATCGGTGACGGAGTGCGATGAAGAGCAGGATCAGTTGAATGTATACGACGCTCTTTTCAAGCAACTGGGTTTTGATCACGAACAGATTGACCCGCGCTGGAAGCGGCCCACGGCCACGGTCATCAGCGACGATCTTTTGAATCTGGATGCGGTGTTCAAAACCATCTTTGACCAGCGCAAAATTGATCTACGGCGCATGGGTTATTACGTGGTTGCCCCGGTTGCCAATTCATCCCTGCGCTGCATGAATTACAAAACGTGGCTGGAGATCATCAAACAGCTTGGCCAGCGCAGGCCGACGGTGGTGGTGGGCAATTCAAAGCTTCGCGTACCGGATACGGACATGAGCTTCGGATCGTTTCAAAATCATCTGGCCAATTTGGGCGGCGGTGTGATCAATGCCATTGATGCCACGCCCTTGCGTGTTTTGATGGCACTGATCAAGCAGGCGACCTGTGTGCTTTGTCTGGATTCCGCGCCGCTGTACATCGCGCAGGCGCTCAACACTCCGGCGGTTTCGGTTTGGGGCAGCCATGATCCGGGTGTGCGCATCGGTTACGACAAAACCTACATGGACTTGGCGGTGTGGAATGAGAAGGATTGCAACCATGCACCCTGTTTTGCCTATGCCGAGTTTCCAAGGCAAAAGTGTCCACGCGCAGGCGCTCAAATAGTTTGCGAAGTTCTGGCCACAGTTGAACCAAAGCATGTTCTACAAAAGGTGGACATGGTCGAGAGTGCAAACGTAACCCTCGGCCAGTTCAAAGCCAAATGAAAAAAATCGTCGTACCCAAACTCAAAAACATCAAGGTCGGCAACGAAGTGCTGGACATTGATTACCTGCTTAACTCCGAGTTCGAGGATGTTCGAGAAGCTTCCGAACAGCTTCCCGCCGCCATCGCGTGGCTGGGTTTTCACCGTGGTTATTCCTACGAACGCTTGGTTATTACCGAACAGGAATGGAATGAAACTGAGGCCCGCGTCTATTTCGAGTTGCGCAACGGCGGTTTTATTGAAAAAGGCTACGGCGACAAGATGACCGAAGAGGCGCTGAAGAAAGCCGTTCTTCTGGATCAGTCGGTTTCGCAGGCAGCGGCGGAGTATGCCTCGGCCAAGCGCTGGCTGGAAGTATACAACAGCGTGATCGAGGCGATAATCGCCAAATTGGATTTGGTACGTACGTCAGAGGCCACGCGACGGCGCTTGATTGAAGTGCCGCCGGATGTCCTCGAAAAATCAGCAACACCACCAACAACCAGACATACATAAAATGAGCACAAATGTTAATCCAGACATCCTCGCGGCTTGTGACTACGAGGGACAGTTTTTGCAGGCGCAATCCAACGCACGCCGTCGCATCAAAATGGAGCGCGGTAAAATGTGGTTGATCCGCTTTTTACCCGCCAAACTGGGGCCGAAAGGCACATGGTTCGCCCGCGTTGCCCAGCATTGGCTGTCCATGAAACCCATCATCTGCCCGCGCAATACGTCGCCGGATTTTGGCGGCGACCCGGATGCGGATTGTCCGTGCTGCGACGTGGCGGCGCGCCTTAACGAGAGTCCTGACCCGGATGTTTCCAAGTTTGGTTTCAAAGCATTCGGCCAACCGCAGTGGTTGACCTATTGCGTGGTTTTTGAAAAGGACGGCACCGTTCAAAACATGCGAGAAGTCTTGCTGCCGTACGAATTTGCCCACTACAAGAGCAGTTTCGAGGAGTTGATGGCTTTTTACAAAGCCGGATTGCGCCGCAGCCCCGACAGCGTCTTCGATTACCGCATTGGCAACGATTTTGTGGTGACTCGGACGGGCAAGGGCATGAAGCTCGACAAACAGGACGGCGGCCCCATCTTTGATTTGAAAGAACCCAATTTCAAGTCCTATATCGAGAAGATCGAGGCCGGGATCAAGCTGCCCAAAATTACGATTCCGACGAACGACCAGCTTTACATCTTTTCGCAGAAAATTCAGGAGTGGGCTGACAAACTGCAAGGCGGCGAAGCTCCCGATGCAGGTGGACGCCGCCGTCGCACAACTGCCGCACCGGAAGAGGGCGAAGAAGGTGCTGAGGGCTATCAGGAGCACGATGACGAACCGGCTGCGCCGGTCACTCGTCCACGAGCGGCAGCGACAGCCAGCCCTGCCCGGCGACCCACATCGGCACCGGCAGCGGTTGATGAATCAACGGAAGCTCCGCCGGAAGACGATTCCAATCCAGAATTAAACCCAGAAAAGCCCGTTTCCCGGCGTCCGGCTCCAGCTTCCGCACCGGTTGAAGTAGTCGAAGCTCCGGCTCCGCCGGTTCGTCGTCCGGCTCCAGCCCCGGCGGCCAAACTGGTTCCTTCTCCGAATCGGACACGGGCCGCGTCGGAAGCGACCGCTGCGCCCCCGGAAGAAGTGGGCGAAGAGGAAGACTTGCCTGAAGAGGCAACCGACCAAGCTCCACCTGCCGAAGCATCGGTTGATGAAGCTGGAGCCGGAGCGGCTGAGCCGCCCGCCGTTACCCGGCGGGGTGGCATGGGCACGCAAATCAAAAGCAAAATTGACGGATTAACCAAGCGCGGCGCATGAGCAAAAAAGAGAAATCAGCGGAAGATTTTCAAGACTTTTTGCTGGCGAAGATGAATCAAAAGGCTCCGCGCAGCGCGGAGTGGGGCACGTACGAAATTTCGCGCAGCAACAAGAAAATTCTGTCCAAGATCAAGTATGTCCTGACGACGGGCATTCCGACTTTTGATGATGTGGCCGGTGGTTTTCCGTTTGGCCGCATTGTCGAATTGTTTGGGCTGGAAGGCTGTGGCAAAACGGCCATGGCGATTCGTACGGCAGCCCGTGCCCGTGCCGGTTGCATCAGCGAAGTCCTCCGCAGCGAAGATGGAACGTTGACTTATCGTTCGCTTGACCCGGACGAATACGAAGTCGCTGTCCTGTACATTGACAATGAAGGTTCACTGGACGAAGACAATAAAATCGTTGTGGACGGTCAACCACTGGACATCCTGACCGGGCGCTGCGACACCATCGAGGGTGTTTTCAAAATGACCGACGATTTTCTCGATGGAGCCGAGGTCAAGACTGAACTGGACGACACGGCATCAGAAAAAGCTGGTAAAAAAGCCAAACTCAAGTTTCTGGTCATTGTGGTTGATACCGTGGCCAGCACCAGTTCACGGGAAGAGTTGGCTCTGGCGTGGGGCAAGCGGGATTTTCCGCGTGTGCCCGGCGAGATCAGCAAAGGTTTCAACCGGATCGTTCGCCGCCTGAACATCAACAATGCGTGCATGATTTGCACCAATCAGGTACGCACCAAATTTCAGGCCGGAGGACAGCCCGGTCGTGGTTCAGCCACCCCGCAGAGCTACCAGTTCCAGAGCTTGGGCGGCTTTGCCCTGCGTTTTTACGCCAGCCACCGCATCTTCATGCAGGCATCGCAGGCCAAGTACAAGCTGCTGCCGGATGCCAAGTTTCCGGCGGGCCTGTCCATCAGCTTCCACACCGTAAAAAATCGCCTGCGTCCACCCCTGCGCGACGGTCGCATGGTTCTGCTTTTTGACAAGAAAAACGGCGGTTTCAATGAGCAATTCAGCCTTTTGGAAAACCTGACGTACACGGGTTTCATCGATGTCGTTAACCGGGAGAAAAGCACGGACTTTATCTGCAAATTCAATAAAAACGGCATCATTCCAACGACATTTGGTGATGCGCAGGTCAAGACGACGCTGGACGAAGACGATTCCGCGCCAACACCCCGCCGGAGCAGCCGGAAAGACCCCGGTTTCAAATTCCGGGCTGAATGGCCGAAATTTTATCAGGAGCACAAAGCCGACATTGACCGGCTTTGGCAGGCTGCCGTCGAATACACATTTAACACGCCGGGCTTGGACGGGGTGGTGCTGGACGACAACGACCTCGAAGAAGCCCACGAAGAGGATTGATCCAAAATATGCCAAACATTGAATACGACATGGACAAGGAACTGGAGCATGACGTTGCCAGCATGATCGAGGATGCCACCCTCAGCGAGTTCGAGGACTTGCGAGAACTGGGCATCATCGTATTGCCGTGTATGCGCATACGCATGGACAAGGACGGCGAAACTCAGCCTTGCACGGGTGAACCGGTTTCAGTCAAACGCGTCGGCCCAGTGGAACGCTTGTTCATGTCCAAGAAGCCGCATTTTATATTGGTCGTTGATTATGGCACATGGAATGCCGCCGACGAACAGCGGCGCAAGATCATGTTGCACCGGGGATTGATGCGCCTCGTGGTTGAAAAAACCGATGACGGCATCCATCTGAGCACGCGCAAGCCTGAAATCGTCGAGTTTATCCGCACGGTGGAGCGCTTCGGTGCCTACACGGAACAACTGCTTAATTTGCGCGAAGCTTTTCGCAATTTAGCCAACCGCATACTGCCAACGGTGGTCGCCGAGGAAGAGGTTGCGGAAGAGGCCGTGAATAACTCAGCGGACAACCAGTAAATAGGTGTGGATAAATTTTTCATGTATACGTCACGAAATTTCTTGAGAAAATTTTTAACCCAGTTACAAACGACAGTAACACTGTTGCAATAAATTTTTTATGAGCGACGAGACCAAACCCAACTTCATGCGATACCAGCGGGTGGCTGATGTCATCGCGACCGAACCCGCGCTCAAAGCACGGATGGGCGGTAAAACCGAAGTCGTCCTGAAACCCAATGGGGATAAAGTCGAATTTCCGAAGGAAGTCATTGACGTGACTGAACGTATTCACGCCATCGGCCACGATGCCGGTTCCTACGGCAAGGACAAGATCGTTCAACTGGCCATTGATGTGATCCTTCACGACGGCAACGGCAGCACGGTGGCGCTACCCAAAGCGGTTGAGCCTAAAACTGAACCTGCTGCACCCAAATTGAGAAAAAAACGGCGCAAAGCTGTGGTTCAAAAGCCTGCGGTTCCAGAACCCCCGGCGGCAAAACCAAAAAAACCGAGGAAAAAACGGCAGCCAAAAGCCAAGGTCGAGGCTCCCGCAGCGGCACCGGTAATCGTACCGGCAGCGGCAGTGGCGGAAAAACCAAAGGTTGATCCTGCGCCTGTCGATAAAAAAGCGCCAGCGGAACGCCCCAAGCGCTCCAAAGCGCAGCCAGCCGAAACAGTTATGGTGGCAGTTGCTTCACCGCCCCCACAGGCTCAAAACAGCGTCGTGCCTTTTGCCGTCGGTTGCGCGGTCAACAGCAACCTGATCTGTGCGTCCCAGTTGCTTGAAATTCATGACCGGACGCTCGAAGGTAAAGAGATCAAAGAACGGCTGGACAAAATTATCGATGAAATCAACCGCCGGACGGTGATTCCCAGCGCCAGCCGAGGTTAACGCACGTTTAGCGGATGAAATCGATATGCCGAGGGTCAAAAAAGAAACGGACGTAAACGAACACATTTTTCCCGCGTCGCAATTAACGCCGCTGGCAGTAAAGTGGAAGGAACTGTCTGCTGCCGGGCGGCACAAAGAGGCCATGATGGTGCTGGAGCAGATCGTGGAGGGTTCCACGGCCATGTTCGAGCGGCTGGCCCAGTACGAGGATTTTCATTACACAGTCGATCTGCCGATTTTGGTGGGAGCCGCGCAGGAAAAAGTCGTCAAGTGGCTGCTCAAGTGGCAGCCCAAAAAAGGGCGGCTTTTTTCATGGTTCAGCAAATGCGCCAAAAACGCTTTCCGTTCCGAACTGGTCAAGGTCAACCAATACCGGAAGCGATTTCACGTCACCAGCGAGCATCTGGAGAAGTTTTATGGCGTCGAAGATCACGAAGTTGACAAGCACGATCTGGCCAAGGAAGTCCGGGACAAAATTGAGAACATGACCTGCCGCTGGGGCGACCCGCAGGAGATCGGGGCCATCCGTTATCTGATTGAGTGCGTGATTGACGACGACGAGCACGACAAACACGCGGCCATTCGTTCGGCGGCCTACGCTTACGGCATCAGCCACGAACTGTCCAAATTTTTTTATTCATGGGCGTTGTCCGCCCTGCGGCACGCCATGTATGACCGCATCCACGTGCCTTTTACGGAACAGGACTTGTTTGTCGCGGCGGAAAGCTACGACCACATTGTTGATCTGCGGGAAATTCTTACGTGGGATCAAATTAAACAGTTGATCGCCATTTGGGGCGGCAAACGGCTGAAGATTCCGACGATCAATCATCTGGCCAAGCTCAAGGAAAATTATGCGTTATACAACGCTGTAGACAAGAGTGACCAAGACCCGGATGCCGTGGCGGAAGTTGCCAAAAAATTCAAAAAGACGCCCCGGTCGGCGCAACAAATTTTTGAAGAAATGGTGGACACGCTCGACCCCCGGCGTTATGGAGAGTATTCGATCTATGACGAGAATAACGACATCTGAACTTTTTCAGCAAATGCGGCCCAGCGTTCGCCGCTATTCCTTGATTTTCAAAGAGTCCGCTCTTCGTCCGCCGGTGCTGGATGAAATGATGCCGGACATTTCGCGATTGATTGCCTCGGTCGCCCAGCGCTTTTCCGACCATACCTCACCGCACCTGCATTTTGATGAAATGGTGGGCGAGGGCCGGTTAAAACTGGCCGAGCTTTTGCATCGCGGCGAATTGGATCGCCAGCGGAGCCGCGCCGATTTCTTCAAATTCTTCAAAGCCTCTATCAACAATCAGGCCCGCAGCCGGGTTCAAAAATATCGGTTCACCGAAAAGCGCACCGGGGTCAAGCCGCCGCCACGGGGACAACGTTTTCTCCCCAAGGCGGTTGATCCTGATGACGATGCTCCGCCGGTTCAGGAATATCACAAGAGCGTCGAACTGAGCCTCGACGATCCCGAACTCAATTTGCAGGTGCCCGACGAAGGCACCCGCCCGCACGAGACCCTGCATGAAGTCGCCGACGAATATGCCGTCCTGCTGACCGAAGTGGAGAAGGTGGTTTTTCGGCAGTTGATTCAGGCCAACGATCTGGCCTACAGCTACGCGCTGCTGGATGCCTATTTTCACAAGAAGCCCGGAAAAACTTCCGTCAAGATCAAGCACGAACACATGGCCAAGGGTATCGGTTTAGCGCCCGAACTTTTTGAAGAAGCCGTTCTATCCATACGAGCAAAGATCAACAATTACCGCAGTATGAGCGAAGACCAACACGAACAAAATTCCCGGTACAGCGCCATCCTTTCCCAACTGAAGGAAGTTTTTGGTTTGCAAATTCCGCCGGTGGCCGACGACATATTGACGCGGCGGCTGCTGACCTTGGCGGCGCGGGATCAGTATTTAAAAGTCAACAAACAGGTGGCGGAAATGCTCGAAGAAGTGGGGGCCAAAATTCCGACTGTCCTCGGCCATGAACTTTCGTGCTATGGTGTGCTGTACCAGAAAAATCACCGCATCTGCAATTCGTGTGGCTTGCGCTTTAGTTGTGCCACCGAAGCGGCCAACGTCGGGTTGACCAAGATCACCATCAGCCCCAAGCTGCTGGGAGCGCGCCAGATTCGGATACCGGCCATGTTGCCCACGGTCGAAGGTGAAATGCCTCCGGCAGCCGATTCCAAGGACAGTGAAATCATCATCTACCTTGAAGAGACCTTCCGCAAAATTGTGTGGAAGGGCGAAACATGGTTCAGCCCTGTAGAGTCCGAAACCAAGGATCGGCATTTTATTTTTTGCATCGGGGCGCAGCCCGTGCCGCTCAAGCTGCGGTTCTGTAATCCCGGCGAGGAAATGAAAACCAAGTTGACGGCGGGCGGCAGGGGCTATTGGTTTGCCCCGGATAATTTGACCTTGCGTGAAACGCTCGCTTTGGTTGACCAGCACGCCAAAGATAGCTGTCAGTGATCCCGACCCGTGTAATTCTTATGGCGAAGCCCACTGATCCAGTTCCAGAGGACGCTAACCTGACCCGTTTTCAAGCCCAGATCAAGCTGGGCCTGTTCGCGGCGCACGATTGGATGATGTTCGCGTTGATTCTTTTCAGTTTGCTGGCCATCGGCGCGTTTGCCGTCACCGGGCAGTTGACGTGGATCAAGGCGGCGGTATTGCTCCTGTGCGCGTGCCTGTTTGGACTGGCATGGCTGATCGTGCTCGCCTATCGGTGTCTCGTCTTCATCTTGGATGCGCATTCCGACATCCAGCTTTTGCCGGAGGCGGCGGCGCGCATTGCCGTGAATTACTTTGAAGGCCGGGAACCCAAGAAATAAGTTGTATACACACGTATGAAAAGTGCGATTGCCATTTTGACGTACCGGCGGTGTCATACGCTGCAAGCCATGATGCAGGGCGTGATCCAGCACTGTTCCCCTTATCGTACGGCGATTTTTGAAGATTGCGGCCAGCGCGACAACACGGCGGACGTGCTTCAAAAAGGCCGGGTTCCCAAAGCGAGGCCGGAGTTGATGGCCACGGAGTACGAAGTGCCCGACAGCGGTCTAGTGCCGGTTGAATATCCTTCGGTGCAGGTTTTTATGGGCGAGCGCAATCTGGGTGTCACGGGAAATTCCAACCGGGCGATCAAGTGGTTCATGGATGAAACGGACGCCGACCAGTTGTGCCTGTGCAACGATGATCTGTTTGTAGACGGTGACTTCGTGAAAGCCTACGCCAAGGCGCACAACGACTTGAGCGTCGGTCTTTTTTGTTTTTGTGACTTTACCGGTGAAACCTATCGCTGGACAACCTACCCGTGGCGGGGATACAAGGTAAAGCTCCTGCCCCGGTTTACGGGCATCATGATGTCGGTCACAAGGCCGATCCTTAAAAAAGTCGGCTACTTTGACGCGGCCTTCGGCAAGTTTGGCGAAGAGCATTGTGATTTTACCATCCGGTGCCGGTTGGCCGGGGGCATCAAGCTCGAAGGGCAGGACATGAACTGCCTCGACTTCGAGCACGGGCTGCTGCGGCATCAGGATGCGGAAACTTCGATTCAAGGCACCGTGCGCAAGCACGCAGATGAAGAAGCCGCTGCTGTCATGCGCCAATGCACTGATAGCTACAAGTACCGGCACTACTACCGTCCGTACCTGCTCATGCGGCCTAAATATGCCCAAGGTTACAGCGGCGGCGGCATATCCGTCGATGATTTGCTGGGCTATGGCTGTAAGTTGGTGACGGACTTGGTGTAGTTAGGGCATGAAAAATAATTGGATCGGCAAAGTGCTCGGTGAAGCAGTTGTGCTGTCGCCACCGCAGCCTGCAAAACCAGCCCCTTCGATTTTGAAACAGGTACTCGGCGAAGAAGAGGAAAAGCCGAAAGCCGAACCGAAGGAAAAGCCGAAAACCGAAGAACCTCCAAAAGCTGCTGAAGCGGAACCTGCGCCAGCGGCTAATGTAGACACTGCCGTTGCCGAACCCGGCGAGCCAGATCACGTCAGCGATCCAGTTCAGGCGCTGGCCTCCTTGTGGACAAGCGGCGGCAAAATGGACGTGGCGATCAAGCTTTTGACTGAGCCGGTTAGTTACGGAGATTTCGTCGGATTGGTGCTGGCCATTGGCAATGAAAGTGCCTTGGAACTGGGCCAGATACTGGATGACATGGTGGAAGGGCAGGGCGACGGAGCGCCTCCGGCGGACAACATCTTGTCCCGCGTTGATGGCTTCAAAAAACAGCGTACCGACGGAGAAGCCGAAGAGGGTGGACTTCCTCAACGCTCAGCCGAAGACGATTTAGCGGCGGTTACTCAAAGAGAATGAATTCGCTTTTAGCCAAAGTCACAGGCCGAATACAGGAAGATGACGTGGTGCCGGTACCGGCAGGCGCGCTTACCCGGCGCACGTATCGTGACCGCATGATACAGCAGCGGCAGGGACGCCGAGGCGAAGACGAAGACTCTGCTGCGCTCAAACGAGTCGTTGGCGAAGCAAAGGAAGGCATCATCCCGGATAACGCCGAAGAAATCAACGACATGGGCCTTTCGGTGTTACCCAAAACCATGAAGCCGATCAAGGACGTGGTTCAAGAACCCTCGCATCCCAGTGGCGACCGGGAAAAGTTGATGACGCCCTATGCCGCGTTGACGGCTCCTGACGCCACGCCGGGGGCCATGACCCCGCTTGATCCTTCCAAGGTGCCCGGCAGCACCACCCAGACTTTTACGGCAGCCGAACTGGAAAAGGCTGAACCTGAACAAGAGGTCACCCCGGAAGAAATTGAAGGGCCGGGCGTCGACAAGGCCACGCGGGCGATGGATGTGATCTTGGGCCGCACACGAGCCGGAAAACCCGCCACCGACCTCGCTGGGGCCGAAAGAGCGGGTGCTATTACGTCTGAGGCTGCCGCCTATGCCGCTTTGAGGGTTGCTCCGCCGGGAATGGCTGAAACTGTTGGGGCGGCCATGGTACCGGGAACACCGATGCCAGAGCCGACGGCTGGCGACGGCAAAATGATCTGCGAGGCTTTCCGGCGCTTTATGGGCTAAAGGCCCACCTGTTGTTATGCCGGTAAACGAAATTCCAACTCCCAAGCTGGACACCCTCCTGCACGTTGTGGTCACCCGCGAGCCGTTCATGGATTTTTACAACCTCACGCTCGATGACGGCACCACGGAGGAATTTGAACTGGAAGAGTGTAAACAATGGTTCAAGGAACGCGGAGCCAACATGGACAAGCTGGACAAGGTGATGGATCACGTCTGGAATTTTTATCGGGCAGAGATCAATATCGTCAATCCCAAGGAACCGCCGCGCCCCAAATTGGCGCACGCCCCAAAGGTGTAAAAAAGCATTCGAGCAACCTTGTTTTGTATACCCAGTGTAAGCATTTAATAATAAAACGTTTATATCAAGTATACTTCAGTTTTGCTTTATTTTTGGCACCGGCTGGAATTCACAGTTTCGGTTAGTTTTCAAGTGTCTTAGACGCAGTTCATCAGTGTTTACGCCGACAAAGGAGTTTTGTTCGTGTTTACAGCAAGCAGTTTTCTGCCGTAACACGACATGCGACAATATCTTGTTGAAGGCGCGACCGGTGCTGTCCCTTTTTTTGTAGACAGGACAAAACCGTTCGTTTTTGAGACCCGCACTGACGGCGTATCCACATCAAGAATTCCCGGTCGTTTTTCCATTTGCGATTGCGTCAACGGCAACAACCGCCGCTATTCCAAGAAGGTTTGGGAAAAGAACCTTCAAAACGGTTCCGTGCTCCGGGAATCGATGAAGCGCAATGCGGCATTTGGCCTTCTGGAGCATCCCAAAGACGGCATCGTCACCCTGCTTTCCCCCATTTCCCACCACGTTACTGAAGCTGACCTCAAAGAAACCAAAGACATCACCGGTAAAACGATCTACGAAGTCCACGGCACTATCGAACTTCTTGAAACTCCCGAAGGCGGCAAGCTCCGGGCTTTGATCGAGGGCGGGTACAATCCAATGGTTTCCAGCCGGGGTTATGGCTCGCTCGAAAAAGGGACGGACGGCGTGGATAACGTGTGCGAGGACTACATTTGCGAAGGATGGGACGTGGTGATCAAGCCTTCCTTCGAGACGGCGGAACTCACCCCTGTACGGGATCAGCCGGTGGTGGCTACTGAATCGGCTCCAATTATCGTCAAATACGGCCAGCAGACCAATGTGGTGCTGGCCGAGGATACCCCAAAAAAGAATTTGAAGGAATCTCCTTCAACTGGTGCAGAAATCACCACTGCCGCCAGCGCACCAACAAAAACAAAACCTATGGAAATCAACGAAGTAAGAAGCCGTGTATCGGCGTTGCGGACGGCTGTGGAATCGTGCCCGTCTGACCCGAATCGCATCAATGCGCTGCGGGAGGACATCGACTCAATCGGTCGGGAAGTTTCCCAGTATCGTGCCGCTGATCCGGCCAAAAATGATTGGGATGCACAAAAGCTGCATCGCGAGCTTGACCAACTTGGCACCAAGTTGGGCGAGACTGCATCGGCTCCGGCCAAGCAAGCCAAGAGGCTGTCGGAGAACAACACCAAGCTGATGAAGGTCATCAATGCCGTCGCCCAGACGGCGCTGACGTACAAGAAGAAGCTTGGGGAGGCCATCAAAACCGTGACCAGCAACGCCAAGATGATCGAGGAGTTGACGAAGCGCGGTCAGGGCTGGCAACAGCTTGCCGAATCCCGCAAGCAGAAGTACGCCACGCTGGAGGAGGATTTCAATACTTCCTGCGAGGCCCTCGATCTGATGCGGGATCGCTACCACGAAGATGTCACCGAACTGGGTCGGCGCATCATCGTGCTCGAATTCAAGGAAAAGGCGCAAGCTCCCGAAATCCAGAAACAATTGAAGGAAGCCACGCGTCTGCGTCACATCGCGGCCATTCGCGAGACCTTGGAAGGCAAAAAGCCGGTCGCTGAAGGCGACGGCGAAAAGGGCAAAATGTCTGGCGCAGGCCAGCCCAAGGAAGGCGAGGAAGCCACCGTGGTCAAGAAAGAAGGCCAAGGCAAGGGCACCGGTGAAAAGGGTGACAAGGTCGCTGAAGAACCCGGCAAGGTGGCGCACGAGTCCAAGGACGGCCAACCGGCAGTCCCGGTGACGGAATCCAAAAATTCAGCACCCGCTGATAAAGCCCCGGCTACTACGCCAGTGGCTGAGGCGAAAATTCTGCTCAGAGAACGTGACCCTCGTGGGATCACGGAGTCGTATGAGATGGTCAGACGGCTGAGCACAACCGCCAAGTAAAAACCACAACCATCAACAAAAACAACAATAAGAAAAACCTATGGTTATTCTAACTGAATCGGGAAGACCGATGTTGGCGTCGGATGGCGGTCACATCAGCCGCTTTACCGACATTCTTGAGTGGGGTTATCGACTGGCCGAAACGCCGGTCGGCGTCCCCGAAAAAAGTCCTCGCGGCCTCTGGGAGGCTCGCGGCTGGAAAGAGTTTGTCGCCCACATGCCCGAACACAAACGGGCCATTGCGGCGATCATGCTCGAAAACTGCCGCAGCCGCTTTGGCCGGTTGGACGAAGTGACGCGCACCACGTCATTGGGAACATTCGACAAGTGGATTTTCCCGATCATCGCCAACATGAGCGAGAACGACGTGATCGATCAACTGGTTGCGTTGCAACCGATGGCTGGCCCGGTAAGCCAGATCGTCTACATGGACATCGTGACTGGCCGTCGCAAAGGCCGCACTCCTGCGGGCGCTCCGATGTGGCGTGCTCTGCAAGGCGCGACTGACCGCGATGACGACGGTGACGAAATCATTCAGGACGAGACGGGCACCAGCAATAGCTCCGGTGTCATCGTGCTGGAATGGACGCCGATCCGCCCCGGTACTCTTACCGGCAGCATCAGCACAACGAACATCGCTGACGATGGCAACGGCAACATCATCAACACCGCGACCAATGCTACTATCGGTACGGTTGTCTACCAAGGCACTGGGGCTGGTACGGTCACGGTCGGCACGCTGACCAGCGCGTCGTACGACATCAACTATGCGTTCAATTCTGAAGGCAACCTTGCCATTCAGGATTACGAGATGAAGCTGTCGTCCACGCCGGTTACGGCCAAGGTGATGAAGCTCAAAACCCTCTGGTCGGAGGAAGCGGATCAGAACCTACAAGCAATGTATAATATCAAGGCGGAGAGCGTCCTGCTCAATGCTTTGACGAATGCGTTGCAGTACCAAAAGCACCGTCAGGTCATCTTCGACCTGCGTGCCAAGGCTGACGCTGGCTTCGTCGTGTGGGATGCAATTCCGCCGTCGAGTGTCAACTACCAGACGCACAAGTTCTCGATCATCGATGCGTTTGAAACCGCGAGCAACTTCATCTTCGGCGCTACGAACATGGTCGCCGGTAACTGGTTACTGTTGGGCCTTCAGGCCGCAACGGTGGTTGCCACGCTGCCGCAGTTCGTACCCAAGAACAACCGGACACAGATGCAGGGTATCACCTACATCGGCGACCTTGGGAACAAGAAGGTCTTTGCAGACCCTCACTATCCCAACAACGAGTTCCTCGTTGGTCATAAGGGCGATCAATTTTTGACAACCGGTTATGTGCTCGCCGAGTACCAGAAGTTGTACACCACGCCCGACATCGTCCTGCCGGACTTCATTCACCAACGCGGGTTTGCGACGAGCTTCGCCCGGAAGATGGTCAACAGCAAGATGTACTGTCGTGGCCTGATCCAGAACTCGCCGACTGCGTTTGGTCAGACGATTGGTTAATCGTCACAGTAGTTTTTACGCAAAACCCCCGGAGAAAACTCCGGGGGTTTTTTATCCGGCGATTCGCAGCTTTACGCTACAACGCCACGCTGGGCCTACCTGTGCATTACTGCGCCAGCCGAGGCAGGCTGGGCCACTGTCTTCACTTGTGCGCCCTTCAACGCCGGTCGACGCAAAGCATTGCCTCGCCAGCAAGGCCACTCTTCACTACGCAGGAGTGCGCGAAACATAGCCTTGCCGCAACGAACCTTGCCAGCCGTTCCATGCCAATTTTTTCTTGACCGGACTGTTCGCGGGCATACCCGTGTACGCCATACTGAGCCAAAACTGGCCATGCCAGCCGTTCTGGACACCGGTAAGCGTTGCGTTGTCTAACAACGCCGTTCAACACCCTACCAGCCATTCCCGTCTATTCCTTTCTATACCACAACTTGCTATGCCCTATTCCGCTCCACCAGCCGCACAAGTTCAGACCTAATCGTTCCATTCCATGCTTTACCAAAACTGACTATTCCATACTGCGCCCCGCCAGCAATTCCATGCCAATTAACGCTGCACCCGGTTAAACCGAGCCTGTCAGAATTTACTGTGCCTTGCCAGCCGCACCTAACTTCACCACGCTGCTCAAAGCAATACGTGACCTTGTTCAGCCTTGCTCAACCTGCTATTCGTGACCCAGCAAGTCCTGACCGTGCCGCAGTTTACAGGACGCAACCACTCCGAACCAAAAATTTGTTACGCGGCTCTTCGGCGTATTCTTCGTATGGCTGCAAATACACTCGTCAATTGTCTCAACGCTGCATATTTTCGCTGGAAAGCGTTCAGGTCTTGAAGCGCGTCTTCCAGTAGCTGTTCCCGCATTTCCGCGTCAGAGCAGACAGCCACCGTTGTTCGGTAACCACCACCGCGTCGTGATCTGTCCGTCGATAACGAGCAAAAAACAGAAACAGGCTCGTTTACGCCGGGGATGATCTGAACACAAACACTTATCAATTGGCGAGCTTGCCAAAGTCGAAACTCACGCGCTGCTCTGGTGTTATCCCACTCAAAACGAGGATGCAGAATTGAACTTCTGGGTCGGGCGGCTTCCACTACCGTTTCCGGTCGCAGTATACCGCCGTTCGCGTCGGCGATGCGGTTGAGTTCCTTAATGACCTTGACGTTTTTCATGCCTCTTTAGGCTGTTTGGCCAGTTCAAAACATCCCCATCCCTGACCTGCTGAGTTCTTGCTGTCGTACCGCCCTTCGCACAGGCCGATCTGTCTGCCCACACGATGCAACAGGTTGGCAACGTCATGGATAGTCAGTTGATCGCTGTCGAAGGCGATTCGCAGTCTGGCCCGCCACGGAAAGTACATCGGGCGGTACACGGGGTTTGGTGCGCCATTGGCGAGACGACCGATGGCATCAAGGCGCGTGCGCGTGCCGTATATTCGTACCAAATTGTATTGGGGTTCGTCCTTGTCCAAGCCATCAGCGATTACGAACACGCTCAATTTGGCGATGGTCATTTTCATGTTTCCAAGCCGACAGGCACTGATCAGAGCGTTGCGGACGGCTGCGGCGTTGAATCCGTCCCATCCTTCCTTGGAAATGTAGCGGGCTTCGTTGTACATGGCCTCCGGGTCGAGCGGGTCATGCTTTCGTCTTGCGCCTCCCTTTCGTGGATTAACCATGTCGCCGATCATTTTTGCTTTGGCTTTTTGAGAAAAGCGGTGAACAACCAGAGGCGAAGTCCCGATGATTTCAAATTCCGCTGTTTGAATGTTCGGAGCGTTGATTTTAATGTCCAACTTGGGAAGTTTAGACGCTTGTGTTTCGAGGCCGTTGTGTTTTGCAACGCCTCGCCGAGAAGAAGTAAGTGCAGTTGTCATCGGCAGGAGTGTATACAATGATAAATGTCTGTCAACGAAATAATTTTACGCCACATACGGCGTAAAAAATCACTCCACAGGCGGCTTTGGTATTTTTATCCATGCCCCGCACTTCGGGCAACCGATGGTGGTGGTGGCTTTCAGCCAACCCGGATCACACTCGAACTCAAACCCGCATTTGGCGCATTTGACCTTGGGGCTGTCAGGATAGGGAATTTTATTGGAATCAAGTCCCACAGGTTTCCGGCAGCGCCTTGTAGTTTTCCTTTTTCCAGACCTGAAACAGTGTTTGCCTGCCATCCCACAGATAAGGCAGGAAAACCTGCGCCAATTCAGCCTGCTGCATTTCGACCAGACTCAGTTGAACCTCGATCCAATCCTGCATCAGCTTCCACGCGGTGCGCTCGGCCTGTTCCCGGATTCTGGCTGCGGTGCCAGTCTGGGGCTTGTGGATTTTCTTCATCAAGGCTTCGTATACAGCGTCCGTGTTGGCAGGCAGCCGAATGGTCACCAGCTTGCCGTTGGGCAGATAGATGCCGAAGCACAGGGCGACCAAACGGCCATTGTCGTAGGCTTTGGTGATGTCGTTCGCCTTGGCGCGAGCGATGATTTCCTCGATCCGGCTGATGGTTCGTGACACCGGGACATCGCTGGTGTAATTCTTCAGCATGTAGCGAAAGAACGTATTTAAAGCTGTGATCAAGGCCAGACAGTTAATCGAAGGTAGAGGACGGCTTAAAACCATCCAATGTGTTGACGGCTGGATTTACTACTGGCCTGCCGACGCCATGGGCGAGCAATACTTTGTCACAGGCACAAAACAAGGACAAAAGCGCGTCGCTTCGGCTGACCTGTCCTTTTATCTGATGGAACTAAAACGGGTATTGGGCGGTCAGGTGCGCCCCCGGCGGCTCGCCGGTATTTAGAGTGTGGCAACACCCACACCATTTCAACTGGCCAATCGGAAAGCACCGCAAATCGTAACGACGAATGTATACACTTACGATCCGTATAATTTTCCACAGCCACCGGCGCGGCCCGGAGCCAGCACGAGCTTTGCTTCCGGCCTCTGGCAGGGTATTCCGGCCTGTGGCCCCCATGCGGCTGGCGCGCCGCCGCCAACGAAATTTTTGACCGTGGCTGAGACCGTTATTACGATCACCGGCAGCGTGACCCCGGATTATGGAAATAATCGCGGTAATCCCCAATAATGGCCTCGCCCACCCCATTTCAGCTTGCCCAGCCTCGTGTGGCGGCACCGCCCAGCCGACAGCAGTTTGTGTATGACCGCTACAACTTCATTGTTGCGCCGGTCACCAGCAGAAATAACGGGCCAAACGGTCTGCCCGGTTCCGGGGCCAATAGTGCTGGTGCGCCAGTACCGATCTGCACGGCAGCGGTCGTGATTGGCCCACTGACGAGTGCCGGGTCAAATGCTTTGCTATTTAAACCAGTGGAACCTATTTTTGGATGATATGAGCACTGCCAGAAGATTGATCGAACAAGGCCATGGCCCTGATGATGTGCGGGGCAAAGACTACACGCGTGACTTGTTCAAGCGTGTAGAATTAAAGCTCTCACTGGAGATGGATCAGCCCATCGCCATCGGTGACATGGATGAACTGATTGCCGCTGTCTCGGATGCACTGGAAGCGCGCATCATGAACGTCGGCCTTGCGCCGGGAGAGGCCAGCGTAATCGACATGACGGTCAGTCCGATCAGTCCACCGCACGGACAACCCGCCGGTTGGAATCTTGGCGAGTGATGCGTGTAGTTATGTCAGGTTAAAAAACCGATAAAATTATGGCATCGACAAACACAATCATTGACGTAAACGCACGTTATTGGCCCGGCCCAAATGCGGCGGGCATGGGCAAGCCGACCATCCCTGATCCGACCCTTTCCATTTCTTCCGCAGGCACGCTGGCGGGTGAAGACAAGTATGGAACGCATCAGACCTTGTTCATGGGGCGCAACAGCCCCGGTGCTACCCGCAATTCGGTCGGCCCGAACGTAGCCGGTGCTCCGAAGTCGCCGGTCACTGATTAACGGTCAGTAGTGATTTAGCAACACGCGCAAATCGTGGTTGGGTTTCAACCGGCGTTTTGCGCGTGTTGCGGCTACATAGAGCAGGTTTACTTCGTCCCGTGGAATTGTCTTTTTGTACCCCCGCCGGGCGTCTTCCTCCGGGTCGCCGGTGCTGACCGGCAGCAAGTTGTCTTCTTCGTCAAACAAATTAGCATAATCGTTCGTGAGCATTACATTAGGCCACTCTAAACCTTTTGCTTTGTGGGCCGTCACGATGAAAACTTTGGCCAGCCGCGCCGCCGTGATGTTTTTGCGTATATTCTCCACATGGTTTGGCACCGCGTCTTTGTACTCGTTGATGATGCTGACGCGGGCCTGTAATTCCGGGTCAAGACGAGCCTCGGCAAAAGCTTTCAGTTCGTTGAAGCTCTTGAAAAAGGAAATCTGCCGCTCCTTGATCTGGTCGTACAGCCCGGCGTACAGGTAAAAGACATCCATGATGGCTTCCAAAAAGGCGTTGAAGCCGTCACCGCCCACCATGCACATCGGCGTTTGGGCCGTGGTACAGCGCAGGGCCTGCCGGAAGATTTCGACGTTGGTGCGGCAAATGATCGTATACGGTTCATCGGAGGGTAGCGTGTCGGACAATTCATCGGTGATGGCCGGGTGGCCCACTACCGGTTTCTCGCAGTGCAGGCAGTCGAGCAACAACTTGTTGGCGGCTCCGGCAATCTTGTCGCCAAAGCGAAAACTCTGGGTCAGATACAGGGTGGGGGCATCAATCATGTCCATGGCGTCGATGGCTCCCCTCCATGAATAAATTTGCTGGAATTTATCGCCCACCAATATGACGCGGGTTCCATTGGCCATTTGTTGGCGCACAATATCTACCATTACCGGTGCTTGATCCTGTGCTTCATCCAGCAGGATTGTTCTTGCCGGAATGACAGGTTTTGACAGTTGATACAATTTCAAATAACCGCTGTGGGTCATCGGGAAGGGATCGTTGCCCCGTTTGACCTGTTCCCATACGGCGCGTGCGCCGTCAATCAACTGGTTTTCATAGCCTTCTTTAAATTTACGCAGTGTGTCCGGGGCAACGTGTTTGATGCTGATTTCTTCGTCGGCGCTGTTCAGGTAATTTTCGAGGGTTTTACAGACGAGGGTGGCTGCGTATACATTTGCTTTGAGAAATTTCATTACAGCGTAGTAGCGCAGGTTGCCAAGATTCCGATAAGGTCGGCCATGAGTGGCATAGGCCAGCGCGTGCCATGTTTTAGGACGAACGTTGGAGCCGAACTTTTCCTTGGCTTCGATTTCAACGGATTTGTTGAAAGCCAGATACAGCATAGGGTGGTCATTGGCGCAGGCGTATTCGACAAGGGTTGATGTTTTTCCTGTTCCTGCCAAAGCAATTACTTTGAGGGCTTCCCCCGGCTTGACCTCCGTAGCGACGACCGTTTCCTGTTCGTCAGTCAGTGTAATCATGGCTATGTAGAACGGTTTTTCGTCTACGCCGCCGAATATGTTTTTTCCTCGGCACTTTGTAAATGAAATATAACTGCCGGGTGCGCTCCTTGCCGAGCTTCAGTTTGTTCGCCGCTGCTTCCAGCGTCAGGTGTGCCAGCCGCTTCAACTGGCGGATGCGCAGTTTGGGCCGATGCAGATGCCCGTAATCGCCTTTGCTGACGCTGGCGGCCATTAGTTTTTGATGGTTGCAGGAAATGTCCGGCGGGCAACGGCGATGCGGGCAATTTCCTTTTGACATTCGGCACAGGCCACCAGAATTTCGCCGGAATCTTTGGTGTAGCTGACCTCAACTTTGCCTTTGAAGTGGCATTTGCCGTGCAGGAACAAGGTGCCGTGGTCTTTATGAGTGCAGCCGGGGGCCTGACAGCCACTGGCGATCATTCGTTCCAAATCTTCGGCGTAGGAGGCCATGTTTAACAAAAGGGGGATGCCCCGACGGCATCCCCCGGTGGTTCGTTCAGGGTTAGTTCTTGGTGAAGTCAGACGGAGGCAATTCGATGATCTGGCCGCCCAGCCGTTCCAGTTCAACCGCTCGGTCGTAGGTGGTCACATCTTCCGCCGTCCGGGTGACCGCGTTAATCAGGCCGTATTTGGTGAAGTCGCCGCCCTGCGCAAAGTGCAGCAACAGGTTGCCCTTTTCCTCGTCGCTGAATTCAAACCGTTTGGCCGTCACTTCCACGACTTCCTCGATTTCCGTGTTTTTTTCGGCCAGCAACTGCGTCTGCGTCTTGCGCAGCCGCTCGATGTTTTCGTTGAACTTGATTTCGTTCATCGAGGCATCCACCACGTCGCAAACCTTGGCCCAGAACGCCTTGTCGTCCAGTTTGCGGGTGTCGTCGCTGAACAGTTCGTACGTGTTCTCGTCGCCGAGGATTTCGCCTTCGGCCCGGCGGCCCACGTGGTGCTGGCGCAGCGTGCGTTGGAGGATCAAACCGTTGGTGCAGACGAGGTCAAACATGATCGGTTCGACGAAGATCGAACCCAGTCCCACTTCCGAATTGCCGATGATCACGCCCGCTTGCACGGTGCGCTGAATCCGGTTGTGGGTGCCGACCTTGACGGTCTGCTCAATGATGGCTTGGATTTTTGGGGTGGTGGCTTGAATGTAAAAACGGCTTTCGGTGATTTCAATGGAGCGGATTTCGCAACCAGCGACGCTCAACTTGGGCAGGACAGCCTGCGCGAGGTCGTGGTTGTCGAGGGGACGATAGCGATCCGAAAGGAAAGCACGGGCGACGTTCTGGCCGTTGTTCAGAGTACGCAGCATCCGTTTTTCCGGGGTGTTGGTAAACCAGTGGTTGACGTTGGTCGCCAAAAGTTCCGGGGCTTCGGCGCGCATCCGTTCGGCGTACTTCCGGGGAATGCGCACGCGGTCGGCGATTTGTTCCATGCAAAGGCTGCTCGGACGGTAGAGGCGTTTTTCACCTTTGACAGTGAGGGACAAGTTGACATCCTTTTTGTCCTCGGTGGGAGCCATGGTCAATACCCCGGTGTCCAGCACGTAGTCCTTTTTGGCGGCGTTTTGGGCGAGGATGGTTTGGCTGATTTCTTGGAGAGTTCTTCCAGTTTTCATAACTTTGTTTTTACTGCCTTATTGATTTTTGCGCCGTCCGCCCCCGGCACAGGAGCTTTGGTGCGAACTACGGGTGCGCCGTAATCTGTTATCAATGTATACGACCGTCCAGCATTCGTCAACAATAAAATTTAACATTTTTGGGTGTTCTTACCTACAAGCAGAAACCAGATCATAGTTAGATTATGCCTAAAAAGTTACATAAATGCAATAAATGCAAGCGAAATAAGCCGATTTCCGATTTTTATTTGACCAAAGCTAAGAGCGGCAAGCTATACCCACGTTCGCGCTGTAAACACTGTTATAATGCTGCGTCTATAAAGGCGTTTAAGCTTCATCCTGAATGGTTGTGCAAAATGCAACAAAGACGAAAACAAAAGCGAGCTTCAGCACCATTCCGGTTGGATACAGTACAGGCATTGGGTTTGACTGTTGAACAAGCTTTTGAAATTTACAATGCACAAAAAGGACGGTGCGCTATTTGCGAAAAACCGCCGAAGGACACAAGGTTGGCTTTGGATCACAATCATGCCACAGGAAAACCGAGACAATTTCTTTGTGCAGGCTGCAACGGTGATTTGGGCGTATTGGAAAACGGTGAACACCTTAAAAAATTGCAGGATTATCTGGAAAAGCACCGGCGTAGTTAAATCAAGATTATATGCCAGCAACATCAAAATCACAGCAACAGGCAGCAGCCATCGCACTGCACGCTCCGAAAAGTGAACTTCGAGGGGCCTCAAAGCAAATGGCTGGTTCGATGTCAAAGGGTGAACTACGCAAATTTGCCAAAACCAAACGAAAGGGGTTGCCAAAGCATGTCAAGGAGTCCGTAGAACAAATCAAGGCGATGATCAGCGAGGGCCGACATAAAGCCGGTTGCACTTGCAATTTCTGCAAAAATATGGGTAAAGGCTTCGGCAAAAAGAAAGAAGAAGCTGAGCCGGAGGAACCCAAGGAGACGCCCATGAGCGAGGGCCGGGATGACATCGGCACACTGCCCATTTCGCCGGAGGCAAAACATTACGCCCGGCGCGGAGGTCTCGCTTCGATGAAATGCCAGCCCAAAGATTACGTCAACATGGTGGCGGTGGACACGAACCAAAAAGGCAAAAAAGCAGGCTTCAGGAATTTTGACGCCGCTGAAAAACCAAGCGGGGGATCGATGGGGGCTTCACCGGGGTTGACCAAAAAGAAAAACGAATCACTGGCGCAGGAAGTCGTCGACACGATGCTGAATGGCTGATGAACGCACATCAAATAGTCGCCGGTTTGCTGGACGAAGCAGTTCAGCCGGAATTTACTGATCCGGTAGTCAGGGATTTTTTGACTCGTACCGCTCAAATTGAGCGCGAGCGATTAAAAAGTCAGGAACGAGAAGGGGGGTTGGCCACTGAACGGGAGATGGCGGAGGAGGAAAAAATCCGGCGCGAACGTGAAGCCGAGGCTCGGCGCAAGGGTACGCTGGTTCACGGAACGCGGTTAAAAGCACGGGATTACTTCCGCAGTCCTGAACGCAAAACATGGCCGAAGATGCCGGAAATCGAAAGAACCGGTGAAGTACTTCCAACTGATTTCGGTACTAAAAAACAAACGCCTGAAATCCAGATAAAGGGCGCTACAAAGTGGTATCCCAAGCACTACTTCAAACCAAAATCGGCGTACTTTTAAACCAAAATCGCAGTAAACATGGTAATAAAACTCAACTATAAAGTATGTCTTTTGAGCCAAAATCCAAACTGTTGCTGTGGCCGCAGTCTTTCAGAACATCTTCCGCAGCCGCCCGGTTAACAAGGTCAGCCGTGCATGGTGTTGATTCTTCTTTGAAACTTTCTGGGATTATTTCATGTGTTATTTCACGTGTAATAATACATGTTGGTTGTACGCGCATAGTGACCGCTTCACGCAACAGTTTTCCTTGGTGCTTTTGCTCCAGCCAGTTTATGGCCAGCAGTGCGTTTAACAGTGTCATAGCCTGAATGTATACAATTTAGCCTAAAAGTCAAATATGCCCGAAGCATCCACTGAATTTGGCAAGATTAAAGACGCTGTCCACCACGTTGCGCAGGACATGGAGTCGACCAGCGCATCGTCCAAGCACGCCTCGGATGCTCTCGGCAATATCCTCAAAACTCTTTTGGTGGTGGATATTACGCTCAAAGGACTTGAAAAAGCGTCGGCTTTTTCGCCCATGGCGCGCAATTTAAAAGAAGCTTTTACTACGCTGGGCAAAACACAGGAGCAGTTGCGGGCTATCCATTACGCCGATCTGGTAGCAGCGGAACAAAAGCTTAAATCCGGTGAACTGACCAAAGCGCAGACTGATGAGATCGCTGCCAAAACTCAAATTCGATTCCCAATTTTAAATGCGCAGTTAAAGCTTGAAGAAGAGATGCGGAAAGTTGGGGCCTTGCGCCTGATCCTGTTGGGCGGCGCACTGTCGCAGACGGTACAAATGCTTCGGGCTACCTACCAACTCAACGACGCTTTGATCAAGGCTAATGCGACGTGGGGCGCACGGTACGATTTGACGCAGGAAAATTATGCCGTTCAACGCCAGCTTGGCGTCAGCTTCGGCACGATTATTGAGGCTCAGCGTGCTTTGATCAATTACGGGATGCAAAATTCTCGCACGTATACAGCGACCTTAAAAACGGTCGTTGAATTGCACGAGGGGCTGGGCATGTCGGTTCAGGCGGCCAGCGAACTGGCGGTCATCACTGAGCGGCAGATCAAAGTGTCCTTCAAAGAGACCGCCGATATTGTGGCCCAGTTGGTCAACGAAACTTCCCTGACGGCGGATGAAGTGGAACGGATCGCCAAGACGCTGGGGCCGCTGATACTGGCCATCCAGCCACGCGGTGCGCCCGCCTTCCCACAAATCGCGCAGGCGCTGGGTCAGTATGAAGATGCCATCAAACGGCTGGGCGGCATGGGCGACGAATTCACCCAGATGGTCGCCAAAATGATGAAGCCGGAGGGTTTGTTGCAGGCCGGAGTGCTGGGCATGACCGATCCGCGCAAGCTGTTGGAGGCATCCGGCGTCAAACAGACCATGGAGGCGTTCCGCCGGTTTACCGATCAAATGCTGGGTAGCTCAGTTGGCATGGACAGAATCCAGCGGATGCAGATGTTGGCGGACACTTTTAGCACAAGTTACGAGCAGATGTCGTTGATGGTCGAGGCGGTGAAAAATGCCAACACGCAGTTGGGCGCGCAAACCACGCTCGAAGAGCGCTTCCGAATGCAGATGGCCGAGGCAGGTAAAAGTTTCGGCCAGATATACAAGAGTCTGGTGACTTTGATTCAGCAAGCGCTTTCGCCGTTGGCCACGATGCTCAGTTGGACGGGCAAATTCATCAATGACTGGATCATTCAGCCCATTATGAAGTACAAGACCCTATTGGTCATGGCTTGGGCAGCAGTGTGGGCTGGAATCGTAGCTGTGATCGTGCAACTTCGACACGCTTTCATGGCTTTCGCAACAGTGGCCGCCGAAGCACGTGCTGCTGCGGCAAGTTTGCTTCAGTATGCGGCAGCACAGCAGGCCGCTCAAGCCGTACAAGGCCCGATGGGACAAATGGCTACTGCCGCCGGTGGTACAGCAGTTGGACAAATCGAGGCGGATGTTGCCAAAAAGGTTGTTCCCAGTATCCGGGGCGCTTTCACCACCGCCGGTAAAGATTTCAGCACTGCGATGGGCCAGCAAAAGGGTGTTTGGACGGGTGCCCTCGCCGAATTTTTCCGTCCCAAGCCAACGGGCGATTTGGCTGAAAAAATGGTGCCGTGGTACAAACAGATACTCTTTTTTTCCAAAGAATCTTTTTCAAGCACCAAGGGATTTTTTACGAAGTTGGTGGCTGGGTCGGCAACGCAGTCGGCGTTGTTGGCGTCCATTAACGCCCGGTTGCTGCTATTGGGCGGCGCAGTCAGCCGGACTATCGGCGGCATCCTGACGCCCATTTTGTCCGTACTGGTGCGAACGGTGGCCTTTCTTTTGACACCGATTGGACTTTTACTCGCGGCGGTTTCCGCCATTGCGGCTTACTTCATCTGGCGGGACATAAAAATGTTCAGGGAAATACGCGGCCTGAAAGAAGACCAAAAACTGGCACAACTGCGGATCGCCGATATGGGCAACCGGTTGCTCGAACAGCAGAAGACCCGGATTTACTTGGAAGCCCGCGCCGGTCATCGCGAACAAGCCGAGCACATCTACAAGCGGATGATGCTCGACATCGAAAAGGGCATCGGGGTGGCCGAAGGCAAAAATGCGGTTGAAAGAGCCGTGATGAAAGCGGAGCTATCCGCATACGTGGAAAAGTCCATCGGACTGGCCCAATATACAAAGTCACAATTTGGGGAGTTGCGGGTTACACCCGCCGTCCGGGAAGAGCAAGCAAAGGAAGATTTGGCGTTTCAACAAAAAATTGCCGAAAACACCAAGAAACTCAACGACGAGGCGAAAAAAGCGCAGGAAGAGGAAAACCGGCGGGCCGAGGCTGAACGGCAGGAACGTGAACTGCGCTACCTGCGCGACGGCGGTGCGGTGGGCAGGTATACTTGGGCGTAGCGGTAATTAGGGTAATATGGCCGTCGAACCCATCATTGATCCAGTCATTCAGCGTGATGATACCCTGCTTTGTGGCAGGCTGGTGGCGCTGTCTACAACCAGAACGGCACTGCAAGTCAAACAGCCGCTGACGGACACTCCGTTTCAAAACGCACTGTCCATTGATTTTCCCGCCATGCCGGATACGATTGAGTTGATGCGCACGGCGGAGTATAAAGTCCTCTCCAACGTGGTGCTGCCGGATGGCGTGCATCAGTACATGAAGACCAATCCGCTGGAGATTCCTTTTTCCTTCCGCCTACACGCCGAGGATTCGGACTTCTGTCCGCAGGGAGCTTTGACCTTGCTCCAGTTGGCGGCACGGCTGCATTCGTTCATTTTGCCGATCAGCCGGGGCAACAAAAATTCCACGGTGTCGGCGCATCCGGCCAGTACAACTGTCCTGACGGATGACACGCCGCCGCAAAACACACCCGCCACGCCTAAGCCCGGCGCGCCGGATCAAGGTTTGCAGCAGGCGCAAGCTGACAGCAATGCCAGCGCACAGACCGCCATCACCGGAGCCAACGACGTGTTCAACCCGGTCACTTGCTGGCTGCACCTGATGTTCATCGACGACAATCAGCCCGGTATTTCGTGCATTGGCTACGTGAAGGAAGTCGGGGTAAAACTCAACGGCCCGTGGCGGCGCAGCGTAGCCGGTGGCTTCAATCTCCCCACATCAGGAGACTTTTCCTTCACCTTTGTTCATCGTCCGGGTCACGGCAACAGCAACTTTGCCCAGTCCATTGTTCCGAATAGTGTCGCGCTCCAGCCGCAGGCGTATGCGAACGATGTCAAGGACAGGCTCTACAACACGCGCAATCTGGTGGTGGCCGCCAATTATACCGGGCTGGAAAATCCTGAGAGCTAACGCCACTTGACGGTGCCGATGATTCCATCGGCGGTGCGGCTTTTTTCAACTACCAGCAGATGGTCGGCGTAGTCGGCAGCCGTCGGATTGTGGTCGACGATGAAAATCAGGATGCCCAAGGAATGTGCAATCTGGCGCAGATGCGAATAAATACTTTTGCAGACAACCTGATCTTGGTGCGGAACAACTTCGTCATACCAGCGGTAGCCAATGCGCCGCGACACCTGTCCCACTTCCGCCAGCGTTTCCGCAATAATCAGGTTGGTCAAGCCCGATTCGCCTTTGGAACTTCCGGCCAGTTCCTTGCTGCCCAAGGTGTTGTTGACTTCGATGACCAGTTCGGCTTTTTCTTGGCCGCTGGCCAGTTCCCGGCGAGTGCCATAGACAATTTCAATGGTGCCGCCGGTCATCATGCTCGATACCCGGCGCGCTTCGCGGTTTAACGGGTGGATGGCGTCTTTGAGCACCATGTTGGGAATGCCGTAAGGGCTGAAAGCGGTATTCCAGTAATCGAGTACGCGCAGGGTGGCCTGTGACTCCAGCAGCGCTGTAGTCGAGGTTTCAACGGTCTTCCGGGCAAGACCCAGCACGCGTTCCCGTTCCCGCAGGGTGGCTTCGGCACTTTTTAGCTTTTCATCCGGCACGGCGCGCTTTAACTGCTCCCGGCGAAGCTCGGCTTGATGGATCAAAGTCAGCGTGTCGCGGGTGCGGTCTTCAAAATCCTCGTAAGCCTCGCTCAGTTCGCGCACTTCTTTTTCCGTGGATAAGGCTTCCAGTTTTTCCGTTACCTCTGCATACAACTTGGTTTCGGCTTTGATCGCTGTTTCGTTGTCATCATATTCCTGTCGAGCGCCGCTTAAATGCTGTTCCGCTTGCTGGTATTCTTGCCGGAGCAACTCCAATTTCTTTGGGTCGATCTTGTTGGTCATCGGCTTACCACAGGTTGGGCAGTTTTTGGCTTTACCGCTGTCCTCGTAAGTTTGGTACTGCTGTTTGGTGTTTAACTGCACTTCCAGTGCCTGTTCCCGTTTGTCCAAGCGGGTGCTACGATGGCGTTCACAATCTTGTATACGCTCGGCGATTTCATTGCGCTGGATTTCGAGATTGTGGTAATCAACGGATTGGCGCTGCTCGATGGCTTGGAGCTTTTTATTTATTTTTTCCTGTTCCTGCTGATGCTGCTCGATGGCTTTGTGCTTTTGGTCGATGGCGATCTGGGCTTCGGTCAGCAGGCGCTCATTTTCAGCTTTGCGCCGGGTGTAGTCCTTCTGCTCGCGGGCCACGTCTTCCTTAGCGTCCAGACAGTCCTGTTCCGTCTCGCGGGCGCGCCGACTGGCTTCCTCATGGGCTTTTTCATCCTTGGCCAGCACCTGCTTGAATTTCCCGACCGCCCGTTTGGATTGTTCGTGGTATTCGTTCCACGGCGGTTGCCGCAGCGCCGTCATCACCAACTCCACACAGTCGGCTTGGGACAATTTGTTAAATTTCAGGTTTTCACCGTCTACGAACACTGTCCACGTGGCCAATAAGGGTGGCACGCCGATCAAACGGGTCAACTCGGCGCGGGTTTCGGCGATCAGTCCGCGTTCAATGGTTTTGCCATCATAATGAAAACGAAGAGCTTCGCCGGTCTTGCTCATTTCCTCGCATTTGTATCCCAATTCAACGACCAATGGTTTGTCGTGGAGCGTGGCGTCGACGCGCACGTAGGTATCGCCCTGTTTGTCGGTGCTGAACTGCTTGACGTATTGAAAGCGGCCCTGTACGCCCAGCAAGGCCCGGCTGATGGCTTCGCCAACGCCAGTTTTGCCCGATCCCACGGACTGGAGCGAACCGCCGGAAGCGCTGTTTAATCCAGTGACCATCACAAGGCCACGGTCAGGGAAATCGAGTTGAACGTTGCCGAACTTCATCCAGTTTCGGAACGACGCTTTTTTGAGTTTCAGGTCGGCCACACCCAATAGAACGTAGTTAAGCTGATGCGCGCAGAAACACTGGTATCCCTGATGCTGGAGGCCGCTCCCAACGGGGCGGTCTTGGCGTTTGGCTATGGTGCCCCGGCCACGGGTTTCTACGGGAACCGGCTGGACGACGTGGTGGCGAATTTCAAGACGCTGGGTGTAGTGGAAAAAGACGCACCCACCCTGACAGCGGTTAATGATTTGATCCAGCGGCAAAATGCGGCTTTCGTGGTTCAAAAGAACACCAACGACATACATGTATACAGCCGTTCAACGCCGCTGGCGCTTGATCGTGAAGGCAAGGAGCGCATCCAAACATTATTTGGCGTGGATACAGACAACGGGATGGTGGCGTGGTCGCGAGACTTTGGTACCACGGCCCAGCAAAAACCATCCAATGAAGTTTTTGGCACAGTCAAGGAGCGCCAGCAACGTGAACTGGACAAACAGCACCAGCAACAACGCGAGCTTGTGACCCGCGCCGCCGGTGTGGCCCCACCTGCCGGAGGAACCCGGCCTGCGGCAAATCCGGGCGGCGGGTATCAACCACGGGTGAAACTTGGTTTCGATTACGACACCGGAAGCACGGATGGCATCCGCATTGTAAAAGTTGATCCCAACACTCCGGCGTCACGAGCCGGGCTGGTGGCCGGAGATGTGCTGTATACGGTTGGCCCTTACGCGTCGTCCCTGTCTCCCCAAGGACAGGCCAGCCATTACCGTCTCAAAACCGCTGATGATTTGAAGCATGTATTGGGCGAGCTTGATCCTGACGTTCCCGTGCCGCTTGGTGTTCTTCGGGGGGATGGCAGCATGAAACTGGCCATGGTGCCGGAAAAACAATGAGACTTTTCATCGCAGAGCGGTTGACCTTCGACAAACTGTTCCGTCTCTCGACGCCTGAACGGGTGACTCGAAGTTTGACCGTGCGCGGGCCGCCGCTGGAAATTGACAGCTATCAGGACGCCGTTTATTACGCGTACAATTTCAAGAGTTATCCGAGTACCACGGGATTGCGTTGGCGCGGCTATATCAAGTTCATCAAGCCTAAAAGTGGCCTTGATACACCACTCCAGCACGTTGATTGCGTTGTTGATTGCAGTTGCCCGGATTACAAGTATCGCTGGGCGTGGGCGAACAAACAGCGCGGCTCCAGTCAAGTAGGCGCACAGTCGCTTAATCAAGCATGGAACCGTGCCCCGCGTAAAACGAATCCCAAGGGCAAACCCGGTTTGTGCAAACACATTCTGGCCGCTCGGCAGTACATCTACGGATTGCTGGCAGCTTTTCCCAATGACCGACCGGATACGGCGGACAAGTTGAACAAACTGACCAAGTTTGCGCAAAAGCGCTGGACGGATTTTCCGGGCCAGATGCGGGCGGCTAAAGAGCGCGACGCTGAGACTCGTCGGCGGCAAGCGTTGCGCAACGTTGTTGGCCCGGTGTTGCCCATACAGGCGGTTCCGACTGAACGTCCGATGAGCACCGCAGATCGAACTCAAGTCCCGGAGCCGGAAAAATCCACGACCTCGTTTACGGCACTCAAACCGCCGCCGTTGCCCAAACCGACAACCGGCAAACCCGCCGCACCGGTGAAACCGCCAGTGCCACCAAAACCAACGGCCAAACTAAAACCTGCGCCGCGAACAAAACCGTGGCCCCACGGTGCGTACGCGTTGCCGGATGACAACGATAGTCAGGATTTTAAAAATTATCTGATGGAGTGTGTAGTTAATGCAAATGGCGATTCTATGAGCACTACGTTAAACGAAGCAATCAAACTGGTCGAAGAAATGGAAGCCGACGAGTTGACCGCCGCGCCAGCAGCCGCATCGCTGGATGAACCGGTGGACAGCGCAATGGAACCCAGTGAACCGCCCGTAAGCGACTCTGCCGTTGGGGCCGACACGGAGGAAGATACCGCGCTGGGGTTGCTGCGCCAGATGCGCGATTTTCTCGCTCAACTGGCAACCGCTTTGGCCCCGGAAGAAACTCCCGAAGCTCCCGAAGGCGAAGAAGTTCCCGGCGGCGAAGGAGCCATGCCGCCTGAACCTCCTGCGGATGAAGAGGAGGAAGAGGAAGAAGAGCTTCCCGAACGACGGCCCGTTGAAAAGTAACCATGACAATGCTCTGAGGCCATTATGTATCCCGGCGAATATGTTCAGCCATTAGTCCGCAAGATGTTCGTTCAGGTGCCTGTTATTTCAGGCTACGTGACCGCCCGCTTGCAAGCACAAGACTCTTTTCCGGCGGCTATTTCGGGTGTTCCGGCTACGAACATGCTGGTGACTTTGGAGAACACGGGGGTAAATACCACCGCTGTTCTTTTGCAGGAGACCAGCGACCGCAGCATCTCCGGCACGCGTTACACCATCATGAATGCGGTGACACTGGTGCCCGGCGGCCAGTCTGTTCAATACGTCAGTCAAGGTTACTTGCCGTATTTGGAACTGTATTGCAGCGGCACCAACGGTGACAGCAACATTCGGATGCAGATTGACGCGCAACGCCGCTGGACAGAAATGGGCTTCGACAAATTTGATCCGTTTTATCCGCCCCAGCTTTTCCAAGCCAAAGAAGTGCCCGGCCCGCTCTAATCGAGCGGCGTGTTCGGACTGGCTACGGTCGAAAAAAGCGAACTCGACGACTGGCTGCCTGCGCCCTTGGTTAATGACGAACTCTTGGTTTCCCCCACGTTGATGTCTTGGCCCGGTGCTTCGGTCTGGGGCACCAATTGCCGGTCAGCCGCCTGCACCGTTACGTTGTTGAGATCGGGCTGTATTTCACCCCGGCGCAGGATCAATTTCATGGTCACCGCATTTTGAATAACTGTATACACTGTGCCGGTTACAAAATACAAACCTGACCATGACGAGGTTTTTTCAGATTGCTGGTTGACCACCAAGTTGATGATGTCGCCGGTGCGGATGCTGATATTTTTGTCAAAGTCTACGTTGACCTCGAAGGTGTTCATCCGGGCGTACTCGTAGGTGTTCTGGGCCAGAGCAATCGCTTCTTCGGGCCGGTTGGCGCTGAGATGGTACATGATGCGCCGCCGTCCGCCGGTGACATTGGTCAGTTGATACAGGCCCTTGGCAAACCGCAAACTTTTGTTTGGGTTGTTGAGGATGTCCTTGGTTTCGCCGGTCAAGGGGTCGTATACAATAAGATGGGTTCCCGACACGCCCTCTTTCCACAATTGCTGGCTGCGATCCAGTTGGATCAACTGCCCGGCGGGCTGCTGGAAGTACTGAAGTTCTTTGACACTCGTCTGATAATCCGGGCTGTGGAAGTGGAGGACGTTGTCCAGAATGAAAAATACGTAATTGCCCCGGCCTTTGGCATTGACCGCCCGGCGCAATAGCCGTTGGGTGATGAAGAACACATCATCCTCAAAACTCTGGATGTAAAGGTACTCGCCGCTGGTGGGTTCCACCACGACATCCAGATTGTTTTCGGTGGCGATGGTTTGGATCATCGAACTGATCGTGCCTTTGCGGGCGACCGTTTTCTTGTCGCGGGAAATGATGTACAAGGCGTCCGAAGTGGTGATTTCCAGCCGGTGGCCACCGGCTTTGCTGATGCCCTGCAAAACCGCGCCATAGTGGACGATGTAGTGATCTTGCCACGGCAACCAGATGGTCTGCCGGGGCTGGCCCAATCCCAAACGAAAACGAAAAGCCGGAGTCCCGCTCGTCATGGCTGTGCGAAGGACATCATTTACAAAGTCCGGCAGCAGGGTGGAAAAAGTGTGCCGATACTCCTTTTTGCCATACACGTCCTCCATCAGATGACTTTCAACGTAAGTGACCAGCGCCGGGGTTAAAGGCAGTGTTGGCTGTTGCGGCAGGGTCAGTTCAAAATTGACGACCGCTTGACCGTCTACCTGTTCGATGGACGTGGCCATGTGTATACACCGGGTTAGTCTTCTTCATCCACGGCGGAAAAAAGTCTTTCCAAGGCGTTTAGTGCGTCATTGGGCAGGGTGATGCTGCATAGCACCACTGAGGCGGTCGCCGGGCTGCCCAGCGCTTCGTAAAGGCGTTCCACAATTGATTCATTGGCCAGTACAAGCTCGGCTTCCGCTTGGTTCAGGACGATGCCATCCTCCTCGTCAGCGGCTTCCTCATTCGGGTAGATGATGACCTCCGAATTCTTGGTCGCTTCGACGGCGGAATCAATCGCTTCCCCTTGCAGTTCCTCGATCAATTGCAGCAGGTTATTTGGTTTTTTCATTTTGCATCAACATAGTTACAGTGTGAAATACACCGAGCGTAAGCAGTTCCTGTACGATCCTGAAATTTTCCGGTTGTCGGACACCCAAACTGCGCTCGGCATTCACGCCGAAGCGGTCAAAAAATTCAGCCCGAATCCCCAGCCAAAATTTATGGAAGTGGATCGCCGGGCCACAAAGTATGACGCGCTGTGGCACGTTCCGTTGGACGACAGAACAGTATTTTCACGGGTTTTGGACATTGCCGCCATTGTCACCAAAGAACGTCCTGACTGGAGGTTAACGCGGGTGGGCATCGTACCCCAGCAGAAGCACAAGTTTTGGGTGGCTAACCTGATTCTTCAGCAGGTAGACTATTTTCCGGTGCGCGGGGACATGGTGTATTACGACGGGTACCGGCACATGATCATCAACACGGTTTTGGAACCCAACGCCTTTTGGCAGCAAACAAACGTATGGCTCGGCATGGTATGCGAGACAATCATCCCGGCGGAAGGCGACGCCCGCCCGTTGATCAATTTGGGCGTGGCGGCTCCGGCGGAGATCATGCAGACGCGTCCGTTGCCAGAAGCGTAGACATTGATGACCTGCGGGCCTACGTTGATGTCCTATGGCGCGAGCAAAAATATCCGGCCATCCGGCGGTTAAGGAAACTAGGCTGCGAAGTGTGGGTTGAATCCGGCGGTTACATCGCCGCGAGATATGTCGGTGCTTATCCGTTTGACAATGTGCCGACATCAAATTGGCAGCGGAGCACTCTTTGGAAGCACAAGTTGTGGTTCGTGAACTGGCATGACGATGAAAAGTCCGTCATTAGTTTTTGGGCGGCACACATGTCTGAACGCATTGCTACCGTGTTGGGATTTAAAAATTATTATGGCAACTTGGAAGTCGTGTGGCCAAAGATTTTATTGTCGGTCAAAGACGTGATATTCGTCATAAAAGCCGACTGTATACGATGATTGACCTTTTTAAACCCCTCGTGGGAGCCGTGGAGGAGATATTCGAGCAGGAGTTCGATGACCGCAAAAAACGCGATCAAATCGTCGAACGGCTGATGGTATGGCTGACCGGGGAAGCTCGCAAAAAAGAAGTTCCCGACCTTGATAAACGCATTGAAGAGATGCGGAAACGGACAAAGGACATGGTGGAGGACATGAAAGTCGTAATCGAGGACGGCAAGCTCGTAGTTAAGGTTGCCGGTTCAGCAGAACAAACGTGGCGGCTGTACCGATTGGGCAGTAGCTGGTTTGAGCCGGATAAATATGCGGTTGAACGAATACTTGCCGGTCTTTTAGACGAAGCCGGTAGTTATCACAAATGAAAGACATCAAGCAAATCGTAGCTGAGTCCGTGGAAAACGGGAACAAGAACTACATCAGCGAAGCCGTAAACATGCTGCTTGGCGGCGACGTGAAAAGCGGTGACACCGTGGCCGTCGTCGATGATCCGATTTACGGTTTTTCTGGCGCGAAGGGCAAGGTCAAGGGTGAGTCGCGGCAGGGCAGCGGCTTCGTCGATGTGGAGCTTGAAAACGGCACCACGATGCCCATGCAGACCAGCCTGCTTGTAAACGTACGCACTTAATTTTCGTCGGCCATAGTTAAGGTATGGCCGACGATACATTGAACGTACAGGCAGGCGCGGTAGGTGGCACTTCCATGCGCTACCATGAGCTTGCCGTCCAAGGCTGGCTCAACAAGCTTTTCTTCGTCCGTGTTGGTTATCCCGTGCCGGTTGTCTTTGCGGCCCCCATGGACGCCTTCAGCCAGTTTCAGCAACTGTGGCAGCAGGACAGCAACCCCTTCAAGTATCTCTTCGACTTGAAAGACGCCAAGGGCACACCGCTCTACGAGCCGTTCCCGTCCCCCATGCGGTACCCAGTCATCTCTGTATACAGGAAGGGCTGGAAATACCGGGTGTACCAAAACTTTTCGATTCATCGTTGGCGGCAGATCAACTGGCCCACCGTCAGTGACACGGGTACGGCCATCTATGGCATCATTCAAAACGGTACTGAGCTTGGCCGATGTGATCTGGGGAACGTCACTACATCGCGGATGCCGATGGCGTGGGATTACCGCTTTCAAATCGACCACTTCTGCAATCGCCCGGACACGCAGGCGTTTTACATCGAACAGTTGATGCGCGAATTCTGGCGCACTGGTGGCACACCGCAAACATGGATACGAGTGCATTACCCCGGCTGGGGGCCGCGTCTGGTGCGTCTGTACATTGACGGCGACATCGAAAGCCTGACGCCGGAGGAACCGGAGGCCGACAAATACGTTGAGTTCCGCACGAGCTTCACGGTCGTTTTGGAGGGCTTTGACGTTGATCTCGACTATGTGGTTTACCCGGCGGTGTGGGAACTGGTTTACGGCCAGACCAGCATCGATCCGGTTACGCTCCAGCGGAGCTTCATTTTCTTCGGCAGCGACGATCTGCGGCGGGGGGACAACAACCCGACGCTCAATGAGCGGACAAACGTGCCGCCGGATACGCAATGTCAGGCCGAGCTTAAAGTCAAGCGGAACCGGGCGGCGCAAAACCTGACGCTTTCCGGTCTGGCGAATGAAAATACGTTCGGCCAGTTTTCAATCAGCACGGTGTGAGGGTGTAGTTATTACAAATGCTCGAATCAATGCGCCATCGTATACGAGAACTGGGTGTGTTGGACAGCCGGATCGTAAAAAGTATTTCGATGACCGCAGTAGTTAAAGCGAGTGAAATAAAACGCACTTTGAACTGATATGGCCAACAATAATTTAACGTTTCCCGGTGTTTATACGACCGTCGTTGATCAGAGCTTTGTGCCCGTAACGCAGAGTCCGTTTTTGCCGGGCTTGATTGGCGCAGCAACGAAAGGCCCGTTCGACACACCAACCGTGGTTACTTCCCTGAAGGATTTTGTCAGCAAGTTTGGCAGTCCGCTTACGACGGCCTACGCTGCGGATGGCGATCCGGTTGGCAACGGATTTTTCTTGGCGGATGCGGTGGCCACCGTCGCGCCTTTCAGCAATTCCATCACCATTGTCCGAGTCGGCAACCAATACACCGCGCTGCCTGTTGCCAACGGTTCAGGAACAACGGGCAGTTATACACTGCTCACTACGGTTGCGCAATCGGCGCAGTTGAATCCGGTTTCTCCCACGGAAGTTTATATCCGAGTGCAGGAGGCAGGAAAAGCCAGCACCGTCGACGCACTGGTTGTCTCGGCGGGCGGCGGCACCGTCTCGCTCGATCCAACGGGTGTCGCTTTGCAGGACACTTACGATGGGGCGGCAACCATCAGCTACTCCAACTTTGCGGATGCCGCCAACAAGGCGGAAAGCGCGTTGAATGCCTATACGTACGGAACCGATTCGACCAGCGTGTTTGACGCGGAGCTAACTCAGTTTGGTTCCATCACTGGCACCAAGAATCTGTTTCAATTTACTGTTCAAAGCGCCGGTACACAGATCGAAGTTGGCGCTGTCTACAAGATTCGGGAGGCCGACAAGGCTTCGACCGAGGAAGTCAGGGTCAAACAGGTTGTCGGCAACATCGTGTATCTGGAAACGGCCAATCTCACGCGGGTCGGTTATCAGGCACTGCCGTTGCAGGACAATTACGACACCGGCGCGCTGTATGAAGCCACCGGCACCACTCCGTTCCTGTACTTGAATGCGACCGAAGCGGGTCAGTGGGCCAACGGAGCCAACAGCACTTTGGGCCTGTTTGTCCAAGTCAGCCCCGGCTCCGCCGCCAACAGCAAGAAGTTCAACATTTACTGGAATTCGAGCTTGGTCGAGGTATTCGACAACTTGTCCGACAATCCGCTTCTGGCGGACAATGTCACGGCCAACCCGCACTATTACACCAACGCCATTAATGGCATCAGCCAATTTATCACCATCGTTGAAGTCAACGATCCGGGCAGCGGCCAGCTACTTCACGTCGCAAACACGGCGGCTCCTTGGGACTCGGCCTATTACGGCCAGAATCCATCCGCCTCGCCGATGTCGATGCCCGAAGGTGCAGTCAACGCGGGTATTATCACGATTCCGCCCAATACCACAGTCAATACCGGCGGCCAATTTTCCAATGGTGCCAACGGCGAAAATCCGCAGGACAGTGACTTTGTAGGCACGATCAACCCGTTGGACGATGCCAATACCGGTTTGCAGGGATTCACCAACGATGATGTCACGGTCAACATCCTCGCCGCACCGATGAACGACATCAGCATTACGGTCGAGCAGGAGCTTGCCCGCGTTGCAGGGCTGGCCAACGCCCTTGCCCTTGCTGACGTGCCTGCCGGTTTGACGGCGCGTCAGGCAGTCGACTGGCATAACGGCAAAGGTGTCTATCAGGGCCGGGGGCGCATCAACAATTATCGGCTGGCCGTTTATTGGAACTGGCTGACGATTCTCGACAACTTCACCGGGCTGGAGAAGCTGGCCCCGCCGACCATCGGCGCGCTTCGGGCGCTTGGCTTTACGTTTACGGCGGATTTTCCGTGGTATGCCGCAGCGGGCATGACACGAGGTCTGCTGCCTGATGTGGTCGACATCCAGTACGGCAAGATCAGTTCGGATGTCAGACAGGCCATGTATGGCAATGGTAACTCGGTCAATCCGATCTTCCGCCAGAACGGCCAGATCATGGTGTGGGGCGACCGTACCATGCAGGTTGCCGAAAGCAAGTTGGTTGAAATCCACGCGGTCAACCTCGTTAACAACATCGTGGTTGGATTGGGCAACATTGGACGCCGGTTCGTGTTCGAGCCGAACGACAACCAATTGCTGACTCTCATCAACCTGTCCTTTGGCCAGTTCTTGGATGGCATCAAAAACCAGCGCGGGCTGGAAGCCTACAAATTGGTGGTCGACAGCACAAACAATACGCCCACGACGCGCAACAAGCACCAAGTCATCGTTGATTTGGCGATCATCCCGACGGACGTAGCCGAGACGATCTTCATCAATGTGACCGTCAATGCTTCGGGTGCGCAGCTTAACACGGTTACGACATAAAGTTTATGGCACGGATGAACTTCAATAACACGTTTGGTGCGCAGAACTCAAACTTGGATTTGCAGCGCGTTGACCTGTGGAAGGTCACGCTTGAACTTCCATCGGTGTTGGGCGGCAGTTCCGCGTGGAATGAAAACGTCGAATTCGCCCTTGAAAAGTTTCCTTTCCCGGAACGCAGCCGGGAAATGATCCAGATCAAGTACATGCAGCAGACCAACTACCTGATCGGTGGCGATACGCCAACCCCGGCCATTGAAATTCCGGTGCGGTATGCTTTTGCGCAGCGCACGGCGGAAATTCTGGAAAAGTGGTTCTGGCTGGTGTCCAATCCGCTGACCGGTGGCGTCGGCTTGACCACACAGGTCAAAGGCAAGGGCATCATGCGCTGGCAAGTGCCGAACATGGCCCAACTGATTGCCGACATGAACAGCGGCGCGCAATCCAGCCAGAATACGATGAACGAGGGACTGATTTACGCTCTGGAAGGCTGCATCATCAAAGGTTTGCGCTTCGCCGATGCCGATATGACGCAAAGCGGTGCCGTCAACCTGTTATTCAATTTGCAAATTGACCGGTATTATCCGCTGAATGTCAATGACATGCAGGTAGCGGTTTAAAATGAACCCCTATAAGCAGGCGGTACTGACTATTTGCACGCCGGTAGAACCGCTTCCTTTGGCAGAGCCTCCCATGCCGGAGACTGACGTTGGAGTGGCGATCATCTGCCCGCAGTGCGGCAGTGGTGATCCGGTGGTTCAGATGGTTAACGACGCCAGTGTTGCCAAATGCCCTGAGTGCCAGTACGAGTTTACACCGCCCGCTTTTGAATCGCAGGCCAAGCGTGTGGTGAAGATTTTGAATGAGCGGCGACGCCGATGGCACCGCGCCAAAGCAATGCCGCCTCACGAACGGCGGGCGGTCGAGCACGAGGCTTTCAGACTGTTAGGTGTATGATGAAAGTGGAAGGCTTAGTAACAATTTCGAGAATCGCGCTGGCCGATGGCACTGAAATTCCAACGTGGAAGGCCATCGACTACGGTTGGATTGCCCGGCCTTCAGGCCGCCAACCCGGTGGCTGGGGTCTGGAGCAGCATGAAGTTCCACTGGGTAAAAACCTTTTCGTTGATCAGGGACGACAGTTGGTGGCGTACGCCTTTGGTTTTCGCAGTCCAATCCAGAACTACGTCTGCCAAAAATTTGGCGTAGGCACCGGCACCACGGCGGCGCAGGTCACGGATGTAGCGCTGGAAGCGCCCATCACCCTCAGCAACACCTTCACGACCAAAGATGTGGATACCATCGATTTTCTCAGCCCCTTTGTTGTGCGCATCGGTTTTACGCTGGGGGTTGATGACGCCAACGGTTACATCATTTCGGAACAAGGTTTGTTTTCTGGAAACGACGCGCTGATCGCCAGAAAAGTCCGTTCGGTCAGCATCAACAAAACCTCTGATTTTGCGTCCACCATGACGTGGCGCTTACGCTTCTAATGAACTCGATCATTCAAAAAGTACTGGGTGAGACCGCCAGTGGTTATGCGGGCACGGTTGATTTCAAGCAGCCGCCGCCGCATCCGGCCCAAGAGCCACCACCGAGTGCGGTTGAAAAAGTGACTGGCGCTACTCCGGCCCACGCGGCTGCTGAAAGCCGGGAAGTTGCTATCGGGCGCGAGATACTGGCGGCGCTCGGACAAATGCTGCCAATGGCCCGCCGCGACCGAATGGTGCAGCAGGTGGAGAAGCTGGCCAATGAGTTGATCCACATGCACGGAGCGTAGTTAGGCTATATGATTATCAACGCCACAGATTCACAGGTCGTCGGCGAGACGCTTTCCACGCTGGTCTCGATGCTTCAAACCGGCCCCATTAACGCGCTGGTCATCTTGAAAAATTCAGGTGTCAACACCATGAATTACGATTTTCAGGAGTACAACGGCACGGCGTGGGTGGACTTGGGCGCTTCCGGTTCGGTGCTTAACACCACGTTGCAGGCCAATCAAGTGGTTGTGCTTCAGGTGCAGTCCAATTACCCGCAGGTGCAACTGGTTGGCAATGCCTCCGGCGGCGCTTTCTTGGAATTTACCGTTACCCGCTATTTCAACCGGACATCCGGCGGCGCGCTTCCCATTTTGAATCTCTAAAAAGGCTCCACATTGTAAATGTGGTAGACTTCGCGGTAGGCCCCTTGAAGGCTGGGCAGGCCCATCTCGATCACTTCTTTTGGATCAACCAGTGTTAACGGCGCTGGTTCTGGCACGCCCGGCACATCGGAGTTTAACAGTGTCCGTTCCAGTGATTCATAAAAGGCGGCCTTGTGCTCTTCTGGAATCTTGGCGTCGATGGCCTGAACCACGCTGCCAAAGTCCATGCCGGGAGTGATGTCTTCAAACAGGTGTTGGACTTTTTTCGGCCCCCAACCCCGGATGCCCTGAATGTTGTCGACCGGATCACCGATGATTGCCAAGGCCACTGAGATTTGGCTGGGCCGCTTGATGTGCCAGCGCTGATTGATGAAGGCTGTAGACAACACCGCCTTGTTGTTCAGGCAGTAGTAATGGATGCGCTCACTGGTTTGCAACTGCATCAAGTCTTTGTCGCCAGAGACAATATAAATATGGTCAGCCTTGCTCGCGTATACAGCCGTCGCCACAATGTCATCTCCTTCGTAATGAGGGTGTTCCGCATGGGCGGTTCCCAGCAATAGCGTAAGAATTTCCTTCAATACATCTTTGGTCTGGTGATACTCCGGCGGTTTTTCCGAACGGCCCTTGTTGGGATTTTGTGCGCCGTCCCAGCAAAACAACGTCCGGTCAAAGTTGGAGCCGATGCGGTTGGTATTGGGATTGAGCAGGAGCAAGATCGTGTTGATGGCGATGCGCAAAGCCTGTGGCGGATCAGGGTCGACGCGCTGGGCGGCAAACCACGAACGGGCAAAAAGCGAGTTCGCATCTATGATCATGTCGGTCATCGTGCTTTTATGCGCCGGTTTTCTTCTTCGACGTTCTCGTTGCGCCACGCTACAAACAGCTTGAGGATGTCATCCGGTATCCGACTCAAATCTAAAATGAGACCTTTACCGTCCCATGCGAGGTCGAATAAAATTCGATACCGGGCCTCACGCGAGTTTAGCGCGGCTTCAACGAAAAAAGTCTTGATCGAAGCTCAGCAAATGCGTGAACTCCTTGCCGCAGTCATCGCAGACATGCGGCAGGTTGGTGTTCAGGTGCGGGGAAAGTTTTCTTTCCTCGTCTTCGATAAATTTCGCATCCCGTGGATGCAGCGCTTTGATATACGCGATCAATTCGTCAATCGTGTCCGGCTTGGAATCGTTGATGGTGACGATGGGCAGCAGTTGGCGCAGCCGGGTGTCCGAGATGCGCTGTTTCTGTTCGGGTGGACGATCTTCGATGATCTTTTCGTCCTTCACCAAGAGAGGTCGGATACGGAGGATGTCTTTGCACTCCGGCAGGGTGATGTCGTCATAGCCGGGATAGTTGTCAGCTTTTTCCCCAGCTTTTTCGAGTTCGTCGGGCACTTTAATCTGTTCCAGTTTTTTGTGGGCGCAAAACGGGCACTGTGATGTGTAATGCACAAGCCCCTCAGTGGACAGGGCGCGGGCGACCAACAGAACGGTTTGAACTTCATCGGCCACAAAGTCGTCCACCTTGGCCCCGTTCAATTCGCAAAGCTTGGCGACCAGTCCGAAGACCAGTTGCTGCCGGGAAGTTTTGCGGGCCGTTTCCACGAGGTATTCGTCAACTTCGCTGTCCCACGGGTACACCGTTATTTTTCCGCCCGGCCACGCAGTGCGGTTGGAGAAGCCGTGGGAGATCAGCGTGATTTCGCGTTTGAACGCCTGCCGCCGGGGGGTCAGGCTCTTCATGTTTGTCTTGATAGGCATACCGCTAAAGAACGTTAAAACTACGCGCTGCCGAAGACGGTGGACGAAATAAGCATGGGAATTTGCGGCGACAAGGAGGGCGTTGAGGGGGTGATCGGCGGCCCGGTGGGCGCGCCCAGATTGCCGTCGCTGTGGGTGTGGCTGTCCAAATAGGCCAGCAGGGCTTGCAGGAAGATTGTCAATTGCAGCCCCAGTACGAAAGGCTCGACGGCGGCGGTGCCAAAAAGCATTGAAGCACAGTTTAACGTGAAACTGTTGCTGGTCAGATTCATATCGCCGCCGGACGCTGAAATCGTTACATCGCTGATGGCGTCGATGGTTATGCTGCCTGCCGTGGTAAGGCTGATGTCGCTGATGGCAGTTACGTCAAAGGAAGACCCGGACGTGAAGGAGAAGCCTTGGGATGCGGAAGTCCAGCTAAAGCTGTCAGACTGCCCGATCAAGTCCGAACCGACGAGCAGGTTGCACCCGGCATTGGTGTTAAGGGTGGCCGAATCATCGATGTCGTCCAGTTTCAGGAAATTTCCAGTCGGTGTAGACAACAGGATGTTGCCATCGTTGGCTCCAACAGCGCTGGCGTCGGTCAGCACCAAGCGGTATCCGGCAAGGGTGGTCTCGATGAGGGATGCCTGCTTGATTTGGATGCTGTGTCCATAGCGTGTCCAGAAAGTGCGGTTGGGCTTGCCTACTTGGCCGTTGCTTTCGTCGTAGGTATGGAGCGTCAGCCCCTCAAAATCAGACCGGCTTTGCATTCCCCATTCCCAGATTGGTTTTTCCGGTTCTCCGTCGAGAAATCTGACCCAGACCTTGTCTCCTTTTTCAGGCAGTTGAGAAAATCCGCCAGACGCTGGAGAGCCTCCCGCAGGCATTCCGGCGGGTAGTGCCCACGGCAGGTCGTTGGTGCCGATATAGCCTGATCCAGCCGTAGCGGCACCGTAAACGTGAGGTACTCGAACTTTGAGACGACCAAGTTTTTCGCTGTCATTGTTGGCCTCCACGATCCCGGCGTATGTGCCGAAAAGTTTCATCTGATCTAATTACAGTTTCTGATTGGCTTGTGGACAGTAGTTAAAATGCCATGTCACGGTTGATCAACGACTTTGTTAAACGAAACCTGTGGGGTTCAAGTTCCAACGCGCCGACCGGCGTGCTTGAACCGCAGCGCAGCGACCTCTGGTACGTTGATTTTACCAACGCCTTCAGCGGCGTGACTGACGTTTTTGATAGCGTCGTCAATTACATCCCGCCCCAAATGGTGCAGTCGGTGTCTTTACCTGAGAACAAAGTCAAGGTGGAACCGTTCCGCCGTGATTCGAGGGTGTACCAGATGCCTTCGTGGGATGAACCATTGGAGGCTGTCCGCATGACCTTTGTGCTCGATACCTCCAGCGCCGGTGTTTCTGGAATTTACCAGTTTTTAAACAACTGGCTGGAGTTGTGCCGGGCCGGACGCGGCTTTCGCAGTTCGGGTTACGGTTTGAATGCGCGGGGCGAAGACCCGTTGCTGCTGGATGAAAATTTTCAGTCCCAATATCGGTTTAATTGCCCCTTGTACTTTCTTCGCGGCAACAACCAAGGTGCGTCCCCCACGTCGTTGTTCAGCGATCTTGAAGCATGGCAGACAATTATTTTGCAGCAGTTGTGGATCGCCGGGCTTAAAATTTCCGATCTGAATTACACGACGAGCACGACAGTCACGGTGGAGGCCAGCTTTTACGCGGAAAGTATTGACTGGCTGACGCCGCCTTAATTGGCGACCGGAACAATTGGCGTGAGCACCTTGATGGGTTCCGGCGGCGGCTGGGATTCGAGTCTTTTTGCCCAGTCCAGACCCACGCGCATTTGTTCGGACTGGTCTTTTACCGGCACTCCCTGCGGAGCCGTGGCAAACTTGGAGGCGATGTCGATTTGGCTGTTCAAATTCATGCTGATTTAACTACGCGGGCAAAAACAAACAAGTTCTTGAATATATGAAACTTGATGAAGCTGAAATCAGAAAATTGGTTGCCAAGGCGGTTCAAAGAGGCTGGGCGCGGTATCCAATTGATTTACCGTGGAATGCGCAGCAGCAGCCAAAGCCAGCCGAGGAGCAAGCCCCAATGCCGCCGCCTTCACCGCCTGTTGTGCTTCCATGATCGGTCTTCTTTTAAAGCAGGAAATCGAGCACACCTTTCAGGTCGTACCGCACAAGTCCGGCCATGACGAACTGGTTTTTTTGTGCCCGGAATGCGGAGACAAAACCGGCCACCGCTCCGTCAATCTGCGCACCGGCCAGACTTTTTGTTTCCGCTGCAACAAAGGGCAGCACAACAAGGGTAGTTTTCTGGCTTGGGCCAATGCGCTGGGCTATACCTTCGCCAATGAGGTCGAGCTTTCCAGCATCCCTTTGCGCGATCTTCTGGCCCCGGTACCGATCAAATCACTCATACCGGCGATCAGCAAGGTCAAGCTGCCGCGAGGTTTTACGCCGCTTACCAAAGAACCGAAATGTGTATACACCAAGTTGATCACGGACATGGCGGTACGAAAGAACCTTGATTATGACGCCTTTGTTGAAGCGGGCGTCGGTTTTACCCGCATTGAACCCAGATGGGAGCCGTTCGCTATTTTTCCGGTGAGGGAGTACGACTTGGACGTATATTACCAAGGGCGTACCTACATCGACGTGCCGGAAGAATCGACCAAGCTCTTTCCCAGCCGGTCGGACGTAAAATACGGGGCAGCTTTTTGGGTATACAACCTTGATGAATTGCGCAGTTCGCGGGCCAGCATCGCCGTGGTGGTGGAATCGGTTTTGAACGTGCTTTCGTTGCGCCGGAAGTTTCGCGAAATCGGCTGCACCGACATGGTGCCCGTTTGCGTCTTCAAGCACCACATCAGCAACGTGCAGCTTTTGAAGTTGATCCGCTGCACGGCCCTCAAAGAGGTTTGCCTGCTGTTTGACCATGATGCGATTGAGGCAACTTGGAGATTGGTCAGCACCTTAACCAACCGGAAGATCGGAGTGACGGTGGCGGAAATGCCGCTGCTCGACGGCAATAAAAAACTCGATCCCAACGATAATGCGGATGCCGCCCTCGAAGCCATTGACCAGCGTATACAGTATGACTACGGCATGGCGGTGGTCAAGGAACGCGAAGATTTTTTTGCCCGGCACGTGTTCAAAACCGCTGTCATGGACATGCGCGGCGTGAGCTTCTCAAAAGCGCGTTCTTAATGGCCATGAGCATACAACTTTTTGGCCACCGTGTCCTGTTAAAATACGAAAAACTGAAAGAGGCGAGTATTGGTGGCATCGTCATTCCCGATGTGGCGGGCAAGCACGATCTGCACCGCACGGGCCGTGTCCAATTCCTCGGCAATGGCCGCGTCTTCGACCCCTACAAAAAGCAGACCGAAGTAATTCCATCGTTGGTGCGGGTGGGCGATCTGGTCATGTTCCAGATCAACGACGTGATGCGCTGGGCGCAAATCTACCGGCATCTGGAGGATGACATGCTGCACATGCTTCAGACCGAATTGATCGCCCGCATCAACGGCGAACAGGTCAATCTGGCCACCTTTGAAATTCTCGGCGATTACGTTTTGGTCAAACCCGAAGTCCGCCAGCCCAAAAGCAAGATCGTGATGCCAGACACCATCAAGCAGGCGGAAATGATCCACTACACCGCCATCCAAAAAGGCAGCACAGTTGACCTGCCTTTTGAAGAGGATCAGGAAATCATCTGCAATCACGGACGCGTCAACCCCATTTTCATACCCGTGCATCTACCGGACGGAACGGCCAAACAGGAAGAGTTCGGTTACGTCTTCAAAGACTTTGTCCATGGAGTGGTCGACAACGACCATGCACTTCAAGCCTAAAACGACGGATTACTGCCTTGGGCAGTATCAATGGGGCAAATCCAGAACACCGTCGCATCGAGAAATCCGGCGGGAATGCCCGGTCTGTGGCCGCCGCGAGCGCTGGACGAGAATAATCCGCACATGGCAGTGGCAGGAAATTGAATCCAATCAGTTCCCCGGTAATCCCATATCAATGGGCGCATGGCTTTGGTCGGTTACCTGACTCAGGTCGATACCGCTCAGTTCGTGGCTGTGCCCGACCATCGTCTGCATCACCTTGATCACGTTCACAAAAACATATTCCGCCGGATTGGGCAGAGCGTGCGGTAAGGGGATGTATACAGGGTTGGTACTAGCCCCGGATTCGCGGGAGCCGATGACTTGGATGATACAATCACAACCCATCACGTCGGCGGCAGTGATGATGGTGGCGTTGCGCTTTTTGGGATCGTAACCCGGATGCGATGTGACGTAGGCGATCTGGCCGGGTGCCTTCAAGGAGACATCGAACATCAGCGGGCCGCGTTGCAGGCTGATAGCGGTGTTCGACTGCACGATGGAGTTGCAATAAAATCCGGCCTTGCTCAAAAGTTCCAGCACCTTGCTCAAGCCGATGCGGTATTGGGCGTCTCGTTCCGACCGGGTGATGGGTGGGGAAATTTTTGGCGGTTCATACTTCGTGACTGCGCCGTCGGCGGCGACAATCCAGCCGATCTGTTTAACGTCACTCACACATAAAAGAACAAAGGCCGCCCTCGCGGACGGCCTTTGATGATCACTGGAGAGCGTTTTAGACGCCTTCCGTAGTGAAGTCGATGTTGCCCGAACCGGCTTGGATGTTGCCGGAAGTTGTGGCAGGCCCAGCGGGCGTACCCCACTTCTTCTTGAGTTCGAGCTTGTTGAAGCCTTCGTCGTAGCCCCAGCCCCGGCGACCAACCGCCACGATGTCGATCTGCGCATTGCGCAGGTCGGCTTTGTTGCGAATGACAGCCGAAACATTGACGGTCGTACTACCAGAGCCGAAGAACGCCACCCGCTTGGAGAGCAGGACGTACGACTTGGTAATAACACCGCCGGGAACCACTGTAAAGGCCGAGCCGACCAAAGCGTAGCCGGAAGGGGAAGTCGAGCCATCGTACTGCATCAACTTGATATAAGCCTGATTAGGGCCTGTATTCTCGAAGACGAAGTCAATGTTCCCCAACTTGTCGTTCGCGGATTGCGCGTAACCAGCAAACACTTGTGCATCGGTGCCGAAGCCAATTGCAGATAGTTGGTTCATAATGTTATCGTTGTTTGTTGCCGGTCACACGACCAGCGTTGTTCACGCATAACAACGAGCATTTCACCAACAGTTTTTAATAGACTTGAAGATCAACTGTATTTGACGTGATTTTTAAAATTTGCCGTTCGCAATGGACAGGCCGATTTCGAGCAGTTCCTGCTTTTCAAGTTCGATCCCGACCTTGTTGGGCGGCAGAGTTTCCATCCACCGCTGGCACACACCTTCCAGTGACCAGTCTTTTTCCACAGTCTCCTCAGTATTTTCAACTTCGCTGTAGTTGTATACGGCTGGATGACGGCTGAAAAGCGGATGGCGATAATACTCCTCGGCTTCCTCATGTGATGCCAACACCACTTTGTACCGATGCTCTTCTTCAGCCGTGGCCATCTTTTTGAATTGGCTGAGGCTGACCTGCCGATATTCCGGGTAGCCCGGCAGAGCTACCCAAGTGATTTGAAGAGGATCGCTGGTGTCCAGCACCGCGACGCGTTTTTGTTGGGCGCTCTCGCCCCAATTCTGCTGAAAAGGAGAGCCAACGTAATGAACACAGGCGGTGATGGACTGGGGAAGATGCACGTGGCCCAGCAGGCAAAGTTCAAAAGGTTTCAAGATGTCCGCCGGAATTCCCTGCAAAGCGATGCCGGTGGCCAGCGCGCATCCGGCCACCTGAAAGTGGCCAAAGAGGATTTTGCCGTCGTTGCGGTACTGGTAGGCATACTTGGCTATCCAGCGCGCCAAAACGTCGTGGCTGGCCGGGTATGAGCAAAAGAAAGCCCTCCAGCCGTCGAAGTCGAAAATCTTGTTTTCGCTGATCACCGTGAATTTGTGGTCAAACAAGCGCCGAACATTGACGGAGGCGTTGCGCAGGTACTGTTCGTGGTTGCCGATCAATTTAATGTTCCACGTGGAATCTGGAATGAGATCGAGGCCATTGCCCAGCACTTCAATGGTGGGCACCGGGATCGAGGAACGGTCGCCGGTCATGTCGCCGAGGTCGATGACACCGTCGCATTTATGTTTGTCGTAAATTGCCCGTAAATCGCGGAAGAATTTTTCGACGCGATAATGCTGGAGCGTCGTGGTTGGCTGGGTAAAACTCAGTTCGTCGCCATCGGTGGCGTGCAAATCCGCGTAGCAAAGCAACTTCATGCTTTTAAGAACCCAAAGTTTTCACCAATTCAGTTATTTTCCAACTGTATTGGCTGTAATTTAACGGAAAACGCAGTTTGGTTCTACAAGGTGTGCAACTTACACTGATGACACGAATATACACATTGGCGGTCAATGGCCAGACCCTTTTGGAAGTTGATGTGGACGCTCCCAGATGGCTGCCGATTGCGCCGCAGGTGAATCGTCGCTGGCTTCGGTCGTTCGTTGCCGTGACCCTTAAAAACTACTTCAGCCCGCGCACCAACGCGGCGGTAGAGCGCGTTTGTCTGAATTGACGCCGTAGTTAAGGTTGTGACAGAAGCACAAGCAGCACGATTTTTAGTGGAAGACCTGCCTTCGGCGCTGGGTATCAGCGGGCAGCCGTCATCCAGCGGCTCACCGGTCGGCAGTCGCATGTCGGCGGGTGTGTCTACGGGCAGTCGGATGCCCGCGCATAAATCGTCTGAAGAGCATCTTAATAAAAAGGTGATGGTTTTGGCGACGCGCATGATGCTTCAAATTTTCTCGGTGCCTTCCTTGATGGCTTATCTCGCCGATGCGGCGGTTTTGCCCACCGGCAGACCGGACGGCAGCATCAAAATTCAACTGGATTTTATCAAACTGCCCAAGGAAATTTTGCCTGAATTGGAGAAGCTTTTGTCTACGGATTATTTCAAGGATCACAACCTGTTGAAATACATCAAGAACGGACAGGCTCGAACCGGTCTGGAGATCGAAGTGACCCCCAAAGACCTGCCCGGCACCGCTTACGATTACGCTTACTGATGCCTTCGGAGATTGCCAAAAGAGTTGCGGGAACTTACGTGGCTGACAACGCTGCGCCCAACAGCGGAGTACTGGCATGGGTGACCGCCGAGTGCCGGGAAGGACAGTTTGAAGGGTGTATCAAACGTTTTTGTCAGGCCCAAGAAGAAATACTTGATCCGGCGCTAGTCGTTGTTGAAACGGTCAGCGCGGAGCGTATACAGTGTACTATTCCCTGTCGGCTATTCGACCACGAATCAACCGCGACCTTTTTATCCGAAGTAAAATTCACCCTCGACCCGGCAACCGGGGCCGTGTCACGCCTTCGGATACCGGTCTAAATCGCAGTCTTTGTCCGCCGGGTTTTTGTACATCAGCCGACCGGCAACGTAATCAATCACGATTTTTCGACAAAGTTGTCGCGTGGAATGGACACCAATGGCGGGAGAATGCTTTTGAATTTCGGTCAAAATTTTCTCCTGATCGTTGGTGATGCGGAACGAAATAACCGTTGGCTTGGTTGCCTTCTCTTTTGCTTTAGATGTTGATTGTTTAGCCATGCCATCCAAGAACTGAATTTTTGTAAACTGTAGCGTTGTAAAATGGTTCTTTTTATATGACCGCATCGTGCGGTAGTTAAATCAGCACTATGGCTCAAACACCAATAAATGCCCTGATGAAGTATGCCGGGTTGATCGGCACCAGCGGCGTGCGCACCGGTTCATTGGTGCCCCGCGCCAACACCCCCACCGCCGACCAGCAGCTTTGGGCGGAATTTCAGGATGCGGGCCGCGTCGCCGATCCTGACATCTGGACAAAGTACAACACAGTGATGAAGCGGCCCACGACGTTCGACGCCATGTTGACGCTGTGGGATGAAATGTCCACGTGGGATTTGGTGGCGGCGGCGCTGGTTGAAATCGTGGACGAGGCCACCCAGACCGATGCCAACTCTCCCGGCACGATCTGGTATCAGTGCAACGACCAGCAGTTTGAAGAGGAATTGAACGACATGCTGGTGCGTCTCGAAATCGAGAAAACGCTTCAGTCACAGGTCTGGCATATTGCCGCGCTGGGCAATCATTTTGAAAAAATCGAGTATGCACCGGTGGAGGGGATTTTGGGGTTGTCATTCATTCACCCCACGGAAATCCGCCGGTACTGGCTGGAACGCAACCGCAAGGTTATTGGTTATCGCTGGGCGGGACACAAACCCAACAAGGAGGACGTGTTCGTCATGCCGGACAACAAGACACCGGTGGAACGCATTTCGATGAACAACGGGCAATCCTTGGAAGAATTGTGGTACCCGTGGGATTTCATGCACTTTCGTCGAATGTTCCGTATGCGTATCAGCGAGCATGGCGAGCCGATATTCGCTGAAGCTGACGGCATTTACAAGAAACTTCGTCTGGCCATTGACCAAATGGTCGTTTTCCGGGCGCAGGTTCAGCCGGATCGTTACGCCATCCACATTGACGTGCAGGAACAACCGCCCATTGAACAGATGAAGACCGTTCAGCGCTGGCGACAGGCCCTGCGCAGCAAACTGGCTTTCGGACAGGTGGGCGATCCCAACCAGTACAATAGCGCAGCGGATTTTACGAGCTATTACAACGCACTGGCGCTGGACACGATCATCTATTTGGCCCAGCCCAAGGGTTTCACTAACGCAATCGAAAAGATACCCGGCACGCCCGATGTTCCCGATGTATACGACATCGAATTGCTGACCGACCTTTTTTATTCGATCATCGGTATGCCCCGCGCATGGTTCGGGGGCGGCGGCTCTAACAAGGAGGGTGGCGAAGCTCCTTCCGGCAAGGCATTGCTGGCGCAAGACATCCGATTCTTGCGGAAGATCAAGTCCATCCGGCGGCCTATCATCAACGAATATCAGTGGCTGGGTTACTTCCACGCCGTACTCAAGGGCAAGAACATCGAGCAACTGGACATCAAAGCGATGATGCCGCCCATCGGTAGCCTCGAAGAGCAGATGAAACTGGAAATGCTACAGTCGCAGGCCGAAGTGCTCGACGTGCTCGCCGATGTCATGGACAAGTACCGGCTGCCCAAGGAGGCGTGGATTGAAACGATCTTCAAACGCTACATGCACCTGCCTGACGACGTGGTCAACGCTTTCATCACCGCCCTGCCCGGTGAAATTGAGCAGCAGCGACCGGAGGAAAGCAAACAGCCCGCGCCTTTTGAGTATAAGCTGCTGCGGGAAATTGATGAAAAACTTGCCAATCCGGCAGGGAAACAAAAACTGCGCCAGCTTCGGGAGATTGTATACCGGCGTGCGCCTTCGATAATCAATGGCCAGCGGCGATTAAAACTGACGGAGATTTTTGATCCGCCAAAACTCAAGGAACTGGATGTGGTGGTCTCCAGCTTTGGCAAGCACCCATTTGAACTTCGGCGCAATGAAGACCAAAATATGGGGCCTGTGGGGCCAGTGCTGACACGCAGGCTGCATGAAGCTGTGGGCAAAAAATTCGATGAGGACAGCGCGGTGCCCGCTGCGCCCGCTACCAACGGGGAGCCGGAACCGTATTATCGCCGCTGGGTAAAACCGGGGCGCTAGTCATGTTGACCATCACTGATTTCAACGGTAATGACTTGGTGGTCATGCCGCCCGCCAATGCCACACTGTTGGCTGCACCGAATATCGGAGCGCAGTTCAAGGTGCAGGTTCAGGTTGAGGAAAACGATCCTGATTTGACCTACGATTTTGTCAATGGCACCTTGAATTGGCATGACGGTTCTTCGCCGCTGGCGTACTTTGGCACGGGAACGCTGACCATTGACACCTTCAAATATCTTTTTCCCGGCGACTATTTTGTCAGTGTCACCGGGCATAATTACCGGGCACCCCTGCCGGATCAAGTCGAAGTCAATTATTATGTCCACGTAGTTGCGACCGGCCAGCAAGCGCCTCCAGCCAACATTTTGGTCGGCCCCATCCTGCCTAAAGATGCCGGTTTTCCGAACGTAAACAACTGGAACTTCAATACGTCGACTGACATCAACATCTTGGAGTCGTCGCTGAAGATGCTGCTCCTGACGGCCAAGGGCGAGCGGGTGATGCTGCCGGAGTACGGCACCAGCTTGCGGCAGATCATTTTTCAACAAAACGTTCAAGGCATCGAGAGCCTCGTACATCAGGAGATTGTAGATGCTATCACGAAGTGGGAGCCACGGGTGCAGTTGATTAGCATTAACGTAACGCGCAATCAAAACAAGTCGGTGGTCGTTCAGGCCATGTTCTTATCCAAGCTCGATCAGACTGGCTTTACCACCAACCTGACGTATCAGCCATGAGCGTTGAAGAGAGCACCACCATCGACCGGCGCGCTTTTGTCACCCGCTTCATGTCCGAAAGTGATTTGTCCTATGCGCAGGCGTGCCGTGTATACGAGACCATGTGTCGTATGTTTGAGGATGGTATCGTGACGGGCAGCAAGATCAGGCTGGGAAAAATCGGGGCCATCGTGCCGGTCTGGAAGCCGGGGCGCGAGATCAACATGCACTTTAAAGTCGGCAAAAACCGCAGCATTCAAAAGGGCATTCACCGGACTTTTTACGTGGACGGGCGCTACACTTTCAAATTTAACCTGTACGAACAGTTCGTGCGCACGCACCAACTCAAGTGGTTTTTGGATTTCCCGGAAGTCTAATCGCAAAAGGATAGTTAAAGCATGGCAATTAAACCTGTCAGCCTGCCTGCGGCAGCGGGACTCGATTTCGGCAAAGGTGACGTACGTCACTTTTCGCCGGGCGACGCTGTGGATGTGCCCGGCATGTCGAATCCCACGCGGTACCTTGCCCAGCGGGACAACGCCGTAGCGGAAAAGCTCAATGAAGTCATCGGGGTTGTCAACAATCAGGAGCAGGCCATCCCCCTGTCCATTGTCCGCACGGTCATTCCACCCAACGAAGAAGTTATCGTCACCAACTATCGGATTCCGGCAGGTTTTGAATCCAGAGTTTTGAACGCGACGGTTGGTGCCACTCCAGTATCAACCAATGTTGAGTTGAACATATACTACGCTCAGGGTTTTGGCAACAACACAGGAACAAGCATCGTTACCACGGCCTCGGAGTTTACTGGCGGAGTTCAATTTTATCAGGTTGGCGAGTTTATCGTCACCCTCAAAAACACCGGCCCAATTTCATTGGAAATGTCGGCCAGTGTCATGTTGACGCTGCGCCCTTTGGGCGCGCAGGGGACGTTGCTGGTCGGCACTATCATTCAAGGCCCGACTGGGCCTCCCGGCGTGACTGGGCCTCCCGGCCCGGTAGGGCCTCCCGGTAGTGGCGGGGCGGGCAGCCCCGGCATGGTCTGGCAGGGAGCGTGGACGAACGGCCATACGTACAACGCCAATGACGTGGTAAGTTTTGCCCTGTACGGCAGCATTGTCTCGTCATTTATCTGCCGGGTTCCCAATACGGCGTCCTTGAGTTCCAACGACCCCGGCACGGACGATGTGATTACGTGGAACGCGGTCGCTCTCGGCGGTGCAACTGGAGTTGGCACACAAGGGCCGCCGGGACTGATCTTGAATGCGCCGACGCTTGCCTTTACGCCGTTTAGCGGCACGCTCATTACCGGCAGCGACTTTGTATCCGGTGACACGACACCAGATGGTTATGTCGGCAACATTGCGGCATCCGGCACCTATACCAATGTCTCAATCGCCGAGTTCAAAATTACATCCGGCACGACAGCGGGCAATGTCATTGGCTTCCTGTTCGGCAATCCCCAATTCTATTTTACAGGTCACGGCACCATCCGTCTGCCCCGTGTCACGGACGGCGCGGCGTTCAACTACGCGAATGCGTACATCAACATCACCGTCGCCGATAACGGCACGAGCATTCCGAGCGTCACGGTTAATGGCCAGACCCTGATTTCGTGGGGCACGACCGCAACCCAGACTATTATTTCGTCCGGTGTTACTACGGGCGGCAGTATCACTGTATACGGCACGAGCCACGATACCGATGTAATCATTTCAACTGGCGTCACCGCCGGAGGCAGTGTTACCGTTTACGGTACGGAGTCAGGCACGCAGACGGTTATTTCCACGGGCATTATTGCCGCTGAGAACGTCACGGTTTACGGTACGGAGTCAGGTACTCAGACCATTGTTTCGTCTGGTGTTGCAGCGGGTGCAAATGTCACGGTTTATGGTACGGAGTCAGGTACTCAGACCATTGTTTCCGTAGGTATCGCCAATGGAACAGACGTGACGACGTTTGGAACGAGTTACGACACTGACACGGTCGTTTCAAGCGGAGTTACTTCCGGGGTCAGCATCACTGTCTACGGCACCAGCTACGATACCGACACAGTGGTTTCAACTGGTGTCACTGCCGGTGGCAGCGTCACCGTTTTTGGAACGATCCATGACACCGACACAGTGGTTTCAACAGGAGTTATTGCTGCTGAAAATGTAACCGTTTACGGAACGGAGTCGGGCACACAGACCATTGTTTCGACCGGCATTATTGCCAGTGAAGGCGTAACTTCGTTTGGTACGAAAGCCAGTCAGACGTTGATTACATGGGGCACCGTCATACCGCCGACGGCAACGGCGACCAACACGCATTCGGTGTCCATCCTGAGTCTCGCCAGCCCTGCAAGTGACTATGTGATTACGGTGATTGATCCACATCCTGTAAAAATTCAATTGAACATCTTCGGCGCACAAAACGCTTAATGAAAGTATTGGATGCGGAAGATGTCCGAAGTAACCGTGGCGGCGGCAGCGTCCGTTACGATGCACCAAAAATAGAAGTTTTTGGTGCCACTTGGCAAGTGATTTACGATTGTCAAAAGGTTCAGGGTGCTGAAAGGCGTTATGGTGTTGATCCCAAATGTCACAAAAGGATAAGGGCTGCTGGGAGTGGGATAGCCGTAATAGATAGGACTACCGATAACATTCATGTCCTGTCCGTTAACGTCGGCATTGGCATCGTCCCGATAACGCCAATCAAAAGTATACGGCCCAGTTCCGCCTGATGCTGTAGCCAAAACTGGATAACCGGTTGGGTGCTGAGCCGAAAAACTTCCCAAGCTGAGCGGCCAATACAGATAGGTTGTGCTGAGAGTGACTTTGAGCGGCTGTGGAACCCCCGTCATGCTCGTGTCGCAAGGAATTTCGTACAGTTGGCCGTTGAATGAAAAGCGCAGGATGTTGCGGGCGTACAAGTGTCCGTTGGTGTCATAACTGTTTCGCGGGACTGCGGTCATCCCGCCATGGGCTTCCCAATGACCAAGCTGGGTATGTGGAACCAAGACCTCGTCGCGAGTATTTTCGGCAGCCGCCAAGGCGGCGGGAGTAAAATCCGTAATCCACGTTGCCCGGCCTACCGTTTGCGGGTTCGCAATGTTGACTTGGATCGATCCGTTGGTAAAGGGTTGACCGGTTAAGGCTGTCAACGTAGCCGGAGCATAATAGATGACGCCATTTACAAGGAAAGTTACAACGTAGTTCCCGATGAGATCGCCGTTGGTGTTGGAATAAGTGGCATTGGGGAAAATGTTGATGCCATGGGCCAACGACATCGAGTCGTTGATATGCTGACTCAGATTGGCAGCAATGTCGTTCAACGTGAGTTTGATGTCGTTTAGCGCAGACTGTGTGATGATGTTTGTTTTGGCCATTATTTCTTTGTAGCTGATTTGAAAGCACTGACAACCAAAGTGCCGGTACTACTGATGACTGAGCCGTTGGCATTGCTGATAATCGCCCGGTAAAGTGCGGCGTCGCTGGTTTGGACATTTGTCAAGACCATCGTGGCTGAAGTCTGACCGCTCATGTTGTTGAAAGGTGTTCCGGCACCGATGGAAGTTAAAATGCTGTTTTGAATGGCAACGACGAGAACTTGAATCTCCAAGCTGACGGTGGCGTCGGCCACCAGTGCCACCAGCGATTGGGCATCCGTCAACGCAGTGGTGGTGGGAGCCAAAGTCAAGGAATTGGGCAGTTCGCTGACGAGGCGGGCTGAAATTTGTTTGGCCTTCGTCTGATTCGTGCTCTGGGGTGCAGTAAAACCGATCAGAGGAAGAGCGTAGATTGCTTTTTCAAGTGCTGCTCCTTGCGTCCGCAGTGTTTGTTGGCCCGCCAATCCTACCGGCGCGTTGCGCTGCCACTGATAGGCGACCGCCAGATTTGACAGGACGACGACGACAAACTGGGCTGTGTCGCCAATGCCCGCATTAACAAGGTTGACCGGCTGGGTGATAATGATCGGCGGCGAGTTCAATGACGTGTTGCTGCCGGTGGCATTGAGCGGCAGTGCCAATGGGATGGTGCTGCCGTTAAAGGTCAAGCCCAGATAAAGGGACTGCGTCGCAATGATGTTTTGTTGGACGATGGTTTGAGTCAGGTAGGTGATGCCGCTGGGCAGGAACAGATCAACTCCGCTGGGGCCTGCGCCATTTTCGTAAAACTGAACTTCAAAGACATGATTTCCTGCCGCGAGGTTGATGGTGCCGGTGCGCGAACGATAGCCGTGGTTCCCGCCGTTATTTACAACTTGTATGCCATCGATGAACAGGTAGCTGCCATCATCCGATCTCAAGTCAAAGGTGTAGTTGGTGGTGGTAGCGGCCACGATGATTCCCGTGATGTCTGCGCCGAATGCCTTGAGGCCGAAAGGATGCCATGCTCCGCCCAAGCTGGCATAAAACTGAATCGAAGTTGAGGTAAGCGAGCCGTAAAGATTCGTGAAGATAAGCGAAGTAACATGTTTGCTGGCCGCGTCGATGATCGTATGGCTGGAGACGTTTTTATAGACTTTGACGCTCAGGCTGACCGCAGTAACCGTGGATGAACTGACCGAATAAGGCACTGTATACACCTGCATCTGGGTGTGCTGGGCAAAGTCTTGAGTGGGGTGCGCAAAAACACCTGCGCCATAATCGCTGATGGTTTCAAGGGTTACGGTTTTCGCCGTATCGGTAATGATGGCGATGTTATTGCCCATGCCGGTGTTTGCTGGTTATTCGCGGGGTGGCTTGGCTAAGCGCCGGTCAACCGCTTCACCGGCGGGTTCCGGCTCCATTCCCGGTTCGGGTAGGGGAACTTCACCTGCTGGCGCAGGTGCAGTCTTTCCGGTCGGAGTGGGCGGCTCTCCTTCCGGCGCGCCGCCTTCTTCACGCGGCGGCATAGGAATGGGGAAATCACCTTCCTCGTCAGCGGCGGCTGCCGGGTGCTCCTCGCGGGCTTTCAAGTCTTCCTCTTCCTCGCCCGGCCCCGGCACCTTGTCCAAATAGTATGTCAGGATGGCGAGCAGTTCGTCGGAGATGGGATCGGCATGATCTTTTTCCAGCGCGTTGCGCACGGCCTCGATCTGGCCCATCGACAGTTCGAGCTTGTAGGTATTATAAGTTCCCTTGGTTTTGCTGAGCTTGATGTCACCCACTGGCGGCAGGTTATTCACGTCGCGCTCAACGGGTGGCTCACCGAGCGGTTCAGCAGGCGCTCCAACTGGTTTTTTAACTGGTTGCGGTATCGGCATAAATCTATTCTTTGTTCTCTTTAACTACGGATGAAAACCATTGTTTTAAAGAACGGCGAGATGGCAAAGGCGGACGATGAAGATTTTGAACGACTGAGTCGCCACAAGTGGAGTTTAACGACGGACGGCTACGCTAAAACCACGGTTTGGGATGCAGAAACGAAGCGCGATAAAACTGTGCTGATGCACATAATGGTGCTGGGATTTCCTGCATTTAGAGCAGATCATAAAAACCAAGACAAGCTCGACAATCGAAAATCTAACCTGCGGCCTGCAACGCGAACTCAAAATGCGGGAAATTCAAAAAAGCGCAGAGGCAGCAGCCGGTTCAAAGGTGTCAGTTTATTTCGCAATGGCAGATGGCACGCGCAGTTAATGACCACAGAAAATGGAAAAGCAAAGTGCCGTCATTTAGGGTACTACGGCGAGGAGGCTGACGCAGCACGTGCTTACGACGAAGCTGCCCGTAAATACTTTGGAGAATTTGCGGCGACCAACTTTTGAATACAGTTCTTTAACAGGAAATGAACCTCATAACTTTTGGCGAACCCATCACGGTGGCCTTCCGCAAAAGCGCCGGAGGCAGCACCGTCACTTTCGAGGCGGGCCGGGAATACCTGCTGGCCAATTCCCAGATCGAGCGGCTGTTGAAGGATGAAAATGTCCAACGCAAATCCTACAAGATTTCCAAGGCGGACATGCGCATCCCGAATTTCAACGTCCGGGCCGCCAAGAAAGGCGACCGGGTGCTGCTGTACAACGGTTCCGGCGGTTACGGCGACCAGATCATGACGTGGCCGGTGGCCCACCTGTTGGCCAAGTTTGGCTTTGACGTGCATATCCTGACTGATCCGGGCAACAATGTTTGTTGGTGGAATTTTCCGTGGATCAAGTCGCTCCAGACGATTCCCATTTTGTGGGAACATGCCAAGATGTTTGATCACTTTTGCATTTTTGAGGCGGTGATCAACATGGACGAGCACCAAGACCAAGGGCATCCCTTGGATGTCATGCTCAACAAAATCGGGATCGATCCGCAGACCGTTACACCGGAGGAAAAACTGGTGCGGCCTGTCTTTACTTACAGCGAAACGAGTGCGTTGCAGGGCTTTAAGGTGACCGAAAGAAAAGTTGCTTTGTACCAATTGGCCAGTGCCAACCCGGTGCGCTGCTATCCGCCCAGCGACAGCGCCTTTTTGATCCAAAAAATCGCCGAGGCTTTTCCCGACACCCACTGGCTGTGCCTGTACGATGAATTTGTCCCCAAAGCGTATGCCGAGATGCTCAACTGCAAGGAGTGCAAGGGTACCGGCATGGTTCCAGCGGCGGACAAGGGTGCAGATGAAAAAGCGACCAAGACGATTCAGTGCCCGGCCTGCGGTGGAACCAAATACCTTGCCAAAAACGTCGAGCCATTTTGTGCGCCAAATCTGCGCGAGTTGTGGGCGCTGACAGAGCACGTCAGCGTGGTGGTGTCGCCCGACAGCATGATGGTTCACGTGGCCGGAGCTTTCGGCACGCCGTGTGTGGGCATGTGGGGGCCGGTCTCGCCGGAGCGCCGGACATGCTACTACAAGGGTCATAACGCTATTTTTCACCGGGAGTTTTGCCCGCATTCGCCCTGCTTTGTGTACTCGGCGGCTTTTCCCAAATACTGTCCGCCGCGTCCGTCCGCCCGCACGACCTGCGATGTCTTGGCCGGAATTTCACCGGAGGAAGTCATCGAGATGGTCAAAAAAGTCAGGAGATAAAATGGAAACGATCTATGACTTTGTCATCCTGCTGGCCGGGGGCCACGCTTATGTCATTCCCCAGACGCAGGAACAGTGCAAGATATTGCACGCCAACATCGAAAGACTTTGCGCCGAAGCGCCGGATCGGTGGATATGTCTGGAGGACGAGCACCGGATCGCCCGCCTGCACCCCAAAGCCATCGCAGGCTGGTATTTTCAGCCCCACCAGAAGAGCACGCAGGAACAGGTGCTGGAACTGACCAAGCGCATGGAAAAGAAAATGCCTGATCCCGGCGAAGGCGAAGACTGGAAGCACGGTGAGGGATAAATTTTCCTATTGACAGATTCTGTTGCCGGTATACACTTTCAACATGACGCTTGCTGAATCAGCCCCACGTGAATTTACCGCCGGTGAATATAACGACACCGCCGCGTATCAATACCGCAACGTGGAGGTTGTTTCCGTACATGACTTTAATTGGCCGGGAACGCAGAAGAATGTCCATAAGTGGTGGATACTGGCCAACGGCAAGAAAGTGGGCTGGAACGAAAATCCTGCCCGTGGCTGGAGTTTCCCTGTCCTTTGACCATGAGAAAACCCATCAACACTCCCGCTGACCGCGAATGGCTTCGGAAGTTGTTCAAGCTGGTAAACACCAGAATCGCTCTGCGGGAAAAGCTGGCGTGGGCCATGCTGAGCCGGAACGAGAAACAGGAAAATGCCCTGCGGCTTGAACTGCGCAGCCTCGACCACGAAATCCAGCAGCACGAGATGAATCGTGAGCCAGTGTATGCCTGATGTCCTTGATAAAGCTGACAGCTATCCACCTTTTGTTTTGAAGCGCTGGATGCTGGAACTTGTCCGGTTTGAGCGCTCCGGCTTGATCATTTGGCTGGGCAGCCAAGACCCATCAGCCCTGTATTGGCCATCACGTTCTTTAAGGCGTGGTGACGCTTTACGAGAGTGCAACGCATTTGGTTGTTACCGGCCAAGCGGATGAAATTAACCAACTGGTTGAAGATTTTCAGTTCCGGCCTGACGGTTATTTTTACTCCCCCCTGTACGAGCGCTATCGCGTCACCAAGGGCAAGGAAGGCTGGGATGGCTACCTGCGGCCCCTTCAAAAGATGACCGGCACCGGCGCACGCATTCTTCGCGGGCGCAAACAGGAACTGATCGGCTTGTGCGGGGCGCATGGCTTCAAGGTCGACACGAAAAAGTTGCTGGTGTCCCCTTTCTCCGACCTGCGACTGGATGATGTTCCGGCGGACATCATTCGGGCCGAGTTCCATCTGGACGATCACCAGCGCCTGTGTATCCAGCGTTGGCTGATTTCCGGCATCGGCGTGAACAAGGTGACGGTGGCTGGGGGCAAGACCGCCACCTACGCCGGGGCTGCTGCGATGATCAAAAGTCGGTTCCCGGATGCGCGGTTCCTCTACGTGACGCCCGCTGAACGGCTGGTCAAGCAGGTCACCAAGGAGATGCGGAAATTCCTGCCCGGCTGGGACATCGGCCAGTTTGGCGGCGGCGTGCGCCAGCATCACGCCAAGGACATGGTGGTTTGCACCGTGGCCATGCTCAATCACCATTACAACGCCCTGAAGGGTAAAAAGTGGTTCGAGACTTTTCTGGCCCTGTTGTACGACGAAGTTCATCACTGTGGCTCCAAGACCTCCCAGAAGATCGTGCTGGCCATCCCAGCGTTCTTTCGGCTGGGGGCCTCGGACTCGGTCAAGGAGGACAACTCGACGCGTCACAACGCAATCTTGGGCCTGTTTGGCTCCATCCTGAACGAAGTCCACGCTGCGCCCTTGATGGAGCGCGGACGGCTGGCCAAGCCCCACATTTACATCGTCGACCGGCCTGAGTGGAACAACCGGCTGCGCGAGGTCAGCTATACTCCGTCAGGGCAGAGCAAGGCGTTCGTGCTGATGGACGGCAAATGGGAAAAAGCAACGTATGTTGGCCCGGTGTGCGAGGAAGACGAGAAGGGCAACATCAAAACGCGGCCAGTCAAGACCGCCGAACAGGGCGATGACGGTGAATGGATCACCGTGGACGAGCCGATCATCCTTCAAGGGTTGCACCGGATTCAATTTGAGGGTGAGGAAGAGGAGCACGAGGTCGAATCGCGCTGGTGTTTGCTCGACCGGATGTATGACCGTTGCATCATCCAGTATAAGCCCCGCAACGATTTGATCGTCCAGTGGGCCAAGGCGTACTCGGATATGGGGTTGCCAACGCTGGTGGTTTGCACCCGCACCCTGCACATCTACATTTTGGAAGCTCTCCTGAAAGCCCAGATCAAGCCTGCGCTGGTGGACATCCTGTTTGGGCAGGATACCCCGGCCACGCGGGACAATCGGTTTGAATGGTTCCGCAGCACACCGGGCGCAGTGTTGGTGACGCCGCTGGTCAAGGAAGGCGTCTCCATCAACGAAATTCAGGCCGGGGTGATTGCCGACTATGTGTCGGATTGGGAAGTGGCCAACCAGATCATCGGGCGGTTCCTGCGGAAGAAGATCGGGCCGGACAACCGGGCGCACATCACGTGGTTCCGTGACCGGCAGCATCCTGTGTTGCGCCGGGGTTGCAACTCCGTGTTCCAGCAACTGGAAAAAATAAAAGGGTATACGTTTTATGATCCGGCTCCGACGCCAGAGGAATGGCGGCAGGCCCGGCTACAGGAAGTTTCTGGTGGTTAGACCTCGACCTCGACATTGTCGTAAATTCTTATGGCTAGTCGGCACTGTTCAAGAAATGTCGGTCGTATCCGGTCACAGGTTTCAACCACCCAATAAATGTAGCCGATGTTTGCTTGGGCAACTTCGGATATGCGCGTTCCTTTGTATTTTCCAAAATGAAAAGTAGGATCAGTAAAGCGCTGTTGGGCTTCCAGTCGTTCCACCGCCGCCCGTTCTTCGGTCATGGTGATTTTGTGAACGCGGTTGCTTTCGTACTCCAAGAAGGTGTAATCCAGCAAAGCTTTTTTGAAAGCTTCCCAGTCGACGATAGCGTGGCGTAGCCGATTAAAAGCCGTGTTGGCTTCATGTTCAGGCGTACGAATGTCCAACGCTAAACGCAATAACTTTATCTGTGTTTCAGCGTTCACATGGATTTAAGAACGTCACAACTTATTTTTTGTTCTCCCTGAGCATGGAAAATTCAAACATAATCGTACACAAAAAGCGTGATGTGCCCTTCACCATGGTCTGGAACGACATCTGGGATGCCCGGTTGTCTTGGAAGGCCAAAGCCATTCTCGGTTATTTGATCGGAAAACCGCAGGGCTGGCGCATCCGGGTTGGTGATTTAATCAAGCGCTCCACTGACGGGGAAACATCTGTCCGTTCAGGATTGATTGAATTGCGAATGGCCGGATATGCCCTGCTGGAATACATTCGAGATGCCAATAATCGCTTAAATGGTTCAGTATTAAAGGTTAGCGATGAGCCTATGTTTATAAATCGACCGGAAAATCAGGCGCTCCGTATCCGGGTTTTACGAGTTTCGGAAAACCCGGAACTCGGAAAACCCGGAACTCGGAAAACCCGGAATCCAGAAAATCGAAAGCATAGTAATAAGGATGTGGTAGATAGCTCGATGCCTTATCAAGAGGCTGGCGCTTCGGCTTCGCGAGGCGAAGCCTCATCACCATCACCATTACCAAAAGGCGCTGCGCGCCGGACTGGTGCTGTTAATGGTAAACCGACTTCGTCGGTCATGCCGCCCGCTGACGCGGTCGGGGAAGACGAGGATTTTGAGTTGCAGGAAAACGGGAAGGCCCTATTGAACCTGTGGAACGAGTACTATCCCAAGGTGTTCAAGCGAAGTTACCGGCATACCAAGGACGATCTGGTGGCACTCCAGTACTTGGCGGAAGAAGCTTCCGGCTATGAGATGATGGGATTTATCCTGTCTGCGTGGTCGTTCAAGCGCAAACCGGAAGGTGAATTTGACCCATACTTTTACTGTACCCGGTATTCCAGCCGTCCACGGGACATGTGGATGACCAGCGGAAAAGACGGGATCAGCAATTTGGATAAAATGAGACGGGAACAAAGTTGGCGAAGCCGCCCCGAACAGATCGAGTTCGGTTACAAATGGTTTGAAAAGACCCAAGGAAAGCAGGCCACGCCCGCCGGTAGTTAAGGCAATGGTTTTTTACTTGAAAGATGGCCGTGCTGTTTTGATCGATGACGAGGATTTTGAGCGGGTATCGAAATTAGCGTGGCACGCCAGCAAAGACGGTTACGTCATGCACAAAAAAAAGCATGAAGGCAACCGAGTGGAAACTGTTTACTTGCACCGGTTTGTCCTGAATGCTGCGCCCGATTGCAAGGTTGATCACAAAAATCGTAATCCTTCGGATTGTCAAAAGCACAATCTGCGGCAAACAAATAGCTCGCTTAATCAAGCCAATTCCAGCAAACGGCGAGGTACCTTGTCGTCACGCTTCAAAGGAGTATACTTTTACAAAGCATACGGTAAATGGAAGGCTCAGTTAGGCTTTAGTGGACAACGTTTATTTTTAGGTCATTACACCGATGAAACGGACGCAGCAAAGGCATATAATGCTGCGGCTAAACTGTGTTTTGGTGAGCACGCAAATCTTAATCCAATATGAAATTAAAACAGGCCGATATTGACACGATTGCGCAGCGGGCCAATTTCTTTTTCAATATCACGTGGGCCTACCACACGTTTGATGAATCGGTCGTATACACCGGCGACGGCGTTGACGATCTCGACCGGCTGATCGTGCAGATGGCCGCCGGGACGCGGCCCTCGGCCCAGTTTCAGGTGGACGTGGGAATGCAGTACAGCATTTACAAGCCCTTTGACCTCGACGATCTGGTGGCCATCCGGGCAGCCTACGTCGCTTTTTACGGGGCGGTCAACAAGCCCAACGCCTACCTGCCGGAACGGTCGAGTAACATCCAAGTGCCGCAAACGGCGGTAGCTGTATCCAGCGGTGCGACCAACGTGGCTGAGTAAACATGAGAATCAAACTCGAACAGCGCTGGATTGACCGGCTGTGCCAACTGCCGGAATCCGGCATGGGCTATCAGCGGGTCGACCTGCGACTGGCGGACGGGCGCACGATGATCAACGTGCCTGTCTTCAACGCCGAGGAAGCCGAATTGCCGGAGGATTGGGCCGATGCCAAAATCGAGGATGTTTCTTTGCACCATGACTTGCACGAAGCGTGGGAAGAAGCCACTTCCGACTTTGTCGACCGATACGACCGGAACCTGCACGAGCTTGCCGAGCTTTTGAAGCAGAGCGGCGGCAAGGGCCGCGTGCCGTGGAAGAAAATTCCCGCCGCCCGCCTGAAACGCATCTGGTTGGATTACGGCAAGACTCTGTCGGCCACGACCAGCCGGGAAGGGATCGTCCGCGACGAAAAGGGCCTCGAAGAAATCGCCGACACCATCTTGGACAACATCGCCCGCCTGCGCGCCGCCACCGAGATGATGGGTCACACGTCGGTTGACGCCCGCCAAATGCTCGACGATATGGGCTATGCTTTCACCGATCAAGAGTGGGATGATTGGATGACCAACTACTTCACCGATGAGCGCGGCAACTGGACGCTGAGCGATTATGGTCTGCCCAAGCTCGAAGCCCTATACGCCAAGATTTATGGCGCGGAGAGCGCGGAGGAAAAATTGCGGGCCATTGATCAAGCACTCCACGTCGTTCATCAGCGTAGTGATCTGGCCGCCCTGTTTGTGGAAGGCGGCAGCGAAACCTTGCGGGAGATTTTTGATCAGGGCGGTTACGTAGCGGAGCCAGAACCGGTCAAGGAAACGCGGGAAGAACCCGCCGAGGAATTTGACCCGGACATGCCGACACACAAGCTGGCCAAGGACTTTGCCCTCGGTCTGGACAAGCGCGGCGAAGAGCGCATCAAGGAGTTGGAGAAATTTAGCCAGTGGCAAGGCGGCGATTGGGTGATTCCGCACGCCTATATTGGCTATGAGGCTGATTTCGATAACCAAGCTAATCACGGGTACTTCAAGGAAAAGTATCCATGGTTGCGCGCAGCGGGGCAGACACTGGGATTCGACGACACCAAATTTCCCGAAGAGTACGACAGCTTTGAACTGTTCATCGGCCAGATTGACCAGACGGAATGGGAAAGCTTCATCGAAGATGTGGGCGCTGTATACAATGGCATCTGCATGGACGACGACAAGGCCATGGAGTTGGAAAACGAAGAGTCCGCCCAGTCGATGAAGGCTTACTGGCTTCCTGAAATCAAAAAACGGCTGTTGGTTGATCCGCGCTTTCAGGAGCCGGAGTTGCAGAAAGAAATTCCCCAGTTGACCACCGATGATCTCTGGAAGTTTGCCCACGAATACTACATCTACCCGGAACGGGAAGGCTACGGCAACGTTACCTTTGACATTGAACATATCGTTAAAAAAATTCAGCCGGAGGACATTCTGGGTGTTGGCAAGCCGCCGAAGGAACACCCAGAATTCAAGTTCGAGTCGCACCGGCTGAACGAAGCCGATCCTGATGACGTTGATCCCCGTGCCTACCTCGGTCGCGTGTCCACGTATTGGGGTGTTGCCTATGACGGCACAGATGACAAACCGGGGTGGACACCGCAGCCACATTGGCACAGCGTGCCTAAAAAACTGGTTTGGTACACCGGCGATCCATGGGATCGCTGGTCGTTCTACGCTGAAGACGCCAAGCAGTTTAAGTCGAAAGAGGCGGCTGACAGTTTTATCAATGTTATTGCCGCCGATAAAAAAGACTGGCCGAATAACATGGTTGCGGCTCCGTTGCCGGAATTCTGGCAGGAGGCCGTTGACCCGGATGCTGTTGACCCTCGTGCTTACATGCGCGGTATTCAGCCTTATTTTGGTATTGCTCTTTGGACAAAAGGTTCGGCCAGCGAAGGGCGTGTTTGGTATACAAATGACTCGTGGGATGAGTGGTCAGACGATCCAAAAGATGCCAAAAAGTTCGCCAGTAAAGCAGAAGCTGATCGCTTTTTGGAGTTGAACTTCAGTAAAGCAGCGCTCCAGCCCGGCAGGTTCAACACCATAGATATTGAGATTTTACCCGGTCTATGGCAGGAAGCGCTCGATCCTGATGTGGTCGATCCCCGCGAGTACCTGAGATCGGTTAGCAACCAGCACATCATCAAGCATCCAACGCTAACGCCGGATGCGTGGTGGAAGAAAAATCTTGGCTGGATTCATACCCGCGACCGGGCCAGCCGTTTTCCCACGCCGGAGGCGGCGCAGGAATTTGCCCGCAGCGGTGAGTTTGAAGCGGGTTACTGGGATCGTGAAAAAGAAATCATCATTGAGCCGTGGCTGCGAACGGCGGTGGCAGAATCCGACCCGGATGTGGTCGATCCCCGCGAGTACCTGAAGCACCTGCGCCGGGGCTATGTGGCGCGGGCGCAGGCCAAATTGCCCGGTGAACGGGGCGGGCTGGAGCCGGTGTCAGTCTGGTTTAACGACAAACCGTGGGGCTGGTGGGCTTCTGCCTCCGGTGCAAAAGTTTTCGACAATCCGCAGGAGGCTGAGCGGGCACGGATGACGCTGCCCAAAGACAAGCAGGCGTTGATGGTGGTTGAGCCGCACGAAGAAATTGTACAGGAAGCACTCGATCCTGACGCGATTAGCCCGAAAGAATACCTGAAGCATCTTAGCCGTGGAAGTATCATCAAGCTCCTCAAATTAAACGGGGAAGTGAAGTATTATGACAGCGATCACGGACAATGGTGGACACCTGATAAATCCAAAGCGCACGTTTTCAAATCGGAGCAAGAAGCCAAAAAGCTGGTAGCGGAAATGAGCGTTGTAGGCGTGCATTCTATCAGCGTTATACCGGTAGAAGAGATTATGCAGGAAGCGCGCATACAGCGCAAGCAACTGCCGCCGGAGGAGGAAATTGATTACAAGAAATGGGCGTTGCACGGCGGTTACGACTCCGGCACTGAAATTTATTCGGACGCCAACGTGCGCATCTTCCGGCCCAGCACCATGGAGACGTGGGAAAAGTACATGGTGCGCCCCAGTCGTGACTGGGCAAGCTTTGAAGAACCCGGCCCGATTTTCATCGTCATCCCGGCCAAAGGCAAGCCGTGGGCTTTTCGCGAGTACTATGACGAAATTGTAGAGCTTAACAATACCGGAGGTCACTACAACACGCCCATTCATCAGTTGCTGAAAGACAGCGCTGAAGGTGCGCGAGTAGGGCCGGTCATGGCGGCGTATTACAAAAAGAAGCTCAAGCAGGATTTTGACAAATACTTCCCGTGGGTGTTCGAGTTTGGCGGGTTAAAAGCTGTCCGGGGTTATCTGCACCGGATCAAGCCCGGTGACAACGACGCGATTGACAATGCCATTGCCATTTACGCCGCCGAAACGGGTAATTTGGCTCTGGCGTCCAAATTCTTCATGTATCCAAAAGAGTTGATGAGCAAGAAGGGTGTTTGGATCGGCGTCGATGACTGGCAGAATTTGACCAAAATGTTCAAGGATACGCGGGAGGCTAATTACCAAAAGTCAGCCGAACAACTGTTCGGCGGTGAATCCCAAGACTGGTTTTACTGGTTGTGGGAAACGCCGGTGGATGTGGATGACGTTACCAAGTATTTGACGCCAGAGCATTTTAAACAGCTACGCGAAGCATTGGTGGGGCGTAGCATTCTGATCGACGGCGAGCCGTTGTTGCTCCGGCCCGAAGTACTCAAGGATCACGCGGATACGGACATTGTGGAATGGCTGGAGCATTCGGACGAGTATAGCGACGGCGGCGATCTCGATGACATTGTGGACGCGCTGAAGACAGCCATCCGTCGGGCTTTGGAAACGATTTACGAAGACGCCTATACCAAAGGCTACATGGGTGAAATCGAGGATGCCTTCGGCTCAAAGCACAAGTGGATCAAGATCGGCGGCAAGGACAAGCTGGGTTTTCAAGTTCCGTGGTCGAAGGTACGGGAAAACATGAGTTTTTATGAAGAGGAAAACAACGAGCGCTATAGCGGCGATCTGGTGGACTTGATGATCGACTACATTCCCAAGTTGGAACCTAACGATGAATACCATGGCAGCTTGAGCGATGAACCCGACACGGTCAAAGAAGCCCTGTCCTATGAACTGGGCGAGTTGGAACCGTTGACGCTGCCGGAAAACCGGCCCGATCCCCAGCAGCCGGAATTGATCAGTGGCTTGCCCACAGGCAAAAAGCTGCATGTGGTTGTCTACAATGAACACTATCCTGATGGCGCGACGGTGACGATGAAGGATTACGACTGGCAAAAGCTCAAAAAGGAAAAGCCGCAGGAAACCAGCAAGGAAGCATGGGACGCCTACGCGAAGGAGCACAATATAAAACCGAAGTCACTGACACAGGAAGGGCTTGAGCCGGATGATGTATCGGCCAAAGAATTTGTGGGTAACTTGCCTGTAAACTATGTCATAAGGCAGCGCGTTACCCAGCCGGGTGGTGAGTCCATTGATTACTGGCGGTCACAGGGTGGTGGCTGGACGACTTTGGCTGATGATGCTGAAAAATTTACGGCCAGAGCTTCGGCGGAGCAGGCGGTTACTGATTTTACCGGATTTACGGTCAGCCACAAACTCAACGTCAACACCGTCATCGAGCCGGTGTACGAGTCTACGGTGCAAGAAGCAGTTGATCCTGATGACATCGATGCGAAGCAATTTCTGGCTAAAATACCAGTGGCCTACGTGGTGATGCAGCACTGGCAATCGTCGGTGCGCTCCCACACCAATTATTGGCACAGCGAAAGAGGTTGGGAGCGGACTCCAGAATTGGGGGAGCGCTATCCCACACGGCAAGAAGCGGAACGCGAATTAAAAGTGGCACGGTCATTTGGCACTTCCGCCGATGAAAATAAGTGGGGTATAACGTTTGCCATTGAACCGGTTTACGAATCTTTGGTGGAAGATCAAAAGTTTGAAGTGCGGCAGGTGCCCATCACGCAATTGGAGCCGAGCGAAATTCATCCTGACAAGCCCATTGACCCGGCGGTTTTTGAACAGGGCTGGCCCGCCGGAATGCCGCCGCTGTTCGTCTTTGAAGGCCGGGGCGCATTGTCGCTCCAAGACGGCCACAATCGCTGGCAAGCGGCGCTGGAAGCCGGATTGAAGGCAGTGCCGGTGGTGGCCATCCCGTGGACGCTGGCGGAGCAGTGGTACGAAGAAGGGCTTGACCGGCTGGATATGCGCGACCGAGTGTTTGCCCAGCTTGGTATTCGTTTGTCGGAGGCCGCCGAAGGCGCGGTGGTTTACCGGGAAACTGATCCAGAGGAGTTGGATAAACTGGGCGTCGTCACGGAATTTTCGGACAACGCCTTCGGTGATTTTGCTTATCCCGGCACTCACTACTTGATTCTCAAAGATGGCGCGCCGGTGGGCTGGTTTCAGCAGTTAAACGACGGTGTGCTTCAGGTGATCGAGGTAAAACCTGAATTTCAAAAGCAGGGAATCGCCACGGAAATCGTGCATCAGCTTTACGGCGACGAGGAGTTCCGGGTGTCTGATCCCAGCGAAGAAGGGAAACGGCTGTTTAAAAGATTTCCCAAGCATGTGGTCGAAGCTCGACTGGAAGAAAGCCACAGCTATGCGGTGACGTTGATCAAGCTGCCCCGCCAACTGGCTGACTTCGTTGTCAATTGGGGCAAGGTCAATATCGCGGAGGACTGGTTGTATACAGAGGAAGATGATGACAGCTATGGCCGCGAGCTTGAGCCGCATGTTACGGTCAAATACGGATTGACCGCAAATCAAGTGCCCGATGAACTGCGGAAGATTACCGCGACGACGCGTCCATTCCCCGTCTTCTTTGAGAAGGTGTCCCTGTTTGACACCAACCCGGATTACGACGTGGTCAAGCTCGACATCGATTCGCCGTGGCTGTCCGATCTCAATGAGCGCGTGTCCAAGCTGCCCAACGAGGACAAGCATCCGGTTTATCACCCGCACTGCACCATCGCCTACGTTAAAAAGGGTGTCGCCACCAAGCTGGCCGGTGCTGATCCGTTTGCTACCAAGGAGGTAAAGCCGCAGTTTACCGCCGCTGAAATGGAATTCAAAGGCGCGTGCGAGCAGGACGACGATCCTGACCGGGTGGTTGAAGTCATCCGGTTCAGCACTCAAAAGGAGCCGCAAGCCGAGGCAGTGCAGGAGCGCGTTGTTGCTGCTGCGCTAAAGATAAAGGGAAAGGTTTATACCGGTGTTTATCATCCTGATGCCATGTGGGATGCTTGGGACAAGGGCGCTTTTCCGAAGTACAAGACGATGGATGCGTTTCAGATGGCGTGGGAAGACGGAAAGATACACGCCGACGAAGAGGGATTCGTCACCAGTACCGGTCGGTTTATTGGCCGGGAAGAAGCTTTCGACATCGCAGCCAAGGCGAAGCAGATCGACCCGAAGCAGCTTAAAAAAGAGGGAGGGTTGAGTTTTATGCCCGGTGATACGCCGGTTTTGGACGCCGGAGATGCGATGTTTGAAGCACTTGATCCTGATGTCATTGATCCAAAGGAATACGCGCACAAAACACCGCTTGAATATGCCGTTAAGTTGGTTGGGCCAAAAGGGGAAGACTGTGGCTACTTAACCCAGCAAGGTGTACTGCATCTAAATCCGAGTTGGATGGGTTTGCGCAGTCTATTAAACCTTCAGAGATTCAAATATGGAAATAGGTACCATACCCACGTTAAACCTGGTTTCGCAGTACAGATTTTAAGGCGTCCACGATTGAAAGAGGCAGCCGATCCTGACGACGTTAATCCACGTGAGTATTTGAAAGGTGTTACTGCAAAATACTTTGTGGTCATAAGAGCGCGGGATATGATGCCTGCTTATTATAGTGAGCGGATGAACACATGGACGTGGAATAAAGAAGATGCGACTCCATTTGACAGGGAAATCGCTATTCGAGTTGCCGAAGAATTGACTTTTACGGAGCGCGATCATGTGGAAATTGAACCGGTTACTGAAGCGCTTGATCCTGACGCCATTGACCCCAAACAATATCTGAAAAAAGCTGTGCGCTGGCCGTGTGCAAAATGCGGACGGGATTTGGGCGCGCCGGAAAGTGTGATCCGCGAGTACTTCAGCAGGCATGGGCATGACCCGGTTCATTCGCTGGGTCATTACGATGCGGAGGGTTCGTTCGAGCCGGATACTTCCGTGACCTTGACGGCTGAGCTTCATGGTTATGATCTGGCTGATGACAGTGATTCGTGCGCGGCTTGCGGAACCAGCACCATGGAAAAAATACAGGAAGCGGTTGACCCGGATGCGGTTGACCCCAAACAGGCTTTGAAAAATGTCGATGTCCATTATGCTATCCGTAAAATCGGGAATCCAAAGTTGCCTCCGTGGTGGTGGAACAGCCAGTGGGGTTGGGGTGCCCACCGTGCTCGGCAGCGTTTCGACAGCAGAGTTGAAGCTGACGACATGATTCGTGAGCGGGGTTTGCAGGGTGTAGGGGAAGTGGTGCCGATTATTGAAGAATCCCGCACGCCCGATCCCTTTGGCGGTCTGCCGTTTCCAACGGATGCCAGTCAGGTGATCAGTTATTTGCGGAAAAAACGGCATCGTCGCCCTGCCGTGCTGTAGGGGGCAGACGATGGTAATTAGATTGTGCTCGGCAATTTAAACGAAGATTTCCTGTATGACCGCCTGCCGCAAGGAGTCATCGACCTTGACGAAAAGGGGCTGATTCAGGCGGTGGTCGGCGGTATACAAGACCGTCTGGAAGACCTGCGCGCCTATGGCAAAAACATGCAGCAGTTCTTTGCCGTCAATAATTTTCCGCAGACCGGCAGCAACGTGGTGCTGGTCGATCTCCAGAGCAACCAAGGCAAGACGTATACGCGTTCCTTGGACATCCAGACCGACACTCCGGCGGATGGCACGGCAGCGTTGGACGCATGGGTGGCGGCCCAGCTTGGGTTGGATGAAACAGACATCATCGACGCCCGCTACGGGATGGACTTGCTGCGGCTGGTCGACATCAACACGCTGGATTATCTGGCGCAGACCGTTGGCGCAGTGTTGTACCAGACTTCGATCATTCCCTCCAGTCAGGTTCAAACCGAACGGCAACAAATCATCAGGACGTACTTCCCGCGCCTGCAAATCAAAGGCACGGAAAGAAGCTTCGACGCGCTGGGCCGGATTCTCGGCTTCGATGATGTGCGCATGACGCCGCTATGGAGCCGGGTGAGCGTGCGCCAGCCCAATGACATCGGCGCTGCCGCTAATGACCCGGATTTTGCAACTGAACCGGAGTACATTCCGCAGCAATCTTTCAGCCCCTTCTATAATCCGCTGAAAACCAATGACGGCTCCTTTTACACGTGGACGGGCACCGTTAACAGCGGGACGAACAGCACTCAATTTTATACGCAAGCGGTCAATGATTTCAGTCCCTTTGTCGAAACGATTGTGTTGGCCGTCCAGCATGGCACGGTGGTTGATCCCGCCAACGGCACCTATGCTTTGGGTTCTTCGGGCACGGACAGCCTCGGTGGGCCGCACAAAAAGGCGTACGTTGATCCCGCCGGAGCCGGTGTCCGTTTTCAAGCCATTGCCGAAGGCGCTGATTTTAACGGCATGGTGATCAGCGTGGGGACGGATAGCACCGGCACCAACAAAATTCTGTCCATCACCGACCGGTTGTCGGCCATCAAGTACCGCAGCAGCTATTTTGATCTGGCCATCACGGCTTATCCCGACAAAATCGAAGAGGTCTTCGGATCAAGTTCGGCCCAGCGCAACAAGGACTTGGCAGCGACCCCGGCACTGACCGCAGACGGAACAGCGGTTTCGCCTTATCGGCCATGGATTGGTGGTTCAGTCACCACCGGCTTAACTGTGCGGGACTGGTTAACTATGGTCGGCACCACGCCCAGCGTGATTACTCCCCGTGTGGAAGCCTCGGCGGTGAATCGCCAATTGAACATGAATGGAGTTACGGCTGCGGCGACACAGGTGACACAAGCACTGGAAGAAGTGCGGGCGGCCACGCGTTTTCCACGAAAGTCTTTGGGTGGTATGTTATTGCAGGACACGGCAGGCTACGCACCTGACGCATCGCCGATTGTCATTGCTTCCAGCGGGACAGTCATTCAATTGATCGTAGGGTATACGCTTACGGAGAGAAACACTCAGGTTGATTTTGGCACGGTTTTCAACTCAGGCACCAATTACCTTAATTTCTTCTATACCAATGTCAGTACTGGGCCTGTTTTAGTTACCGAGATCATTGTAACCGGAGACCCGTACAGCGTGTACTATATCAATCCTCCAGAGGATCAACCGCCTCATACGCTGGCTCCCACTGAAACTATTGAATTGACCATCGCCAGCACTTCTACGTTGGTGGACGTAAGCATACCCGGTGCTTTAAGCCTTATTTATAACGCAGCGGATTCGCCATTTACGGTCACTTTGACCACGTTTTTTACTCAGGCCAGCTAAACTTTAAAATGAGCCAAATCATCGTCATCAACTATTCGCGGCCCCAAGAGCTTGCTTTGGTGCAAGGACACGTTGAGCGTTTCGGAGCGGACGTGGTGCGGGTCGTGACGAACATGGAGACTGATTTTCAAAATGTCTGGAAGTTTCCGACTATGGACAAGAAGAACGTTGAGTGGACAAAGCGTTTCTTGGAAAAATTCTTGGCCGAAGACGCAGATACCATGATCAAGATTGACCCAGATACGGTCATCAAAATACTGCCGTCTATGCCTGTGCGGGCGGAGGCCGCCGGAGATTTCCGAAAATCGAATGTGGGCTGGATTTGGTTTGGAGCCTGCCAATACTATCGGCGGACGGCGGTGACCAAGATTTTGGCAGATGCGAAGTATACGGGAATGTGCATGTATCAGGACATGGCTTTGGCTTCGAGTGTTGCCCGGTGTGGTCTGCGCGCCTACAATATGCCGGAAATAAACGGTTGGAGCCGTGGCGATGAAGATGCTTTGGTTGTTCACCGGGGTTTGTCGGATATTGACCGCCTGCCCGGCGGCTGGTGTACCTTGAAGTAAAGTTATGATTCTAATAGGAACTTCGGCTGTTTTGCCTGATTACGTCGCAACGCTTGACATTGTTACCAGCAGCGGTGTTACGCACACGGTAGCTGAAGTCGATCCGCAGAATCCCAAGCTATACCGCTACAAAGGGGTTGATTTTTCGGGCACTTTCGATTTCAACAGCGGAGTCTATTTCTTCGACCTCGAAAACGCGTCGATGGGCACCAACATTGTTGCCCACTACACGCTAATTTCCACCGAAGTTATTCGGCCCGAACCCACCAGCATCCAAAAACTCACCGGCAGTATCACTTATCTGGCCCGGCCCGAAGATGCCCAAGGTACGGAATTTGTTGATGAAGTCAGTGATGAATATCCGTGGCGGCGTGGTTTCGTTGGCGGCGGTGAACTGGTGGAGTTGGACACCTACATCACCAGCACCCCCGACGTGGCCATTGACGTGGTTGGGGACACAACAGCGGTGCGGGCGCATACTGGCGTTGACATCGAGGTCATCGGCATTCCTTCCGTGGCGACCGGCGTCCTGCGTCTGGCGTATCAGGACATGCCGACCAACCAGAATTACGCACCCAGTCGTCTGGCCGTCGGTTACACCGGTGTCTTCAAAGACTTGTCTACATTGACCACAGCGGAAACTGATTTCCTGAACAATGAAAATGACTGGGAAACTTTATTCGAGCCGGGTTATGCCGTTTACCACATCGGTTTGGCGCAGGGAGTTTTGGTGGGCGACCTGCCGAAGTTCTTTGGCCCGCATCATCGGGACGGCATGGTCGGCTGGATGGCATTTAACGAGCACCCCGAAGATGATTTGACCGTGGTCGATCACAGCAGCATCAACAGCACGGCAGTTCTGGTGGGCATTGATCCACAAGACCGGCTTTGGAGCACCGAACGCGGCTGGTACCTCAACCTCGAACAATCTGGCACGGTGATCTTCAATGCTTATCGCGGAGTGGTCGACGATCAGAGTATGTCGTTTTGGATCAATCCGTCTGCGGTGAGTGGCAGCGGAGTGACGACGATTCTTGAGTATGGCCCGCTGTCCTTTGATCTTGATAGCGCTGCCAGCCAGATTCTGGCTTATGTTGGCACGAACACCGTCTCTGGCCCTGCCCGGCAATTGATTGACACCAAGTCAGCGTCAGCCGGACAATGGACATTCTTCTATATGCGAAAGTCCAGCAACACGGCGGTATTTGGCTGGGGTGGCGAACTGAGCATGTCGGCGAGCGAAACGACGGTCACCACTGCTGGATCATATATTGCGGCAACTCCTGACGATACGACGGTCATGTTGCAGGGCGCTGCGCTAAGCTTCGGTTTCCATGACCTGCGCATCTGGGATAAATTCAAGAGCCAAGCCGACATGGATTTGGTGCGCTACCACAGTCCGACACCGACGATCTGCACCTATCGCCCCGGTTTTATCCAGACGGTCAACAAGCGAGATCGGTATGGCTTCCGGGTGTTGCCGAACGGTTTTGTTGCCACGGACATCATGCCTGCGTGGCTCCGCACGGTGCGGATGGGTATGGTGCGCCGGTATGACAGCACCGGCGCGTACACGGGCGAATCCCGCTTCAAAGAAGTGGGTTTGGGCGGTGGGCGGCCTCTGCCTGTCCCTTATCTGCTGGGCAATCAGTTCACGGCACTGACGGCGGCGGGTACGACTGTGATGGCGACTACCCACGGCGAAGTGCCCGGTTACAATGCCGCGTGGCTCAATGACAGCTATGCCGGTACCTATGCAATTTTGGAGACTCCTGCCGGAGGCGACGGGATTACGGCAGATTATGTTTTCTCTGGCGCAGACACGCCGTTTCCCAATCTTATGGTGGAGACCAATCCCAACCGGGATGTCATCTGGGTGCAAGGCGATAGCGGCGCTGTATACGAAGTGACGTTGTTCGGCAGTTTGACGGACACTTACTTGGTATCAGCGCGCATTACTCGCGAGCGCAGTGACGCCGATCTCAAAATCAATCGCATCCTTCAGACGTTCAATAGCACGGGCAGCGTCTTTGCCTTTACGGCTCAAGGGACGATCTTCCCGAATCAGTTGCAGGTTACTGTCAGTTCCGGTTCTATTATTTCTGTCGGCACCGACGACGCCACCGGCGCTGTCTCGGTGCTGACGAATGGAACCACTGTGGTTAGTATTCTGCATCCGCTTGATTTGCGTGACGCGGAGGTTCCCACGGGAGCACAGGTAATCTTGGCGGATACCACCCTCGGCGCGATTTTGTCGGTGACGACCGACGGCACCGTCTACCAGACAGCGTACACGGGTACTTTGACCACGCCGCCAGTGTACATGTACTTGAATCAGCGGATTGTGGCGGCGGCCTCAAACGCATGGACGCAGTGGACGGACAACACCAACAGTGCTGCCTTTGGCAATCTACAAGTGCCGCCGGTAGCGGCATTGGATCAAAACGGAGTTCTTGAATTTGAAGACAGCGGCGTGCTGCTGGCGGGTATGTACGAACTGGACGTGATCAGCGGCAACATCGGCAATCCTGATGCTGATTTTCGGGGTTTTGATGTTCAAATTACCATCAACGCCACGACGTTTCAGGGAGTGTTGCTCAAAGGGGAAACTGGATACAATGTTACCGGCACGGATACGTTCCGGTTCACATTGGCGGATGGAGTGGTCGGTGATTGGCTGACTTCATTCCAATGGACGAATGCGTACTCCAATCCACAGCGGGGACAGGCGCGACAACTGGCAATCTTCGGCTATCAGTTGCGGCGGTTAACCACCGAACTGTACCGGGTTGAAATTGCCCCCAGCGGTTCAGTGCCGCTGCTTACTCAGCTTACAACATCATGATTACAGACGCAGATGGAACACCGGGCGGTTGGTTTCAGACAATCAACAGCTACGGTACGGTCGTCCAGATGGAGCACGAATCGCAGGTTTATTCGGCCAACGATACGATTGCCAGCTTTAATCCCCTCAGCGAAGTGTTGACCGGCAACACCGGGGAGCGCACGGAGGACATCATTGCAGGGACGGACGTTGTTATCAGCGATGCGGGCACACTGGATTTTCCGACGTTTGGCAGTGTCATTGCCGTCTTGGTCAATGGCACGGGAACCAACCCCTTCCAAGTGGGAGCTTTGGTTTCCTTTGTCATCTCGCCGACGCCCAGCACAGGCACTCAGATTTATTCGTATGTCTGGCGCTTTTGGGACGGCACCGTCTTGGTCACGGTCACTCCTTTCACGCCACCGGTGGCCATTAACATCGGTGGTGATCCCACGACTGGCGAGCTTCACTATTCGGTGATGCCGGTTCAAATTGACGGGCAGAGCACAATCATCAACGGGACGATTCAGGCCAATAATCCGCCGAGCATTTCTTCGCCTACAGTTTCGGCCAATGACGGATTTTTCCCCTACCAGACGGAGTTGAAAGTGATCGCCTTCGATTTGGACGGGGACACTTTCAGTTTTGGCTGGTATGTAGGCGCGGACTTTGTCGGCACCGGAACATCGAGCAGCGTCGGCAACGTGGCCGGTACTTGGTCGGGCAACGACACCACGGTCATCGCCACCTATGCAGGTACTCAAAATCACATCGATTTGACCGTCATCGCCAACGAGACCGTCACCTGTGACATTATCGATGTCAGGGGTGGCACGTCCACTTTTGATTTTGAAATCCGAGGCGGAAACACGCCACCGCCGCAAGTGGGAGCCACCGGAGCCATCTCCGGTATTACCGCCGAGGCAGCGGACTTGCCGGAACAGCGGATTGGCATCGGTCAGACCATTACCTTTTCCGCGTACGGCAAAGACATCTCTGGCGGCACAGTTACTTTTCTATGGGCGTTTACCGGCTCAAACAACTGGACGGTGCAGAACACAACTTCTGGTACGATCTCGGCGCTGGCGGACGGTGGTTATCAAAGCACTTATCTAAAAGATATTTCCGGCGAGATCGTGACCACGGGAACGGAAAAAACGGCAATTGCACTGGTCGCGGTGAGCGGCCCAAACTCGTATACGGTGGTCGAACAGCCGGTGACATTGATCGCCAATACACCGCCCACGGATGTTGCTTTTGTGGTAAAGAACTTCGGCACTGCTATCAATGCTGGAAACGATGACGGAGCCGGAGATACGTTTCCGCCGGGCACTCAGTTTGAATTTGATGCCGTGGCCACCGATCCCAATGGCGACATTGTGGAGTATTACTGGCAGTTTCAACAGCCGCCCGGTGTCACCCCGGATACCTTGAGTTTGTGGGGGGCGAAAGTCAGTCTCGATACCAAGACTTATCCCACCGGTTCTATCGTGTCGGGAATCCTGACCGTGACCGACCGCATGGGGGGCACCTTGGTCGTGGATACCCCCTTTGTAACGCTCGTTTAAGGCATTAAATTTTGGTATTGACAGTGGGTGGGGTAAGGTATACATTTATGTAAAATTATTACGAAAATTATGCCAAGAAAACCAGAACCCACTGCCGCCCTCAAGGAGAAAACATCGGCCCGTGCCGCCAAAGACATCCCCGTAATCGAACTGGAAGGTGATGTTGTACAGCGCTTTAATGAAGCCAAGGATCAGATCGCGAAAGCGGAGCAGGTCATCGAGGCGTTGACCCCGGACTTGATCGAGCGGGGGCTGCGGGCGGTGTTCAAGCATAACATCGCCCGCAGTGGCAACACCGACGAACAGATTTCATCGGTGCGCCTGCGTGACGTGGCGGAAAAGCCGGTCAAAGAGGCTGAAAAAGTGGAGACCGTCCTGTTTTCGTGGACGAGGAAAAACAAGAAGTGCAACTCCAAGAACGTCGAGACCTTTTTCCGGGAACTTGCCCTTTTGCCGACCACCGGGCCTAAAATTGTGCGCTCCAATTATGCGGACTGGGCGGTGGTTTCGGAGTTTAACACGGATGTTTTCCTTGACCCTAAAACCGGCAAATTCAGTCAGGAGCGTTACGACGCGTTTGTCAAAGCTTTGAATGAAGTGTCCGAGAAGCTCAAGGTGGTCAATCCACTCAGTACGTCCAAGGTGATGATGCCTGCCGCCGATTTCCACACGCGCCGGTTTAAAGACTTCAACCTCGAAACCAACATCGCCCTGACCGGAGTGCTGCCCACGACTGTCCAACTGGAACCAGAGCGCCCCGCCCCGGAAGAACCGGAGGAAGAATGAGTCTCATAACTTGGAATCATCTGGGATGGGTGATGTTGTTGCTGATTATTGGCGTGATCATGTGTTGTGAGCGCCACCGGGTGAGGGTGCAGATCAACAAGCAGCTTAACTACTTTGAACAGGCGGCGGTGTGTGCCCGGACGCAGGAGGAACTGCGGCGCGTGGAATCCTCAGTGCGCCTGTTTGCGGTCAAGTTTTGCAGTAGCGAGTACCAACGGGGACGGAAGCGTGAAATTTTGGCTTACATCCGTGGTCGATTACAGGAGATGTTGCTTTGAACAAGATGTTCTTTACAGTATGAAGCTGCGGCCATTGGTTATAACTGATGTTGAGCGCGCCACGATTCGACGGGTGGTTGATCACGCGGAGTTAAACGTCATCAACCGCGAACGGCTTCAGCGGATGATCGCCCGAAAGGAAAAGCCGGTGGGTGACAACCCGGAATTTGCCTGCGTCATCCCGGTGGGTTATCGCTGTGTATACAGCAGCGAAGAACAGCCCTTTGGTATTTGTCGGCACCTGTCCATCAGCGTGCTCGGCGAAGGGGCCGCGCCCAACGAAGCGGCGGTCGAAATGTTGGCTGCTGAATTCGGATTTCGCGGCGGTATAAAGGCGATACCCCACATCTGGACGGAACCAGCGGGGACGGGCAAAATCGCAGTCAATTTGCTGCAAACCAAGGACGTAAACTAGGAAACATGAGCATCCACGAGGTCATTGCCAAATATCTGCTGTTCTTACTGGAGCAGTTGCAGCAAGACATCCACATAATTACCACGTGGTGGGTTTACTGTTTTGTGCTACCTTTATGCGTATACATTATGTTTTTTCTGGTTAAGTGGTGGATGTTGCTGGTGCCAGTGACTCTGCCCCTGACAATGTGGCTGGCCTCGCGCACACCCTCAAAGGGTCTGTCGTGGTTCAAGTCTAATTAAGAAAGTATGACTGAAAAGTTGAACATTTCGTTGACGAAGCTGGCGACCGCGCTGGAAGATTATCAGCAGAAGGATAAGCACGGGAAGTATGTCCATGCCGTGCCGGAGATTGCGCTGCGGGCGGGCATCATCCCGAATGAATTGGTTAGACTGGCGGTCAAGCGCAAGTTGAAGAAGCGCGTGATTGTTCAGACGGACAGCGTGGTGGCGGCGGCTCTATCCGACTACGTGAACCACCCTGAACTGTTCACGAAGGACATCGCCGAGAGGTACGGCATCTCCACCGCCACCTTGACCGTCTGGGCAACCAACGCGGGCATTACGCTGCGCTCCCGTGGTCTTCACAAGCTGGACGTGCCGACGGTGCGCCAGCGCGAGATTCTGGAATTGGCAGCCCTGCACTCCTATGAAAAGGTGGGCGAGCAGTTCGGCATCAGCAAAGCCCGCGTCGGCGCGGTGGTAAAACGCTGGAAGGGCTGGAAAGTCCCCATTGCGCCTCCCTTCAAGCCCGGTGACATCATTCTGTGGCGCAATAAGCACCGGAAGGAACGTTTGATTGTGATTGATGCCGGTCTGCTGCGGGGCACCGTGAAGGACGCAAGCGGGCGTACGCTCCGAGCTTTCACATGGAGCACGGCAGGCAGGCTGCCTAAGAAAATTGGAGTTGACTCCAAGTATACAGTTCGTGCTACAACCGGGGATGAAGCAAAAGCTGGTTAACTGGTTTACGTCGGCTTTCAACGGTTTTAAAATTTTCTGGCCCACGCCTGAAATTAACTTGGCCAGCGTTGCGGAACAGGTGGCTGCCGAATATGTGGTGGCCGAGGGCAAAATCTGGTTCAAGCAGTACTTCCCCGAAGAAGGCACACGCCAAGAGTTCAAGCGGGCAGTACTGGAACATCTTGACTATCAGCGGGTGGTCGTAACCATGTACTACTCCGGGACGATGACCCCGGACTGGGCGGGTGAAGGCGTATGCTTGGCTCCCGTGTACAACGCGCACGATGTCGTTATAATGGGAACCGCCCGGTATGAAGTCATTATACCGGCCCTGAATTATGAAGGCCAAAACCCACAGAAAACCGCGCAAGTTATTGCTGCCGGAGACGGGGACGAAGCAGGCGCTCAAGCAGGCGGTGCTTAAAGCCCTGCCCGACCGCCGGAAGTCGATGGTCACGGTCACGACTACGTCGTACAACGGCAAGAAGCGCACTCAGACGTTCACTTTTGTCCATGATCTCGACGACGGGCTTTTTGTTTATAGGCCCCGCCCGCTGGATTACAAAATTACATTCAAGTTGAGACCATGAGCGCGCTGATTGAGGAAGGCAGCAAGCAGGACTTCAAGCACTGTGTGCTCCGGGCACTGCCCGCCCGCAAATTGATCGGGTACCGGATCATCAGCGGCTCAGAGTTGCGCGGTACGCCTTACTATCTGCATAGTTTTCGGTTTACAGCGACGGAAGCCATCCGGCTGTGCTCTCAATGGACGCAGAAGTACAAACAGGTCTTCAACATCGAGCCGGAATGGCGATCACCCCTGTTGAATGGTTCCTGAATTTTATACCAAGCAGTCGACGAAACGATGGGTGCTGGAGCATCTGTGGGGGTACAAGTGCCATCAGTGCGGCGGTCATTTCATTGATCTGTATCCTCGGAAAATATGTCCTGAATGCAACAAAGCTTACTACGATCCGATTGATGGTGCGGCTCTTGCATGGCTTCCATTAAAATTTCAAGTTGACAAGCGGGTTGTGATGCCACATATTCGACACATGATAAAGTGTCGTGATAGCAACTCTGCACGTCGCAAACACCGAGCCAGTCAATTATGCGACTGCGGAAATCAGCGGACACCCGGATTCAAGACATGCAAAAAATGTCGTCGAAAGCGTCGCAACTATAACCGCCGAATTCGTGCCACTCCTGAAGGAATGCGTAAAACATTGGGACACAACCGAAGAAGCTATTATCGATTAAAAGAGTTGATTTTTTCAGTGTATGGCACGTCATGCAAGTGCTGTGGTGAAAACAAACGAGAGTTTTTAACGCTCGACCATCTTGAACCGGCGGGAAGCCGCCGCCATAAATTGCGCTGTGGTGTCGGGTTGTTCCGCTGGTTGAAGAAGCACAATTTTCCACCCGGCTACCGGACGCTTTGTTTGAACTGCAATTTTGCAATCGGACATTATGGATATTGTCCGCATCATCATAAAAGCGTATACGAAGAATTGAATTTGCTGTCAAAATATCGAAAAAATTGAGAGGAATTATGAAACTTGTAGCCAACGAATGCGCAAATTGCCGGAGGCCGCTGGGGTATGTGACGCCGGAAGCACTTCAAATACCAACATTTTGTATTCTGTGCGCTGCCGACAAAGAAACATTGAAGGAGTGGGGCCACACGATTGACAAAAGGGAGAAGCCACTACGCGAAGTTCTTCTCGATTACCGCTTTACCCTCAATCGGTTGGACTTAAAATAAACATTTACATTCGAGCACCGAGTGTATACAATCGAGCCGTTATGAAAAAATTCATCAGCCTTATCAGCCTTATTTCAACGTGCGCCTTTGCGCAGGAATATCAATTCACGACGCCTATCAGTGGTTACTTAACCATGTCGGCGGAGGACACCGTGTCAGGTCAATCTGGCAGTTTTCAGTTGAATCTGAGTTCGCTCACGGAGGACGTTTACCTCAATCCCATCAATTTGACTGTTCGAGAAGTTGGTTCGATTTCGTACACGCCATCAGCCTCTGACATTGTGATAACCCGTCCGGGAGCCACGCTGACAGTTTCGCTGGCTCCTGCCGGGGGCGTGCTTTCGTTCGATACAGGATATTTGCCTTTGACTGGAAGTGCTGGAGGTCAATACAGTTTTAATGGCATGATACCCTCATTTATAGGCATCGGCGGTTCATACTCCTTAGTCACTGGAGGACAGACCTATGCCGGTTCATTCAACTATAATTTAAATGCTCTATACGGTAGTGAAGGCTACATAGGCTATCAAGGGCTTTTAGCAACCGGCTATCCTAACTCCATTATATTAAATAATCCATTAAACTATGAACGCTTTTATAGTCCAGAGCCTAATCCCGTGGCTAATGTTACTGCTGAAAATGGACTACAGGTCGAACTTGAATTGGGCCAAAGTGGATACTATGAGATTTGCACAGCTACGCTACCTTCATCTGTTACTGCCTGTGCCGTTCCAGAACCCACTTCAGTCACTATTGGCTTGTGCGCATTGGGTTTGGTCTTTTTTCGATACAAGGTGTGGAAGTAAAGTGTTGGCTGGTCAGGAGAATCCGAAACGCGCAGTTGCCGAAAGGCGCTGCGCGTTTTAATGTATACACATGCTACCAGAAACTGGAACGCGACAGGAGTTTAAACACACCGTGCTGGCGCTGGAATGCCGCTGGGAGTGTGACGCAGAACGTATCGCAACTTGGGCCGGGCCGGTACCCTGCACGGACAAACCGGGTTTTTGTACTCGCTGTGGGCGGCCCTTGAAACCGGTGTACCGAATGCCAATGGACATTTGGACGACTGGAATCTATCGAACATGGATATAGACAACGAAAGTGCCAAAGCGTTTTTGCGCCGCAATGCTGACGTGGTACAGGCCATCCAGCAAGCAGGTTTGATGGCTATGATCCAAAGATCATTGCAGCCGGTACTGGAACATAATGTATTTGAAATTCGCTCGACTTTTGTACATGAAGTGGCTCGATTGCTGGAGGAGTGGCGGAAGCAGGAACAAATCATAAGTTACAGAGTAGAGGAAATCCACGAACCGCATCCCATTCTTCAGTTGCACTTGACGTTGGCGAATGGCTTCGCGGCTATGATAACACTTGAATGCTGATGATTACTGAAACCGGAACCAAGGCCGACTTTAAGCATTGCCTCTTGGAAATAGTGGAGCATCAGAACTATCCCTGCGGCCACGTGGAAGTTGCTGAATACAGGGATCATCCTGACGGCGGCTGGATCGGCACGCTCGCGATGTATTGCCCGCGCTGCATCGATCATAACCTGTTCAACGTCTGCATTCGGATGTATCCAATCAAGAAGGCGCAGCAAATCATCCTGACCTACACGATCAACACCAATGGAGTAATCTGGCTATGATTCCTGAAAACGGCCAGCAGCACGAGTTCAAGCAAGCCGTTCTGGAAAATGTGGTGGTCGAGCATTGTCCTAAAGGGCATCCGTTTGTCGCCCAGAATGGCTGGTATCAATGCTATCCGTATCAGTGCCCCGTGTGCGGCGTGTGGAGTTATCTGCCGCATCCGAGCGTTGCGCATTTGAAACTGTATTACGATGATCCCTGAAACCGGCAGCCCCAAAGAATTCAAGCAGGCCGTCCTTCAAGAAGTGGAATTGGCCAAGTGTTTGGTGTGTGAAAAGCCGATTGTGCGTGATCCCGTACATCCGGGGATGGATATTTGTGATGGGTGTGTCGTCACGACACAAGTGAGGCTTGGCCCAGAGGGCGTGGTGCGAACGATTCGCAGTATTGACGTTAGCAATTTGACCGCTGTCAATGCCAAAGCGCTTATTGCGCGCTGGCAGAAAGCTTTACGCCGATGATCCCCGAACACGGAACCAAAGTTGAATTTAAGCATTCGGTTTTGAGAGAACTGAGGGCGGTTGCGTGCATGGCCTGTGGCATGATGAATGTCATGGGGGCGGACGACAAGCACACCGGGTTTTGCCCGGAATGCTGTTCGCGCATGAGCGCATGGGGCGCGCCTTCAACGCTAGTTTATTGTGCGGCGGTTGAAGATGTGGTGATGGATCGTGACCCGATTTCCGTGTGGCCGTCCGTCCCGACGCGGGAAGCGGAGCAGTATCAGGGCGGTCGCTGGATTGATGCCCAAGATGATTCCTGAAACTGGAACCTTTTCTGATTTCAAGCGTTGCACGCTGGCTGAACTGCACGCGTGGACGTGCGACAACGGCCACCACGTCGTTGTGGCGAGGCCGCCGCCGCAAATGAAATGGGTTGCGGCGGTGGAAGAATACGGGCATTTATGGGGTTGCGACTACTGCATCCTTGTCTTTCAAGAGATGTTTTTTGAGGCCGACAATGATTATTGAAACCGGCAG
>QGNH01001124.1_pt1 | contig 111446 bp, 177 predicted proteins | sample 1735481 | NCBI WGS metagenome assembly QGNH01 (sample SAMN09239004, study PRJNA386568) | Viral metagenome, whole genome shotgun sequencing project.
TGAAATGGCCTGTTGGGTCGTAAGTAATTTGAAACCAGATGGGCTGGCAATGCTTTCCGAGGAAAGGGGCATCGGAGTTCGGGTTAAACTTTTCGACAAAACACTCACAGATATCAATTTGTTGGGATATTGTCCGCTTATTTTCGATTCGGGCTACGCGGTTGCCAAGACATTTTTAACTCCGCACATGTTTGGTACGCCGGGGAGCGAGCGATTGAAAAACATCGGATTAAAATGCCCCTTTGATAACATCAAGAGTCTCTTTTCCAAAAATGTGCATGCGCTGTTGGCACAGGCTGGAATTCCAGCAGAGAAACCGCATTATTGTCATTGGTTGCCCGGACGAATTTAGAAAAGTTGGGATTTTTCTACATATTGACGCTTGTGAAGCCGATAATAGAGGTAGAGAGAAGCACATGCGAGAGGTGCCCAACGGATAGGCGCTGCATCCCCGCCAAAGTAAGTTGGGAAACGAAGTGGAGCAAGAACCACCCGGCAGTTCGGTGATGGATGCCCACCACAGTAAGCCGGGAACATTTTCATGGGCGGGATAGCATAAAGGAACAAAATGCGCTGGTCATTTACGCCTCACAGGAAAGTCCCCGCGTAAGGGGCGGAACTGCGATGGGCCAGAGATGTGGTGGGTTCGAATCCTACCCCTGTCAAACCATTCTTAGGATGATTGAAATGAGCAAATTGATTCTTACTATCTGCCGCGGCGTACCGGGTTCTGGAAAGTCCTTTGTAGCCAAGGCTCTTTCAGCGCAAACAGGCGGCACAATTTGCTCGACCGATGATTTCTTCATCAACAAAGCGACCGGTGCTTACGAATTCGATACCGGGCGTCTTCACGTCAATCACTTGAAGTGTCAAACCAAGGCGCGCGAGTTGATGGATGCCAAGACCCCTCACGTCATCATCGACAATACCAACATTTCCCGTTCAGAAATGAAGCCCTACATTGAGGCTGCTGAAGCCAATGGGTACAATGTCCAAGTTGTGCGTGTCGAAACCGATGTTGAGACTTGTATCGCGCGGAATGGACACAATGTTCCCGCCGATGTGATTCGGCGCATGGCTACTAAATTGGCAGCGCAACCCCCCGTGTTCGAGGAGCGTGCAAATGGATAACGCAATTACAATTCAAGACACGTTAGTAGGGAAGTTAAAACGATACAACCCAAAGTGTCGGAACTACTGCGTATCGGTGGCGAAAGCGGTGAAGCAAGCGCGTAGAGAGTTGATTTACTTAGGATTCGAGCATCATGTGGATAAAATTATCCAAGATTACTACGACTTGGCGAAGTTGCCAACCTAAAGGGCGGCGACCAAGCTGGAAATAGACCATGATTAAAAAATGCCGATGGTGCAAGCAAGAATACGATACGGAGAACGGGCAATCTTCCGTATGGTGCGACAAGAATCCGCGCCGTGGGCATAAGAAAGCAAAGCCGCGCATATTTAAGATTGCCTGTGTTGTAGTACCTCCTTCTCCGTGGGTGCAAAAGGGTTAGCAATGTTGAACTTGGCAATTTTCTTTGGAATTACAGCCGTCACGGTTTTAGGGATTGCCCTGATTGGTCAAATCAAGAAACGTTATCCTGATAGATGGTGGTAATTCACAATGATAAACGAGCATAGACCGACCCGGCAGATACGAAAAATGTTGGTTCAAGACCTGAACGCATCGGAGTGCCGCCGATTGCTGGCTCATTCTTGCCGTGAGAACACAGCGGAACGCCGCAAGGCGCTCGATAAACGGCTTCGGGAGATTAACCCATGAGTGATGATATTTCAAAAAAAGATTTTATTCGGTGGAATGGCGAAGCTGTTTGGAAAAAGCTTTGCGAAGATTTCTCGAAAGATAAGGATTTTATCGAGTATCTCACCAAGAAAAAGAACACAACGGTTGAGGGGTTCGTCCACCGCTTTGTCGTCTGGAACATGCTCTATGTCTTAGGCTGGACCAATGCGGGGAAAAATTTCCGTCAAATCTTAGCTGAAAAGCCGACCACAAAACGAGTCCTGCATTTCAATGGCGAATACGGCGTGCAGATTTTTGACGCCAGCACCGGAGAAGCCTTGGATAAGGCTGCCCTTAAGCTTTTGAAAGAGCGGGTGAACAATGGATGTTTTCCCGACGAGGGTGATTACTATTCGGATGCTTCGGCTTCCCGAATGCGTCCACACTTCAACCTTGAAGAAATCGAGGCAATGAAGAAGGATAGTGCTGTCAGGCACGCAGCAGAACAAGAGCATGAAAATTACGCACAATATTTGAAAAGTAAAAAACGATACGAACGCGACCGCAAAGATTTGAAAAAGGCACTCGCTGGCTCCGGCGAGGCTGCATTACAACTCCTGTTAAATCTTAACAATCACGGGTCAAGAAAAGATGAAGTCAGCATCATCAATGTGGAGTCCGTGGAATGAATGCGAGTTTTTGGTGGAGATTACGGCACTACTGGCATCACCCCAATACTGTTAGGGAAATGTCATGGCCGGAGTACACTTGCAATTGGCTGGCGCTCTTCTACAAAAAAGACGACCCATTCAAGATGGACTTGAAGGAACTATTCACTTACGCTTGGTGGGTTTACCGAAGACATCCAAAATTGATTTGGAGGGATTTCTGCACATTTATCAAACGTGCGTGGTATGCTCTCTTGGTGGTGCAACCATTCCATTGCAATGGCAATAAGGGCGGCTGGCGTACAAGATTGTGTGATTCACTGGAACAAAGAGCACGAAAGCACGAATGTGAGGAAGAACAGAATGCCTGTAGTGGGACCGACGTGGGATGAAAGCGCGCCTTTGCGCATTACTGAAGATATTCTGGCTATGTTGAAAATTAAACATAACATCCATAACACCGGAATGGAAAAGCCAAATAGTCAATGGGATTTCGATGAAAAACTTAAAAAGCAACTGCTGGATGTAATTACCGAAATCGTGAAGACCGACGCATGGAATGGGTGGTAAGGAGATACAAAAATGAACGTTCCAGTTGAGCAATTTGGCAAAGACCATTGGTCGACCTTTGGCTATGCCGCCAATGTGGTTGGCGGGCTAAACGGAATACCCAATAAGGACAGAATGCGTACCGACCGAGACCTTCATCCGGGGCTGGTGGGCACGCAAGTCGCCATGTTGGAAAGTACAACTAAATACCCCACCAGACTCAAGGGAGGCATCGAACTTCCAAACCACGATGATTGGGATTGCATTGAGGATTTGGAAGCGGCTGGCTTAATGAAGTGGCAGGGAACCGGCATTAATCCAATTTTTGAATTGACGGAACGTGGCTGGAAGGTTTTCAAAGCCTTGACTGATTTCAAGAACAAAGGCGGCACTTTCGCGACATTCGAAATCCCAAAGGAACTGTAAAATCATGGGTAAATTCTCGGGAATTTCTTGGACGCATCATACTTTTAATCCGTGGATTGGCTGCACTAAGGTGAGTGAAGGCTGTCGTTTTTGTTACGCCGAGCAATGGGATAAACGTTTCAGCGATATGAAGGATGGTGACGGAAATTCCATTGCGGGTCATTGGGGTCCGGGCGCTCCACGGAGAATTACAGGACAACACAATTGGAACGACCCTATACGCTGGAATCGAGAGGCTGTCAAAAACAACACTCATTTCCGCGTCTTCTGTGCAAGTTTGGCTGACGTTTTCGATAAGGAAGCGCCCACTGGTCAACGCGAACGCCTGTGGCCGCTCATTAAAAAGACAGAAAATTTACATTGGTTGATACTAACCAAGCGCCCGGAACTAATCAATTCGATGTTGCCGTCCGATTGGGGAGATGGATATCCCAATGTTTGGTTGGGCACAAGTACGGAAGACCAAAAGACGGCAGACCTTCGAATTGGACACTTGGCAAACGTTAAAGCGAAAATTCGATTCCTCTCCGTCGAACCACAAATAGAAAACATTGACTTTACGCAATGGCTCACTCCAAAGGGGAAAAATTGGGTGAGTCCATTCGGCTGGATGATATTTGGCGGTGAGTCTGGTAGTGAAGCCAGAAGGTTTGACCCTGACTGGATACGAGAACCCATACTTCAAGCCAAAAAAGTAGATGTCAAGGTGTTTGTAAAGCAAATGGGCAGCGTATGGGCATCGGAAAACGGAAAAGAAGATAAAAAGGGTGGCGACCCAAAAGAATGGCCGCCGTTGTTCCGGTGTCAAGAGTTTCCAGAAACAACGCCAGCGCCAATCTAAAAAGGCAATAAAATGAGACTTTCTCTTTTGAATTGGATTCTTTTGTGCTTCGCTGTGTCTGGACTTCTTGGCGTCGTCGTCATACGTCGCGAGTGCAATAAAGAACTTGCAGCGTCCAATGATGAAATTTACGAAATGAGTCTTAAAATAAAAGATGTCAAAGATAGCCGAGATAGATACCAAGATTGGGCAAGCGAACTTGACCAGCACCGCACGGACGATGCGGTAATTCTAATGCGTATTTTGCGACAACGCTTTTCGGAAGAAGAAATCAAGGCACAAGGCAATCTTGTTGCATATTTGCTGAAACGAGCGAAACGAAGCGAAAACTCAGAACCAGAAGAAAGTAGAAAAGACAGACTCAGCAAAACGCTCTACTGTGTGAACAAGGAAGATAGCCAATAAAAGGCAAATCAATGACGGCACTGAGTGAAAGTCAAAAGGAAGTCATTAGGATACTTCGTCTAAACAATGGTGCATCGCCATTTTTAGAAATTTGCGCACTTTCAGATTCCCTTGATATGGAAGAACTAATCTCGGTCGTGAACGAAATGTGCACTTCTCAAATCGTTAGATTACACGAATACAGAGGTTTTTTTCATTCTGTAAGGGGATTATTTGATACAATCCTTGGGAGAGAGACGTGCGTCGATTACGATAATGCACGTCATGTCATCGTTGTTTTGCGGTCAAAGTTTTGGCGAGATTAACAAATGCTGTATGAAGATGCACTCAAGACTTGTATTTTCCAATTTGTGAGCGGTTCGCATGCTTACGGCACCAACACGCCGGAATCCGACATGGATTACCGAGGCGTCTTCATGCTTCCATTAGACCAACACTACATGCTTTTCCAAGGGAGACAATCAACGGGTGGCGTTAGAGAGCAGATTCAGAAATCCATCAATCTTTTGGAAGACGGATTTTATGAAGACACTCTCAACAATCTTCGAGCGGTTTTGGCGGTCGACGATGATATGAGTTTTGGAGTAGGTACGGTTTCTGCCTCCAAGTCATCCGGACAAGATGCTGAATTGCAAGAACTGCGCAAATTCCTTAAACTTGCCGGGCAGAATAACCCAAACATCATCGAATTCCTTTGGATTGAAAAAGGAATCACCATTGAGACTCCTATTTGGGAAAAGATTAGGTCTCATCGGGACTTGTTTTTAAGTCGGAAAGTTTGCCACACATTCGCCGGATACGCACATGCCCAATTACACAAAATCAAAATCCATCGCGGCTACATCATGGGAGGGGAGAAGAAGAAGCCAACCCGTGAAGAATTCGGACTGCCAGAGGCAACTAAAATCCCACCGGAGAATCAAAACGCACTATTGAGCCTTCCAGATGCTTGGGTTTTGCCGGAAATGAAGGACATTGTAGCTAAAGAGAAAGCATTCTTTAAAACCTTGCGCATCTACAAACAGTATAAGGAATGGGAAACCAAGCGCAACCCTGCACGCAGAGAGTTGGAAAAGAAACACGGCTACGACACAAAGCATGCAATGCACTTGGTTCGACTAAGCCGAATGGCCGAAGAAATTCTGCGTGGTGATGGTGTCATTGTTCACCGACCCGATGCTGCCGAGCTAAATGAAATTCGCATGGGGAAGTGGTCATACGAGCAGTTGATTGAGTATTCAGAATCCTTGGATACTCGGTTAAAGCCATTATATGAATCATCCAAGCTGCCGCATGAGCCGAACAAGGAAGGTATTTCAAAGTTGTATTCAGAAATCTGCCGGGATGCGTATAAAATACCCCTGTGATTGGAATGTAAAAAGATGAGCACGAAAGCAGACATTACAATTTGTAAAAAATGCCCGCGATTTAGACCGTATGAAACCATGAATATGTGTTTCCCGATACCATCATCCAGAGCAACTGGACACAGATGGATACCAAACTTCACATGGCTTGACAAACACGGTATTCCCTTTGACTGTGGCTACAGAGTTGAGCATGCCCATTCTTCTCAAAAGAAGGAATAATATATGCCAGACGAAAATAAAAAAGATGACATCCGGTTCGACGTAGCGGAAATTCGACCGGATAAGGATGGTCATGGGGTGGAAATCGCGCTGGATTTATCGCCTTCAAGTTCCGCTGGTAAAGAACAAATTCAGATGATGGCTCAAAACTTTCTGGAAGTCCTGAATGAGATTCATGCGGTAAATTATGCCGAAATGAGTCTACAAAGCAAGGACGGGAAGCGCGTTATCGTTACGCTTCAGCGCCAAGATGAAGGCAAAACACCACATCAACTGCGCACGGAAGCCGAAGCCGAGCGAGATGCCCTCAAGGTTGAATGCGAACTTCTAAAGCAAGAATTAGCAACGATTAAGACAGTCTAAAGAATTTTGCAATATTTCTATAGATTCCCGCCAAAATCTGCCGATAATATCTCTGTGAGAAGTTTTAAATGGAGATGCCGCAATGCCATTCAGAAACGGAAAAGTGGTGAGTTGGAAGTATCACGTGCGCATTAAGCACCTTCTGGACAACACCGCCGAAGGCGAAAAACCCGAAAACGTAAAGAAAACCGCCAATGCCATTGCGGATATCGTTGAAAAGCATAAGGCTTTCAATGATTTTTCCGGACAATTCGACGGGCGCGGACACGACGATGTTAAAGATTTCAATGGCTGGCTTAGCGAACTTTACGACTACGCCGATAGCAATCTCATTTGGATTGAATAACCCATGATTCTAAAAGGCAAGCAAATCAAAAAGCGTTTCATCGTCAATTCCTACACCAACGGGAAATTGACCGGAGTTTCAAAACGATATCGTTTTTGGATTTTCGCACGCTTAGCGGCATATTTCTCCCCAACGTGCCAGCACGAAACAGCATCCGTGGCGGAAATCCTTGAGGAATGGACGCCGGACCCGACATAAAAGGAATCAACAAACATGCCTAAGCGCACGCCATACGACAATTTACCCTTGTTGCCCATTATCATAGCGGATACCATTTCCATCCGCCCTTACACCGGTATTGAGTGGAGCGACAAGGTGCGCAGTGCATCCCACGTTGACAAAATAGAGGCTCTCCGGCGAAATATGACCGATGAGCAAAGAGAGGCTTTTGCCAACCTTTGCGATAAGGCATGTCGCAAAGCCTACGATGCCAAAGCGGATTGGTTTTTAAAGTGCGTTCGCAGCAAGGGCAATCGCGGGCGAAACCAATTATACGCCGTGATTTCACATTGGTTGTCCTCTTTTCTCCTAAATCAGGAACATTTTTCCGAGACCTTTGCATCATGAAAACAGTCAAGACATTCGTAAAGAAGTCCGATAAGACACTCGACGCCGAAGCCTACACGACCGATGGCAAAGTTTGGCGATGGACCAGCAACGACCGAACATGCCCGCTGGAAGCCTGTAAAGACTATGGCATTCCCTGCGACGTTGAGGCTCAAACACAGGCGCGCAAGAAGGAAGTTGACGTAGCCATTGCGGAATACAGCTTTGAACGCAAAGGACGCGGGCATACACCCGAAGAAATCGCGGAACTGCGAAATGCTTTTGGACGTGGAACAACTATTGTCGATGCTGTCTCGGGTGAGCAGATAACGCTTTAGGGGAACGTTATGGTACAGCTAATTGAAAACATGGATGAACATTCCCGTGATATCAAAGTGAACGGAGTTTTCATCGGCTTCTATCAATGGCACTCCGGACAGCCTCGTTTGGAATTACACAGCGCCTCTGCAAAAAGCGGCGGATATCTACCAATCATGGACATATCGATTTCCGACATGGAAGAAATTCTCAGATTGGGAGAGTTGGCGCGAGCCAAACAAAAGACATGACGCATCGCCAACGACAAATTCTTGACACGATGGCGAATAAAGAAGGTTTTATTTGGTATGTGGATGGGAACTGTCGCGGCTACAGGGGGTATGGTCTGGCAATATCCTGCGCTTTGTTGTGGTAAAGAAATGAAGCGCATCACAAGGGTCATGGTAAGGTCTTTGCAAGCGAATGGATGGATTAAGGAACTGAGAGATTCGTTTGAAATTACTGAGTGTGGAAGGAAAGCATTGATTCAGCGGGAGGGTGTCAAATGAATAAGTTAATTCTTTCAATTGCGTTGTTCGCCTTTGCACTTCAAGCCGAAGACACAATTACCACCGCCCACGGCACATTTCGTGGTCAAATCGTCAAAGAGACTGATGACGGAATAACCATCCGTGTCGTGCTCAATAACCATAAGGCGGAAATCAAAGTCGATACCAAGTCCATCGTCAAGGTGGAGCGCAATGTACCAGCCGAGAAACCACCAGCGCCACCGGCCGAGTTCTTCGAGACTCCTAAAGCGGAGACCGTGGTTAAGGCAAAAGCGAAGGTAGAGACCGAGAAAGAGCGAGAGGCTCGACTTGTGGGTGAAAGCGTATCAAAGGCAGCAAAGAAAGCGGACCATGACTGGTATAGGTCGCAACAATCAATTTCTCTTGGTAATGCCAGTCATCTTCAGCAAGACATCCTAAAAAAAGACCCAACAAACAAAGAGGCTAAGGAAACTTTGGCTGCGATTAGTAAACAAATCGAAGAATTAAACGAGACCATCCGTAAGGAAAAAGAGGCAGAGAATCCGCATAAATCGGATGAAGAAATTGACAGGGAAGTTATTGGGAAGTTGGAGTTTTAGCGGCGGACGCTGCTTGAGCCACTTCTACCAAGTGGGGCATCAAAATCTCGCGACGTTCGCCGGTCGTGGGATGAATCACCTCAATCTTTGAATATCCCATCTTCGCGAAAACTTGCAACGTCTGCAACATCTTAAGCGCGAGAGCCAAGGTCTCGGTCGACGATTCGAAGTTTCCATCTCTTACGATATTCAGTAAGTTATCAAGATTTTCGTCCGTAAAGGAAAATATTACTTTCTTAACCATTTTCTTCTTCGTCTTTTTAAGAATTCGCAAGTTCTTGAGCTACACGGACTTGTCTCCGCTTTTTGAAGCCACTTCTTTTATTAAGGATTCTATCAAATATTTGTGGAAAAATATGTGGGATAAGCCGATAGTATAAGAGTTGGTTGTGTGTGGTTTCTAACCGGAGAAAAGACATGAGCGGTCTGCACGTTCGCGTTACGACAATCAAAAATCTGCGTCCTCACCCGGACCCTACCGTTACCAAGCTTGAACTCTGCGAAGTGTTCGGCTGGCAAATGGTTGTGGGCAAAGGATTGCACGTAGAAGGCAATAAGGTGGTCTTTTTCCCGCCCGATACTTGCATTCCTGACGTGTGGGCTGAGAAGTGGAACGTCAAGAACTACCTTGGCTCCGGAAACCGGGTTAAGATGGTGCGCCTCAAGGGCGAACCTTCTTACGGCTTGGCTATTCGTGTCGAGCCAGAAAATCAAGATTGGGAAGACGACAGGGACGTTGCCGATTTCTACGGCGCGACCAAGTACGACCCGCCAATTCGCCCGACTTCGGGCGATGCCGAAGTTGCACACCCGATGTTCGAGAAGTACACGGACATTGAGAACATGCGCAACTTCCCCGAAATCTTTGTAGACGGGGAAGAAATTGTCGCTACAGAAAAAATCCACGGCACTAATTGCCGCGTCGGTCTGGTTGATGGCGATGAAATGGCTGGAAGCAAAGACCTACGGCGCAAGATGCCGAATGGGTTCCAAGACATCCGTGCCAACACCTATTGGTTCCCAATGGGGAACGATGCCATTAAGGGCTGTCTGCATGGTGTGGCAGAACAACGCGGTGCAAAGCAAGTCATCCTGTATGGCGAGGTCTACGGTGGCAGCGTCCAAAACTTGCACTACGGCATTGAAAAAGGCAAGGGTTTGGGTTTTCGCGCCTTTGACATGCTCGTAGACGGAAAATATCTGGACTACGATGATTTCGTAGCCATCACCGACCAATACAAGGTGGAGCGCGTGCCATTCGTCTTCCGGGGTGCATTCTCCATTGCGAAGGTCAAGGAATTGAGCGACGGGAAGACACTCATGGGTGCCGACCACATCCGCGAGGGCGTTGTAATTCGTCCGGTCAAGGAACGTATCAATCCGAAGATTGGGCGTGTCGTACTCAAGTACGTCGGCGATAGCTACTTGTACAAAAAAGAATCCGGCAAGACCACGGATTTCAAAGACCAGTAAAATAACAGGGGCAGCAATGCCCCTGTTTTATATTTCAAGGAAAATTATGCCAGACTATTGGAAGACATACACCTATCAAAAGAAAGACGATGCTGCACTAAAGCAATTGGCTGCCGACATGTCCAATGGCTTGGTGTTCACTAATTATCATCTTCCTGAAGACAAGTGGGCGGACATGATTGATAACGTGTTCTTCGGGCTTAAACTGCAACACGACGAACACTTCGATGATGCCATGAATCGAAACAACATTAACTTTGTCTATGAACGTCTTGACAAGGCAATTCGGTACGACAAGGATTACCCGGTCTTCACCACGTTCAATCTGTTGGATAAGTCAGACGGCAAGAAAGTGCTTGACTGGTGCAAGCAAATGGAAGAAGCCAAGGAAAAAGCCGCAAATGAGCACGCAGCCAAGAACCCGCCGACATTCTAATAAAAAAGAATACAACGAGAGAAGTTTGCACGGTGTGTCTTTGAGAGTGCACCGTGCAATCAAGTCTATGCCCGACTGGATGCAAACCCTGATGAAGTCCAATCGGGTAATCTGTACCCCTTCCGAAAAACAAAATTAACATTTTTTAGTAGATTACCCCTCCAATCCTGCCGATAATCCTATGTGAGGAAAGATTTATCACATGGAGATTTTCACAATGGACGAAGACACCGTTAAAGCCCTTGGTTTTGATGGGTATGCTGCACTTTGGGGCGGCGACCCGGTATATGACAAGCCACCGATGCAGTATGGCGACGGATACTTGTTTTACAATTTCTCCGTCGAGGGATACGATAAAAAATTTCTGAAAAAGTTCATCCCGGCGATTGACCGCTGCATTTTGTGGCAGGACCAGACAGGACCAGACCCCGACAAAAATTTCACCAAGCGAGAGAAAGCCAAGAATGTGAAAAATCTGTTGCTACTTAAGGCAGAGTGCCAGCGACGGCTTGATTTAAAGGATTAAAAACATGAAACACTGGTTTGTTGTCCATCATTCACCCACGCCCTGCACGCCATCTACTTCCTATAGTGTGCAAGACCGCAAGGAAGGCGCTGGCGAATTACTTGCCAACTTCGACGGACCCAACGCACAAGAACGGGCACAGCGCGTTGCTAATCTGGCCAATCGGGATGAACAAAACCGCCCGCATTTAAATGCCTATCTCGACAAGAAGGAACAAAAGGACGCCAACTCCATGCGCGGTTTTCTCGACCGCATTGCCTATCTGGAAGACTGTGAATCCCTTCTGACCGAAATTTATTCAGAGACTCACCGGGAGAACAGCAAGATATCTCCCGAAATCATGCAGAAGATGGAAAATCTGTTTCACTTTGATGATTCGGAGTAAGCCATGCGCAGCAAAAACATCACGGGGATGAAGGTCAATGCTTCCCGCTGTCATTCCTGCCCATTCAATGAGAATGGATGCGCTTCCATACGTGAAATGGTTCAAGGGCGCTGCATGACGGAAGCGAGCCAAATTTGCCACGGCACGGATAATAAAACGCTTTGCCGGGGCGCTCGCGATTTTCAAATTCAAATGTTCCATCGCCTTGGCGTACTCAAAGAACCGACTGATAAGTGCTGGAACGAGACGTGGGAAAAAATGAAGGATAAGAAACGTGCAAATTGAAGATTGTGGCGGTGCCTACAAAAATTTCCTTGTACTTGGTGTCCAAACAAATGTTGGACAAACGAAGGTAATTACTCATTGGAAGGCACGTGTATGGGCACCAGAGTCCGCCAAGTCTTATACAATCACGGAGCTACGTCATACGGATTATCATGGTAAATCCGCTGCTGAGGAAACAGGATTCGCAACAATCACGGTTGAATACTTTACTACTAAGCATGAGGGTCGTTCTAAGTTTCCACAACGACACAAAGGCAAGCATAGGGATGAACCATATCCTAAGAAGAATTTACGAAGGGATTTAAAATGCCAATGAGGGATTGGAATGACAAAATAGTACGCACCACGTATGAACTCAATACGAGAGGTGGCGTTGTCATCCCAAAAGGAACTCTTGCCATTGTGGGTGCCGTGTGGCGCAATAAAGTTAGTCTTTTCGCGGCCGAGAAAAAGCCAGACGGGACTTGGGGCTACAAATATAAGAATAATAACTGCATTGATTGTTTAATTCGCCATGTAAGCATTCACGATGTCCAAGCAGTGGACGGCGATACTCCTGAACCTCCAAAGCAAAGAACGGAAGCAATTCATTTTCGACTCGGATACAATCGGCAAGAGGGTGAATATCTTTTGGCGCTACTCAAAGAGAAAGCAAACATACACGCCGAGCGACTAAGAGAACGAATCGAAAAGACTTTGGAGATACGACAATGACCGATACAACGATGGCTACCCAATACATAATTAACCGCAAAGATATTATAAAGGAAGACGGCACAATAGCAGAGGTCGTTGGTGGGGGTGTAATGACTATCACGCCATTGCCTTCGGCAGAAGAAGCCCACGCCTACGCCAAGGAAATGCTAAAATTCGTACCAGAGATTGACCGAGCTAATCCTTCAAAGTGGCAATATGGCATTGCTGAATTAAAATACGGGGAACATCAAGAAGGACAGGAAGTACGCCAAAAGGTCGATGCGGAATGCCTGAAAGCGCTGGCTGGATTGAAGAACCAGTTAGTGCGAAAGCCGGACACCAAAATTTTCGGCGGCGATTCAAAGTGCCGTCATCGCTTTAAGATTTGGGGAACCAATCTTCGAATATTTTCTCTTTTATGTGAGAAGTGTCAGGCGCACACCGAGCGGGCCACAACTCCAAAAGAGAAACAGCAAATAGCCGCGCGTGAAAAGCGTTTCGCGGCAGAAAGCGCGGAATTACATGCTATTTCACACGCCTTTCAGCGCAAGTTTACACGCACGGGAAAATTCGAAATCAAGGGATGGAAACTGATTAAGTCCATCGAACGATTCGCAAAGAAGTACCCACAAATCAAACAAGTAGGGGTGGATGATGACTATAACGCCGGGTCAGGCTTGTTTCTGATTCCACATGAAACCAAATCCGAGTATTGGGGCACATCTGTGGTGTACGTTCCTCAATGCACGGGTGAGGAAGCAATTCGATTTTTCCTGTATCCGGGGCATCTAAACAAACTGACAGAAGAACTTCAGAAAATACAAAAACGCACCATCAGTAAGAACAAACACAAAGGTCGGAAGGGAGATGACTATTAAATGCTTACAAGCAAACAACAAGAGCACGCTACGCTCGCGGCGGTGAAAAACAACAAATCAATGATGCTTTCGCATTGGAAGTATCCATTGATAACGTACTTCGTCAATTTGTGCGAGGCAGTCGACGAAAAAAGACTGCAAGCAATCGTGCAATACGATTGGATTATCTTTGGATACCTAATCGCCGGGTGGGAGTCGGAATTGATAAATAAACGGCAGCGCCAAAAAATCCACGACCTTTCTCAACAAATCATCTGGAAGGGCACGACTGACCGTGGCGATAAATTATTGATGGCAATTTCTCGCATCATTGCTGACCCGGAGGCTAAATGAGCATCTTTAAAACACCCCTGCCTGAAAAGAATGAAAGCTTTCCATACACGCGGAATGAGGTGCTCGCAGCGCGCAAGCGTGTTGTTTTCAAGCGGCACTTGGCAAAGAACAACATTCCATTCCGCCATGAAATGGCGACGGATGAATTGCAGGCGCTCTATTTCATGTCTAAGGGGCATTCCGTTCAACGCTTCAACGAAGAGCGCAAGAGCTATCGCAAGTGGGGATGGACAGCTTTCTACCCGTATCTGAACCCACAGACTGTCAAAGGATGCTTTGGGCATTAAGGAGGTGTAGGGTTGTTCTTCTCAATATCGTCTTTATAACGTTCGAGAAGATGAATAATTCGGTCAAGGTCTTCGTTTCGAAGGGTAAAGCAATCAAAATGCCCCCAACACGGCTTATAGCCAAAGATGTACTTCAAGGACGACCAGCACCGTCCAAAAAAGCCACGGTAGCTGCTCAAGAACACGCTTGCGTAAACCTCGCTGTAATCCTTACCACTGAGGTAGTTAAAGACCAAGGTGTGCTCCGGCGTGTGGCAACTGCATTCAAAAATTTCAGCGGTTTCAATCGTTCTATCACCTTGCATGGCAACTCTCCAATTTGTTTTAATTATACAACAGAATTACTTGAATTTTTCTACTTTCTGCCGATAATATGTCAGGGACATGCCGATAACACGGCATTTAAAACTTCGATGTAAACGGGGAATACAATGAAAAGCAAGACATCAACAACTACGATTAAGAACATTGGTGCAATTTTCCCTCTTTACAAGTCGAAACCAATTCGTTTGCAAATCGAGCAACGCGGCAAACAGAGCTTCATTTGCCGACATCCTGAATCCAACTCCGGATTTGAGGGTGATACCCGAGCCGAAGCCGTTGATTCCACCCTGCAATTAATGGTGTCAAGTTTCGAAATGCTGAAGAAGATGCCCGAAAGTACGCTTGGTCCAGCAATGATAGAAAAACGGGATGCTCTGCTGAATCTTATCGAAAGGGCCTGAACCATGTCTGACGGCGATTTGGCTTGTCTCATTAGCATAGTTTGTCTTGTAATATTTTGGGGCGCGGGTGGATTCCTACTTGGGTGTTGGTTCGCGAAGCGTTTCTATAAGCATAAAATAGAAACCGCCGAAGAAAAACTACGTCTTGCTGAGTACACTTGGGAAATGATTGGCGAACGAGCCAAGGATGAATCTCGGGTCAAAAGAATGGAGACCTTTCGCAAATACAAGGAATGGGAATTCTATCGCGCCAGAATTCCTAATGGGGTGCCGCCTGACTACAATCCATAAGTTTATTTAACTCATGCACGGCTGCACGACCATTCTTGGGCACGTGCTTATAAAGATACTTTAGTAGTTCCCAACCAGACTCTCTTTGAAATCGTTTTTTCTGTCCATTCAAAAAAGTAAATTCGAAGATATCTTCGCCTTCCGAACCCGTGCACATTATCACGTCTTCTTTGAGAAGTTCTTCCACATCCAAGATTGCCGCGCCTTCAGTCGAAAAATCTTTGATAAAGCGCTCAGTCAACGAGCCTGAATGCTCAGTTCTCGTTTCAATGGGTGTAAACTTCCAACCGCCTGCCAAGAGCGCAGCACGCATTTCTTTATCACGATGTCCATAACATTGTTGAAATATTACTTGCATTCGTTTTCAATGTCTTTATTGAAGTTAAAGGATAGTTTGGAGCCATTCTTGATGCGGCTTTTCAACTGTCCGATTTTATCGGCCGCCGAAAAGCGTGGTTTGTGAGTGTTGACATAAATCGTGGAGCCTTTTACCCCCGGAATAACCAAGCCTTGTTGTCTTGTTTGCACGTCGTTAGCATCGAAAAAGAATTTATTCTTATTGGTGAGTTTTCGCTTTAGGCGTTTGAATGCAATACGGTCTACTTCCCGAGTACGTTTTATCTTGTAAAGCTCTCTGGATACAATAAAGGTCTTTTCAAACCCCTTATCATCATACCAAGTTATCACGTGCCCAAATTCACCCCGGCGAGGGTCATCATATTCGAGGCAATACGTTTTTGTTTGAAGTAGTTCGTCGAGCAGTTCGCATAGGTCTTTTACGTTTCCCGGTTGATTTGGGTTGTTCATCCGATTTCATCCTGTAATAGTTCGTTGCGTCCAATCCATTAACATGCGTTGTATAGCCAAAGTTGTATAGAAGGTTTCTTGCCTTTATAATGATGGTTTTGAATTCATTCGGGGTGTTGCGTGCCATCTTGCATTCCGCCACCTCAAGCATCGTGCTGTGCACCGATTCTACGTGCGTAGCGTAGCGCTGGCGGGCTTCTTCGGTCAATTTGGTCATAAGATGCGTCTCCCTTATCTTTAGGCAGATTCTACACAAGGGCGCGCAATGTTTGGCGGAATTCCGAACCCAACTTTCGAGGAATAAAAACGCTATGCACAATGTGCTCGCCGCCAAGTCTTTGGAACAGAAAGAGGCCCTCGCCTAAAGCCGGGGTCCAAATAAAAAACAGCAAATTGCTAAAGGCTTTAACCAAGAAATTAAAGGGTGAGGGGTCCAACAAGAATTAAGAACCAGCCGGGGTGTTTCTCAAAAAACACCCCGGTATGTGGTACTTAATTACTGGCTCTAACTACATGGTAGAGAGAGTAAAAAAAAAAAAAATAAGCATAGAGGCTCCCTTTTGGTTCCAGTAGAGAACCTTCATAAGGCCATTACTCGCTACGCTCGTAATGCAAGGAAAAGAATGAACAGCTATTCTTTTCCTTGGTATATTCTGTTTAAGGTAAGAAAGTTAAAGGTTTAGTTAAAGGTCTTTTATTTTGTTGGAACCCCCTCCGGGGGATTGTTAAGGGGGGAACGCCTAAACGTAAGGCAGTGTTCCACCACTCCCGACATGCACTGTTAAATGCACCGGGCTAACACCTCATCGGAGTTTACCAAGCTTGGTAGGGTAAATTGTAAGCGAGTGTAAAGCGAGATTCGAACGCGAGTTTCAGAGATGAAATATGTCAATCAATTACGAAGCGAGTGTGAAACACATTGCCTGTAGTATACTCATTTAGGCGGTAAATTTTATCAAATTTTTTGAAGATTCGGAGAACTTGGGAAGATAGCCTTCTTTAAAGTCTCATTGAGAGACTCAACTTCCAAGAGAAGATGCGCCAAAAAAGGGTCGTCCTTCTTACCAGCGAGTGATTCAAGAAGCATGTTTAGGTGCATGTAATGTTGCACCGCGTCCTCGTTTCGAATAAAAACGCCTTTCCAATCTGAATTAACCTTGAGCGACCCGGTTTCGAGGCGGCCACCGTTGAGTTGTTCCTTAAGGTCTTTGATTTGAAGCTTCTGCATGGCGATTTCGTCGGCTCCCGTTTCAGTCTGAGTTGTTTTGCTACACCAAGCTTATTAAAGCACCTTGTGTGCCAGTTGGTATTTTTGACCCTGTGTATTATTTTCAACCACTTGGAAGAAAACCTCTTAAAAGCAACCCTCTTATTGATATCTTATAAGCTGATGATGGAACTTTATTGAGGATTTTAAAAAATGTTGACATTGCACGAAGACGGTAAAAATGACATATCCCTTGACATCTCCGACTTGCTTATGGTGAGTTATAGCACCGAAATAGACAAGGAGAGCGGCGTCGAAAAAATGGTTGCCTTTCTTGTTTTCAAATCAGGCGGCGCATATAAGACCACCATCAAGGGTGGACACGCTGAGCAACTCAAACAAGCCATAGAGGGAAAGTCTAATGTCGCATAATGAGACAAATGTGATGTCTGCCGTTGTGGTAAAACATGAAACACCGGAACTGTCTGATTTGATTTATCAGACAGATAAGCTGTTCCTACAGCCAGATTTTGCCATCAAAGAGCCGGACTCGCTTTGGAAAGATAAAATTTCCGAAGTCGAAAAAGCTAACATGGCATTTCGCGCCAGCGGTGTCTTGTTCGACATGCGAGTTGAGCAGGCAAAGGAATTGGGCTTCATTCAGGTCTCGGAAGAAGATATCACCCACGATTTGATGGGCGAGACGCATAATAGATTTGAATCAGGCGGTGAAGATAAAATTAAGATGACGTATGAGTGGTCTTATAACCATCATACCGATGAAGTCGAAGAAAATGTCCGAAGCACCGTTCCGAAATACTACAGTTTGGTGGAGAAGCGGACGCCGTGGTATCTTCCGCCTTTCAGCAAAACGCTTCAATGGACGGTCGTATCCGGCCCGTTGAAGCATTATCTGCCAAAGATTCCACATGAGATGGTGCAGCGCTTGAACCGCTGCAAGAATTTGAAGTTGTTCAATTGTCTTATGGCTTTTGCGCCGAAGGCAGCGTTTGTCAAGAACGCCCCGCAACCAACAATTATGGTTGCAAGGATAAGCGAGTTTAGACACTTGAGCGAGAAGGAAGGATATAACTTATCTGGCGAACAAGCCGGGCATCAAGCGTATTTCTTTCTTGGACATTGGAAGTAGAGTTTAATCGATTGCCTTTAAGGTTATTTGAACCACGTCGGTTGGCTCATAACTATCAAGGTGCATTCGTTTGTATTCTATTTTTTCTACTTTTAATTTGCAATTTCTTGGTAGAAGCACTTCTTTTTGGTCAGCCCTTGAAAAATCGGTTACCGAAACACCCTTTGCCCCATGAATGATAAACAATGTTGCCTTTTCTCGGTCGCCGCCCATAACGAAATTGGTCATGTATTGTTTGGAAGAAGCTGTTGAGAGGACTTTATCTCTCGATAAGATAGAACCCTTCTTCAGTTTATTTAATACGGATGTCTTAAGATGACCGCCTCTGTAAAGCGTATCGCCTTTGAATTTGGGCGTGTAGGCTATGAAATTATCCAAGTCCTCCATGTGTTGTCGGAGCGTTGAATCAGGTTTTTTTCTGTGATGTTCGACATCATTGATATTCGCAGCCAATCGCCCCTCTGTATATGCAACTACGCTGTCATGGACTTGAATTGCATGCAGCATCTTGTCTGAAATGTCTTCATGTTTTTTAGACAACTTAGATTTTACTTTTTCCATCGTGGGACTTAGATTACCGAGTGGTAGGTTTTGGGCAATGTCAATGTTGCGATAGTCTTTTTTATTGGTATCCCAATCGTAAACGTCAATTTTATGAGCATTTTGTAAATACCGATGCCCCCTTGTTCGCCCGCCACTTAAATCACGTGGTTTGTCAAGGGGGGTATGTTTGATTGGTTTTTCTTTTTTGTCTGAAGCAATGGATGATTTTTCTTCGGACACTTCAAAGCCTTCCATATCATTAAGGCGTTTGAAAAATCCATTTTCATATCCGTATTCATCGGATAGAACGGTTCTGGCAATACGTAGAAGTTCTCTAATTGCGTCCATATCTTAGTTTGTTTATCAAATAAATATTTTCTACAATTGAGTATAATCCATGCAAGAAACGATACTCTAAGGGGATGATGATGGCTGGTAAACAAATCAATAACGCAAAGGTCTGCGTAGGGGCCTGTATTGAAGCGGGCGCGACGTTTCCGGCAGTGCCGAAATACTTGATAATGTACAAGCCGAAAAAAGGATTTTGGGAGTTCCCCGGTGGTAAAATCGAAATCGGCGAGACTCTTACCGAAGCTTGTAAGCGAGAGGTTTTTGAGGAAACTGGACTGAAGATTGAAGTGGGTAAGATACATGATGTTTTCAGTTATCGAAACAAAGAGGAAAATAGCACGGTGTACATGCAGTTCGAAGCGACCTTAGTGAAAAACAATAAAGAACCCAAGGTTGTTTTGAGCGCCGAGCATACCGAATTCAAGTGGGTAAGTTGGAATGAATTGCTTACTTGGGAGCCGATTTCACCAATTATCAAGAAGTGGCTATCCGATGGTATTAATAGCACCAGCATTTACGACACCAACATATCCGACGATTAATGGGAAAACCTTATGAAAATCGTTTCGACAGATTTAGAAACGACAGGGCTTGACGAAGAATGTTGCCAGATTATCGAAATCGGCGCTGTTATTGAAGACACCGACAATCCACAGCCGCTCGCAAATCTAAAACGATTCCATTGTTATGTGCTTCATGACATCTATCAAGGGGAGCCGTATGCCCTTGGGATGCACCCGATTATCTTTAATCGCATTGCCAAGCGCGAGAAGCCGTATCAATATTTAAAACCATACGAAGTTGCCGTCGAGTTTCCGAAGTTCCTCAAGCTATATCTGCCCGGACAAGACAAGTACACAATGATGGGCAAGAACTTCGCTTCGTTCGATTTAAAGTTTTTTCGCGCCAATCCTTACTTGAAGCCAATAACTAAACTATTCCATCACCGTTGTTTGGATTTAGGCAGTATATGGGTGGATTGGTCGAAAGACGTTGTGTTGCCGAGTACAGAGGAGTGTTTAAAGCGTGCCGGGCTTCCGTGTACCGTTTCTCATACAGCCATTGATGATGCGTTGCAAATCATATCGCTGCTACGAGCCAGCAGGGCAATGGAAGTTAAAAATGATTCATCTGTCAAGGTTCTTCCACCGAAACCAGAACCTATTAAAAGACCAAGGTGCGACTAAAAATGAAACTAATCAATAGGGCAGACGGCGTAGACGGACACTATTGCATAGGGCGAATTCATTCGAAGCTTGGTGCACCTTATTGGGAATATTACTTTAAGGGTCAGTGGTGCAGCGCGGGAGAAGTGTTGACCAAAAACGAAGCCAAATCTATCAAGAAGTTTCTTGAGACACGAGAGGCGGAAATTCGCGTATCGAGCGCCAGATAAAGGTAAAGGTTAATATGAACTACCAAGAAGAAGTTTCCTCTATTGGAAAACAAATCAACGAATTGCAGTTGAAACGGACGGGCGCACTTCTTGCTTTGTGGGAAAATGATACTTTGCCAGAGTGCCAGAGGCGTTTTGGGAAACATTATAAGGTGGAGTCAGAAAATTATAATCTAAAATATAATAGTTATTATAAGATTCTTGGGATGAAGCCGAATACAAAGTCCTTTTGGGTGGATAAATTTAGGAGTATCCCGAGCAGTAGTACATCGGCTGTCAGCGTTCGCTTTGATGTTGAGTTGCTGAATGTAAGCACATTGTTAGAAAAGGTATCCGCTTTCAAGGAAATAAGTGCACAGGAATACGATGACGCTCGACGACAAATTATTGATAGTCTTCAAGATAAGTCTTCAAATACCATAATTGACGAAGTGAATAAAAAACAGGAACCATGTCTGGATGACAAGAATGATAATGACCCGATTTGTGAAAATTCGGGTTTTTAAAACGGGTTTTCTTTAGGCGGACCTATTGGACTCATTCCGCCATTTGCGCCAAGGCATTTAAGGCACTGACAGAAGGGCATCCTACCCTCCTTCAGTGCCTTTTGTATATCTGTGAATGATAGATATTTGGATTGCTCTGGCACCACATCTGGCGGCGTTGCTTCGGCACCATCTTTCTTTCTATCGGCTTCAAGTTTCTTACTCGCCTCTAATTTTTCCTTGTCAATCTTGTCCTGAATAGCCTTCTTTTCGGCCTCTAACTTATTTGTTATCTCGGTTTGTTCATCTTGGTAATCGCGAAGGAATGACTTGATTCTTTTGAGCGGAACGAAAATAGCAATGCCGCGGCGCATAAAACCGGGGTCGTGTTCATCGTATTGACCGCTTACACATAGTCCGAAATATTTACCATCGTGGAATTCAGCACCGCCACTGGAACCGTGGTAGAAGTTTTTAGCAGATGCAACCCATTTAAAATCCGTCTTTTCCGTCAATTCTCCATCGCCGGATGCAGGACCGATGCTATCAGGGGAACCTACATTCACGAGGGGTGTCTTTAAAGCCAAGTCATTGGTGCTATCCAATTCAGCAACGAAGGGAGCATCAATTTGACATTCGATGATAGCAATATCAAGCGCCTCGTCTTTGGTGATGATGGTGCAGCGAATCTTGCCTATTGGAAGTTCGAGAAATATGGTGGGTTTGTCGTAGTTCAAAAGATGCCAAGCCGTCAAAAGATATTTCGAACCTTTCAATCCGTATTTGGACATATCGACGGCTACAGCAACACCGCGTCCGGTAGAATCCTCATTGGTCTTCGGGTCAATATACTTAGTTTCAAGATTGTAAGTGCATTGAACGGGCGTGCCAGCAGCAGCGTATGCAACAGAACTGAATAACATAGCTAATAAAAAGGTCAAATATTTTATCATAGTGGTCTTCGGCTCCTTATTTTTTAATTCTATCTAAGAATTTAATAATTATTGGAAGTTTTATGAACTTGCCGACGCCCACATACATATTATTGAAGTCTTTTAATATTCCTTCTGATGCTATTGCGACAATTTTATGGGTTTTCAAACGGATGAGTGGTCCGCCACTACAACCGTGGTAATAATCAGGCGCACTGGCGACCCACATGCGTTTATCGATATCATCCTTAATCATCAATGTGCCAAGTACAGGATGGACGTTGGAATATCGCGGTGCGCCAATATCAATAACTTTCTCGCCTACATCCGGTTCTTCAGTTGAAATTTCCAAGATATGAGGAACCTTTACCTCGCATTCGATAACGGCAATGTCATTCGCACGGTCAATTGCGATAACCCTTACAAATTCCCAATCGCCTTTGATTTTTATCATTATGTCTTCATAGGGTTTACCATCAAGTCCAGCCACCACGTGTGCGGCCGTTAATACGTAATTTTGCTTTTTATAACCCCATGATGTAAGATTCACTCCGACGCCGCAACCGGTGAAGTCGCAGCGCTTTCCTTTTTCATCTCTATGGCTTTCGATTATTTGGTACGTGGCGCGCGTTTCTTCTTTGGCATCGAACTTCTTAGGATTGTCTTTGTCGCATGGATAACTAAGGACAGGCGGTGGGTCGTCAGTGAAAGGGTTGCTGTCGTAGCCGTGTAGTGTTAGTCGGAATGTAAACACTATGCTTGAAAGGTAAAGCGCCGCTAAAACAGCACTAAGAATTATCTTTCTCATAAGTTCTTTCTTTAAGTATACTTACGAAGTGAATCACCATTTTTAGAAAAATATCAAGAAAATGTGTGAAAAAAGACGATAAGGTGATAGGACGTTTGGAGAGTTTTCCGTGGGTACGCCATTCAAACATAAGAACTTGACCTACATAGGGCACATGGCGATTTTCTACGTGCCACGGGCAAAACTGGAACGGATACCGGCTATAGAGGCTCGAATCCATAGGTTTCTTTTCGAAAACTATGGTGCCTACACTAAGTCTATCTCTCCGGTAAAGGGATTTTGGCGGCAAAATGGTTCGAAACATATTTTCGAAGACGATAACATCGAATACAAGGTTTCTTACGCAGGGAAGAAGCGGATACCGGAATTCGTTGACTTTTTAGCAGAGGTTTGCGCCGTACTTGGTGAGGAAGCGTTGTATTTGGAAATGGGATACATGAGCTACTTGGTTTCTCCGAAGGGAAAATAAAATGGATGTGAACAAGCTTCTAAACCAGTATGGCGAAATTGCCTTCACGCTTGCTTTCGCCGTCATGCTCACGGCGATGCTCTACAAGCGGGTGCGCGCCTATATCAAGGGAGACTGAATGCCTCACCCTTTAGTGGTTAATGTTCGCCGTACTAAAAAGTTCGATATCTATGGCGGGCGACCGTGTTATGGATATCCTGATAACGGTTGGGGTAATCCGTTTAAAACCGGACGTGATGGCACGCGAGACGAAGTTATTGCCAAGCATCGTAAGATGGTCCTGAGCGACCCGTTGCTGATTCAGTTAATTCGAGACACGCTTCCCGGCAAGACAATCGCTTGCTGGTGTGCCGATGATAAAGGCACAACGTGCCACTGCGATATACTTGCACAAGTGGCAAATGCGACCGAAGAAGAACTTTCGATTTTAATAAAAAATGCGTAGAAAACCCTTGAACTAAGCCATTTCTCTGCCGATTATAGTAGTACGTGCAGGCAAAGAACAAACCCCTCAAGGAGACGCAAAATGTTTTTCTTTCACGGTCATATCGAGTCGCGCAAGGCTGACGCGAGCAAGGAACAGCATATTACTCGCAGCGAGAACTTCGAGATTACGGGCGGCACCAAAGAGGAACACGATGCCCTCGTGAACAAGGCAATCGAGCTTTGCGAGAAGCTGAAGACGGTGCATCCCTCGAAAACTCTGGAGCTTATCGAGCAAGTGATGGGTTCCTGAAGGTCTCGAAATTTACAATCAAGGCATTGGGCGTGCTGGTGGTGCCCAATTCAGAATCGGGAATGGATATGAAAACGAAAATCAAACCACACGCCAGCCACAAGATGACTAAGTGGAGGCACACCATCGTGACGCTCATTGCGACATCCCGATTCGGGCGTATACGAGAGTGTAAAAAGTGCGGCGGTGAACAGGCTGAAACCGTTTCTGGAAAGGCGATGCACGATGAATTGAAACATCCGTGTGCCGGATAGGTGAAGTAATGAAGTATCGAGACATCCCCCAAATTTCCCCATATGGCAAGTATCAAGTGAATGTCTCTTGGCATTACCTTGAGAAGCAAATCGCTGACGCCAAGCGGGATTACAATCTCAATCTTGACCCGGATTTCCAGCGCGAACACGTTTGGACGGAAGAACAGCAAATTCGTTTTTGCGAGTGGATTCTACGCGGTGGAAAGACCGGACGGCACCTTCTGTTCAATTGCAAGAATTGGAATCGCGGCACTCCATATGATTATGAATTAGTTGACGGCAAGCAGCGTATCAACGCGGTGCTTCGCTACTTGCACAATGAGATTCCTGTTTTCGGCAACAATTTTTGCAAAGATTTTACCGACAACATGCGCTTGACGGGGCCTGATTTTATTTGGTGCATAAATGACTTGGCAACGCGCGAAGAAGTGCTACAGTGTTATTTGGATTTTAATGGGGCCGGAACGCCTCATACACAGGCAGAATTGAATAGGGTTAGGGCTTTGTTAAAAAAGAAAAAATGATAAATTTCTTGATAAGTGATTATATTTTGTGTAAGTGTTTCGGTGATTTTTTAACGAAAATTCCGAGGCGCTGTTCGGGTATTTACTTGATTCTCTGTCAGAGTAATGGAAATTTCTACATCGGCAGCGCAGTTGATATTGGAAATAGATTTTGCACCCATCGCCGCAAATTAAATGCGGGAAAGCATCATTCAACATACCTTCAAAACTCATACGATAAATATGGGGCAAATAATTTCCACTTCTATCTCATTGAAAGAGTATTGGACGCGGGATTATTGGTGGAGAAGGAACAATTTTATTTAGACATTTACAACCCGGTATTCAATATGTCTCCGACCGCAGGAAGTAGTTTAGGTATGATTCGGTCTGATGCGACGAAGAAAAAACTTAGGGAAATAAATTTGGGTAAAAAACTAACCCCGGAAAATCGTGAAATTGCTATAAGGAATTTGCGCCGAAATAAGAAGGGGCTTCAACGTCATTCGGTTGAAACCAAATTGAAAATGTCAAAGACAAGACAAATCCGCCCGCCTATGGGAATGTTGGGTAAAAAACACTCGAACGAAACGATAAAGAAAATTATCGAGGCTGGTTCCAAAACCTACACACTAATCAATCCTCAAGGACAGGAAGTGTCAATAACGAACTTGGCTTTGTTTTGCCGCTTGAATGGATTACAGCGTCCTTGTATGTATAATGTTCATGCTGGTAAGCAAATCTCCCACAAAGGATGGAAGAAACCAATAACTCAAACCGAAGGATGGTTGGAAGTCATCCGTAAACAGGGGGAAATAAATGAGTAGTTATTGATACCGCTTCTCACGAAATCTACGACTCGGCAGCCCTGCCGCCTGATAAATTTGTCGCCAAGGCTAAGGAAGTCGAGGCTCGTGTAATCAGGGATATCCGAGAAGACATTTCGGATTACCAATTTCCAGAAGACTTGCGCGCAACGATTCAGAAGAACATCAACACGCATTCATTGGAAACAGAAAAGGGGATGGAATGGTTTTTGATGCTTCACTACTCGGAACTTATCGAGAAGTTGCACGAAAATTACCACGACCTTGCACGTCGCCGACTTGAAGTACGTCATGGGCGATTGATGGACAGTCCGACCTACAACGTCTTCAGCCGGAAAGAATACGAGAAGGAAATCAACAATGATGAATGTCCTCATTGATGAAATCAACCAGCACGAAGTCATCTACGATGCAGAATTAAACGAATTGTGTCGCAAGCACAACGTCGACCCTGACTCTCCCGAACTTGTGTCTAATCTCGTGAACTTGGGATGGGACCATCAAATGCTTGTGGCGAAGGATTGCACTTCCGTGCATGAAGACCGCCCCGGAATAGTGCGTTATAATAAAGAGCGCCAAAAAACAAACCTTTTTCGCCTGTTGTATGCCTTAACAGACAAAGGGGCTACGTCATGAGTGGGATGGTACAGGATTTTCTTTTCGAGACCGACGACAAAAAACAAATCGAGAAAGTGCTCTCGACGATGTTGCCGATTTTCTTTCAACACTCCGAGTCAGATTGCGTGCAATATCAGATTCGAACGTCATCCAGTTATTGGCCGGACGGTGCTTACGAGAATCCGCATGTGGCTGGTCCGTTCATCTACGAAGACAAACAACAGAAGAAAGTTCTCGTATTAGACCATTGCGCAACATTTGGCGGCGCTGGTGTATTGAAGGAATTGACGCAGGCTAAAACCAAAGACGAAGCGGCTAAATACGCCTCTCAACAAAACGAAGAAAAAAATCCGCGAGAACCAAAGCGCATTTTGGTTGCCGTATTGCAGGACTATAAAGAACCCAAACCAGATTTTGTTTGTGTTGACTTGGGAGCCATGAAGGACACAACGATGGAACTTATTGAAAAGGTTAATCCATCAAAGCTTCTTAAAGAAGTCGGGGATGGATTTAATTCCTCGTTCGGGCAGTACGACGGCTCGATATCGCACGGATGGCGTCTTCAGTATCAGCCCCTTAGTGGTTGGAATAAATTGGTTGTGTCAATGACGCACATCTATTATGGAAAATAAAGTCAACATCGACATCTGTATGCAATGTAAGTATTTGCATTCCGGTCCCGCTCCGAAGTTCGCCGGGTTGCGCCTTATTTGTTCCGTTGAATTTAATTTTATTGACGAAGCCACAATCGCGACGAAATTCGATTCAAAATTTGATATGGAGTACAATCCAAATTTTAAAATACCAGCGAAGTGCCCATACATCTTAGAGCATGCTGTTAGTTCCTGAAATTTCCATTGGAAGTAAAGTTTCCATTTGAGGTTATTGCGGGAGTATTTTTGGATTGCGCTTGGGGGTAGGTTTGCCACTGTAAAAGTCTAAGAAATGCAGCGAATGCGAATATTCCAATTACAACGGACAGTCCATCTGTTTTAATTGGCTTCATATTCAGACCTTCTCAATAAACACTTCAAAGTGGTCCATCATGTATCCGTAGCCGGTGCGCTTCTTATAGGACTCTATCTTCCCTACCTCTCGTTCGAGAGCATTTTTGTAGTTTTGCATCGAACTTTTGGTCCAAGAACCTTTTCGTACAATGACTTCATAGGGTTTCGCCGGTAGATGGTGCCAGATTTCCCCGTCATAATTGAAGTGTCGCGGTTTAACATGTCGAGCCAGATACCACTCATCATCAATGCCGCGAAAAAATCCAGTCGTTGGTTTTTTTGATTTTAGTTTAACGCAAATTGTATCTGGTTGGTTCAATAGCGTGGCGTAATCTGTGTGTTTGTCGTTTATTTTATTGCCTTCGGCATCTTTTATCCACACCATGCGGTGTTCTTTAAATTCCGTGCTGGACAACAAGAATCGTTCGATGTGCGGGAAGACAAAAGCATAGATGCCGCGTCTTGCTGGTGGACAATGCCCGGTAGGCATCTTGGGGTTGTACCCAAGTTGTTTGACCGAACTGAGACCGCCGAACCGAACGAACTTCATTTTGCATCTTCCTGAAAGTATTCCTCGACATCCACGCCTAAAAGTTCCTTGGCATAGTCAATGGAGCCGCTGACGTGGGCGGAAATGAGGGCATCCCCACGAATGATGGCAGCCGCAACGCGATGATTAGCCGTAAGAACATCGACTTTACTGACCTTGCATCCCCACGGGCAGTTCTCGAAGGGATTATAGCCAAGTTCGTCGAGCCGTTTGGTGGGAATCATTACAGGCATGTTTAAACCCCTCTCTGCCATTATCGGCAAATTTTTAAATTACTTTATGAGTTTTAAAGGATTTCAGAAGCTTTGACTTACGTACCACCTATGATAATAAAGGCGTCTATGGTAAGTTTACTACCATAGGTGGTATTTATCAACTACTCTATGAGTTTTTTAAACGACTTTGGCGCGATAAATGCCTCCTTGTAAAGCAGGACGCAGCCAAATCGTTCGAACATTTGAACATACAAGCGATGGAATTCTTTTTCAAACTCTATTTTTTGGATTTTCAATGAGAAAACCTTGTTGCTGCCGAACTCCGGTTCTTCCTTGAATTGCAGCAGCACGTTGCGCCGCTCCCAAAGCAGCGTCATGTACTCACCCTCTACGCATTTAGGGATTTCAGGGCGCATTGTGGGTATGGAAAGCAATCGGTTGGCCACGTCTTGAATCCCGCCAAGAGGCTCTAACGTAATTCTCCCGATTTGTTGCGTCTGTAAAGCATTGTTATCACGTGGTTTCCAGAAAGTTTGAGCCATAAGTGTGGATTCCCCTTTTTATTTGTGAAAATTTAAATAAAAATGCCGATAATATAATGGAAATAGGCTTTCAAAAAGGATTCTGCCATGACGCCGCTTCAAGAGTACGTATCACAAAATGGTTATGCCGACATTGGCGAGAAGCTTGGCATCTCTGTTTACGAGCATCCCACGTTGCCGCTGGTGGGCTTCAAGTATTCTCAGATTGATTCCCCCAAGACCGACACCGTTGTTCGTTGGAGCCGTGGCACCGTGCTTGAAAAGGGCACTTGGAAGTTGATTGCTCAGCCGTTCGTGCGTTTCTTTAACTACGGCGAAAATGTCGAGGAACTGAAGACGTTCGATTGGAGCGACTTAACCGTTACGTCCAAGGAAGACGGCAGTCTTGCAATCGTCTACTTCTATGCGGGCGAGTGGCAAATGAACACGTCCGGCTCTTTCGCATTGGGCAACTACGATGCTTGGAGTAATGAGACGTGGCGCTCACTGTTCTGGAAGACGTTTGAGAACAACGGCGGTCGCAAGGACAAACTGGACCCGGAATACAGCTACATCTTTGAACTGTGCACGATGCAGAACAAAGTGATTCGCATGTATCCCAAGGGCACGGTGTTCATGTTGAGTCGCTTCAAGGGCGATGTGGAATCGCCTTGGTGTGATACTGTCAAGGCTGCGTCTGAAATTGGCGTGCAAACGGCGACCACCTACCAATTCAAGAGCATTGAAGATGTTGAAGACCACTTGATGATTCAGGAGAAGGCGGACGCCAGCTACGAGGGTGTGGTAATCCGCGACAAGAACAACGTTCGGTTCAAGGTGAAGTCTAAGTCATACCTTGCATTGCACCACTTGCACGACAATGGCAACGTTTCACGCACCGACCGGCTGGTGCAGTTGGCATTGGCGAACGAGGGCGATGAAGTTCTTGTTTACTTGCCTGAGTTGAAGGACCGCTACCGGGAAATCAAGGGTATTCTGGATGCGGAATACTTGGAAATGAAGGACTTGTGGAACAAGAACAAGCACATTGACGACAAGAAGACGTTTGCTTTGGCTGTGAAGGACCACCGCTATTCGGCGATTTTGTTTGGCATGAAGAAGTTGTCGCCGGAGCAGCGCACGGACCATGAACTTGCCAAGGCTTGGTCGGGGGCTGGCGATTTGATTATGAAGCGTTGGCCCAAAGAGTCGTTGCCGGTCGCCGCGGTTGTTGGACCTCAAAGTCCGTTGGAATAGGTGAGTATTTTATATAAAATACGGCAAATTAGTCCGAATTGGGGTGCTTGAAGGCACCCTTTTTCGTTTTTATGCTCAAAATTCAACGTTGAATCTATAAAATATAGGCAGATAGAGGTTTACGCACGATGAAAATACGGTCTGTGAATACAACCTTGCTCGCAGGCGACTTTATGGCGCGAGTAAAGGACGGGGAACTGTGCTTGCCAGAGGAATTCGTTGGACTTTTACCCCAACTTCATGCACATGTTGATTCTGCCGAGACCTTGATTAGTCGTCTGGTGAGCTTCCCAAGCGAGTTTGCCACCGTTCTTGGGTGGAATGTGGATAACGTGAAGAAAGCCACCGTAGGGCTTCAGAAATGCTGCCAGAGGCACCTTCCTGCCGGTTGGGAACCGCCTTTTAGTCCGTCCTACGGCGCGTTGTCGGGTAATAATACTTGAATATTACGATTCATAGGTAGGGAGGCGAAAATGCCTTACAAAATTATCTTTCTTGGCAAGCTTGGTTGTGGTAAGGGCACGCAAGCGGAAATTTTGTCAAAGCGCCTCTCTATTCCTACAATTTCGACCGGCAGTATGTACCGGAGAGAGATGCAGGCGGGCACGGAAGTCGGTAACCAAGTTTATGAACTTTGCGTTAAGCAAGGCAAGTTGATGCCGGACGAAATCACCAATCAACTTATGGCAAAACGCATTCGAGAAGCGGATTGCGCAGGAGGATTCATCATTGATGGATACCCGCGCACGCTCAATCAGGCAGAGTTTATTGTTTCCGATATAAACTTGGCGATTGACATAGACATCCCGGATGATTTGGCAGTACAGCGACTTGACGGCAGATGGATACATAAAGCATCAGGGCGGACCTACCATTCAGAATTCAACCCGCCAAAAATTGCTTACACCGACGATATAACCGGTGAAGGACTCATTCAGAGAGAAGACGACCGGCCGGAAATCATAAAGAGACGCCTTGAAGTCTTTTATGAATTGTGTGCTCCGCTGCCGGACTTCTTTAGGAATAAAGGCACGAAAGTGCTGCAAGTAAGTGGAGTCGGTGCAATTGGAGAAATAGCGAGTAGGATAGAATCACAACTAAATATAGGAAGACTTTATGGACAACAAACTTGAAGTCAAGTTCAAACTGCTTTTCATGTCAGAAGGACAACTTAAGAAGACGCCGTATCTGGTTAAATTCAAGCACTTCCTCGAATCCATCAAAGAAGTTGTAAACAGCGATATCACCCAAGATATCGTCGAGATTCAGGATTTAGAAGTACAACTCAAAACCTTCTACCTTGACGAAAAAAACAACCAAACCTTTGTGGCGATAAATGTATTGATGGCGTTTGTAGGACCAATTAAAGAAACACAAGAGGACCAACCCAAGTACGTTGAAAGACTAATCGAATACACCGAAGATTGGTTGAATAGTTTTAAACCGTATACTCAAAAAGTTAAAGTTAAGGCGTCCGGCAAGCATAAAAAGGTCGAATCAAAGTCCAAGTCTAAGCCCGCGATTGCGCCTGAAGGCATGGCTCACGTAAGAAACAGGGCGTATCCAAAGGCTGGCGAACAAAATTCCTTATAATCAACCAAAGGTAAAGATAGAAATTTGCGAGAAGTGCCCGCATTACAAACCGTATGCGCTTGGCAACGTTGGTTTATATTATAAATCCTGCATGTTGGTTGTGGCACGTAAAGACTTCTTCCCCCAAGATGTTCCTCGACTCGATACATTCGTAATACCGTCTAATTGTCCCTTCATCCTTGAACACACAATCATGTAAAAAACAAACCCCCTGTTTTTCAGGCAGGGGGGAACGAGTTATTTGTTGCTCTCAATCATTAGTTTGTCATCAATTTTCTGGTTTAGTATGTGGTATCTACATACATCACCCCTTCCTCGATTTTGCCGTATTTGTAGTAGACTTGCAAAAAAAGTGGAACGCTTTGTCTCAGTGCTAAGCGCTATGTTCGAAAGTTAGCTACGGCCAGTGCATGTCTATGTCTCCTTGTGTTAGCACACTTTCCCACTTGGCGATTTGGCGTTCACTTTCCTTACTTCGTCTTACTTCGTCTTACTTCATCAATTTTGGAACCGGGACGGTCTTTGAGGAAGCTAAGCAGGCAGTTGCCGCTCCCCCTCACTGAGTTCCGAAAGTTGCCGCCTTCGGTTGCTCCGTCCATCAGTCCCATCTTCGTCTCTATAATTATCGGTTCTTACGGTTCGATTTTGAGACAATTCTGAAAAATTTTTTCGTTAGGGTAAAGTTAATAGGCTCATTCGATATAGTGTAGAGGGAGATTTCACCTATGAGCACAAAAATTTATCACGGCTACAAGATTCATCTTAAAAACCCTACATTGCACAACTTGAACAAATTTTTCCGACCGTTCCGCCACGGCATTCGAGTGTTGGCTGAGAAAGCCGTAGCCGAGAGACAGGCTAATCTTGCCGTGGAGGCTCTTGACTGTCTTGCCGTTGGCGCTACGCCGTTTGACTCTGCTTGTCCTTGGGCGGATTTCTATTGTCCGGCATCGTGGGCGGACAGTGTTATATGCCAACGGTATCAAAATATTTACAAGACACGTCATCGAGACCCTGTATATGATTTCGATTGTGAAATTTCTATCTACCCGACAATGGACAATGTTTTTGCCATCATCAACTCGGAACGAGAAGACTACATTGATTTTTTCGCAGGCTTGCCCGGCGTGGAATATTACGGATACTGGAACAACACATCGCCCGAAGAAACCATGAATCCAGAAGCATGGGAAAAACGCCGCTCTGATTGGGATGAAGCGTTGAAGGACTTATTCAACAGCGGCTTTAATTTTGAATGCTTGGGATTGTATGGACTGCCCCACCCTTCCAGAGACGCCGTGCTTAAAGCCATCCCTTCTTTCGAATCGCGCATACACGGGCTTGGACGGGAAGAAGTTCTTAATCAAAAAATGAAAGAATTGAAAGAAGCAGACCCGGATAAGAAAGGCTTTGGTTTTGTTTACGATGCGGAGCGTTGGGTGCGCGATAACCCCGAAGGATTAAAGGCCGTGGAAGATTGCAAGAATGAATTTGCAAAGAAACTCAAGCGCGAGATTGTGGCTACCGACCTTTGGCAGCATTAAGAATTATTGAATATTCATCTTAGGCAGACGAAACCAACTCTATTTGGATTCTTAGCCTATGAAATCGGATGAACGTCCCTATTATCTAATGAGCAAGATTTCCAAGCTTCGAATGTTGAAGATGTCGACAGACATGACTCCGAAAGAAGCGGAAGATGCCAACGCATGGCTTGAAAAATTCGGTAGCCCAACTTTGGTGTGGGTAGAGGACGAAGACGAGCTAAGAAGATTGACCGAGTAAAAAATTCACTGGACTTTCCCACCGTTTTAGCCGATAATAGTAGTATGAAGACGGAACAGAAACAGCTTAAAGCCAATTGGATTGCCCACTTTGAAGGCGTGATTGAGGGAAAACCTCATGACCGCATCTACATCGTGAGTATCAAATACACTCCCGGCACTGGTGAGTGGTCTGTTTATGCCATGTACGGTTCACGAATGTCTCACAACTACCACAAGTTCCGTGCCCACCTTCGTGGAAACTATTCGTCCTTTAATGATGCTCGCCGCGAATCCCTTAAAATATTTTCAAACAAATTGAATGAGGGATATCAGGATATTACCAAACCGGACTATAGCGGTCCTGCTAAGGTTGAATGCTTCTCAGAGAATTTCGCGAATCAAGAGTGGAAGGAAAATACCCACACAGCGAAGGAAATATTTCCCGGCTTGGAAAATGACGTAGAGTTAGACGCTGACCCCGATGAAGCAGCGCCATTCGTTGTTTGCATCAATAACGTGGACCTTGAGGGGCATTTTGACTTGGATGTTTCCTATCCGCTCCTTAACTGCGACGGAAACCGCCATCTTGCCGCACTGCGCGACCGTTTTGAAGATTCCAAGTTTGTGGTGGTCGAAGATAGATACGGCAATCAAATTTCTACCACAAAAGTTCGTTTTCGTCTATAAATCTTCGATATAATGCCTCAACAGAGGAGGCGATTTGTATGGCTCTATGTCCAGTCTGTAAAACCCCCGGCGCTTATGTTGGTTTTAGCTCCGTCGAGTGCCGCAATCCAAGATGCGCGCATTTCGTAATTGAAGAAGAAAAGATTTGCCCATGTTGCGGCATTCGTGGACACAATCAAGAGTACGAAATGATGGGGATGGACTTGTCTTTTAAGAAAGATGTTGGCGCTACGACTGTTAATCCTGCAACTCCGCAACCATCTCCTATCTGGCACGGCGACTAATACACTTTTATCGGACGCTCTTTAATTGCTTCGGCGATTCGACGTTCGAAATCATCGAGGTCGAACGGCTTATGAATTACACATTCAATCTTTATCTCTTTCGGCATGGGCGGTAAGCACTCCAGACGCAAGCCCGTAAACAAAATTATTTTCGGCTGTATGTAAAACTTCATTAATTGCGTCATGAACTCCCCGATAGACATCCCCGGCATGGCTATATCAGAAACGATTAGATTTATCGGAGTGGTCTGAAATATTTCAAGGGCCTGCTCGAAGCTTCTTGCTTGAATTATATTATACGGCGGATTGCACGAGGTAAGAAATGTCCTGAGTATCTCTTGCACATCATCATTGTCCTCTATCAAGAGCAGCGACGGCATAAAGTTCATCCTATCTGATGTAAGTCAAGCAAGGAACGCCGTTTGTGCCGTATCACTACTCCTGCCAAAGCGAGTTTTATAAACAGAAAAGTTTAACGTCGACCGCGTGCATGTCAATATCATATTTCGAATATAAAATGGTGTGCACGTTGTAAAAATTCTTTTATAAGTGGTATAATATAAGAGGCGGGTTATCAAGCCTGCCGAAGACTTGGCTATTATGCCAGAAGGAGTGTGCACCATGACAATTGACACGGCGGTCTTTGTTCGAATTTGCAAAGAGAAGGAAGAAATCGGTATCAAATTGGTCAAGCGTACCTTGGCTCAAACCGGGCGATTCAGCACCTATAGCGAAGAATACCTCGACGGTATTGCCCGTCGCGCGTTTGAAGCTGAGAAGAACGGCGGAATTTGGCCGGGTATGACTAAGCCACTTCCTTTCATTTCCCTCTAAAATCTAAAGCCAATTCGAATAGAATCCCTGTAGACAGTTCTATGGGGATTTTCATGCACAAAATTTCAGAATTCAAAGACATCACCCCAAAGATTGGCTACGTGTTGGCGCGAAGCCGAAGTAATGCTTTGGGTGTAATTCTTCGCCGCACTAAAGGAAAGTGCTACGGGCGCACGCTGCTCGCCGATGAAGTAGATTGTGAGTACAGAATCACTTGCGTTAAAAATGCCAGATTAGGCGGACGATGGGAATCCAAAGAACCCTATTGTATTGGATTCCTTCCCACGGATGAAGTAAAGTGCATGTTGAAGGGTGAAACCGTAACAAGGATTTGAAACACCATGAACATCATCGGCTACACGCTGTGCACAATCCGCCTCCACAAATGGACGCCTTGGCGCAAAACTACCAAGCGAGTCGTAAAACGAGATTACATAACCAAAACAATCGTCTCGGATGTAATCACTGAAGTTTTCCAAGAGCGCGATTGCGTGCGTTGCAAGATGTGTCAAATGAAAGATTGTAAAGTATGACGACAGTCGCAGACCTCATAGAAAAACTAAAACAATTTCCGCCCGACATGCGCGTGGTTCACGTTGGCGACGATTATTGGGCGTCGGACCCCAAGTGCATGTTCTACGTAGTTCCTAAATACACGGCAGGAAGTGTTAAGGGTAGCGGTCGCGTAGAGCGTATGCCCAATTCGGATAAGAATGGATACTTTCATGTTCGTGATATGCCAGCCCCCGGCAAAAAAGCTTATGGCGTTGTCTCTAAAAATCCTATCTTGGTTTTAGGAATATGACCAAGAAGAATAAGAAGAAAAGAGATAAACGAACTGAACGTCGGCGCGATTGGTATAAAAAGGCTACGCTTTCCAATTTTTGCAGTCATGACACGCGCTGTGCAAGCGCGGAGCCGGACGGAAATTGTGATTGTTGCGACACCATTGACGGACGCTGGATAACCGCGGTGAATGAATACGCATCTACATGTGATTTGTGTGGTGAACTAACGAGCCACGACGCAATGGAGATGGATGAAGAAACGCAGCTTGGATACTGCGAATCTTGCACTGCATGCGCTCGCAAAACCCGACTTTTAAAATAAGGGAGTCTAAAACATGGGCTACGCAACAGGAAATACAGTTCGTGCTCAAGTTGAAGGGCGCTCATTTACCGGCGTGATTACCGGAATGCAAGGCGCTGCTGTAATCATTCGACCCGAAGCATGGGAAGATTGGATGACAGAAATCTATAATCCAACCTACGACCCCAAAGGTTGTATTGTGATTCACGGAAGTGCAGTTATAGAGGTTATTAAGACATGAACGAACAGCAATTAGAATCATTAGAGAAGAATTTCCCGAGCGGTTGCGTTGTGCTGTTCTTCCGAAAAGATAGGAAACCATCCGTTGTTCGAATCGGTGCGGCCGAGACCGCAACTACCCGCGTCGATGGCACCTTGGACGAATTTTACAACATGATTCAGGAAAAAATGCCAGAAATTGTGGAGAAACATAGCAAGGGATGATAGAATTGGAACCAAGATGGGGATTATCAGACCGAAATAATTTTTGAATTAGCAATTGATTTACGGTAGGGAGTATGGTCTGGTTGGCCAAGGTCGTCTTATAAGCAACCTATGGTGGGTTCGATTCCCACCCCTACTATTACTCAGGATGAATAAAATGAGAAGTGCTATTGCAGTTATTGTCTTGGCTTTAATCGGGGTGTTCGGGGCTTGCTGGGCCATAAACCACATCCAAGACCGAGACAAGCAGTACATTGCGACTTGTCCATACAAAGAGGGCATGATTGTTAAAAACAAGTTGGATGGTAGAAGGGGAATCATTACTTGCGTTCGTCCAATTGCCATTTATGTAAAGTATTCAACTCCAAATGCCGAACATCCTTACAGTTATGACTCTTGCCAGCCAAACGAGATTGAATTAGAATTGGAAAAGTGATAATTTTTTAATTTTTTGCATAATCTGACATTATGTGGTATAGAATGTCAGCATGGGCGCGTCGTTCAATGGATAGGACATAACGTTGCGAACGTTAAAATTTGGGTTCGACTCCCAACGTGCCCACCATAAAATATGCAAGTTTAAAATCAGGGCGGTTTAACGGAAAGCGAGCAACAGGCGCAGCAATGTGAGTGGGTGTTTCCCTTACCCAAACCGTCCGAACAATTTTTGGTCCCGTAGTGAAACAGAACATCATCCAGATTTCCTAAATCTGAGTTCCCGGTTTGAGTCCGGGCGGGACTACCATTAGAAACGGAGCAACACAATGAAAGAAATTCTAATTTCAGCAATCTTGGCATTGGCGTTTGGTCGGTTGGCGTGGGAAGCGGCTTTCAATTGCGGTGATTCGCCACTTGCTGTTTTTATCAGCGCATACGGCATCTTGTTGTGCTTGATTATGGTTAGTGTCCTTTGTAAGGCAGTTAAATATCGCCGGAAGTGCTAAAGGGGTTTCCAATGAATAATGAAAAAGTCGCGGCAGAATTATTGAAACTTGCCACGCTACTCATGCCGAGCAACGAACGTCGCGCTTTAAATAAGGCGGCAATGCTTTTGTCGTCCGAAAAACGAGCGGATGCTCCGGGCGTGGGTAAGAAATACCCCGAATTGGATAAGATTTCCAAAAAGATTGCCAACGAAGTCGCTAAGATGATTAACAAAGAGGCGGCCAATGTTGAATCGGAAATGCCTTACAAGGCACAGTACATTTTGGAAACCTTGATTCCGATTCTCGACAAAATGGTATAATCACCAAGGAACAAAGATGTTGATACGAGTGCATTACAATAAGCAGACGGTGAAAAAGGGACTTCCGTGGACGATTCATACGTCCAAAACTTGCGCTCAAGCAAAGCATGTGGTATTTAATGTACCAGTGCAGACGGAAGAACGACCGGACAAGAAAAGTAATCCCCGGTACTTCATTCGTTGCAATGGCACTCCTACTTGGTATGGTAAGTGTGTTGAGATAAATTAAGGAGCGGAATATGCAGAAAGCCATTTGGAAGAAGTGGGGATAGAAACTAAAGCATTCGAATGTTCACGCTCCAAAGGATACGGACTGAAATCAAACGGTCCTTAAAGTATGGAAATTGAGCATCGAATACGGGCGCGTGGTGAAATGGTATCGCACTTGGCCTACACCCAAGAGTCGCTGGTCCGATTCCAGCCGTGCCCACCATGAAAGTGAAATAGTGCAGTTCGTGAAAAGATTTGGTAAATTTCGTGCCGTAGTAGACTGGTTATCACGTTAGCCTGATAAGCTGAAAAAGATGGTTCGATTCCATCCGGCACGACCATTATGAAATTGAAACCTTGTCCCTTCTGTGGTAAAGAAGCAGACATCCTACCGCAACTCGCTGCCCAATGCCGCGCGTGCGGGGCTAATAAAACGTCCTTTAGCAGATTTAAGAGACAGGCATACGCGGAGTGGAACATTCGAGATAAGGCGATACAATGATACTGGTAGTAAACTTTCAACCTCGCCGCACTTTCCCAAGAAAAGTTGGTTCGATACTTGCCTTCCTCAAGCGAATAGATGGCGCTGTTTGTGATGAACAGCGTGGGTTTATCACTTTTGAGGTCAAGGGAAAATACTGGACTTCTTTAAAAAAAGAAATCGCTACGAATCCTTTCTTTGCCGAAAGCACCATCATCACGAGAACGGGTAGTTTGGGTTGGAATGATTACCGCCTACTCCATCACTTTGACAAAACTCAGCCATTAGATAAATTTGATAAAAAGTGCGAACTGAAATTAGTGCCATGCCCTAATTGCGGTGGTAAAGCGCAGATATTAAAGCGGAACATCGCGCGTTGCAGTAGATGTAGAAAGTCATATAGAGAAGCGCAGTCCGCCGCACGCTTGAAATCCCACAAAAATTAAAGAATAAAGTTGACTTGCAAATTCTTCACTGTAATTTGGCTGGTGTGGTAGGGCGTCCGACCGTACCCATGATTACACAGGAGAAGCACGCATGACAGTTCGCACGGCGGTTGAGTTTCTAAACGGGCACCAGACCCGTTCCGGCGCAAGCAGGCTCTTGAATCACATTGTGGTATGTTCCAATTGTGGTTCCGAGTATGCACAGGGAGGCCCCGATGTTGGTCTTCGCGCTGCATTGGGTGTAAGAAAGCACTTTTGCCAAGACATCCCGTGCAAGGCAGCACACCGCAAGTGGCTCCGCAACAACCGTTAATTCGCATAAAACCATAAAGCTTTTTACTATAATCCCACCGAACGCTGGTGGGATTTTTTTTTATGAAACAAAAGCAAGAGCTAATTAACCAAGCAGACGTTGTGGGTTGTTTTGGATGCTGTTGTACATGCCTCATGCTTCTCTTTATCCCTTTCTTGTGGACGATAACAGAAGCCTGCATTAAAACATACCGATTTATAGTAGAGCACGCTGATGTCGTGGCTTATTTCCTGCCAGCCTCATTATTCATTATCGCCACGAGTGTTTTAGTTGTGCGTGATAGGAAGAAAGTTCGTCAAGATAATGAATTGAGCGCTGAAAAGGCTCGCCAAGAGGAACAGCGGCGCATTGACCATGAGATTGCAAGAAAATATTGGCTTGAGACAACAGATTATGAAAATTCCATGTATAATCATCTGCCAGACGGAGAAAAGCCGCAATGATTATTGGTAATATTTGTTTTTGTGAAGACCATACCGGCAAAGATAAAGACACTGAAAACTGCCTCAAGTGTATGATTGCCGAAGTCTATCCGAAGTTGAATTACATGAATCATCCTTGGGATAGGAAGGTTTGTGAAATCCTCACAAAGATGGCCGAGCGCCTTGAGAGATTAGAAGGGGAACATGCCCGCAATGAACAAGAAAAAACTACTCATTGAAATCGAGAAACTGAAGGCACCCAAGGGCTGTGATTGGAATTTCCTTTGTGGCTACATGCTTGCCTTGCGACGTGTAAAGGATAAATTGAAATAATGTTTCATTCCTACGAGATAATCAAGCTTGACCACAGTGCGGGTCAGTTGTGCGTATTCGGCTGGAATAACGAAACGCATGATACCTACAGATTGCATCTTGACGATAAGGTTGAAAAAATCACCAAGCGAAATGCTACTTGGAAAAGTAGTTTTATAGCACCGCCTCACTACTTCTTGAAAAAATTCAAGTGCACGCCAGAGAATTTGACCAATGTGGTGAGGGATTATGAAACATGGGTAGACCATCGTATCAATACGTTGGTTGTGGCTGGTATGAAAGATATTTTCCTCGCTTATTTGTCCGATTTGTCGTTTTACGAGAATAAGAAAAAGAATCGCATGGAAGCGGAAGCAAGAATTTGTTTTTGGGGGGAGATACCCTTGGAGAAGGTAGATGAAAAAGAAAAAAGGAAAAGAAGTCGTCGTGCTGCTTAAATTTAAAAACAAGGGTGTGAAAGATTTTTTCATGTCCGGATTGAGCGACGGCTTCGGCGAGAATGAATGCTCCTTGAAATGGAAGGGTGCTTTTAAGAACGCCAAAGAATTCGAAGTGCAGCCGTTCGATTGCGACGACGACGGGGATGCAAAAATTCCTTTTTAAATAGTCCTTAAATGACAACGGTATTCAGATAGAATTTGGTGGAGAAGTATTTTCGAATTTCATTTTAACGGAGCAAGAACCAAATGGGCAAGGACAAGTACGCAGACAAAGCAGGAAAAACAACACCATCATCCCCAAAACAATATGATACGCCAGTAGCAACCGCACCCGTTGCGACCCCTGAAGTCGCCCCTGTTGTTGCGTCAGAAGTCGTTGTTCCTGAAAAGTCGGATGAACAGCCAAAGGGCGAAGTGAAGGGCAGAGCACATATCGTGTCCTATCTTTCATCGGCGAAGTCAAGGCACAAGGAACTTCCCCAAGAGTTGTTGGGGCGTATGGAGAAGTCCAAAACCAAGGGCGAAGCAAAGAAAGTCCTTCGGGATTACCTTCGCAAAATACCACAGGCAGTAGACGTGGTTTGAAAGGTCATATCATGCCAAGAGCAGCGAAGAAACAAAAAGTTTACGTGGTTAGCGAAATGTTTAGTGATGGTGCACCGCAGATTCATGGTGTTTTCACTAATGCCAATCGTGCCGCAAAAATTCAAGAAAAACATCAAATTGGCGGCGCTCACGTTTTCATGTCTACCGTTAATCTCAATGAAGAAGATTTTGTTGGGCGGGAAGCGATAGACAGCACTGAATCCAAACGCTGTCGCGGCTTTCTTCGTTATAAGTAATTTGGAATTGATGAATGAAAATTATTGATTATGGTCAAGGTGTTGACTATACAATTGAAATCATCCCAATGCCAGAATTGGGAGGTGGGCGTTTCATCTTGCAGCCAGCAAAAGGCATCATGAGCGCCCCCGGCATTACCGGTGTGAATCAGCAGCAGTTCAAGGAATACTTGTCAGCACTCGCTAAGGCGATGTTTCACATGGGATGGACTGAGGAACAGAGTCCGCCCCAAGAACAACCGCCGCCCCCGCCGATAAAAAATCCGCAATAAATTAAAAAAGTCCATAATTTTGTTCATGTTGGCGATAGCATCAGGACTGTGGTTGAGGGTCATCGCCTTTGAAAAACAAATCAAAAACCACCCTGCCCACCAGAGAAGAATTCATTGCAAACTATCGTGCGCTGAAACCTAAGTTCACAGAAGTTGAGGCTGGTGAGGTTTACGACGTTCTCAATAGTCCTGAATGCTTCAAGGTCGCCTTGAAGGAATGGTCCGCAGAATTTGCCAGAAGGCTCCCCATAAATGGTTAAGAAAAAGCGAAGACGCATGGTTGGAAGAATTATCGTGTTCTGGCGCGGACACGGTTGTTGGGAGTGGGGTTTCACCGTCTGCCTCTCTACTTGTCCAATTTTTTCAGATTTCAGCCTTTCCGACAAGGAAAACAAGAACAATGACGTTTTCCTATGCGACGGGGATGCTGCGTTTTTGAAGCCTGAAGACATAATGAAGTGTGCTACCGACTTGTGCAATCAATTTGGAATTCGGATTGCGTGGAAGTATTACAAGACCGAAGACCAATACGGAAATCCGAAGTGGCCCAAAGGTGTGCCCGTGCCCAAGATTCCAAAGAAATACATCCGTAAAGACCCGAAGCCTACCGCGGCTTCAAAGAGACATCGGGATGAAATCTCTGTCAAAAGGGCTTTGCGGGCAATGATGGAAACAAAGCAGGATAAAAAGGATTCCCGCGCCGGAAAAATTCGAGACCTTGAAAAACAAATAGAGAAATTGGGTTTCGAGCCAGCGAAATTTGCAATAAAGCGCACCAAGCTTTTGAAGGACATAAAACCAGAAGATATTCCGCCCGGTTTAGAAGCTGAAGACATTGCACTTGACTGCGATACTTGTAATCTTGCTAATTTCGGTTCGCGAAGACACTCAGAGGATTGATACACATGCTTGAATTAGTTGTAGCGCCGGACGATTTTTTGAAAAAACCTTGCCGCGACATCACGCCGGAAGAATTCAAGGCTGGCAGCGCGGACGGACTCAACTTAGTTCAGTTCGCAAATGATTTGGTCATTGCCATGAAACACTATCGTGGCATTGGGTTGGCAGCACCGCAAGTGCGCGTGGGTCTTCGCGTGTTTGCTATAAATACTGAAAAGAAATCACTCGTGGTCTTCAACCCCACGATTACTGAAATATCAGGCTCATATCTCTCGGATGAAGGATGTCTTTCCATTCCGGGTGTTAGCGGCACTGTACGTCGGCACCGTTCCTTGCGCTTGCGAGGGTTTGGACCAACCGGATTGAGAATTGACGTGAAGCTGGAGAAGCTTATGGCTGCCGTCGCTCAACACGAGTTTGACCATCTTGACGGGGTTCTATTTGTAGATAAAGCTATTAATGGTTCACTTACACAAGGTCAGTAAATTATGAATGACGACTTCGGCGACCGCATGAAGCTTTTGGAACAAAACGAAGCGGGTAGGCGCACGCTTCCCCTATTGCCAGTTTGTGTTCGTTTGGACGGCAAGGGGTTTAGTAAATACACAAAGAACATGCAGCGTCCATACGATGAACGCTTCTCAAATGTAATGATGAGCACAACAAAGGCGCTTGTGGAAAATACCAATGCGTGTATTGGGTACACGCAGTCTGATGAAATCAGTTTGATTCTTCACTCGGAAACATACGAGTCTCAGATTTTCTTTGATGGTAAAATCCAGAAGATAGTCAGCGTTCTGGCAAGCATGGCGACGGCGCACTTCAATAGGTTTGTTCACAACTATATACCGGCTGAATTGACGCCGATTTATCCGGGGTTGTTTGATTGTCGAGTGTGGAACGTGCCAACCAAGTCAGAGGCGGCAAATGCTATTCTGTGGCGTGAGCAGGACGCCACAAAAAACGCCATTTCAATGGCCGCACGGCATTACTACAGCCACAAAGAGTTGATGAACCAGAATGGAAAGCAGATGCAAGAAATGCTTTTCAAAAAAGGTGTAAATTTTAATGATTACCCGTCGTTCTTTAAACGAGGAACGTTCTTCCAGCGCCGCAAGGCTTTGAAGATTTTGAGCGAATCTGAATTGGCGCTCATACCGGAACCGCACCGAAGTGAGGTGGCGGGCAAGCAAGTTGAGAGAACAGAAGTGGTTAGGTTAGAAATGCCGCCTTTCGGTCGCGTTAAAAATCGTGTTGAGGTAGTGTTTAACGGTGCGGTTCCTGTCTCGGAATCGGTAATTTAAATTTCATTGACAATTTTCAAATACCATGCTATAGAATGTAGCAGAAAGGAAGTTGTAATACCACGGGGGTGAAAAGGTTTCGACGTTCTGTGGATGAAACGAGTTGCGCGCTGTGGAATTGTAAGGCTGGCCACGTTAAAAGCCTTCTACGTTCTAAATGCAAACGATAATGTCGTTCGCTCCGTCAACTTTGCTCGCAAGAGCAACGTTGTCTCCATCGCTGCCTAACGATGGATAACCCCGCTTATAAGTCTCCCGACTCGTAAGCAAGGCAAAGCAGTAAAAGGGATACGCTCCGTTTGTTCCACTCAAACGGATAAGAGACCAAATGGATAGGACACGTTGGGATTGTGTTGATGTATCCAACGACGTTGTTCGAAATCCCACAGGAATGGCACTACGCGCGTAGACGCTTGTTTTTGAAACTTAGCGGACCACGGTTCGATTCCGTGCACCTCCATACAGTCATTTCCGTCGCCTCCATAATTATTTTATAATCCCGTGTAAGCAAACTCTCCGGAGATTTGCTTATGCGAATTATAAAAAGTATCGAGGTTTCTTGCTTTCATTGTCATAAGATATTTACAAGGTCTGTTGCGGAGTACACAAGAAGTGAAAAATTAGGTCGTAGGCACTTTTGTAGCCGCTCTTGTTGTGGTAGTGTTCATAATCAAGATGTGTGGTCGCGCAACAATAGTGGTCTGCGAAGGGGTAGGAAGGGAGATGAATTTGCTCCATTCAGATATTTTTTAAAAAGTGCGAGATACAGAGAAATTACAAAAGGAAAGACAAATTTAACATTAGAATATTTGAATGAGATTTGGAGTAAACAAGGCGGCGTGTGTTGCATTTCTGGCTTGAAGATGGAACTGCCAAAAACTGTGGCTGGTTGGAAAATGAATGACATCTTTAACAGAAACACTCGCGCCAGCTTGGATAGAATAGATTGTGCAAGGGGCTACGTTCAGGGCAATGTTCGATTCATTTGTTGGATGGCGAACATAGCCCGCAATAATGGCTCAGACGAAGATTTGATTTCATTTTGCAAGTCCGTGGCACAGCATCAAGGAAACCCATGAAAATCATCATTCCAGCCGTCCTTTGCTTATGCCTTTGTTCAGGCATATCGGCAGCGGAAGCATTAAATCCCAAAACTGTAGAAATGGTCGAATCCCTTGCCGCCAAGCAAGCCTCGAAGAACCATCAGGCGATGCTTCGCATCTTGGATGACCTTGAAACGTTAAGAATCGCCACGGAACTTTGCAAATTAGATAATGACGATTTCTTAGTTTCCATCCGGCTTATCATCAAATATGTAGACACGTCAAAAGATTTGGAATTTTTAGGAGACACTTTGACAGTGGACGAATTGAAGAAGCGCGACCAATTCGTGGATATTTTAAAATCCGCCACCGTCAAGAGAAAATTGGATTCTATGAAATTGGGGAGATAGTATGACAGATTCCATTTTAGATGTCGTTAGTTTGAAGTGTGTCAAGTGCGCCCGATATGCCGAATTTGACTCTCCGGCCGTTCTCTGTGAATACCATTGGTCCGAGTGGTGGTGTGAAGGTGTGTATGAAGAATGGTCAACGATGACGCCTTCAGCCCGCGAAGCTGCCATACAAGAGACCATCGAAAATCGTAAAAACCCTCTTGACGACGAGGACAGGGCAGCAATTGCGGTCTTGTTAAAAGAATGCCAGTCTTAAAATTGCAACCGTTGGCGGATGGCTATTCACCGTATGTTTGGAAACATGGTAATGTCAGTATTACCGTCGAACATACAATTGATGTCGGTTGGGGAACGCCAATGGCTTATTGGGAATACGATGTGGGCACTCATAATTGCGCAGGCAAGCTAACTTGGAATACCAAAGAGGAAGCTTTAGATGATTTTTATAAGTGCTTCCCGGAATTCAAGGGCAAGTTCACCTTCAAGTCTTAAATTGCATGAAAATTTGATTTACCCCTAATAAATAGGGGGTATCCAAAACTAACCCCCGAAAGGGGATTAGTAATGTTTAAACACAGACTTACCAATGGCAAGTACATGTCGGTCGATGAAATTGAAATACTTGGTCTGTGTGAAGACAAAAAAATCTCAGTTTCGCCCCGTCTAACGGGTAAGATACAACTGGAAGTCTTCATCCACGAGTTGCTTCATGCGGAGCACGAAGACTGGTCAGAGGCGGAAGTTGACCGTCGCGCGGCAAACATTGCGGAGTACCTATGGAAAGCGGGATACCGGAGACAATCATCCAGAAAAAAGAGATGAAGCGTTTCTCTTTTGAGATGCCTGAAAAAGGCTTTCAAGAACTGGAAGAAATGGTAAAAGAGACTGGTTGTAAGAACAGGGCTGAGTTGTTTAATAGTGCTTTAACCATTTTGCGTTGGGCTATCCGACAGAAACAAGAAGGGCGTGAAGTTGCTTCGATAGGCTACGAATGGGATGACATAATTGAATTGGAAATGCCGATTCTTTTGAACGTCAAGCCGAAGGCACCATGAACCAAGAAACTTTCGATTCACTTGCACAAATTTGGCAAAACGATTTTCACATTCAGATGTCCTCAAAGGCTGGTAAGGTGCTTGAACATCCAGCCTTTCAGCGCATCATTGATGAAGGTCCGTCCGTTGTTCCCCTGATTTTCAAAGCGCTGGAAAAAGAATACGACCACGCATGGCCGATGGCTCTATTTATTTTAATTGGGTCGTCGCCTGTGAAATTGGAGAATCGCGGGCGTATAGCAGAGATACGGAAGGATTGGTTGGCTTGGGGTCGGCAGAACGGATATTTAAAATAATGGACAAAGATGTATTTGATTCGCTTGTTTCCATTATCAAGAGTGATGTTGGTGTACTGGTTGATTCAAGCGGTCAGAAGATTTTAGAAAATCCGGCTTTTTTAATGATTGTAGATGCCGGTCGACAAGTCATTCCGTTTATTGTTGATGATTATATAAATTCGCGCGATGTCATAGGTATAGGTGTATGGCCGTTGGCTTTGGAAATGATTACCGGGGAAGCGCCCTATCGCGAGCGTAGTCGCGGGAAGTGCTATGAAATTCGCAAAGATTGGTTGAAGTGGTTAAAGAGAAACTCTAAATTACTCAGTTTGCCGGGCTAATGCACAAAGAGCACCTATGTACACACGTGCACAAAATTGTTGAAAAATTGTTGAAAAATTGTTCAAAAATGTCCAGAGCACTTGCGTATCATCCTTTCATGGAACACGGCAGTATGGGAACATTTGAAAGGAGCAGGACCATGAACAACTTGTTGTCAGAAGCGGCACAGCGCCATCGGGAGAGTGCGGAGCGGTCGGGGAACACGAAGTGGCTCAGCAACTCCGTGGACGTGGGTGCAGTCGTCGCCAAGGACCAAGACGATGCGAAGAACGTCTTGGCAGAACAGGTACAGAAGGGCGTGCGCCTCTTGTCCGGCAATGAAGCCCGCGATGCCGCCGAGCGTCTTTCGCTTCGTGCTTACTACGTTGTGGGCAAGGTAAAGGATAGTCCCGACACGTGGCAAGTCGCGGACTGCATCGAAGACTTCACGGTGCAGGCACAGGCGGTTGCTTAGTAAATTGCCCGGTTCTAAAAAGACCTTGCAAACGGGCGGTTTAGATTGCCTATTTGCAAGGTCTTTTTATTAGGATTTGTCCATGCCTTATCAAAGTGAAGTAGAAGTAGTGGGTCAACTCCTTGCAGAAGTCGCCAAGAAAGAAGGGAAGTACAAGGTTGATGCTTACGGCTTTGTGGTCTTCGGCATCAGTGAATTGATTTTCTCGAAAAACAAAGACCCCAAGCAGAAAAAGCCCTTCAAGATTGACCAGCGCGAAATGCTTCAGTGGCTCCGTCTATACGGCTGGTATCGCTTTGGTCCATTGGCGGGGCATGTTTTTGAGTTCTGGAAGGTCAAAGGCAGTCCAGATTTTTTCACCATTATTGAGCACCTTCTCGACCACGGCATCATTGACAATAAATTCCTTACCTCCAAATTCTCAAAATCCTACGCAGCGGCAGAATTTGATTTCTCGGACTATACCACGCCGGAATTTTACAACGCATTCGGCTCCGTGTGAATCTGCCGGGATAGATTGTTTTTGGCGCGATTGAGTGCCGCCACACGCCGCTGGCGCTTCCTGATTGAAGTCTCCAAGCGTTTCATACGTGTTTTTAGCGTCTTGATTGCTTGGGCTTCTGCCAAGACTTTCTTCTCATACCGCTCAATTTTAAATTGAGGTGTCATTTTTTGAGCCTCTTTTTGCTGTGTCCGTTGTTTTCTTCGCGCCTCGATTTCGGCAAGGCGTTTAGCCCTTTGCTCCACACGTTGTTGTTCGCGTGCTTGGGTGATTTTTTGCCGTTGAGTTGCAAGGTCTGTGTTTCGTTGGCTGCGCTCCTGAATCTTTTGCAGAATTATCCCGCTTTGCCAATTCTTCTTTTTGATGATGCGCACCGCACGGTCGACAAGTTTTCGATGTTGTTTGCCGTGGCGACGGATTTTTTGACCGGGAGTAATGTATTTTTGTTCGTGCCAACAATGTGCAAACTCGTGGGCCACCAATAGCCAAGTGATGTTGTAGTAATTCAACTTGATGGACTTGGCATTGCCACTTGAATAGCGATTGCCTGAAGTCCAATCGATAGTAGGCTCTTTCAATTTACAATACTTCGCCATCTTTCGAATGGCGACCTTAGCCTCGCAGTATTTACACTCCGCATCGGCAAGGTCTGGATGCCGTTGCTTTTCTTCCTCATAATAACGTAAGTTAGCCATGTTAAATCCTTTACAACAATTTTACACTTGCATTTCCACGACTTCTCCCTATAATTATCGGTAGGTTTGGGTGAGAATCCAAGGGAAATTTTAAAGAATTTTTTCCTAACGTGGTCGGCGCAAGATGCCGATAATAGAGGGGGAGAACATGCGAGTAATGGAACGAGTGCCATATACAGCCAGTCAGCTACAGTCCCTCATGGAAGCCATGAAGATTGTGGCGCGTTTCATTTCGGAAAATAGAAATTGCAAGGTTATCTACAACAACAACGGCGAAGCATCGGCAGACATTATCAATGGGGTTATCCGTATTCCGCGCATTGCAGAAATGAACTATGAGCAACTCATGCGACTTCGATTGTTTACGTACCACGAAGCCGGTCATATCATTGAAACGCGGATGCAGAAAGATGACATTCCCACTAACAAAACGTTGTTCATGATTCATAATGCTGTCGAAGACGTTCGCATGGAACTGGCGCTTTACCATCGGCAGCCGGGTACATCGGAAGTTTTCGAATGGGGCGTGGACTACTTTAATAAGAAAAATGGAGCAGCCTTTGCCGAAGGAAAGCACAAGGATTCGCCATTGTGGGAAGCTCTGTGCGCGATGGAATTTGTTTCCCGCAGCCGCGTCTTAACGTGGAAATTGAGTCCGGCAGCGCAGTGGTATTACGACATTGCAAATCCGATTTTCGCAAAGGTCAGTACGTGTAAAAATGCAATGGACACACTTGAAGTCGCTAAAGAGATTTACGAACTTTTAAAAACGAGTGTCGAGGAAGAAATGAAGGATGGCAGTAGCTCTTATGCCAATCCGAATGCAACACCCAAGCCAGCATCGCTGACCGAGGAAACAAGCGGGGAAGTTCTGGATAGAGCAATGCAAGATGCCAAGGACTTCATTGACCAGCAGTTAAAAGAAGAAATCGAACAGATTGCCGCCGCTGCACCGCCCGGTGATGAAACATACACTGCTTGCACTGACAGTGATAAAATAGAAATTCCTCCAATAAAGCCGGGTTATGGCGAACGGTATGCCGAGCACCGTGCCTCTATGAATGGCATTATCGCAGCCATGAGCCGTAATCTGGAACAGGCCCTTCGCACGCTCACCGCTTGCCAGAAGCGTGGACATTTAGAGACGGGCAAAATCGACATGCGCCGCCTTGCCTCTATCGGGAAGAATTTGTCTAAGAACATCTTCTACCAACTTCGACCGGGCGAAAAGCTTGATACCGCCGTGGTAATGTGCATTGATGAAAGCGGCAGTATGTCGAAATACGCAGAAATTCAGCTTCTTGTAATAGCCTTGAGCGAAACGCTTTCTAAAATAGGCGTGCCTTTCGAGATTTACGGAGCCACAACGGTATTCGGACAGGGTTCCACGCCGCCGCTGAACGGATTCACGCGCACAAACCCGATTGTCTACAACCTCTACAAGACGTTTGGCGAGAATTGGGAGCAAGTGAAAGAGCGTATTTTGAATGTGAGTTCTCGCAAGCACCATGTTGACGGGGAAGTTGTCCAGTTTTGCGGACTTCGTTTGGCTGGACGCCGCGAGAAGCGCAAAATAATTTTCAGCCTGAGCGATGGTGCACCGTGCAGCGGACAAGAAAAAGAAGATGATGGCAAGCCGAACCAGCGGAAGATGCGCGACGAATTGGGCGACAACCTCATTCGAGTCTGCAAGAATTTGCGCGGTAGCGGAATAGAAGTCTACGGTTTCGGAATCGGCACGCACAGTCCTGAAAAGTTCTATGGTGTAGAGAACTTTCTTTACCTCGAAAATTCATCCGAAATGGGGGATACCTTTTTCCGCAAGTTCTCAGACATAATCACCAAAGGGCGTTATCGGGTCGGTACTTGAAATTTTCTTTAAAGTTTTGAGACAAAGCGGCCGATAATAGCAGTGCAGGAAAGAATTTAAAGAGGGGGCGAAAACCAACATGACAGACTCGGAACTGGTTGATTATATAGTTGCAATGGTCCATCAGGATATCGGTACGTCCCGGAAATTTCCGCATCCAATGTCCGATGTGAATTTGATTGACCTTCCCAAGCGCGCCGCTGTCAAAAGTGAATTGGTAAAGAATCACCAAATACTCATTCACTTTAGACCAACGGAGACTGTGATTGGGCATATCAATGCCGACATGAATAGCAATCCGCGCCGGGACCGAACGAAGCATACTTTTGTAGCGCCTCCATTCCATGAAGACGTAAAACGCATTATGATGGACGTAGTTCCATACAACCTATGGTTCTACGGTCCTTCTGCCACCGGCAAGACCCGCTACACCAAGTATCTTGCTGTAGAGGTGGGCAATGAACTGTACGGTGAGGCTATGCCCGTATTTCAAATCAACGGTCGTGCAGACATGGATACCAATGGTTTCCTTGGCGACCGCACGATTGAAATCGACGAAAAATCACAGCAGAACAAAATTGTAGTCAAGGAAGGTCCGGTAGTCAAAGCCATGACTTGCGGTTTGGATAGCAACGGGGAGCCGACCAAAAAGGGTAGTAAGAATTTTGTGCCCCCGGCGATTCTCTTTGTGGACGAAGCCGCCGCGCTCCCACCACACATTGCCATTTCCCTTAACCGGCTTTTGGAAACGGATAACCCACGGCGCGAAGTGGCTCTTGACTTTGACGGCGGGCGAGTGATTCATTCCCACCCCGGCTTTCGTGTGATTTGTGCTGCGAACACCATTGGGCGCGGAATAATGAGTGGAAGTGATGCTCTCTATACCGCTCAAGCCAACGCCTTGGATATTTCCACGTTAAATCGTATGACAGCGACCTTCCGTTTTGGATATAATAGGAAGGCAGAAGAATTTATCATGCGTGAAAAGATTGGCGATGCAAGCAAGATAGAGAGTCTGATTAAACTGCGCGATGCCATTCGTACCGCCATTCAGAAGAAAGAAAGAATCAGCACTCCCTTCACGACTCGGGATATTGTCTCGATTTGTAATCTTTACCGGGTGTGGAACAATTTGCCCAAAGCCATCTATTATGGCGTGATGACCAAGCTTCCGCCCGAAGAAGTCGCGCCATACAATGATATTTGCAGGCTTATTTGCAATTCTGATATTTTAGAGACGATTGCCAAAACAAATGATATGGATTTTATGGATTAGTTCCAAAATTTCATCCAATCCCCTGTATTATAAATAGTACGGGGTGATTGCATGAAAGAAGACAAAGACAAATACCTTATTTACCGCATGAAGGGCCGAAACATCCGCGCCCGTATGCCCGCCCGATTAGGCGGCAATGAAATCGTCGGCTTCTGCAACAATGTCGAGCGGGATGTTATTAACAATAAAATCGTTCTGACCATCAACGGCAGTGAAACCTATTCCTTCAAAGAGCCACGAAACATCAAGAAGGAAAATGACAACGCCATTACGTTTATGTATGGCGATATGAGTACGAGTCAGATTGAAGACGACGAACTATTTACACAACTTCGAAACGGCGGATACATAGATGACATTTTGAGAAAAAATGTCGCTGAAGATATTTTTTGTATTGGATTCAGTATTATGCCCGTGGTGGAAGAACCAACTCCTACTATTCAGCGCAAAAAACGTAATACTACGAGAAGGTATTTGGTAAAGGCACGAAAAAATCATATCAAACGAAAAAGGGTGGTAAGAAAAAATGTCAAGAAAAAATCGAAGCGAACGCCAAAAGGAAAGAGATAATCAGGAAATTAAGAATGCTCTTTTCTGGATTACCTTTCGTATCGCCGGTGAAAAATATTACGGAAAGATTTTCCCCTTCGAATGGGATTCCATCGGTCGCGGCAACGTCCGCGTCTTTGGTCCTATTATGCCTATGCAGCAGAATGCCAAGCAAATCAAGCGGGAAGAAATGACATACAGGCTTTGCCTTGACCCTCTTGATTATATGGAAGCCTTCCAAGTCTTTAACACCACCCTTTGGACGTGTTGGCAAAAGCTTGACACGGGAGTTGGGGCGTTTAACGACGAGGTGTTGAAGGCATTGGGCAAAGCCGCACACGATGAACGTCAGCGTGTTTCTGCGAAGGCCGCCGAAAGCAGTGAGCAAAATAAATCTCCTATTGCACCGACTAAGGAATAAGAAGGTATCTTCATGGGAAGAAAAAGTTGGGATAAGTTTTTCATGGAGCAGGCGTTCCACGTCGCCACGAAATCGAAAGATAAATCAACAAAGGTGGGCGCTGTGTGCGTGGGTCCGGGGAATGAAGTTGTTTCAATGGGCTTCAATGGTTTGCCTCGCGGCATGCGAGAAAAAAAGGCATACCAGCAAAGACCGCTCAAATATTGGGTTACGGTTCACGCAGAGCGCAACGCCGTCTACAACGCGGCGCGAATCGGCGCTCGACTTTCCGGCACACGCATGTACACCCAATTTTGCCCTTGTGCCGACTGTGCTCAGGCAGTGATTCAAAGCGACATCAAAGAAATAATAGTTTGCACCAAGTGGGATTCTGTTATCGACAAACTTCCCAAGGATACCAGCGCCATCGCCGAAAATCGTTGGCGTGAATCGTGTAAGGTCGCACGCATGATGTTGAGGGAAAGCGGCGTTAAATTCACTGTCTACCGTGGACCCATCGACCCGCATATCACAAGTCTCTGTAGCGGCTACGAAGTAAAGTTGTAAACCCCTTCCTGCCATACTCTTATATTTTTCCCAAAAATAGTTTAACAAAACTCACAAAGCTGCCGATAATAGTCATGGCAGTTTTGTGGAGCTACGCATGGACATTAATGAATTCGCCAAAATCGTTCAGTTCAAGCGCGTTGATGAAAAATATTACGAGGTACTTGTCTTAGGCGTCAAGGTTGGCTGCGTGTTCTATGAATCGTCTGCATGGTCTTACGCGCGCTGGCTGATTGAGGGGGACCGCATTGTAAAGTCATGCGGAGCCTATTCCATTGGTTATCAGCAAAAGCTTTGCGGATACCGAAATCGCCTTGCCGCCGCACACCATTTGGCTGTAATGAATAGCGGGGTCATTCTTTCCAAACTCAACAACGAGGGCAACAATCATGTCGTTTAACCTCAAAGATTACAATGAGAAGGTCAAGAACTATATCGGGGTGAACGTGTGGTGGGATATCCAAACCGCAAGCATCCCCGTGGGCTTGATGAAGGAAACACTGTCCTCTGTGGGGCTAAACCCCGACCTAATCGACAGGTCAAGCAATAAGGTGGCATTCAAGCGCGCTGGTAAGGCTTTAACACGCATCCGGCATGAAAACGCCACTCACGCCACTATGTCTCGCCCTATCGCCGATAAGCCTAATACGGTCGTTATTGGGATTGTGTCGGAAACCGTGGAAAAGAATGATGAAACACTGGACTATCAAGTGCAAACCACGGCACGCCTCGACAAAGAAACAGGCAAAATCAGCGTAGAAGGCAAGCACGGCGATGCCATGCTCACAAAATATCGACATTTTAAGCGTGTCGTTACGGGCGATGACATTCGAGGTTTGCTCAAGTTCATTATCGAGCAATCATGCGGTGGCTGCGCGTTGCGGCGTCATGGCGGCATCTACTTTGTGCCAAAAATCAAGGTGGGTCTCGTTGCAAAGCTGGAAGAACTTGTCTCCAAGCTGGACTGTGGCTCTTTGACCATATTCCGCGTGTCGGACGCCTCAACCGAGCGCCAAGTGGCATGGCAGTCCGTTGAAGACGAAATCATCAAGAAAATCGACCGTATTACGTTTGCCGTGGGTAATATCGAAAAACGAGAACCGGCCATTAAGCGCCAATCCGACCGGTTGGATAAGGTTCAAAATATGTTGGAGTATTATGTGGAACTATGCGATACCGAAACCGTCGCACAGTCAATCACCGCCAAGCTACAGGCGGCTGAGAAATTGATTTCGGATAAAATCGCTGAAATCCAAAAAAACACTAAAGAGTAGAATTGTATGGACGATACAATCCCTTAAAGGGGTTGTATATGTCCGTACTAATCGTATTAGAAAATAGAAAAAAAGAACTTGCCCGCCGACAGTCCGAAAATGGACTGCTTAAAAAAACCATCGTATCGAATGACGTAAAAATCCATGAATATTTGGATAAGGTGCGTATTTGCCGCGAGGCATTATCGTTCCTACAGGATGTAGCAGATACACGCCGCAATTCACTCAAAACAAAAATTGAAAGCGTATTGAGTGAGGCTTTGCGTGTTATTTACGGGCTTAATTATCGCGTACAGCTTGTATATTCCGTTAAAAACAATCGTTCCAATATGGAAATTGAAGTTGTAAAGAACACTCCCGCTGGCGAAGTGCCAAGAACAATGGACGGCTTTGGCGGTGGCGTATCCGATAGTATTGCAGTTCCTTTACGCTTGCTTGTAATGCTTGGTTCGCGGCAGACTGATAAGGTTGCCATATTGGACGAGGCATACAAACACGTAGACCCCGACCGAATTGAGACCGTTGCTAACTTTATTAAAGACATCTCAAATAAACTCGGGGTGCAGATTATATTGTTGAGCCATCACGACATTATGCAAAATGTGGCCGATAAGGTTTTTCAAATTTCTGATAATAATGGAAAATCCGTTCTAAAAACTTCTTAGCTGACAGATAGTATCTTGTTGTGATTGGTGGCAGTCAAACGAAACACCAGATTAAAGGGAAGAATGAAATGGGAAAGAAAGACGAAGACAAGAAGACCAATGAACTCCAACACTCATTGGATGGCTGCTACGGGGAACACGTCACGCACGAGCGTTTGGCGGATTTCTTGGATTTCAATTTCGATTTGAATCGCGAATCGGAAGAAAACGGACAGCCACGCTTTGCTCAGTGCATTTGGGGTTGGCCGGGTATCGGCAAGACGGCGCACGTCAAGGAATATCGTTCCCGCACTGCCAAGTGGAAGGGCGAAGACCGGAAATGGCTTGTTTCCGATGTCCCCGTGGCTCAGTTCGAAGAAATGGGCGATTTGCACGGAATGCCTATGAAGTGCTGTCTTGTTCGTGGTATGGAAGCCGGGGTGGAATCTTCACGTTGGGTTCCAGTTGAATACCTTTCGGAGTACGAGGCTATCAATTGGAAACTCGATACCACCGTTACGCCACGCACGCACATGGCTCCCCCTGATTGGGTGCCGTTGAAGCCCGGTCCATCTATTCTCTTGTTGGATGACTGGAATCGCGCATCTGTCCGCATTATCAAGGGAATCATGCAGCTACTCCAAAACTACGGCATGGTGTCGTGGAAGCTTCCGCCCGGCTGCAATATCGTGTTGACCGGAAATCCGGATATGCAAGATTATTTGGTCACGTCATTGGACTCCGCTATTTTGACGCGCATCAAGCATATCACGCTTTTGCCGGATGCGAGCGAATGGTGCGTTTGGGCTACGCAGCAGGATTTGGACCCTCGCGGCATCAACTTCATCTTGAAATACCCCGACATGATGAAGCCCGCTGGTGCGTCCAAGATGTCGAATCCACGAACGTTGGCAGAGTATTTCCGCGTCTCTAAGAAGTTTGCCAGCGCGACGGAGCAGAAGGACGTTGAGAATTTGAAGATGCACGGCAAGTCCCTCATTGACGATGAGACTTTCTCGGCATTCATCACGTTCGCCGCGAAGGAAAACGAGGCCCTTGTTGAGCCGGACGAAATTCTTTCGGGTACGAAGCGCTCTTTCGAACACGTTAAGAATCTCATGGGTCGTGCAGAAAGCCGCATTGACGTGCTCAACATCATCTGCGAACGCCTCTACGCGCACATCGTGAATCCGAACACGAAACAGGATGACACGAAAATCAAGAACTTCCAGACGTGGATTACAATGGAGTGCATACCAGAAGATACGCGCGACAGTCTTTGCCGCCGTATCGCCAAGCGCCGCGAAAACAATGCACAGAAGTGGCTCTTGGGAGATAAGCGTCTTCGCGAACTTATCTTGAACAATCTCCACTAACCGTTAGGCAGTAAAGAGTTAAAATAAACTCTTAGACCCCTACGAAAGTAGGGGTTTTTCTTGAAAAAGCGACGGAATCTGCCGATAATAGAAGTGTAAAAAGGGGATTGAAAAAATGTATTCACAGTTTAAAACTCTGTCAGAAGCTTTCGCCTACGCTACCGAGTGTCAAATTGCGACGTTGGAAGGCTTGCAGAGTAAGAAGTCCACGCCTAAATGTGAGTTGGTGCGCCAGCGTGCTATTGTAGACGGTATGATTCGTTGAAGCCCCCGTTCCTCCAGAGGAGAGTAAAGCCAATGGATAGGTCTAAAATTCTTATTGGGTTGCACATGTTTCAATTGGCGTTGAGTGAAATCAACAGCGATGTCAATTCTCCCAAGAAACAGCGCACCACCGAAGGCAAGCCAATCGAAGACTTGATTGAGAGCTACGCGGGTTCAAGAATTTCGCCAGAAGAAATCAAAGAAGTGATGAAAATGACGTTGGAAGACATCGTAAAGGTCATTGACACCCGTGAAGAACAAAGAAACGCTTAACATTTATCGAGCTATCCGCAGTGCTGTGGCGGCCCCAGCAATGATGATTAATGGCATAATTTCTCAGAAGACTGAGGCATCGCAAGGCAAGCGCGAGATTCCCGGTCTTTTGGGCATCACCGAAGATATCCTTCTTTATCGAGGGAGGGATATCATGCGAATTATTTTATACTACCGCAGCATTGAAAAGAATTGTTTCGGGATGGCAGGATTCACCAATTGCGGTGATGGTAGGACGTTTCAGGTTTTTGCCGGTGGACGATGGGAGGAATCAGAGGGTGGTAAGTTTTTTCGAGAAGAAGTGAGTGCAATGGAGCAGCAGGGTTGGAAACCACTTCAGGACGTATTTTCTATTTTGCGTTGCTCGAATTGGGGTTGCGACCAGAATAAGTTGTTTGATTCTTCAAAGACAAGCATAATTGCGCGTACCAGTGTTTCTGTTTTTAACGAGCAAGCGCAGATTGTTTCCGTGGTTCCACTTGGTGCTAACCATGTAATTGATTGTATTGAGAGCGATTTCCACCTTGGATTAGACTGTGGTGCGTCATATTTTATTTTTGGTTCAACTCTCGATACGGCTTCCGACCGCTGGATGTACGATATAGAAAATAAGTACGGGGAACGGGTTATTTGTAGTCCAAAGAATTTCAAATTCAACTTCAAGTTTGATGATTTGTTTTTTCCGCCAGCTTAGGTATTTTTCTTGGACTGGATTTCGGTGCAGGAGTTGTTTGTTTTTCTCCGGGACTCAATTTGAAGTGTTTGATGACCTCTTGATAGAACCATAGCATTCCTTTGTAAGTATGCGCTTCTTCATAGCGGTATATCCCCGCCTTGTCGTCATAAGCCTTGCGTGCCTTCTGTATTTCCTGCTTGGTCAATCGCCATTGCAGCGGTGTAATCTTGGCGGCATCTTCGGACGTGATTTGCGGTCCAAATTTGAGATACCATTCGTCTTCAATTCCGAATGTGTCGTTGTTCTTTTGATGTTTCATGTGGATATTCTCCGGGTCATACTTTTTCAATTATACCTCAAGAACATAGGAGATATCCAGTATGAACCCGTATATTTTCAAAGAAATCAATCAAGTGTCCAATCTCTTGAAGAACGAGTGGATTACCGCATCTGAAATGGAAAGTATCTGCGTGTCTTGTGCGGATACCATGCGAAAGTCAAACATCAAGAAAATTCGAGCATCATACTTGGTACATGCCTTTGGTTGGGATAGTTTGCCGCCCGGCTGGACTAAAAAGAGCGTGAAGAAATATTGGAATTCTCTTGAGGGAGACCATGTGCATAAGGTTTCGGACTGCATCAAGAAAATGACGCCGCATTTCGGTAAGGATGGTGCTGGTGGTTTCTGTGCTTCGATTAACGATATGATTGAGGGCGATACTGATTGGCGAGGTAAAGAATAAAAACCCACTGTTTCCAGTGGGTTTCTTGCTATTTTCTAAAGTTCTCTAAATGCTTCTCCATCCACTCCAGCTTTGCCGAATCGGGACTTTGCTGGACGTTCGGAACGTGCGGTGGTGGTAGAATAGGCAGGGGTGGCAATGCTGGCTGAAGTGGTGGCGGGGCTGGTGTGTTGGCTTTTTGTTGTAGTTCTTGAATCATCTTGATAATTTCGGCTTCTCTTTTAACTGCTTGGTTATGCCGGTCGATTGATTTCGCCTCCAGTTCAACTTTGAACTGTTCGAACTTTGCATCCCACTTGGAATCGCCCACGTAAGAAATTACAAGCGCCCACGCAATAACGCCGATTAATCCAACAGCGGCGACATTGATGAGCGCTTCTACGGTTTTTTCTTTAAACCACTCAAAACTGTACTTTTTGGTTTCGACTTCTGGCATGCCTTTAGTCCTCAAGGAAAATCGGAGCGCTTAAAATTCGCCCGTAATTTTGATTGATTACGAACATACTTTGCATCGGTGTTTCATAAGGAGCCTTGATGAAGGTGGCGTATGGGTTGTAGCCCACCAAGCTTCCGTTTGAAATAAAGCTGCTTGATTCATTGGACTGGTGGAAGTGCCCGAACACATCCAGATAGGCTGGAATGGACTTGTTCCATGAAGCAATAGCCTTGAGCGTTGGAATACTGAGTCCGCCAATACCGCCTGAATACCGAATCGCTTCGCCGTGATGGAAGCGTAGAAGGTACTTGTAGCATTCCACATAATTGAGATAGGAATTCGATACGAGAAACTTAACTCTGCTATCCTTCTCGTAGTGCATTTCCAAATCTTTGTAAAGGAGCCACTCATACGAATTCTTATGAGCCGAAGAAATTCGCATCTTTTGAGTGGTGCGCCCGTGATTTCCGATGCAGCATGGAACAACCAATTGTTTAACTTCCGGGCACTCTGCCAAGAGGAAGTCAATACCGGAAATCAATAGTCTCTTGGCAAGAAGGATTGATTCGGTCGGTGAGAGTGAGTTTTCTTCCATCATTTCTTCGTGGATATAGCCGTTGATAAAATCTCCCAACAGGGCCAATACCATTTGGTTGATGTTGAAATTCTTGCCAAGCAGCCGGTACATGAGCAAGCCCTTCTTGAAGAAGTTGTTGGCTCGCCTCTGAGCGATTTGCAAGTTGAACTCATTCAAGTTATTGACGGTGCTTGGGTCAATTGTTTCTTCAAGATGCCAATCGGATGCTACAAGCACCATTGTGGATTCGGAGTCCTCAACGCCCTTGGTAGGTACGATTTTGAATGGCTTGATGCTGGTGCTACGAAGGTCAATGAGGGTTCCAATCTGTTGTTGCGCGGCGTCCAGTTCTGTCAAGCTTTGTTGATAGCGTCTCTTTAAATCAGCGTGTTTTGTTTGGAAGCTTGCTTTGTTTACGTCGGAGAGAACGTGGCTTTCGTCCGGAAGGGTTCCTGATTTACGATAGTTGTCAATGATTGCCAATTCTTCTTCGCTGAGACGTATTCGATTATCTTTTCTTTCGGCGGCATCATCGTTGGTAGCAGTGGTGGGTATTTTCTTATTATCTTTCTTGTCCATACGGAACTTCTCCAAAAATAAAGACTTGCTTCGGAAGGTGCATATGATGCCGCTGGTGGTTCAATACAGTAATAATGATACACGCAAACTTTACGAGTTTGCAGAAAAAACTATGATATTTTTTTTATACCTTGCCTTATGTCGACCCATGCACGTGATTATTTGATTAAATATAGGGAAAAAGACGATGTGGATTCACATTTTTTCCGATGTTTTTATTGCGTTTCTTTACGTCATGGTGCCTATAAGCCTGTGCGTCTGTTCGCGCTATGTAAATGAGACGGGTAAATTTCCAATAAGACGTATTTTCATTCTCGCCAGTGTTTTTCTAATAGCACTCGGTTTATTCAATGTTATTCAAAGCGCTACCCTCGATACTCAAATTTACAGAATAACGGGCGTATTCAAGGCTGTAATTGGGATATTATCCGGAATATTATCGCTTATTTGGACGAAAACACGTTCAGAATGCGCGCTTCCATCAATTGCTATTATCGAAAGCCGCCATGCCAAGATAGCAAGTTTGGCTAAAGCAATTGATGATGAATGTGCCGCAGCAGGAGATGAATAATCATGTCTGCAAGTAAATTAGAAGCTATGGAAAAAGATTTTCGAGAATTGATTGTTAGCCAGATGGCAGCACTTGCCGAGGGGCAGAAGGCTCTTAACGCGGGTCAAGTTTCTCTTGCAACAGAAGTAAAAAATTTGCAAATAGCTATCGCCACAGCCGGGGATATCAAGGAACTTCGCCATAAGGTGGAAATTCTGGAAGCCGAAAGAAATAAAGAAATCGGCGCTTCCAAGGATGACGGCGATATGAAGCGGCAATTGAAAGACCTTGTGGCCTTCAAAAATAGAATCTACGGGGTCATCATTGCTTGCAATACCATCGGCGCGTGCGTTGGTTGCGTTGCTGGAATATTTTTCGCACATTATTGGAAATAGAATCCTGTAGAAGTATAGAATATGGACGGCTACACGGGGGGCGCACCGATGAAACAACACCCGTTCGACAACAAATATTGCAACCAGTGCGGCAAAACGACCAAACACGAACTTAATAAAGACAACAAGCTGCATTCGCATTGCGTGCAGTGCGGTACGGCTCGCCAGCGTCAAATTTCAAAGCGCATCATCAAAGACGACCACTTCAAGCGATAAAAATCCGATTTTTCTAAAGTTTCCCTCTTATCTTGCCGATACTATAGGTAGGCAAAGAGGGATTTTTCAATGAAAGCCATTACGGCGTATAAAGTTGCACAGCACGGCAAGGAATACAGCCAGTATTTCCAAGGTGCAGGCTTGGCATTTACTGCCTTCACCGACTTGGCTACTGGTGCTGGCTTCACTGAGAAGGAAGCTTTGGAAGATGCACTTGAGCAGTTGGCGCAAAACGATTGGGATACCGATTGTCTTGAGAAGTTGGACGGTTATAAGGATGCCACATGCTCGATTGATTGCAATGAAGACCGCGCCAAAGACGATGAACAATATTGGTATGTCAGTGTCTATGTAAAATAATTCTCACAAGATAGCATCCTTGGACGATATAGTAATGTAGGCAACCGTCCAAGGAACCAATAAAATGAATAAAGTAATTGACCCAAAGAGAGCAACAAGCTGTGGAATTATCGACCTTATCCGGCATAAGGTCTTCTACGGCCACATTATTCAGCAGCTTTTGAAAACCTTTGTCGGCGGGAAACACCCGATTGACACTCTCGCGGTTGGCAAGCATCCCAAAGAAATGCTTGTCAAGCTTTACATCAATACCGATTTCATCAAAAAGATGAACACGGACTGCGAGAATGAAGAACAGTTTTGGAAGTGGATAAATGGAGTGCTCGAACACGAGACGCTTCATATCGTTTTTGACCATCTTTCGTGCTCGTGGGCGGACAAGACCCGCGGCAATGTTGCTGTGGACTGCGTTGTGAATTCCTTGATTCCCAAGGACCACCTTCCGCCCAATTGCATTTATCCTGACAACTACGGTTTCCCGCTCAATAAGAGCGCCACTTGGTATTATGAACAACTTGCCAAGAATGAAACCTACAAAAAGCAGTGTTCCTCCGGCGCTTTCGGTCAAGGTGGCATTATGAGCCACGTTATGAGTTCCCACGGACAGTGGGGCAACGCCGAATCCAATGACCCGCTCTTGAAGGAATTCATCAAGGATATTGTCCGTACTGCAAAAGACCTTTGCAATAAAGACTATGGCAATATCCCCGCTCAAGTGGTTGCTCAAATTGATGAGGTGTTGAAGCACAAGACTCCGATGGTCCCTTGGAACCAAGTATTGCGCAATTTCGTTGCATCGGCAATGGAAAGCAATCTTGATTATACCATGAAGCGTGAATCCAAGCGCTACGGCACACGTCCGGGTGTTAAAAAGGAAGACGTGCTAAACTTGGCTGTGGCTATTGACACGTCCGGCTCCATCAGCGATTCGTTGTTGCACATTTTCCTTTCGGAAATCAATTGGATTTACCGTGGCGGGTCGATGATTCATGTCTACGAAGCGGATTGTGCGATTGCCTTTGATTATGTCTTCAAGGGCAGATTCACAACTGATATTCACGGGCGTGGGGGTACGGATTTAGAGCCTGTCCTGAAGGAAGTTGAGGGGAAATATGATGCGTTAATATATTTCACCGACTTCTATGCGCCGCCCATTGAGAAAAAGTACGGAACTCCAACACTATGGGTTTTGACCAATGATATGCCGAAGGAGCAGTGGCCGGTAAAGTGGGGTCGGCATGTTAAAATCGATGTTCCAAATGAAGGTTGGTAATTTTTAATAAAATAATCCCCGCTGTGTATATAATAACGAGGTGCAACTTCACCTTAATTATTGTTGGGGTCTGCCATGAAAACATTGTTCATTTGCTCTGAGGAAGCCCGTTTTAATCATTTGGGCGAAGAATACGACGAAATTCTTTTCGTTACGAACGATATCCAAGTGGATAATGCTCAAGAGTGGGCGTTCCGCATTAAAGATGCGGTGCGCTCTTTGGCATCCAAGGTTGCTGTATCGGACCCGGATAAAACCATTAAAGTTGTGTTGGATTGTCCGTCGCCATACCATTGGATGATAGCCAATATCAAGCTTGAAATGAGTTCGAACGAAGAAATAAAATTACTATTGCCATCTGCTATTGCGCTTCCGGATGCGAATAGAGTTATTCAGGATAACAACGAAATTACGCAAAAAATGATAGCTGCATACGAAGAACAAAAGGAAAGGACAGACAATGCCGAAGTTCATGGACTACGTAGTGACGACGGAAGTGAAGGATTGGATGAACAGGATAATTGACTATTATCCAAAAAACAAATTCACCGGTTTCGAGCCGGAACAGATGCAGGCGATTTTCACCAAAGGCAAGAAGGGGAAGAAGGGTAAGTTGAGTCGGGTAGTTCCTATTAAGTATCCTTATGACGTACTGATTAAGGATAAGGTTTATATCATTGAAGTCAAAGAGGGTATTTGGCGAACCTTGACCGACAGAAAGAAGTGGCTGGCGGTGCTCCATATTATGTGTCATATTCCTGAAGGTGGTTTTGACGAAATGAGCAAGGAATACGGCAAGAAGAAAAAGCCAGACTACGAAATGTTCAAGGCTGAGTTTGAAGCGTCTAATGGCCATCCGAATTGGCTGGAAGACGATTCTAAAATCCAAAACCTTCCGGTCGGTTCGGAAATTAGCGAGCCAGCGGAAAGTGAAGAAGAAGAATTGGTTGCTGCCGAATGAAGGAGTCAATATCCGAGACTTTTATTAACTCCACTCCCGAGCAGCGCGCCAAATTCATCATTCAAGACGGGAAAGTATTACAAAGGAAACCACCAGAGAAACGAATGTCATTCACAAGGCAGCAGCTTATAGATTTTCTGGTGGTTTCCAAGATTAAGACGATTAGGGGGTTGGCGAAATCGCGGGTGCCGGAACAAGACCCGAATTTTCATCACTATCGTCGGGAATTTAAGACTTGGAATGAGGCGGTAAAAGCAGCATTCGGTAAAGATGCGGTTGTTAAAAAGCCGCAAAAGACCGGACAATATATTATAGACATGATGGTGCGGTATCAGCTTTACAAGTGTGCGGACTATAAAAAATTTAAAAAACAAAATCCATATCTCCTGCCTTGCTACGACTCGCTTATTAAAGAATTCTCGCACTTCAAACTCGCTGTAAAAATCGCTCGATACCACTCGCTACAAGACACTGCCAATGAATACCTAAAGCTTCAAAGAAAATTGGGTAAGAAACCAACCTTTGAAGATTGTCGCGCCAATGGCATTGACTTAACGAGATTGTTGCGGTTCTTCAAAAAGAAGGCGAATTTTGATGACTTCATTGATGAAATTGAGCACGTTCGGATAAAGCAAAAAACATGAAGACCGAATATGAAATAGAACAAAAGTGCCGGGAGATGTATTCCAGAGCATTGGCCGAGCGCAAAGAGAAATACCTTACCAAAAGCCACTTGAATTGTTCTTTCAATATGCGCTGCCGGGTTAAGCAGAATGGTATGGTCGGCTTTTGCACCAATCAAACAATAGTTGATGATACGAAGCGAAACTTCTTTGTATGTAATGATGAAAGAACTGCCGCTGAATGCCCGCTTTTCAAGTGTGCTTATACAGAGGCGTCTATCAAGCAAGAGTTGGACGATATTATAAAAGACCCCGCACGGTGCGGGAAAGAATATCCTAAACTCGCGGTGCTCCTATGGGTTTTACAAAACTCGACACTTTTGAACAAACACTAACCATGACCGAGGCAGAGCATTCGGCTCCGCAGTGGGTGTGTTTAAGCATCAACCAAAACGCCATTCGCGAGGGCGACTTGCTGCAAATCATTAAGGATGAAATGCAGAAGATTTTCGGCCCGGATTTACATGACATGGTTGTCATGTGCGATAAGTTGGCAAAAGAATTGTTTGAAATGAATGTTGAGAACTATCTCTTCGTAAAAGTATCAAAGTATTTTGACCACGTGAGGGAATTGAAAGATAGCATGGTGGTTTTTGGAGTTCTTGACTCTTATGACAGTCCGGCGTTCGTGGAGGAAGCGGAGGTAATGAAGTTCCGCGATTCCATGAAGACCAAACTGAATATTGAGAGCCTACAACGGGGTGATGTGGTTCAAATTAAGGAAGGTTATTTAAAGAATCTCAAGGGCGTCATAGTAGACAATCCGAAGGGCGAGAAATACAAGGTTTTTTTCAAATTTCACACCTATTCCTTCATGGAAACAATGTGGCGGAAGAACTTGATATATCTCAGCAGCATCTTTGATATCGACAATCTGAAAACCCGATACTCAGCCTTCTTGAGAAAGCCATGCAAATATGAAAATATCCTACGTCGGAAAAAACTTAGGAAATCTAAACGTAAAAAATAAGCAAGAATTGGGTTGGGGCAGCAGCATACCCGAATTTACAACGGAACAAATCAAGGATTTCGGTCATGTGTTCAAGTTCCTTAACAAGAAGGACCGGGATATACTTTACCTTATTTTCGTTTCCCGTCTTAAGCAGAACTCGGTCCAAAAGATACTAAATCGCAGCCAGCCGTCTCTTTGCTACGATATCAAACGAATTAAGAAGCGTCTTCAATTCATCTATTATCTTTACTCCATATTTGATATCTTTATTGATTTTATGGAAAACCATTCTTCCGAATATGAACCGGAGATGGTGTCTATCCTTACTTTGATGTTTTACACCACATCGCTCACGCACACTGCCAATATCCTTGGACAGCCTCAAATCAAGGTTCGTTATAAGTTTGAAAAGGCTATTCGGAAGCTGGAACAGAACCAACATTGGGAGATGTATGAGGTGTTTAGTTATATACGCGCCAACCTTAATATTATTAAGCGATTCTATAAAGCATAACTCGCCCCACGGTAATTCCTTGTAGTTTGTCATAATTTTTGAATTTTCGGATTCTATCGAGGGCTTATTCTTTAGATGCTCCGGACTGACCTTCCGGCGTCGTATCCAATGCGACGGTCAAAGCATCTAAGAGTGCCCAAGTTAAATTGGGGATGTTTCGCTATGAAAGACTTCTTGGAATCATTTGAGTGGCATAGCTCCATAGGTATCGACGCCAGCATGGGGGATAATAAGAAATTCCACACCCGCATGGCAAACACAAAGAAGGCTCGCAGCTATTTTATTACGGCTGGTGAGAACCTTTTGGTCCACAAGGCTACAAACGCATTGTGGAGAGTTTCAGAAGATAAGAAATCCATCGTGCCTGTGTTCGATACGGACGTGTTGAGCGAAGAAGACCTTAAAAAATTCGAAAAAAAATAAGGGGATGCCAATGAATCTATCAAACATGATGCGAGATGCGTCCTTGAGCAATTTGCAGTGGCTCAACAATCCAGAGACGTATCTGCCACAAAACAAAGATAACGACAAAAAAGACGACTTGGAACTTCAGTGGGGTATGGGTGATTTTGCCTTGAATGATGGAAAATATCAGAATTCCCCCGAGAAAGCCAAGGATGCCGTCCAGACCAACAATGCGGCCGAAATCTCTCAGAAGACTCGTGAGTATTTCAACCAAGGCATGTCCGAAAGGGAATGTCTCGTTGTTCTATTGGCGTCGTATCCCAAGGAACAAGTGATTGCAGCTAAGGCAGCAACCGCTTCTATTCGCAAATTAGGTGGAATTTTGGGTAGGGTTGCCGTAGACGTTCGTGGCTATAAGAACCCCAAGGATGCCCTGAAAGACGCTGCCAAATCGCCCTACAAGAAGTTTATCAAGTATGTGGTCGGGCATACGGGTGATAACGTCATAGCCCTCACAGACAATACGGGAAGCGTTTTTGACGGCACTGTGGTTGCCTCTACGGGCAATGCCGCCGATGACTTTTTGGCTTCTGAAAAGCCTGTAGCCAATACCCGCTTGTATTCCAAAGCCCTAATGATGCCTATTTTGGCTCACAGTTTCGACTTGGACCAGAGTGAAGCCGATTCGAACCTAATGGAATTGAATGCAGGCGGCTATCTCACCAGTGAGGAAGTGGAGCAAATCAAGGCTGAAAACAAGACGGCTTACAGCCAAATTCGCAGCGCTTTCTTGTTGATTGACCAGAAGAAACAAACGGTCAAGGCTTCGAAGTACAGTGAGAAGGTCAGCAACGAAGAATTCAAGATGAAGAAGTCGGAAATCAACATCGTGCTATCCAAGAAAATCAAAGCAAGCGCTGTTGAAGTCGAAGACATTATGCCAAGAGCGGAGCCAATCACGCTTCCTGATTCGACCCACATTGCCGCAATGAAGAATGTGGAAATTGAAAAGGATGCGGGTTTGAAGGTTTCGATTTCCAAAAAGAAAAAGGCAAGTCTTGATTTCAAAGTCAAGAAGGCATCTATGAACGTTGAATACCCAAAGGCGGGCGAAGCCCCTATGGAAGTTGAAGAACAAACTTGGGTTGACCCGGCGTTCAAAGGTGGCGACGAAATCAAGCTGGACGATGAAAAGACGCCTTTGAAACCGTTTGAAGTTGATGGACGAGGCGACTTCAGTTGGTAAACCCGAACTGAGGACAATATAGAATGGGCAAGCAAGATAATGATTTTACAAAAGCCGACAACACCTTTCCGATTCAAGATTCGCATGGTTTAAAGTATGCGAATCCAGAGTCGGTGCAGGGTGAAATCTTGCCGCCCGATATGAATAATGTTCCCCGAGACATGATGGAACACCGGGAACAATTACTCCGCAAGTACCACGGCGGTGAAAAAAGCCTATCCGATAAATTGAAAAAAGAGGGTCGCAACGACTTGCAGAGTCTCGTTGCGGCCCTTCTTGATGAGATGATGGAAGAAGGCGACAGCTTGCAGGGAAATAAACTGATTGCCTTGCAGAGCGGTCAGCTTCGGGATGCCACGATTATCTCCGATAAGCGCGCTGGTGTAATCGAAAAGATTATCAAGGCGGTTCAAGCCAAGCAAGAATTCGAAAAAGAACGCGGCGATTTGGATTTGGATTCGCCAGCCCTTCGTATCATCTTTACTTATTTTATGGGCAAATCAAAACAAGCATTCAAACAATTACATTTGAATGACGAACAATCGGATATTTTCTTCACCGAATTGGCCAAGGTATTGAGCGATTGGAAGAAGGAATTGAAAGAAGAATTCGACCGAATCAATAACACTTTAGGCGGACAGCCCCATGTCAAAGGCTAACAGCAATAATGATTTTATGAAGGAGCTTGCCAACTCCTTCCTCACCGGCAACACGGATAATGTAGTTGATATTATCACCTTCATAGAAGCCCCGTGGGGTCTGAGTTTTAAGCCGCGCCCGGCTCAGAAGTTTATTTTGAAGTGTTTTTATGGAATGGAATTGGATGGAAAAGACAAATACATTGACGTGCGGGATATGCTCAATGAAAAAACACTTTTTCAATTCACGGAAAAAGAATTTTTACAGTGGCTCTACGATGAAGGACGTTGCAACACCAATGAAGTAACGGGAAAGAGATTCCTTGAATTGGATTTGGTGCTTGGTCGTCGTGCCGGAAAGAGCATCTTAACATCCGTTATCTCCGCGTATGAACTATACAAATTGGTAAAACGTGGCGACCCATTGGCGTACTATGGAATGCCGCCGCAGGATAGTATTTACATTCTCAATGTTGCCCCGACAGACCCGCAGGCTGAAATCATTTTCGGGCAAACCCGTAAACTCGCACAGACATGCCCATTTACGAGCAATAGAGTTATCAATCCAACGCAAGAATATTTCTCTGTGCAAACCGATTCGGACTTAATCAGAAACATTAAAAAGATTGCAAGCATCGAAGTGATATCGGGCGGCTGCGCATCCAATGCTTTGCGAGGCAGAAATGCGATTATGGTTGCTTTGGACGAAATGGCGTTCTTTATTGACAACAATGGAAGGTTTTCTTCTGAGGAAGTATACAAAGCCCTTACTCCATCCACCTCGACTTTTCATGGAGAGGGTAAAGTTATTTGTATTTCATCCCCATATGCAAAGTATGGAAAATTCTATACCAGATACCAGCAAAGTTTTGAAGAACAAGACACAACATTGATGTTCCAGATGTATAGCGCGATGGTGAACCCGCAAGTTGATACTAACCATTTGAGGGTGGAGCGCCGCCGCAATAGAACCAATTTCATGTGTGAATTCGGCGGTGAGTTCTCAGACACGATTACCGCTTGGATTGATGATGAAAACCAATTCCGTCAGTGCGTGAAGGACTTCCAAATTCTAAAGCGCGGTGTGGTCGGCACAACGTACTTTATGGGATTGGACTTGGGGTTGAAGAACGACGGTACAGCAATCGCCATCACGCATAAAGACACTCAGAAGAACAAAATTGTTCTTGATTACGCAGAGGTTTGGTACGGCGGACAGTCAGATGTTTGGGATAAGGTTGAGAGTCTATATAAGAACTGCAATAGGTTTGCTAAAGCCAAGGATGCAAGAGGGCAGGAAGTGCCGTCCGACCGAATTATGATAGCAGACGTGGTTAAAGAGATTCAAAATTTAGTGCAGTGGTTCCCACTTAAGAGCGGGTTTTTCGACCAACACAACGGATATGGATTGATGGAATCATTGCACGCTGTTGGGTTGAAACAATTCCGAATGGAAACCGTTACGGACGTTCTAAACAATGATATGTATCAGTTGTTCAAAGACTTGTATTCGGACGGGTTGGTAGAGTTGCCCAACGACGAAATCATTATCAAAGAATTGCTTTCTTTACAGGCGGAAAAAAAGAGCAAGAACAAAACGATGGTGCGAGCGCCCGAGAAAAACGGAGCACACGACGACTTGAGCGATGCTGTTGCTGCGTCAATCTATGAATGTTTTAACCACTATCATGGCAGTCCGGCAAAAATCACGTCGTTGGTAGGCGGTGGAAAACAAGTAGTAGGCGGTCAGGCATCCGAAGGCAATCATACGTTGTTTCAGATGGGCAAGATAATGAAACATGGTCTGAATCCTTCCCGAATGGGAAAGGGCAATATGCGCGGTTCTCGATACAAGTTCTTATAAGGATAACGAAAATGGGTATTGATGGCGAGCAAATAAGTAATTTAAAGCGTGCTGAAGAAGCCTTGGCTAAATTGGAATCCACACGTCGCGATAAAGAAGACTTGGGGCTTGGTGAAGCCAGAAACATGTCGCCTGAAAGTCCGTTTATACAGCAAATGAAGCAAGAGCGCATAGTATGGGAAACCAAGCAGGCTGAATTATTAGATAAACAAAAGAAGGTTGAACAATTTAAAGTCAAGAAAGCCAAGCGTGTGGAAACGACGGCAAAGCGCCAAGCCGACGAAAGCCGCAATCGCAAAATCAAGGCTTCTGTTGAAGTCATTGAAAAGATGAATGCCGATATCAAGCAAGTGCAGATTTTGTGCGGTAAAATTATTAAACACTTGGATTCGAACGCTCCTGCCTTGCAGGAAGAACCTTATTTCAAATTGAAGGCCCAAAGAACCAAGCGAATGTTGACTGCTTATTATTATGGCTTGAACAACGCCGTGATACGACCCAAACTATTCGATGGGATTAAATAAATGTGCATAGTGGCTTTAAAACACTTCCCCAACACCGGCTGGATTGGTGTTAAAAACAGGGACAGAAACTATAAGCCATCCATTCGAATGGTGCAGTCATTTCGTGAAGATATTGAGCGCCTTTACCTTTACGACTTGAATACAAAGTACGCAGAAGGACTAAACGAATTCGGCATTTCTATTTTGAGCGCGTCCGTAAATACGAGGCATGATGAACAAGAGGCTGCCATATCCAGCGGTAAGCCGTCAAACAAGCCTTTCTATTCCCCGGACGGAAAAATGGTCCGGAAGGCTCTTTTAGAGAAGACTCTAAAGAGCGCTTTAGAGAAGTGTATCGAATTGAAATTGCCGGGAAACACCATTGTATTTGACCAAAATACCGCATATTTACTTGAAGGTGCGCTAAATGTAGAGAAGGGCAACAAGTATGAGCACGAGTACCACGAGATATCCAAGGACAAGGTTGCTGTAAGAACGAATCACGGAATCTGGATACCGTGGGCGGGATACAAGGAAGGTAAGCCAAGCGAATCTTCCCAATCCCGAATGAATATGGGCTTGGAGAATATTCAAAAGGCTGAAGGTCCAGAGGACATGTTGAAGGCAATTTCTTCTACGCCAAATAAAGACCCGCAGTTAAATGTGTTGCGAATAGATGAGCGCCGGGGAGAGATGAGAACGACGGGGCAGATAATGATTATCCCGTCCAAATTAACTCTGTATTATCGCCCAATCTATTGCGAAATAGAATTCGACTTTAACAAGTTGGATTCAGTTGAAACAAAGACGTTTTTCCAAATTATGTCAGCACGAGACATATTGCAGTCGGATGCAGAAGAAGCAATATCAAATGAGTTGTTAGTAATGGCTGGTGAGCTATTTAAAAATATTAGGTAGATAAGTTTATGGCAAAAAAATCAGCAGCACCAAAAGGAAAAACTCCACGCCCACCCCGCAAGGGTGTGGTGTCGCCCGGCGTTACCACGGCTCCAATGAACCGGGAAAAGACTTATCAAGCCAAGCGAATGCAGCGTGTCGCCTTGTCTGGAAGTGCAGTTGCGGGTGGCGGTGCTGGTGAAAAAACAGCCGGTATGATGTTGACAAATCTACCGTTGACCAGTGGTTCATATTTTAATTCAAAGGCGTTGGGCGCTTACTACACTTCATACGCAAATGGTATGCAGTGGGGCGGCGGCACGCGAGACATACCGCCATACTTTGTTCAAATGAATGAGCAAAACGGCGGCGTGCTTTACTGGCCCGTAACGTTGAGAGAGAAGTACGAATTCTATAGATATTTTGCTCGCACCGATGCTTATTGCGGTCGCGCCTTGGACCTATTGACAGATTTGCCAATGTCCAAGATTGTATTGACGATGCCAAAAATGGAAGGACAATCCAAGGAATTGAAACAAGAAATCCAATCCTTCTTTGAAGGTATGGTGGATAAACTCGAACTTTTTGACAAATTGCAAAACATTCTGTACGAATGGAATGTCATTGGAAACGTTTTCATCTTCCACGAATGGAATGACAAGCAAAAGAGTTGGGATAACATACAGATATTGCCGCCAGAAGAAGTGGCTGTATTCCATATGCCATTCTCCAATCGTTGCCGCATTGAATATAGACCAGAGCGCATGATTCAGATTATTGCTGAATTGGCGGAAGCTCCGGATGCAGATGTCGAGAATCCAATTATTTCGGAAATCTTCAAGAACATTCCGAAAGAAATTGTGAACATGGTTAAGAAGGAAGGCTGCATCGTAATGGATAACGACCCGAATTCCGGGTCTTTCTGTACGCATTTGGCACGCCGAAAAACGTCCTACATGGATTTGGGCGCAAGCATTTTGGAACGTGTCTTTGTGCCGCTGTTGCAGAAAGAACATTTCCGCTATACGCAGTTGGGTTTGGCAAGCAGAAACATGACCCCCAAGAACAAGATTTCAGCGCCATCATTGAATCCAGATGAATTGGCTGACTTGCGAGCACAGGTCGACTTGTCTTATTTGGACCCTGAGTTCAGCATTGTTACCAATTATGAGTGGGATTGGCAGCAGATGGGTGCTGAAGGTCGCTTGCTGGATTTGACTTCGGAAAATGAATCAATCGAAAATCAAATCTTCGCGGGACTTGGCGTAACAAGAGAACTTTTGACCGGCGAAGGCGTGTACTCGGGAACGAAAATCACCGTAGAAATTCTCAATACGATGTTCTTGATTACCAGAGAGATTCTACAAAACTACGTCGAGCGCCAGTTATTCAGACCCGTATGTGAAGCGCATGGTTGGTTTGATGAAGACAAGCATGGTTTCAAAAAGTATTGGTATCCAAAACTTGGATTCAACAGATTGTCAATCAGAGACAATCAAGAAGTCTTCGATAGTCTATTCCAGTTGTATCAGAAGGGTTCATTGCCCGTCGATATCATTTACGAATTGTTCAATCTCAATTCGGATGAAATCCACGACAAGATTTACTCTGACTTGTTCACGGTCAAAGACCCTGTATTCAACAGAGTTGTGGAAGAAGCATCGCAGGCAGCCGGTATCGCCTTGGCTGAAAAGACGGATATCGTCAAGCGTCTTGCCAAGTACCTACGCTTGAATGCGACGGACGAAAACGGACAGCCAATAGCAGTCAGCGATAAGGTAATTACGCCGATGGAACAATATCAGATGGCGCGTGCAGAAAAAATGGAACATTTACTATTAAAGGATTTGCCTGAAATGGGTCAATTGCTTCCGAAGGATATAGAAGATATATCCGATAAAATTGTACAGCATGTCGATTTGGAGAAATTGGACCCGGCCGCACTAACTAAAACAATAAGCGAAACAGTTGACGAGGTTCTACAGTAATGGATAAAATCGCCAGCATTATTCGGGATGCTCTCACCCGACATAAAAGACGCTTTGCGGAAGACGCAGAGGACGACGCGGATGACTCTGCTCCCGAGCCTACGGATGAAGCCATAAGCGCTCCGAAGGAAATGCCAAGGGATGACGCCGCGGCACCAGAAGAACCGCCTACGGACGAACCAGCGCCCGAAGAAGCAGCGCCGCCACAGGAAGCACCACAGGATGCTGCCCCTGAAGCGCCATCGGAAGAAACTGCGCCCGCACCTACCGCTCCTGCCGCTCCCGAAGGCGGAACTGAAAATAAGCCAGATGTCAACAATGGTTTGTTGCCTCCGAATGCGACCAAAGAGGATGTTAAAAACGCCATTATCGAAAGGGTTTATAAGAAACTTCAGGAGAGACTTGAGACGGCAATTCAGAATCAAGGCGAAGAACCGAAGCCAGATGAAGGCGAGGGCGAAGAAGAACAGCAAGGCGGTCAGCGTGGTATGAGAGGTCCGCGCATGCACTATCACAATCCAAATCAAACAATGAAGGGTCCAAAGGCACCGACTGTGCCTAAAATGGACTCCGCTGGCGGCGGCTCCCCACACCATGCTAATCTTTCTGTGCGAGCAAATGGACGTGGACTCACGGCTGCCGGTGATGAATTATCTCTCGATACGGAAGTTACTCACGAGAACTTCGATGACGTAATGAAGGCTATCGGGGAAAGTCAAAAACGCATTCAGAAATTGGACGATTCGGAAGAACCAGAAGTCGATGATACGGATGGCGATGACGAACCAAATGAGCCGAAATCTCGCCGCAAGAAAAAGAAAATTGATGAAATCGAACATGACACTTTGAAGGTGATTCATAATCTGACTGAAATGGTCAAGATGTTGGTGGAGAATTTCCCACCTTCCAAAAAGGCGTCTTATACGGCTCCATCCAAGGCTTACAATTTTGTTGCCAACGACGAAATCCGTCGATTGGTAGCTAAACGTTTGAGTGCTCACGGCGGTGAACTCGTATTCGACAATAAGGAACAAGAAAAGGAATACAGAAAACAACATGAAATCAGGCCGGATACCAAAGTTAAAATTGAGAACCCCGATGAAGAAACACAAAAGGAAGAAGCCCCCGAGCAGGGTGGTCCGAAAAAGGACTCGCCAAAACAGGAAAAGAAATCACCACCTAAAAATACGCCCGACGTTGACGCGGCGGAAGATGCTTTTTTAGGATTGTCAAAAGAAGAAGGTGAGAAGGTATATGAATCCTTGGGTGGTGAAAAGGCTGAAAAAGAAAATCCTGAAGAATTCAAGAAGAAGCTCGTAGATTGGCATGGAAAGTCGAAAAATCCAGCTACTTCAGAGGCTCCGAAACAGGAAGCGCCGTCTGCATCGCCGAAAGCACCAGTGAAAAAGAACAAGGATTTGATTCACAAGATTCCGAGTCAAAACACGCCCAAAGAGCAGGCTGCCGAAGACGCTTTTATCAATCTTTCGAGCGAAGAAGGTGAGAAGGTATTCAAAGAATTGGGTGGAGATACGGACCCCGTTAATTTCAAAAAGAAATTAGTTGATTGGGTGAAGAAAAATCCACGGGATAAGGCACCGGCAGAAAAGCCAGCAGCAGAGCCAAAGAAGGAAGAACCAAAACAAGAGGCTCCAAAGCCAGAGACGAAAGAGGCTCCGAAGGAAGAAAAATCCGAAAAGCCGTCTTCACATACACGTCCGACTTGGTTTAAAGATGACGAACCACTTGACGGCAATAATGAAGAAGAAATGAAAAGTCGCGGCTTCACAAAGAAGAAAGCAAAACTAACAGAGGATACTATTGTCGTTGACGTTACGACTGGCGAGGAACACAAACTCGGAGAATTGCCAGAGGGTGTTCAAGAAGCATTCAGAGAAATGAATAGTGAACATGGCGTGTGGTTTACTCCGTCTGAAGGTGGCGGCGAAGGTGAGAAGTCAGAGCACGGCGAAAAGCCTAAGAAAGAATCTCCTAAGAAAGAAGAATCGAAACCAGCGGAGAAAAAAGAACCAGAGCCAGAGGAAAAACCAGCCGAAGAAAAAGAGCCGGAAGTTGAAACGGAGGACGAACCGGAAGAAGAATCAACAAGTTCCAAGAGTAAAATTAAGCGAAGAATTACGAAACTCGACAAAATGAGAGACAGCTATAAGAATCCTACGCAGTATGCGTTCGATAGGAATATTGCCGAGAACTTGGAAAACGACGATGCGTATGAGAAGTATTCCGCAATGTCTGAAAAAGAAAGACACAATCTTTTAAATGACATCATCGTTGATTCCGGTGAAGAAAAGCCGACAATCGAAGAATTAATTAAGCAGCTTAATAAGAAATTCAAATCGTCGTCGCCAAAGGGTTGGGGTTCGGTCCAGCGTTGGCCAAATCGCGACTCGGGCAAAGCAGCAGGCGTCATTAAAAACTTGACTGCCCGACTGACTTTGCAGCAGCGTCTTGCTGAGAAAATTGCGGCTGACGTTGTATCACGCAAGGATAAGGATTTGATGCAGGACACGGGGGGTTCGAGCAAGAAGCGCCCCAATGCGCCATCGTTAAAGCCGTCAAGAACGGACTTGAAAAATACAGTTAGAGAAAAGAGCAAAACCAAAGAGGAAAAGGACTCGGATATCGAAGGCGATACCGATATTAAAAAGGATTAAATAATATGGCAGACGAAAAGATGCCGCCAAAGGACGACCCGGCTGGTGAAGCATACTCAATAATCGACCAAGAGGTTGATAAGTTGATAGCTTCCATACAGACGATTATGGAACAGTTTGACAAATTATCCGGCGACCCTTCCGCAGCGAAGATTAAAGAACTTGTTGAGAAGGGTGTCGCACCGTACATTGCAGAAGTGGCTCAAGTCCTAAACGATATGGAAGAAGTGTAAAAATGTCTTTCACACCACCGCCACCAGACCCGGTTTTTCCGGGTATGAGTTTCCCCGACCCCGTAATTGGTCCGACAAAAAGACCTTTAGGACAGGGCTGTACCAGTTGCGTGCACCAGAAATATTGCCGTGTGTTCTATTGGTTTATTCGGTACACAGAAGGGTATCCCGGACCAGATGTTGGGGTTCAATGTGCTTCTTGGTCGAACACGCCATCCGACCAAATCAGCACCATTAGTGCAGATGATGTGAATTATAACAATTACGAGAATGATGAAGGGCTTCTAACAGAGCCTAATCCAAACGGTTTTGTAGACCCATTCTCGGATTCATAAGAGGTTTAAAAAATGGCAAATCCAGACAATGGACTTAGAGTTTATATCGCACGCGAGCGCTCATTGAGTGAGCGTATTGGTGGGTTTTTCAAGGGTGCGAAGAAACACGTGGAATTCATCAAGAAGTTTATTGATAAGCTCAAGAAGCCTTTTAAACCGCCAGTTGATTTGAACAAATTGCGCGATACCCGATTGCTTATCCGCATTGGTGCTGTTCGCCGTGTGCAGATTGTTATTATTTACAAAAAAATAACAACCGGGGAAATTAAGCGATATACAGTAGCGCCCTTGTCCTATCGTTATCGTAGATTGCGTGTTGGAATCAGGAAGGTTTTATTTGCCAAGGACATGCAGGAAAGCAAGCTTAAAATGTTTGTGCTAAAGAACATACGTACTGTTTCTATTACAAATAAGAAATACAGCAGCCCTATATTCCCTGTCGAAATCACGTAATAATTCCCACCACTCATAATTTTTTTATAATTCGCAGAGTTTGAAGGGCTTCGTATTTCTAAGGGGGCCAATTATGCCTGTGAACAAAAATATGTTTCAAGAAACCATCAATGCCTTTCAGGAAGGCGACGTTGTTACGCCGTTAGACCACGGCTTGAGAACGAACAGCCTTTTTTATGGCGTCGTTGCTGAAGTGAACCAGAAAGAGCACAAGATTTATGTGCTATGGAACGGCGGCAGGATGGCTCAACACGAACCTTATGAATTGAACATGCACCCGGCTTTCTTACAGGGTGCCGATGTACAACGCAGATTTAAAGCCAATTCAGAAGGTTTAAAGGTTGATGCTGGTGCTGATGCGGTTCCGGAAGGTTCAGTGGTTCAGAATCCTGAAGGTCATGGGATGAACGAGCCGGTAGATGATGGTTTTGCTATCATGAAGAATTTGCAGCAAGAAGTTTTGCATGAAGAAAGTATGAGTGGGGTTTCCAAGGTTGGTTCTGACTTTAGCAAACTAAAGAGCCGACGTGCGGTTTATCACAGAAACAAAGGCCGCATTTACCAGCGTTCCAAAACAGAAGTTAATTCGGGCGTGGTAACGTGTCCGAAGTGTGGCGGCGGGATGGACAAAGATGGATTCTCTCGTGGAGTTCATTTGTATAGTTGTCCAGAATGTGGCTGGAAGATTACCAGCGATAAATTGTTATAAACCAAACCAGAAGGAGAGTTAATCATGGCATATTCAAGAGCATACCAAGTGGTTATTGCTGGTAGAACAAGAGAAGATGAACTTGGTTTCTTCAAGTTGAATCAGGTCGCATCGCCAGCCCGTGTCTTCAGCATGTTCCCACTCGGCGGCAAGAAACAGCCAACAGTGGATTCACAGTACCTTGAAGACAATGCAGTTGGTAAAGCATTGGGCAGAAAGCCTCTATTGAGCGCCTTCAACCCAAACGGCAATAACATTGGCTAATTGAACTGAGGTTTAGTGAGGGCAGGCCCCGCGATTAGGTCGGGGTCTGTCATCACTTATTCTAAAGGTAGGAAGCCTATGTTGACACGGCGCTGTGATTCTCAAGGTTGTCAAATTCAAGCTGCGAAACAGGCTAATAGGCACACATTGAATTTGCCCGTCGCCAATATCCTTTCCAATCCTTCGCGGGAGTGGAAAAGTTTGACGTTGGGAAACCGTAGAATGGCTTCTGAACGCACAATCAATATCGATTGGACAAAATTCAATCCAGACGACTATCTATTTACTCATTGCTCGATTGTATCCAGCGTAAACGTAACGGACAATGGATATTACATCGAATCCCCCACCGATGAACTTGTAAATAATAATGGCAATGCGTGGAGCGCTCCGGTGCTCTTGGGTTGCTTTAAATCGTTTATCGGTGCTGAAAATTACTACGAACACCAACAGATTCCGGCGCTTTCCAAGGGAAAAATCCTTGACGCTGTGTTGCGCCCCGTGCTTTACACAAGTCCAAAGTCGGGTGAAAAAGCAACTGTTCTATATTGCGATATTCTTGTTTGCACAAATAAGAAACACAACGAATTAGTAAACCGAATTATCAACGGCGATTTAACGACGCTCTCAATGGGCGGAATTGCGCACGTTGTTCAGTGTTCTAAGTGCGGTAAAGAATTGGTCAATGATGAAAGCTGCGACCACATTGACGGCGAACTGCTCGATTATTTTAGTGATGAAAAAGGTATCAAGCGCGTTGTTGCTGAGTTGTGCGGACGTAGTTATTTAAATCAGTCTAATGGCGAACGAGTTGGCGACCCTACATCCTTCGAATTTATTGAGGCAAGTTGGGTGGAGAATCCGGCATTTCAAGGTGCCGTTATTAACCACTACATTTCGGAAATCGGACAGATTGAAAAGAAGTATGCAAGTATTATTCAAATGCCATCAAGAGGGCTTGACGACTTCTATGCGGAATTGGCAGGAATGAAAGTAGCCGATTCTTATGGTGGTATGGCTTTGAGAATTGCGCGGCAGGAAATTAACAAACGCAAACGAGAAAATAGAATTGTTGACAGAGTATCAATATGGGCCAATAGTAAATATACAAATTCAAAGTAATTTTTCGGTTGTTTTTAATGTTTTAATAAATGTGATAATTTTTTTATATTAGAATATGGTAGAGAAAATAATTTACCGAAATTTCTCACAAAATTGAAAATTTCGAAGGAGATAGAGCAAATGAGCGAACGACGCAGAATGACAGGATTTGAAGCAAAAATCGCTTCGATGGAAGCCGAGTTGGCTAAGTTGAAGAAATTTGCCGCACAGAAAGCTGCCGCCTCTGATGCTCCTAAGACTGCCGCTCCGGTAGCTAAGGCTGCACCAAAGAAAGCAACCTCTGATTCAGACTTGATGCAAATGAAGAACGAAGCGGTCAAGAAAGACAATGACATGGTTGGTTGGGATGCAGAAGCGTTTGAAATGAAGGCTCCTGCTATTATGTCCCAAATCAGCGCTCTCGAAGACAAGCTTAACGAAGATGACGGCGAACCAAAAGCCAATTACGAAAATGACCAGAACGAGAGAGTCGTCGAAATGGAACACGGCAAAGACGACGAAAAAATGATTGTCAATGACCCTCAAGTTGTTGCTGACGAAGAAGTAAGCGACGACGAAGTTAAGATGGAAGCTTCTGACGACGAAGACAGCGATGAAGGTTGGGATGCAAAATCCGCCGCTGCTCCGGGCATCGAAGACACCATCGAAAACGACCACGAACAAATGGTTGACGAATTTGACCCGAATGCTCCAAAAGGACAGGGATTGGAAGTAGTTCGTCCTGCAAAGATGGCGTCCAAGAATGTTGAAGCAAAGGAAAGATACGCTTCGATGATTAGACAAGCAACAAGCCGACTTGACAAGGTAGCTTCTTATCTTGAGAAGAATGGCCGCAAGGAATTAGCCTATCGTCTCGACAAGGTTTCTGATGCACTTGAAGCCAAGTTGACGCAAAAATAATAAGGAATCATCTATTTTTTTTCGGATTGGAAAGGAGATAACAAAATTATGTCAACTCGACAGAGACTAACAAGGCGAAATGCGGCAGCGGACAAGACACCTTATCCCGGCACCGTTAATCAGCCAAATCGCCATGACCCTGAGATGGACGAATACGCAAATTGGGAACAATCCATTAACCATGAACTTCCAGACATGAGAACTGAATGGAAGAACGACCAGCGCAACGAAATTGGTTTTGGTATTCCAACAGTTGCATCTATTCGCAGCGCAGCATCCAAAGCAGTTAAACTTGCCGTCCTTCTTTTGGGCGACAAAGTAGCTGAAAACGTTATTGAAGCACAGGCTCGCGATTTCTTGCGCCTTGGCTCAAAGGGCTTGGATTCTTCTCTACTTCGCTTCGCAGAAACGCAAAACGTTTATGCCGAAGATGAAAAGGAAGAAGACAAGAAGGATGAACCGAAGGCTGCTGTCAAAGCAGAAGACAAGAAAGAAGACGACAAGAAGGATGAAATGCCAAAGGAAGCCGCTAAGAAGGCTTGCGCTTGTGGCGGGACTGTAGCCGAAGACAAGAAGGAAGACAAGAAACCAGACTTCCTCAAGGACAAAGAAGCAAAGAAGGCAGAAGACATGAAGGAAGAAAAGAAGGAAGACGACAAGAAAGCTTCCGAAGTTCCTGCCGAACAGAAGTCCGTTCCAGAAGGTCTTAAGACCGATGGCACCAACCTTGTTTCGCCGAAGGCCGCATCTGAAAAGAAAGCGGACGTTCCTGAAGCCTTGAAAGAAAATCAGTTCAAGAAGGACGACGACAAGAAGGATGAACCAAAGGCATCCGTGAAAGCCGAAGACATGAAGGAAGAAAAAGAAGAAGACAAGAAGGCTTCCATCAAGGCTATGGACGACGAAATGGCCGAAGGCGATGAAGGTGCGGATGAAGAAAAAGAAGCTTCTGTGAAGATTTCTGGCGAACAAGAAGTTGACATGAATCCAGAAGGTATGGAAGCGGGCGAATTGACGGCTTCTGAAGCTTCGGAATTGGCAAGCATCTACGCCGACGACGAAGAATTGGACAACGAAGTCAAGGCTGCCGAAGAAGCAAAGGCAAAGAAGGCTTCCGAAAAGAAGGGCATCAAGACTCTCGGCGGCGGCGCACCAAAGATGGCTTCCGCTCCAAAGGGAGAAGTTGACCTCGCAAGTATTTGGGACAGTGCACCGGATGTAAGTTCAGTATTTGAGTAATCAGGCTTTGGGCAAAACAAACAATAACTGGAAAGGAGTATATACAATATGTCATTAACTATTCTTATCAGGGGACACATGAGTTCTATCCCCACCTTGGCAGACGTTTGCTTTACCAAAGCGAATTTCGGTGTTGGTTTGGCAAACTCGACTTTGAGCGTCAATACGCCACGTGGCGTGTTGGGTGGTTCGGTAGCAAGTGTTGTTCCGGCAGGCAGCGGTGGTGGTGATTACACAGTGCTTCCGGGCGATGCAACCCATGAACCGATTGGCTTGTTCGTAAACGACGCAGCGGGCGCAGCATTCGACAATGCCCCGGCTGTCGCTTCCGGCAAGATTGCAATCATCAAGGGTATCGCAAGCGTTGAAGTTGACGTTTACGAAACGACCAGCACGGCAGGCGGCAATCCACCAATCACGTACAACGTTGGTGATAAGCTATTCAGCAGCGCACAGGGATTCTTGACGAATGAGAATGCCGGTGGACAGACAGTAATCGGCGTTTGCACGAAGGCTCCAACAGTTGCAAGCCCAACACTCGGCTTGGATATGAGAATCTAAGCAACTTCTTGTAGACGAACTTAGTGAAGACAATTTAAAAGCGTATCCAGCCCCACAAGGTTGGGTACGCTTTTATTTTTTTAAATAGGAGATTTGTCATGCCAAAAGTGGGTCAGATGGTTTTCTGGACTGATTCGAAGAACGCAGGAAAATCCAAAGGCGTTGGTAAAATTGTCTCCCAAAAGGAAGACGTTTTTACTCTCAAGATGAAGACCGGACTTGAGGAAGGCACTATGGTTGAATGTGCTGCCGATGAATTGAAGCCCGTTCCTAAGAATATGAAGTCCAGCGAAATAACAGTAAAAAGCATTACCAGAGACTTGCTCAAAATTGCCAGAGAAGTTCTTCCGGCTTCCGAAGTTCCCGCCGAACAAAAATCAGTACCAGAAGAATTGAAAACGGAAGGCACTAATTTTATCGCCTCTAAAAAAGAAATGACACGCACTGAAGCATTGAAAAAAGACAAATCATTCTATGCCGAAGAAGAAGACGGTGCATGGCATGTATTTGGGGATAATAGCGGATTTTCTTATGCGCAGGCAATGAATAAAGATGATGCTGAGAAAAAAGCGGAGCAGATGAATAAAAATAAAAAATCCGTAGCACAGCATGAAGTAGCAGCCCGCCTTGTCAAGCTTGCCCGCGCTCTTATTGCTTCTTCCGAAATGGAAGAACGAACGTGGGTTCCAGCTACGGATGCAATGAAAAAAGCCAGTCCGTGGAGAATCATGAAGTTTACGTTTAAGTCGCAGGCAGACGCGCCCAAGGCCGCTGAAGCAATGAAGAAATGGCTCAAGAGCAAAGATGGTCGCATTCAATTTAACGAAATATTTATTGAAAACGGTTATGCAGTGGAATGGCGACCCCTACAGGTAATTTACCAAGAAGCATCGAGCGAGGAATAATGGTATGAATGTAAATCGTATTGCTAATAATCTCGCCCTTCAAATCTCGGTTGTCAACTCTATCGTTGCTGCATCTGACCGTAGCAAGTTGATGCGCGAACGGCAAGAATTGATTTCGCAGGCACGCTCGATTCGCCTGACCAGTGAAAAGAATATGAGCCGGGAAGATAAGGCAAAACGATTGGAAGAAATCAAGAAGCGTATTGAAGCGCTCGATGACCAAATCAAAAATGAAACAAAGTTTGGGTTCGAAATCTATCACAATGGCGACTATCAGGGCTTCAGCAAGGAAGAAACACTCGAAGACGACTTGGCTCAATTGGGATTGGAAAAGAATCAAGTCAAGCTGGTGAGAAAGCCTCTACTTAATCAATAAGGAATTTCAATCCATGCTGAATAAAAAGGCTTTTAATCGCAGTGGTCTCAAGACACTTATAAGCGATGTCCTTTCCGATGTATCCAGCGCCAAGAACATTGCTAAGAAGATTAAGTTGGAAGTCGATATGGACGGAAATATTCATTCGTCCGCAAGGAGTTTGGCTTACAAGATTTTCGACGCCCAATATCAATGCTTTGGCGACCTAATCAAGTTGGATGAAATTTTAGAGGAAGAAGACAATAAGAGAATATCGAGGGGTAAAAACATGGACAATAAATTGGTAGCAAAAGAACTACTTCGCGTTGCAAAGATACTTATGTCCACCACTGAAGAAGGCGAAGAAAAGCAGTGGGGTAAGGGCGAATGGCAAGAATACAAGGTGGAGCATCCGAAGACGGACGTTCACCCAAAGTTCGCACCGCCGCAAAAGCAGCGCAAGAGTGCAGCAGAGTGGACTCCCAAAGAAGCTGGTGAGTTCTTCATGCAGCAAATTAAAAAGGGGCATGGATTGGACCGCGTATGGCTTCAGTCTGGCAATACTACTTGCAATTTCGAAGGATGGGGCGGCAACTACTCGGTTAGTTTCGATACCGAATCAGATGGAAAAATATCCACGACCGTAAGTGCTTCTGGTGAAGCCAATACAAAAATTGATGCCGTAATCTACGACACATTCGACAATATGGTTTTTGATGACAAGCAAGATTTGGAAAACAGCATCGAGCAGGCGTTTGACAAAATATCCGATGTGCAACTGGATGAACCAAATGGACCGGGAGAAGACGATATCACCACTGAAGACCATCACAAATGGTATCAGTACGGCAAATTGTATTTCGAAGGCGATACTCATGGTTTGAAGAAGCAAATGGATAAGGATAAGTTTTGGCCAAGCGTATGGTTTGTTTCCGACCACGGCAATGCTCACCCGGTGAGCCTATAAATGAGTTGGTATGGAGACGGACTAAATTTCTCCTGTATTTCCGGTTGTACGAAATGCTGTGAGCGTCCGGGTAGCGTTTATGTAAGTGAAGAAGAAATGGTGCGTATCGCGAATCACTTGAAGATATCCATAGATGAATTCAAGAGCAAATACACACGGCAAATGGATAATTCAATAACTCTCGCAACAACGGATAAAGGCTGTGTGTTTGTAGAAACTGGTAAAGGTTGTTCGATTTATCCAGTGCGACCGAAACAGTGTTCCACCTATCCATTTTGGTCGCAGATTGTAGCAGATAGAAGTCGGTGGATTCAACACAAGGAAGATTTCTGCCCCGGTATCGAAACAGGCAATAAAGTAGATGCTTTCGTGATTGAAAGAGCAATTAAAGAATCTGACGATATTTTCGGGGTTAGCAACAATGAACGAAAAATTGGTAGCCAAAGAACTATTGCGAATAGCCAAATTGCTCATATCTGAAGAATTCGAGCTTATTGGTGATTTTGGTTCTGGTTACAAAGAAGCAGACTATAAGTTTGAATGGGTGCCAGTCGAAAAACTAAGCCAGACCGAATATTATCCCCTTTCCGAATCAAAATACTACGTAGAACAACCTGCGAACCCAAACGCCCACACTCGCCCGATTTCGGTCTCTGAGCATTACTTCATCGTAAATGGAAATCACCGCTATGAAGCTTATAAAGCGGCGTGGCGCAAAGTTATACCAGCTTTAGTGCGTCAACACGGGTCGGGGCACGGACGCATATTGAATGCGATACCGTCCAATGTTCCTACGAAACGTGGACCGTGGAAGGAAGATTGAACGAGCGTATTTTATACTTTCATAATTTTTTTATATTTATCTAAGGCTGTAGAAACAACTTATACAAATTTACGAAATAAGTTATCCCGCCCTGCCTTCCTGAATTCGCCGTTTATACGGTGATTTCGAAGTCCAAGGGAACCCAAGGCAGGATAACGCAAAGTTCAAACTGTTTTTGAAACTTTGTAAGTATTAGAAAAGGTGCATGAAATAAATTCATGCCTTTTAATCCGAAAGGGATTTTGACTATGCCAGTTGATAACCAGACAAAGAACGAGGTTATTTCTCGTTATATCAAGACTGCCGCAGGCCGTCAGAGACTTGCAAGTAGCATGATTCAGCCTCTACGCCGCCGCCGAGACTACAACAGCGTAGGACGCAAAGCGTTCTATGTTGAACAGTTGCCAGATGGTGCGCTCCCGATTTACGACAAAGACCCGAACGTAACGGCTTATGTCGTTGGCGAAGAAGGCGAGAACATTGTCGCCGTCCAGAAGCCTAAGAGAGTTTTGTTCCCACTCTTTGAAATCGCAAGCAATCCAGAAATTCAATTGACAGAAATCAAGGCCCGCAGATTCGATTTGATTGAAAGAGCAATCGACCTTTCCAAGTCGGAAATTCAGGCTGAAGAAGACCGCAAGGTTTTCGCGGTGATGGATGCACTTTCGGACAACCCAACGAACCCGAATCCAGCAATTCCGGTAACGGGCAACTTGACGGCAAACGCTTTGGCAGATGCTTTCGCCAACGTTGAAAGAACAGACATGCGCGTGGCTAACGTATTCTTGAACGCCAAGGATTACGCCGACCTACGCAAATGGGACCGCGACACGCTCGACATCGAAACGCAAGCAGTGTTGTTGAAGACTGGCTTGATGGCTACTCTTTGGGGCGCTAAGCTCATCGTATCCCGCATCGTTCAAGAAGGTACGGTTTACGTCACGGGCGAGCCAGAATTCTTCGGCAGAATTCCAGTAAGAACGGAATTGACTGTGTTGAGTGCTGACGACCCGAAGAACAGACTTATCGGTTTCTCGATGTTTGAGAACATCGGCATTGGGGCGTACAATCCTTATGCCCTTCAAGTTTTGAACATTACGCGCGTCTAATAAACTGCGTAGTTGTAAAGCCTTTGATAAGAAGCCCTTACAGAAATGTAAGGGTTTTTTATTTCATATAACATGGAATAAGGATTGTGTTTATAATTTTTCTTTAAAACCGCCTCGTTTGGTGTATAATCTCCTTGGAAGAATGGAGATTTTTTATGTCCGCTAAGAAAGACCCAAAAGACAGAATCGGCGCAGAGCAGTGCAATATTTGTGGCGAATGGTTTAATCGCCGCAATTCTGTGGAGCACTTAACACGGTGTGTTTCTACAAACCCGTCTTCATACAAAGAGGGTGAGAACTATGTTAAATGCCCGGAGTGTGGCATTTGTTCAACTAATTTAAATCTTCACATGCGTAAGGTACATAGTTGGACGGAGGAACGATTCGAAATCGCAAGGAGTAATGGTCAACGATTTCAAAGTGAATCAATGAAAAAAGCAACTATTGAAACAATGAAACTTAAATACGGTACAGAGCATCACTGGAAAAATCCAGAGGTTATAGAAAAGCGAAGGCAGACTTGGCAAAGGAATCACGGCTGCGACAATCCATTTGGTTCAAAATCAGTCCAAGCAAAAATTATCACTACAAATCAAGAGCGCTATGGTTGTGACCATCCCATGCAAAATGAGGAAGTTGCAATAAGGCAATTCAACAGCGCGCAAAATGGACCGACAGATATTGAAGAATTCTTTGACAAGCACACTTGCGTAAATGTGGTTTATACTGGTGGTAAAAGCCGCTTCCTGAGAACAAAATCAGGTGTCAAAAAAGGCGGCAGAGTAATCCATGATTTAAATCCAGACTTCATGATTTTCTCCGATTCCGTTGCGGAAGAATCTGTTGCTTTGATTAAAGATGGGAAGCCATTGGCTAACCGTCGTAAATTCAGCACTAAATTTGTTGTTGAACTTTTCGGCGAGCACTACCACTCGGAAGATATGATTGGCGTTTCGCCGCAACAACATGTTGAAGAAACGATTGCGACCTATAAGTCTATCGGGATTGAATGTTTGGTGTTGTGGGGTAAGCAAATTTTGGGCGGTTGGGAGCAAAATCGGTCGATGATTGAGTTGTGGTTGAATCACGCAATTCAGACCATGAATGCTCGCCCGGAACGAAAAGAACGCACAAGTGCAAGGGTAGATGCCAGACTTGCACCGCACGCATGTCCTTATGGTTCTGGCGAGCGATTTAAGACACCGGAAGGGCTTGCTACGTGGCTTGTTGACCCGAACAACCTTTATAGACAGGAGTGTATAGAAAACCTTGACTACGTGGTCTGTAGGCTTTGTAATAGGCGATTTAAGAAGCTCTCCACTCACCTGAAGAGAGAACACGGTGTGGAGCGTTCGGAATACCTACTACTGCATCCAGACGCACGGGTGATTTCAATACGGGAGAAAGAGCGTATTGCGGCTGAAAATAGCACCAAAGAACGGAAGCCAAAAGTTTATAAACATGAAGGGCAAGAAGGTGTTGATTATGTTGTTTGTACTGTCTGTGGTTATATGGCAGGGAATTTAAAACAGCACATCCGGCGTCGGCATGGAGAAGATGTATTAAGACATTATCAGGGAAGCATTAAGTCAACCAAGGCTGTAGAGACGTTAAGGTTGGCAGCAAGTAAGACTTGGGATACTCGTGGCCGCAGTGTTGCACGGAATGTATCAGAAAACCAAACTCATAAAGACCACGGGTTGACTAAAGAGATTGCGACGGTGTACCTCTCCGATAAATTGTCATGGGCGGCTATTGCCAAGAAGCATGGCTTGACTCCGGAAGGCGTGGCTTATCTTTGTAAGAAAAAGTGGGCATTGAAGTAATATTCAACACTTGTATGTACTGTTTGACCCTTGACTAATTTTTTGTAGGTGGAATCGTAGATTTTACGAAAATCGGCATTCACCGCAGAAGTAACAGCAGGAGTGAATTATTTTGAAAAGACGGCCTACAGAGGGCCGGATGGCGCTATAATAGGCGGCATAGATGGTACGGCGGCTTGAACAGCATAATTTAAAAAAAGGTTGCAAGATATGCGTAGAATTGCACTAAGCCCACGATTCCCCCGACTTCCTGCTAAAACAGAGCGATACATCGAATCACTTGAAAAAATTATAACTCATGCAATTGAATTTTTGAAATTGTCTGATTATAATAAAACTGGTTGGTTGTCAACCGCTCATACACTTCCCGTTGGGATATTGCAAGTTCCGGGTAGAAGTCTTGAAGTTCGTATTGAAGTTGGTTTATTTCCCGATGGTATTGATTGGTCTTCGTGGGATGCCGAAGAAAACAAAATAACAATAGCATTAGGAGATTCTTTCGAATGGTTGGATGTTCGTGCGAGGTTATTGCACGAAACTTACCATGCTTTTACAATTGAAAAAACACCTAGCGTGCCTGACAATGTTAATCCATCTCATGCTGAATTCGATTTAGAAGCCTATGCTTGTTTGGACAGGGAAATTGAGGCTGAAGGTTGTAGGTTTGGTTATGAACTGCGCCATTGCAATCCTAAAGAACGAAAAAAAGTTCTTGCATGGTTGCGACTTGATTCCGCAGAAAGAAAGAAATGTTTATTAATGAACGGCACGCCGCCGTCCCTTGATTGTTTATATTGGAAATATTGGATGAAGCATCCAGAAATTGATGAAAGGATTAGACAGCAAATTTTGAATGAAATAGTGTCTTTTAAGGTTACAATAAAGACAAACGCTAAATCCGATACGATATTAAAGCAAAACCCCTGATAGTTTCAGAAGTTTTTGCTTTTGCTTTTGCTCTTCTTAAATTTGAATTTAACATTATTCAACTTTTGAATGAACTTTATCGCGGGTTTTTTCCAGTTGGAAATAATATCAAAATCTTTAAAACATGAATTATCCGCTTCCGTCGAGTACGGACTATAAAGTTTGATTGTATTGGATATACATACAAATTGGTGTCGGTCCCCTTTTTTTTGACAATCTTTCATGTACAGATAGATTAGATAATCAAACGTGCACCATAGAAATTCCTTTAATTCTTCTATTACTCTTAATTTAACACGTAAATCGGAACAATTATCCCACTCTCTCGAATGGTGGTCGAATAAGCCAGTCAAAGTGAAGCCGTCGCAGCCATTTATAAGTTTAAGACATTTAAGAACCGTACATCCATCGGAATAGTCTATGAGAGCCATTCCGTCTTCATCATTGGAAGAATCAAAAAGTTCATCAAGGTTTCCGACTCGGGGTTTGGTTCTGTCTTGAATTTTTACTCGCAAACCATACCCGCGCATTCGGCGTACAAGTTTGAGTGCATCAGAATAACTTTTTACTTTGGATTCCAGAACATAATCGTATTGGCAATCGGCTTCACCGAAGATATTTCCATTAAGGATATTTTTAGCTCTCTCGGTGATGGGGCGATGCCAGTAACCACATTTATTAATGTGGAAAAAAACATCTGTTTCCATATTCATACTCTTTTAAATCGCTTTCCCCGAAGTCTCATCCCAATACTCCGGCTCATTAAAGGGAACGCCACGCTTAGGCATACGGCTTGACCAGCGATGTTTGTTCCCACCGGGTAGGTGATAATCTATCTGTCGTGGGTCTTTTTCATCCATTCCGGCCAGAATCCGCGCACGCACCTTTGCGTGTCCAAGCATCCATTTTTGCAAATTAACGTGCTGTCGACGGTGGGCGATGCGGCGCGTTACGCTATCGCACATATCCCACGGCACGCACCGGAGCGTCAAAAAGTCCAGAAAGTTTGTTTTGCTTTCTTCGGAGTAGGGGTACTGTTTTATTGCAATCTTGACATAGAGCAGTTCGCCTACACGGTTCATCATGCGCGGTGGAATGCCTTTGGCTTCCTCAAGGATGGTGCGGTCGCCTTTTAAGATTCGGTCTGTGAATTCATCCGGATTGAACTTTTTGGGAGCCTCTACGGCTGCTACGGGCAGTCCTAAGATGGATATGGCACCGACACTTGCAACGCCAATTCCGATGGTTTTTAGGAAGTTGCGCCGATTTATCATCACCATATTTCACCCCGAGTTTCCATCCATTGAAGCGTGAACTAACTTATATGTACACCAGCATGGATGAATGTCAAGGTTTGTTAAGGAATAATTCCTAAAAAGGTATGAAGTTCGTTAAGTTTTTCTCTTACGTGTTGCAAGTCGCCCACCAGACTCCAATCCTCTGGACGACGCTTGAATTCCGCCGCATGTTTTTTAAGGTTGTTCTGGAGAAGCACAACTGATGCTTGCACTTCTTTTTCTAATTGTGCGTAGTCCTTCTTAGGGTCCATTCCTTCAATATGGCTCATTTTCATTCTCCTTTGCTCCATATTACTGTTATCGGCTCTTTTGTTATTTTTTCCAGAGGAAACTTGCATTTTCTGAATGGAATCACATGTGGCAATTTTCTTAGCGATATTTAACAAGGCGTGCGCTGCGTCGATGTTTTGCATTTTTTCCCTTTCAACCTTAGATAGCGTATGTGTTTAAATGTTTTTATAAAAAACTTATTAATGTCGCCGCTTAACATGGTAATATAGAGGCCGATGATGGCTTGTAGTGTTAAATAATAGGGAGGAAAACATGTCAAACGGCGTGATGGCTGTCGTATCAGAGCAGGAAGTTGGCGAGGAAGCGGTTCCCCCTGTGCCTTTGAAGGTCGATTTAAAAGCGGTTCCGCAGAAATTCAAATTGGCTTCCATGAGGGTGGTTGACAGTCCCTTGGAAATAGCCTACGTAGCGGCATGGCTGCAAAACCAAATTAAACTTCAGGGTACAATTTCTATTCCGAGAGAGATATTAAAAGAGTTTCCGCAATTGACAAGAGAAATGGAATCAGTTCCTAATGAGCGTGATTTGAATAAGAACAGAAAGAAATACCTACTTCGGATGTTCGAGGTTGGGGATATAAAGCCGATGGAGTGGGTTGTGGCAATATGCCAAGGTCGGCTCTTTCGAATTAACGGGAATCATAGCTCCAATATCATCTTTAACGACGGAGAACCTCAGATATTTACAGGGACAAAGGTATTCCTATACACCTATGACCTTGGCGATGACATGTCGTTGTTGACGGCCCTGTGGTCGGTTTTTGATAATAAAGAGTCATCCAGAAGCTACATTGAATTGTTGGAGGTAAATACGGGGGACGTTGCTGAGTTTGAAGACTTCCGGCGCGATGAAATAAAAAAGATTGCTGCTGCGATATCCTTCAAGGCATTTAGAGTCTCAACCAGCAAGAAAACTTCTGATAAAATCGCCATGTTGCGCGATTATAAGGATAAGCAAGAATTGAAAAGAATTATCGAGGTTGTGAGGGAGAGCGAAGCTAATTGTCTAAACTTCACACCCGTAATGACGGCAATGTTGTTTACCAATGAGATTAATCTTGATAAGTCTAAGGATTTTTGGGACTTGGTTGCAAAGCCGACCGGAACGCAAACCGAAACATCACCAACGGTTCGTCTCAGAAATTTCCTATCAACCGTTGTGTCGCAGAGCACGATGGACCATGAGGAGATTTGCGCGCATTGCCTGAATGTGTGGCAGGCATGGTCGGCCGGATGTGAATCAATGGGAAATATAACAATGAAACATCTCAGCGGCGAACGCAAAAAGAAAAGCAGTTTTCTTAAAAAATTTCGTAAATATTTGGATGATAATCTTGGCAGAGAAGTGGAAATCGTCGAATAGGTGTTTCGATTGTTCGTTGCTTTTTAAAACCCGCTTTGGCGGGTTTTTTTATTGAAATCACCGGAAATCAAGCTGCTGACAGATAGAATCCTGTCGTGTGGGGGTTGCCCCACGAAACAGAAACAGGAGACAAATCATGTCAAACTATTTGTTGTATAGCGCAGCCAATTCTCAGGTGCGGTTGCGGTGTGGCGACTTTCACGAAACGCTTGATTCGGTTCATAACATTGATTTTTTTGTTACATCACCGCCGTACAACATTGGTTCAAAGGCACCAAAGAAAGTGTATGGCAGGCGCAAAGAAGGGATTTGCGACCCCAAAAATTTCGGAGCGATTCGTGGGTACGAAGACGACTTGCCAGAAGATGAATATCAAAACAGCCAAGTCGAAATGTTGAAGTTTTTTTTTGACCGCTCGGCGCAAGATGCAGCCTTCGTTTACAACCACAAACCAAGGCACGTCAATGGGGAAGAAATTCGACCTGAACGGTGGTTGTATCGCTCGGCGTGGGCTTTCATCCACGATACAATCGTTTGGAATAGAAAATCCACGCACAATCATTGTCCGTCATTCTATTGGCCGGTTTATGAATTGTGTTTTATCTTGAAAAAAGAGAGACAAACACCAGCGCGATTTAAAAACAATTCAGGAATGAGCAACGTGATGGATTTCCGCCGCGCTTGTCAAGATGATGATAACAAGCATGATGCACCGTTCCCACTTGAACTACCCATGACGTTCATCAAAGATTTTTGTACCCCCGGATGTTTGGTGTGTGACCCATACAGTGGCTCGGGGACTACCATGTTGGCTTCCTATTTGAGCCGTTGCCGTTTTGATGGTTCTGAAAAGGTGGAGAAGTATTTCAAGAATTCGATAGGTTTCTTTGAAAAGAAGTCCGGACTGAAGGGTAAAATAAGAGAAATAACACAGCGTTTAATTGTGACTGTGTGAGGGTTGGTTGAAGGTATTTGAAGTGGTCGCGAGACGCAACAAGCCTTTTAATGCTTGTTGCGTTTTTTTTATTTTGAATGGAGTTTATGCTTACGGAAAATGGAAAAAATAACAAAGGCAGTGAGAAAAAAAATAAGGGTGAATTTGCAGAATTCTATGCCTTTCTGAAGTTATTGCTTGATGGTAAACTGCGCGGCAAAAAAATACGGTATATCAAAAGGTTTGAAACTGGAAACCCCAAGGCAGTTATGTATGTTCCTTGGGTAAACGGCATTATTTTGATTGATGGTGTTCCAGTTTCTATTCCGGACTTCGATGCACTTTTAACAGTGTTCTTTAGCGAAATCATCAACGGCCGGGGGCGCTCATTTTATAGCAATTCTGCCATCGCACTGGCTCAAGCATTGGCAATCAACAACATCAAAGCAGGTTCGGATGATAAAGATGATTTTATGATTAAGTACGAAGACTCGGAGGATGAGGAACCGCTGGACGGTTATGATGTCAAAGCTGATTTCGCCGCGCCGCCATGTATTATCAATGCCAGTCTTCCGACAAACTTTGTATTTGAAGTTTCTCGGGAAAATGGCGCTGGCGTGTCCTTTGTAGATTTTTCCAATTTCAATTCCATCATTTCTATGGGCAAGGCGCAAAAGGGTCGCCTCAAGCTCGCCATGAATGGTTTGGTGGGGGCGGGCTATCAACTTTCATTTTCCCCAAGCCATCCGGATAATGACCCCCCAAAAAAAGGCAACGAGCTATATCACCGATTTAGTACGGATGAAAGAGATTTGATTCCGAAGTTGCTCGTTGAATATTTTTCAACCAAAGGAATAAAAGTAAAAGAAGTATTAGTCCATTTTGCGGGAAAGAATCCAAAATACCTTGAAAATTTTTGGATTTGGGAAGAACAAGTCAAGAACGTTCTGCAAAAAGGCTATCGTGGCTACTATAATAAAAAGAGAAACCAAATAAACAAAGAACGCCTAGAGCATTCCTTTGCAGGAAGTATTAGCGTTCTGCGCGATGGGAGTTTGGTTTTGGAACCGAAAGACTCCAAGCAAACATTAGAGGAAACACTATTTAATCGATGTCAATTTGATACAGGCTCCCTCACAAAGCATAAGTTTGGAATGTTATATCAGGTTGCAGGCAAGACGTATATCAAGCTAAATTTTTCTGTCAAACTATCAAAAAGTGGAAAGAAAAAAAATGTCAAACCAAAATTCAGCGTCGTCAACTATTCTAACCTCGTATCAGTCTAACAATGACCTTCTTGTTGCGCAAATTTCCAAGCTCTACTTGCCAATAGGGTGCAAAGTTGCAGATGTGACTTATGGCAAAGGCGTCTTTTGGCGGAATATGGACATGACAAAATATGGCTTTTTCCCGTCCGACCTGATGAGTCAGCCGAAGAACCCGCCGCCGAATTTACAGAGATATGATTTCACAGCCCTGCCATACAAGGATGGGGAGTTTGATGTTGTTGTTTTTGACCCGCCCTATGTTCACAACCCGGGCGATTTGATAGTGGATAAGAATTATCAAAATGCCAGCACCACAAAAGGTTTTTATCATAAGGACATCATTGAACTTTATCGCAAGGGCATGGTGGAAGGCGTGAGAATTCTTAAAGAAGGCGGTACTCTTTGGGTAAAATGTAAGGACGAAATCGAGTCGTCCTTACAGCGATGGAGTCATTGTGAGATTTATGAATTAGCATTAGCAATGGGTCTTTATGGGAAAGATTTGTTTGTGATGACTCAGAAACAAGACCCTATCTTGCAGCATAAGGAACAACAGCACGCGAGAAAGAATCACAGTTATATGTGGATTCTAAGAAAACCATTCACCAACGAATACAAAAGGTTGCAGAAGGTTTACCCGCAATTAAAAGGGATTGAGAAATGATTTGTAGGCTTTGTAAATTGCCATATTACTGTTCTTGTGGCAATTTACAAAGCAAAATTTCTCGTGTCGTTCCGCTGCACTGTCTTTAACTACGGCTCGATTTCGTATGGTCTAATCATGAACCTGTTTGAAAATGCCCGTCTCGCCTTTGAATCCGCATTGTCTACATATTCTTTGAATGTAGAGAAATTGCCCGTGGTCAATGAAATCGAAGAGCATGTCTTGCCATCAATGAATGAGGCATACTTCCAGACATTGTTGAGTGGCGACATATTGAAACTTGCACCAACTCAGGCGGATTTTGTTGATTGCATGACTCATAAAACGCTTCATGAATTTCCATATTTAAAAAAGATGGAAGTCGGACTTAGGGCAAGACTTAGTAGAAATTATCCACCGTTTGTTAGGCATCATCATCTTTTGCTTATTGCAAAGCAATGTCAAGATGTTGACGTATTTTACTCTCTACTTATGGATTTTAGGGGCATTGATATATTGCTAAGAAGTTCTGTGCAGATGAATTTTCTTGGACTTTTGAGCAGGACCGAATCGAAACGTTCGGTGGGGTTTTCGGAGGAAAAACAGTGTAGCAGGAATCAGCTTCCAGAAGGCTTACCGCTAATGATTCCGTCGACAAAGCGTCGCATCGGGAAGTTCAATTTACATAATTGCACAACAGACGATATTTCCGCGCGAATTCACTTCGGCAAAAAAATGATGCTCAACGATTTCGCGTCGGAATGGCAAGGAATCATCCTTGCATCTTCCATCTAAGTTTCTACTCGTTATGTTTACACAACTTGAGTCCACGAGCCTTCTTATAAGAAATCCATTTTTGGTGGTTTTTCTCTTGATTTTAGCCTAAGATTGCGCTAGATTCCTTTTGGATTCCAGAGCAGATATGAAAATTTTAAAGAATTCCTTCAGAATTGCATGGTACAAGCCGATATAGTTGTATCAGATGTGGTTACGGGAATCATAAACAAGGAGACTGCAATGGGACGCTTGAAGGTAGATGAGAACAATGCGGGGCTTGTTGAGAGCCTACACGCAAATTGTGCGAAGTGGCCAAAGACACCGCAGCTTGTACGGGAACTCACGGAAAATTCTATACGGGCTGTTCTCCGTGCGTCGGCTGTGAAGTCTGGTTCCCTTTTCAAGGGAGAGGTTATTTGGTCATGGTGCATGGTCCGCAATAAGAAAAACAATGCGTGGGTCCGTAAGTTGGTGATTTGCGATAATGGACCATCTATGAGCGTTGTTGAGTTTGGAAAGTTCATGGATACCTTGGGCGGCGGCTACGGTGAGCACGGAATCAACAGCTTCTTCGGCTTGGGGGCGAAAATTGCCTGTTTGCCGCTCAATAAATTGGGGATGATTTATATTTGCTGGCAAGAAAATGAGGCTCCGCGCGCCTACCGTATTTTCTTGAACGGCAAGGCTTATGAGAGTGAACAGCTTGATTGGAACACCTTCAAGCACGAATACAAAATCGACAGCACGTGGCAGAACAAAAACGACAAACATAAGCCCGAAATTGTTAAGAACTCGGGGACGATGGTGATTTTGTGCGGCAACCAAGAAGACGAAGATACGACTGAGTGGGAAACCCGCGGTGAGCAGTGGATTGCCAAGGGGTTGAGCACTCGCTATCAGCACTTTCCCGATGGGGTTCGTGTGAAATTGCGCTCGCCTGTTACGGCAAAGTCCGGAAGTCACTACAACCAAACTGTCTTTTCCCAAGACAAAATCAGAAATGAATACTGCAATATCAAGGGTGAACGCACCTTCAATGTGGGTGGTGTTAAGGGAGAGGTTGGCTACGGCATCATCACGGGATACAAGCAGGGCAGTCATAACAGGTTTTTCGATATCGCGGGCAGTGTTTCGGTTACCTTCGGCGATGAAAATTACTACTACCACAAATTCGACTCTGAAGAGGGTCGTGCTTTGATGCGCGCCTACGGTGTCACGGCTGGGCTTTCGCGTGTCATTCTTACCATCAAATTTGATAGCGCTCAAGCTTCTATTGCGCGCAACAGTTTGATGATAAATGGCGACCCCATTGACCCCCATGCGTTCGCCGTTGAATTCGCCAATAAGTTGCCCAAACAGCTTGATGAATTCATTAAGGAAGCACACGGCAAGGTGAAGTATTCAAGCATCTGCCAGAAAGACAACAACTTGTTCTCCCGCTTTGCCGAGCTTATCTCAACATTCGGGCGCGGCGTTATTGGGCGGTGTGGAATCAAGGGCAGTCGCGGCAATACTGTCAACGTTGGTTTCCGAGATTACAATGGAACAGGTGAAAGCAGGGGTGAATCTTCGGGGTCCAGTCATGAAGGAACTAGCGCTCGCGGCGAATCACAGACGCGCGGCACACAAGTTTCAGGAACCGTTTCTTCGAAGGGAGTCCAGCGAAGGGGTATTCCAGAAATCGACTTGTTGCTCGACACCGCTGACTCATGCGGTCTTCCGGATTCGACTTTCTGCGACTATCAATCGGTCAAGGGCGCAGAGCAATTCATCTGCAATGCGAATTACCCGAAGTTTGCGGACATGATTGGAAAAATCCAAAATCATTTACCGCAAGTTACCAGAAACGATGTGTACGAGAAGGCGAATTACGTGTTGAAGGAATGGTACTTCGAATCATTCCTCATGTCCAACATTGATTGCGCAGAGTGGGATGCGGTTAAGTCTGAATACTTGTCGAGCAAGAGTTTGACGGATGATTTCGACAAACACCGCTTTACCATACTGAAGCGAATTGAGGATGGATTGAAAAAGGGTCGGCAAGCGGTGATACCTTTGAAATCTGGTAGTGAAGAATCTGCTGCTGGTTAATTTTCCTTGGGGAGATTTGCTGATAAAAAGTGAATAGAAAGCGATATGATGTAGGTTGAAATAACTATTGCACTTTCGTGTTGCGGCTTGGCTGATGTTCAAACCAAACCACGAAAGGGGATAGTTATGTTATACGTATCGCAGTTGACGGTAGAGGAATTCCAGCGTTACATCGTTGCACAGGATGGCGACCAAGATTACGAGTCAAGCGGTTTCGTAATTCTCGTTTTCCCTCACGGAATGGCGGCTATGTCGGCTTATAGCCATTGTTCATGTTACGGCACGTGGGAGAGTATCAACAGCGGAGCGGATGCTAAATTTGATTGGCACGGTACGTTACGTGAACTAATTCAAATGGCTATCGACATTGCTGACCCGATAATGCCGGGACGTGTGGCTGATTCGGGGGATTACAATTACGACCACTTGTGCAACGTCTACAAACAAGTGCTCGAAAAGTATCCGCTGGAAGCAATGATGTTGCGTAAAGAATAAAAGGATGCCCCGGAGAAATCCGGGGTTTTTCTTTGTATAATCAAAAGTATATGCCAGACCTTGCACTGTTGGACTTCCATATTTTAGAAGGCAATGCCGCCGCAATTGTAGAACAATTGAAAACGGTGCATTGTGTCGTAACCAGCCCGCCCTATTTTAACGTCAAAAGATATGGTGATTCCGCCTTTGAAGTCGGACAAGAAGAAGATGTTGACGCCTATGTCAATGCCTTGGCAACTATTTTTCAACGCATTCCACTTCATCCAGAAGGTAGCATTTGGGTCAATCTTGCTGACAAGCGCGGTAAGAGGGGTGAGCTATTACAAGTACCCAAGAGATTTTCCATCGAAATGGAGAATCGTGGTTTCCTTTTGGCGGATGATGTTGTTTGGGCCAAAATCATTGATGATGAAGACGGCACGACTGAAGGCGGCTGCATGACGGAGCCAGCAAACGGGCGATTGAATGGTAGTGGGTATGAGTGCCTCTTTAGATTCGTTAAGACACCGAAGGTCAACGAGGCTTGGACGGACACATGTGCAATTAGGATTCCGCGAGAGAATGTTGAGAATTCCCCGCGATATCTTCCGAAGGAACTAATGCGCTGCGAAAGTGCCACAGATGGTCGCAATTTGCACAACGTATGGAGATTTCAGACCGGGCAGACGCGGGAAAAGCATTATGCCGTCTACCCACCAGAGTTATGTGAACGTCCTATCGCGATGACTTGTCCGATGTTTGTAAACCATGATGGCACGTTGAGAAGGCGTGTGGTTGAAATGGTGCAATATGAAGACCCGCGCAGAGACGATAACAGAACATTTGGAAAATACTCACGCACAGTGGGTGATTCGATATCCGGCCGCCGCGATGTGGGTCATGGGTACGTCGCAAGGAAGCCGTTTACAAAGGGTTGGGAGCCTGTAGGTGAGTTCTTTACGCCGGGTGTGGTCTTGGACCCCTTTTGTGGTACGGGAACGACTGGCGAGGTTGCCTTGAAACTCGGCAGAAATTTCATAGGCATCGAACTTTATAAAGAAAATGCAGATATTGCGCAAAAAAGATGTGAGAAAACGATAGAGTGGATGCGAGCGAACGGCTTGAACCCTTTCAAACTGGCGCAATAAAAATGCTTGCAACATGGCAACAAATCAGAGACGAACACAATGCGGGCGCGGGTCTTTTCGAATTAGCCATGAAGTATAAGATTTTCGCGCCGTTAATTCAATCCTTCTGTCAGAAATATACTGCCTACATTCTGACGGGCGAAAATGAACCCAAGCCCGAAGAAATCACCTTCACCATCAATTGGGATGCAGTAAAGACAGCATTTCTTTCCGGCGTGCCCAAGGCTCATATTACGCTTTTCTATGGGCCACAACGCAAAGCAATTGATAGGTTTTTAAAAAGTCAAAACATCGACCCCGCCTCCATTCGTCAACGCGACTACTCCGAAGCAATTCATCTGTACAAGACTGGATTGTCATTAAAACAAATAGAACAGAAGACTGGTACTCCCGCTGCTTCGATTCGTAAGTACATGGTGAACAACGGATATGAAATGCGCAAACGGGGCAATCCTAAGATAGTCGAGGTTGCTAAACAAAAAAGAGAAACCCGATATCAAGGTTTGCCTTGGATTATAATTGAAGACAGATTTGGCCGTGGCGCATCCGTGGGAGATATTGCTAAACAATTCGGTGTCGACATTGAAACCATGAGCCTATATTTAAAAATGCGTGGTATTGAAGTGCCAGACGCCATTGAGTCCCTGAAGACCAAACTCAAAGTCAAGATGGACAAGAAGTATGCCGAAGAATACTCCATGATAGATTGGCAGGAGGTTAAAGAGCAGTACGATAGCGGCTATACGTGGGAAAACCTTGTTGAAGAAACTGGACTTCCAAAGTATCGAATACGTCAAGAGTTAGAAGGGCGCTTTGACAATTTTGTGCCGCGAACCTTTGCCGAAGCCCATTATTTGAGGCGCAAGGCTGTGGTTAGGGCGCAGTCTGTCTTAAGTATCGCTGCCGGTGAATAAAAATCAAATAATCCGCTTCAAATATGCTTACCAAGCGTACATTCGGTACAATTGTTCATCGCATAGCAGCGGGTATTCCTACGCCGCCTTCCGGCTCCGTCGTGTATGACCGCTTTATAGCCGAAGCACCAAAGAATGATTACGACAATTCTTACCTCTTTTGGGAAGAAGAAGGCTATTGGTATAAAGAGGAACTTACTTGGATTTCGATAGCCAACATCGAGAATACCCCAACTTGGTCGCAGAAGAAAAGCGACAGCATAGCTCAACAAGTGTCCGCCAATAAGTCTCTGAAACCGGTCCATCTTAGTCAAAACAAGGATGGCTCATTTACCATATCTGATGGCATTCACCGCATATCGTACTTCAAATACAATACGAAAGATGGCAAGCCATACACTCACGTATTGGCATTGGCTCGTATTATAAAACAGAAGGCTCCACCGGCTAAGAATGTTCAAAGAGCGCGCAACTTGGACTACATTTACACTTTGTTCTCTGCTTTAAAGCAAGCGCTCGACCCTTACCTTATTTCATGGGATAAGCATGCGTCCACCAATGAATCAGCTTGGATAGAAATCGATGTAGAAGACCCTGAAACGTGGGAGAGTGCTTCTGTTCGATTGGAAATTCAAGGTCAGATGGTGAAATTCAATGGACAGGGTTTCACTGGAGACGCCCGAAAGGTTGCTCAAGAACTTTCTCCACACATAAAGAAATTTTTCCAATCAAACAAGCAGTAGCACGAATTAAATTTCAAATCGCAAAATCCTGTCAAGTTTTATTTTTAAAAATATTTTCTCCCGCTGCACGTCTGGTGCAATCACCCCAAAACAGGCAGTAGCACGCATTTTCAAAAACGTGCTATGTTATAATATAGGTGTAATTGGTTGCATTGGGCAGCCAAGGAAACTTGCCAGAAACTTCTTAAGCACTGGCAAAGTTTAGCCAATAAGAGTGGTGAAAGGAAACTACTACCATGCGAACAGACGTAGCGCCCGGACAGGATGTAGCGGTGTACGCGAAGGACAAGTGGCAGCCAGCCAAGCTTGTAGAGGTGGGCCGCAAATGGGCAAAGGTGACCTTGGGCGGCAAGAGCTACAACACTAAGGTGCCCGCAACCGCCGTTCGCCCTCTGACCACGGTTCAAAAGCAGCATGCTCACACCAAGGTGCAGGAACCCGTGAAGCATGAAGTTGGATTGCATCTGGTCGAAGAAGACCACTATCTAAAAATCAAGAATGGAGACCGGTTGGTGGCTCTATTCATCAAGAAGTACGCCAAGAACGCCCATATAGCATTCGAAGCCATGAAGAATGCCGGGAGTGAAGTGGTGGCAGAGTTGAATTGGTAGGTCTATAATTCTTGAATCTAATGGTTATAGCAAGGGTGCGCTCATTCAGTAGAGCGCTGGTGTAAGGGAAATCCGAATGGACAATACAATAGCTAAAGAGCTACTCAAAATTTCCAAAACAATTTTGGCTGGCGGACGATTATTCCATGAGCTTAAAGTTGGCGAGAAGTTTCATACGGGGAAAAGCAAGGGAACGGGTGCTATGAAGGATGTTGAGTCGTGGTTGGAATATGAAAAAATCTCGCCGAGCAAGGCTAAGATAACAGGACAAGTGGGATATGGAAATGCCAGAATGGTTGGAAGTATTCAACCCTTCTCCCCAAAAATAATGGTTTATTCTTTATAGAAAGTTGATTATGAGTGAAGAATCCGAGATTGCATCGGCGCTTGCCAGCGTTGCGAAGATGTTGATGGAAGATGAATACATCAATACGCCGTCTTCGGGCACAAACGTTTTAAATTTGGTGGACAAGAACTATAATGGCGCTATCGAAAATCCCTACAACGAAGACCCAATCACTCAGATGACACCGACCGCACCAGCGCCTTCACAGGATTCTGTGATGATGGCAAGCGAGTTGGTTAAGATTGCCAAAGAACTAATAGCATTCGAATTCCCCAATCAAAAAGAATTAGACAAATACATGCACGACCATCCCAAGGGGGATAGGTCAAACCACACAGTCAAGAGTCCGGCTCCAAAGGAAAAGACACCAGAGCCTCACAAGCCAAGTGAGAGAATTTGGTACAGCGGTATATCCAAAAAGCGATTTGAAGAAGCTAAAAAACGCGGATATCTACATCCGCACAAATCAGACGTTGAAGATTATGGCGATTCTATTTGGCTCACCTCTGACCCGATGGAAGCCAGAGAATATGGGCCAGTCATAATGAAAGTCAAACACAAGGATATTGCCCACCTTCCTCACCATTTGATAAGTCCATATCCAGCAGAATTAAGAAAGAAGATGACGAAGGAAGAAAGAGACAATGGGGGATACAATTATACAGTTCAAAAACCCATCCCAATGAAGCATGTCGAGACGCTGAGCGATTCTGAAATGAAAGAATTGAGACAGAAGATGGAAGATGAAAAAGCCAAGACGAAGGAATATCTCAAAAAGAATCCTCAATATAATTGGAAAAAATAATACAATACCAGCATGTTAGACCGTGCGACATGCAGGGCTTGCGAATATTGCAAGAGTTTTGAATTCAACGAACCCGACTTTAACAAGAGTTGGGATAAAGAAGGCATTGTTTTCTGCCCCGTAGCCAGCGGTCCAGACAATTTCATCCTATCCGTTCATTCAAATCCGCTAATAAATTGTCCTTACATCTTAGAACAACTGCTATTCCAGCCTAACCCATAAATTTTTTATATCCATCTTCCTAATAGGCGCTTATCCACATGGAGAAATACCATGATGTTCTCACGTCTATTATTATGGTGTAAGGATTTATTCGGCGGTAAACCGGGGTTGTTCCGTGGCTTGCGTTCCGGTCATTGGCCGACGGTGAGAAAGCACCACCTTGAGAAAGAGCCAGTTTGTCAATGGTGCGGTAGCAAGGAAAGTTTGGAAGTGCATCACATATCACCGTTTCATATCCACCCCGAAGACGAATTACAGGAGCACAATTTAATTACCCTCTGTGAAAGACCGGGAATAGAGTGTCATTTGCATCATGGGCATTTTGGCAATTGGAAGAACTTCAACCCCGACGTTAGAAAACAATGCGCAAGAAGAAAAGGTAAAATAGCCAATGGATAAGACGAAGATTGAAGAAAACCTTGTAAGGGCTTCCATGCAGGAGAGCTTGGCAGAGAAGGTAGCCAAGGAATTCCTTGCCCACGAAGATGAATCCCCAATGGAAGAAATGCAAGAGGAAATGGGCATTGGTCCCGAAGCACAACCGGACGAATTTGAAGTACAGACCACGGTTGAAGAACTGCTCGAAACCATGTCTCCCGAAGAAGCCGAAGCCTTTGCCGATGAAAAAATGAACATGTGGCGCGGCGTGCATCACGAATTGAACAATCGCAAGCAGGGTTAGAATGATTAAGCTGGTCTTAACAGCTTTATTGCTTTGCGGCTGTATTGGTGCCATAGCGGCCGATGCAGACTTAGATGCTCTAATTTTTAAGTTAGCCGATGATGAATTCGACGTGCGCGAAGACGCAACTGAAAAGCTTTCCAATTATCCCGCTGAGTATGCCTATTTTTTTCGCAAGTACGCTCAGGCGTGGAACAACAATCCGGAAATCAAAACGAGACTCTTGAAGGCAAGTCGGGAAATCTGGAAGCATAAAATCCTTACCCAAAGCGAAAAATGGCAACGTCTCAATGGAACTATTGGTATCGATATTGAAGTGAGCGCCAATGAATCCTATTGGGAACGTTATAAAAACCATACAGAAGCGGAAGGACGTAAGGCGGCTGGTGATAAATCAGTAGTGGAAGAAGAATTTAAGGTCTATGGTTTTAAGGTAAACACCGTTAATGGCTTGGACGAACAAAGTGCCGGAAAGTTATTGCAAGAGGATTTGATAACCGAGATTAACGGCAAAAGCGCAGATGATATTTATAACAACCCGCTATACATGTATGGTATTTTTCAGCCGGGTCAAACTTATAAGTTGAAAATCAAACGTATGCAAGAGACGGCAGAGAGTCAGCATCGCACAGATTTGGCGGAAGCAAAATTTGAAACAAATCAGTTTAAGGAATATGAGCAGAAAGTTTTGGAAGTGGAAATTACGGCTCGCTTGACAGAACTCTACCAGTTGAATTATTACTACCTAAGAGAAGTTTACGTTGAGGAATGGACAAAGTTTCTCAGCGACTATGAAAGAAAGTATGGCGAATAGCCTTACCGTGGAGTAAAAATATGGGTTTAGAAAATATCGTTTCTCATTTACTTGTGATTGCGGATAACCTTTGTGATTCCACACCAATTTGCGATGGTAATCTCGGTATGTCTCGCGCCAGAATGCCACAAATATCCGATGAACACATGAGTGCTTTTCTTGAGCAGCTTAAGGCAGACGGCGTTAAAATTCAAAAGACTTCAATGCGTGCCGACAAACTCAAGGCAGTACAGGACGAAATCAATAGTTCCGCGCGCTCGATTTCTGATGGCAATACGCATAAGCCGATTTTGATAAGTCGAGAAAACTATATTTTGGACGGACACCATCGGTGGGCGCACATTCGCTTGGAAAATCCATCCGCATCCATGCCGGTGGTGAAGATTGATATGCCAATAAGGCAGTTATTGAAGTACGCCAATGACTTTAAATTTGTACTTCACAAGGACATGGATGAAAAAATGGTGGCTGAGTTAATTACGATTGCAAGCGATATTTTAGACTTGTGAAATGGGCGGTAGACGCTCTACAACTTTTATATAGTAATCAAGCCAGCCAGCGTGTCCAAGAACTCTTGTCTTAATTTCTTTTGCAAGATAGATACAATCTCTGCCTTCCCACTGTTCATCTGCCGTGGCTGGCCAGACTTTTTCCCCGCGTTCTCGCATTTCTTTTTCGACATCTTCCAGTAAACGTTTGCATTCCTGAAGTTTTTCAAGCGTATTCATCACTTCTCCTTGCGCCTTCTTTATTTAGTAGTCCCGCACTTCCCAAATTATGGTATTTCTGCCGGGATAGCAACCCAAGCACATATCATAGACGCTGAATTCAATTGCTGCATCGGGATACAAATCAAACAAATCCTTCATGTCTTCCCAACTGGAAGGCGTCATGCGCGTGCTAAGATAGTAAATAACTGAAGCGCCACGCATCTTCTTAGCCTTATCGTCCTTCATGGCGTCTCGCATTTTCAACTTTTCTTCACAGTAGCGAAGTTCATAGCGGTCATACGTCTGGATGATTTCGCCTTGTGTAATCAAAAGATTGTCTGGCGCGCTTTCGTTAAAAGTAATTGCTTCCCAAGGCACACCTTCGGACATCCATTGCTTAACTATGGCGGGTGCGTCGGCTTGTTTCACGCTGTATGCGCACTTGCCACCGCCTCCAGATTGCTTGACTCGGATTGAAATGGTTCCATTGTAGCCACTGTCAGTGATGCTTTCCAGCCGGGACCATGAGCGTATTTTATTTCCCAACGCTCCGGCTTCCCACAGCTTATACATTTCAACCTTATTTTGGACAATACTCATAAAATTTCTCCAGTATAAATCTCTAATATTATTCTACCTATGAGTGGGTAAAACTTATATGGATGAACCTAAAAAAGAGCAATCGTGGCACTTGTACATGGTGCGTTGCGCGGATAACAGTCTTTATTGCGGAATAACCACGGACATTGTTCGCCGCGTCAAGGAGCACAACGGCAGTAAGCGTGGTGCGAGATATACCAGCAAACGGCGGCCGGTGGTGCTTGTGTACTTGGAGTTTATCGGTACAAGCATGGTCAGCGCAATGAAGCGTGAATACAGGGTTAAACGACTGCATCGCCCTAAAAAAGAGGCTCTGATAAAATCAGATTCGAATTTGGTGCCCAAGGTATGAATCTAACTCCATTAGCTAAGGAATTGCTTCTTGTCGCCAAGCGCCTTATGGCTGGCGGCACCGTATCCATTTCAGATAAATTCATTTCCGAGACCAAAGCGAAAATACAGAAGCAAATAGATGGTTTGCAAGACAGTGCAGATGAAAATAAAAAGACACGTTCGAATGCTTTTGAATTGGAGAGGTTTGAACGTGCGGCGCAAAATGCCATCAAACAGGCACGCCCGGACGTGCAGCCTGCCTTGGAGAAGGAATTTCACGAGGTGGTGAGTAAGGTGCAAGCCATCTTCAAAAATCCAGATGAAGACGCAGCGAGTGATTTGGTGGATTGGCTTTGGGACCGTTCTATTTATTATCGTAAGAACGATACGTGGGAAAGTACGGGTCCGAATTACTCTCCATATCAGAAAGTCCTTCGTGATTTTGAAAAGGTTGTCGACGCCTTCAGTAGAACTGCAATGGATGATTTGGCCGTCAAGGAAAGTGAAGCGTACTATCACGACCGGCTTAGCAAAACATTGGAGCTAATCAAACACTTCGCAAACAAGCTTGAGCCAATCGCGCGAGATTTGAATATGGACCTTGAAGTCTCCGGCAATATAAGTGAAGAATCATTAACGGCGCTTGAAGAAGTGAAGCTGCCAACTTTGTACGTCAAAATCAAAGGTACTGATTTAGAGGTTACGGTTTTCGTGGACGGTGCTAAGAATGAAGTCGATGATGTCATTGACGACCCGGATTTTTTCCAGAAGCCAGAAGACCAGATAAACTACGACGGCTTAGTTCACTTCTTGCGCACCGGACAACTACCAAAAGAAAAACCAGTCAAATTTATGCGCCTCTATCGGGCTATGAGCAGCGTTGAGATGATGAAATGGCACCAAGGCGAAGCAATCCCCATTGGAAAATTTTTCACAAGCAAGTCCACTGGCGCTTTTGCTTATGATGACCCGAATTTGGAAAAGAAAATCAAAGAAGACCCTAATTTTTCTTATGGGCTTGAGTCATTCTCCGTTCGAAGTGATTGTGTTGCCGAGCGCGATGTAAGTATCTACATCACCATTCGAGAGTGCGTTTTGAAAAACAACAAAATAATTCCCGCGTAATTATCCTTTTTCCTTCAAAATACCCGCCGCAATACCGATAATGAAGTGGTAGAATTCATGCGGTGAAATCACGGGTTAAGGTTAAATTAGGTGGCGTATGCAAGTACATGCAGAGAAAGAAGTTGAGGAACTGTTCAAGGTCTTGCTGCCTTTGACCCCGTTCGCGGGCAAGGTGCACAGCGTGGGCGGTTTCAATCGTGATACCGTACTTGGGTTGGAAGCCAAGGATTTGGATGCGGTCGTTTCTGAGAAGGGTGGCGCACAGGCTTTCACCCATCTTATTTTCGCCCGCTTTGGTGGTGCTGCGATTTCTACCCCACGACAGTTGGGCAGCGGATACCCGATTTGGCAGATTACCTTCAAGGAAGATATTGCCTTGAACGGAAACACCTTCAAGACTGCCGGTGCGGTGATTGAATTTGCCGATACCATGAAGGAATCTTTCCCCGACCAAGACTCTCGCCAGCGCGAGGTGGAATTCGGCACTTTGGACGACGATATTAAGCGCCGCGATTTTGCTTGCAACATGCTGTTGAAAGACTTGACCACCGGCGAATTCAAGGATTTGGCTGGCACCAGCATGAGCGACATTAAGAACGGTGTTATCCGTGGGCATCCTGAAGTGTCCTTGGATAAGATTTTCAATGAAGACCCGCTCAGAATGTTGCGTTTGGTGAGATTTCATTGCAAGTTTGGATGGAAGATTCCATTGAGCGTTCTCAAGACTGTGCGCCGCAATGCGCATCGCATCGCTATCATTTCCGCCGAGCGCATTATGGGGGAATTAAGCAAGGTGATGGATTGGGGAAAGTTGCACAAGGCGGTGCGGCTCATGGATATCACCGGCTTGTTGCCCTTTGTCTTTCCGGAAGTAGCCAAGATGAAAGGTTGCAAGCAACATCCGAAGCATCACACGGAAGGGGATGCGTTCCGCCATACGATGTTGGTCCTAAGCCATGCGAAGAAGGGTGTCGAGCCTCAACTGGCGGCGCTCTTGCACGACATTGGCAAACCGGCTACACAGCGTTTTACGGACGATAACATTACCTTCTATGGGCATGAAGATGTTGGCGCTGAGATGACCGAAAGCATCCTTTACAGGATGAAGTTTGAAGTGAAGACCATTCGTGTCATTAAGGCGTTGGTCAAGCACCACATGAGACCAATCTTTCTGAATAAGGGTAGCGAGAAAGCAATCAGAAAGTGGCTTCGCGAGGTGGGTGATGACGTTTTGGCAGACATGGTGTTGGATTTGGGTGAGGCGGATGCGTTGGGGAGCTTGCCGCCAAGCCGTATTCCGCACAATTACATGCCAGACTTGCGTCAGCGGGTTAAGGATATTCGTGAGTCTCCCGCTGGTGTGAGTCGGAAGCCCATCTTGTCCGGGGATGAAGTCATTGCGGTCTTGGGGTTGAAGCGTGGTCCGATTGTGGGTGAGGCAATTGAGTTTTTGAAGGAACTTGCCGATGACCTTGCTTCTAACAAGAGGGAGTTGACCAAAGATATTGCAATTGAGCAGTTGAAGGTTTGGCTGCATACGCCACGAAAATAAGGTAATATTTCTTCAATATTGTACAGGGGTTAGGAAACTAACCCCTTATTTTTTTGGAGTTGGCTTGTATGAACCCTACTAAGAAAATTGCCTCGGAGTTGTTGCTTATCGCACGACTCTTATTGGGCACTGTGAAAACCGTCAAACTTCATGACGGAACTGAGGTTCTTGCCAGATTCACGGAGGGCGGCTTTGAGGCTGTGAGCTATCCAAATCGAAACAAGGCTTCCTTCATGGTGGCTAAGCTTCGAGAAGAACAGGGTATTGATTGCGAAGTGTACAAAGGCTTAGGCCGACCTTTTTATGTTAAGGTGAACCAAGGCGGCGATATACAGCCGATGAACCCGGTCGAATACTAAGTCATGAGGTTGGCAGACCTAAACCCACGGTGGTTCGGGCTTCACGGTTGGTGCTCGACGGATACTTTCATCATCGGGATTACATTCTTGTGTCCGCACTGCAAAAAAACAAGAATAGGAGTCGAGTTTAAAAATCCTATCGACCCCGCCAGTTTGGTTGCTTTGCAGAAAATTTGTTGGGCACCGCCCGCGAATGGTTGGGATAGGCAAGGTGAAACATTTGACAGCTTGACTCTATCGCCGTCAATTAATGTGGGTGGGCACGGGCATTGGCACGGCTACGTGAGCGCCGGGAACGTGTGCTAAGTTCCTTCAATGCTTTGGACGCTCGCGCCGCGCGCACCAGTGTTTCCGCTTCTTCCGGATAGATAAATTTCCAGCCACGAAAAAGCCAGAGAGCTATGCAGGGATAGCTCTCCGGCTCGCAGTTGGATGTATCCTTCAGCTTACTTTTATACCGCCGAAGCACTTTCCTGTTTCGAATCAGCATGGACGGCATCTTCCTTGATTTTGTCCAACTCGCCCTGCCACGTGTTGAAGGTGTCGAACAACTCTGCGTAGGCTGCGCCTTCGGCTTGATGATTGAGATTCGTGATGGAGCATGTGCATTGGCTGACGTGTCGCGCCTTGGAAATCAGACCATCTCGAAGGTGCTTTACTGCCATCTTCATTTCTTTCTTGACGGCTGTGAGCAAGTCGCCGGTGGTGAGGGATTTGTTATCGATGGCATCCTTCATCCGCTTCAAAACCGATTCGAGCAGAAGCTTGGAAAGGTTCGAGTGGTATTCCTTTTGGACCGTGCCGAGATACTTCCAACGCCCCGCATCGGCCACGCCGTGCTTTTGAATGTGTTGGGTGTAGTCTGCCAGAACTTCCTCGTATTGGCGAACGTGGCGTTGACACTCATAGGTCAGAGAGTCGAAAATTTCGATTACGCGCTCTGAGACGGTTTGCGGCTTTCGCACAACAACGGGAGCCGTTATAGGGGGCTGCTTTGTTCGAGGCATGATTTTTGTCTCCGCTAAAGTCATTATCCTATCACGCTACTATTATCGGTAGGTTGGACAGACTTATTTAGCAGAAAACGTGATAAATTTCAATGTGCAATGTCAAAAAGAGCACCGCAGACCCGGCACCTACAGTCATCGAACATTTGACCGTATTCCCAATCTTCCGTCGTGCGCAGGACTTCGTAGTCGGTATGAATTGCTTTGGGATTACTATTAGGGTGATTTTTGGTACAGATGCCCTTGTTCTTTTTTCGAGCGAAAATGATGTCGCTAAGAAGGTTGGGTTGCTCTGCCCAAATTGCGTATTCTAAATCGGTCATGCCAAGGAATTGATTAAGAGGTTGTGTATTGCCAGCGATGTTATGCCATGCCTCCACGGCTTTGTCAATTTCAGCATCGCGGCTGCCGGTTGGAATGGTTCCATCTAAGCAATCGTCCATAAACATGGCTTTTATTCCTCGTACTTTTTATTATAGATTGAAAACCCTCATAAATTTTGCATTTTCTTGGTAATATACTAAGGTGCGGAAAACAACGGAACAGCAGAAAGGGCAGACATGGAACGCGACTTTAGAATTTCGTCCGGCAAAATCACCAGAACCGAAGTGGCTACGTTTGCTTGGAGCGCCAATCATTATGGCACTTTGGAGAAAATGGCAAAGTCGCAGGGGCTTGAACATCGTCCAGATGAATCGGACCAGATAATGACCGAATCTGAAATAGCCATCTGCCAAGACCTTGAAAAAATTGGTTTGGCGGATTTGGTCCATTGTACTTTCTTTCGCTGTTGGCGGATTACAGCCGATGGCAAGAAGGTGTTGGAATACGGCGATAAAATCGCAATGGAAACAGCGGGCAATGTTTCGAAAATTAGGAGATGGTAATGCGGATTATTCAGGCACCAAATCCTTATATTATCGAGGATGGTGAGTTCTCTATATTCTTGGCCGGAAGTGCGGGGAATCACGATTGGCGCACAGAGCTTCTCACGCCCTTGCTTGAGAAACATAAAGACATGCCTATCGTGTTTCTCAATCCATACAGATTGGATTACCCTAAAAAAGTCAGCGAACTTCAAGAACAAAACCAATGGGAATGCGATAGCCTACAAAAGACAAACGGTGTTATTTTTTGGTTGTGCGATGAAACGTTGGCTCCATTGTCATTGCTTGAATTGGGACTATTTCTTGAAGGTGCACGACCGATGTTCTTTGGCATGAATCCGAATTATAAAATATCCTTCGAAATCAAGGATAGAATTCGTATCTTCAAGCCTACTGTCTCGGTCGCTGCCAGTATACCGGAATTGCAAAAAGAAGTCTCTCGTTATTTCAACACTTTCTTTTCAAATGTAAAGAAAGCAAGTCGTATCCGTCTATCGCAGCGCCGTATGCGTTTGACAAAATAATTCGGAGTCTTAATTATGACCATCCATGAGCGGGTGATAACGAGCCACTT